>Ga0190269_10000159_pt1 | contig 34656 bp, 28 predicted proteins | sample Popmic249IS_FD_133749 | JGI IMG/M metagenome (GOLD analysis project Ga0190269, IMG submission 133749) | Populus adjacent soil microbial communities from riparian zone of Blue River, Arizona, USA - 249 IS | ecosystem: Environmental > Terrestrial > Soil > Riparian zone | place: USA: Arizona... | reverse complement strand
GCGCACCAGATCATGCGCAGCGGCATGATCGGCAGCTGCAAGAGCTCGCTCTGTTCGTTGCCTTGCCAGAGATCGAACACCAGAAGCACTGACCCGCCGAGAATAAATGCGAAGAACACGCTCGTCAGCAGATCGCTCGCGCGCGCGAACGCGAGCTTCGGTCGCGGTGCCAGGCGCTCGGTGAGCAAGTGTACGCTTGCGTGACCGCGCTCGAGCGTCACGCCGAGCAGCGATGCCGAGGCCATGCACACGATGCACAGCTCACTCAGCTCGATCGAGCCCAAGAGCGGAACACCCGTGCGGCGACCGACCACCGCCGCAAAATCCACAGCCATCGCACCGAGCAGGCCGAGCGATCCGATCGCGAAAGCGAGCTGTGCCAAGCGCGCGCCCAGCGTCCTCATATGACGCCCGAGCCTTCGAGCTCACGCATGCGCGCTTCGCTGTAGCCGAGCAGCTCACCGTAGATCGCTTGATTGTGCTGCCCGAAGCGCGGCGCGGGCCGGTCGAACGCCGCGTGTGCTTCGGAGAACTTGATCGGCACGCCCATGCCGAACACTTCCGCGGAAGCGCCGTGCTCTGGATGGGTGAGCGGCACGCATTCTTCTCGCGCCAACACGCGTTCGTCGCGCACCGCCTCGCGCGGGCTGCGCACGGCCGCGGCGGGCGTGCCTTGCGCGAGCAGCGCTTCGACCGCGCTCTCCATGCTGTGCTTCGAAGCCCAACCTGCGATGCGCGCGTCGAGCGCGTCGCGATTCGCGACGCGCGCGTCACGTGTTGCAAAGCGTGGATCCGACGCGAGCTGCGGCTCGCCCATCGCACGAAACAACGCCGTCGCAAACGCATCGGTCGGCGCGCAGATCGCGATGTGCCCGTTTGCAGCGGGATACACGCCGAACGGCGTCAAGCGCGCGACGGTCGGTCCGGTTCGCAGCGGCACACCCAGTGCCTCCAGTAGATCGAACCCTTCGCCTGCCATCAGCGCAGTGAGCGTGCCGAGCATCGACACATCGACGTGTTGCCCGATCCCTGTAATGCGCGCCATGTGCAGCGCAGACAAGATGCCGACGACCCCAAACAAAGGCGTGATGAGATCGGCCACCGGCAACCCGATGCGCGTGGGCGGATCGTCCTCTGCACCTGACACTTGCATGACACCGCTGAGCGCTTGGATGATCGCATCCATCGCTTTGTTCGGACCTGGACTGCCGTATCCGAAGCCCGTGATCGAGCAGTACACGATCTTCGGCTGAATGCTGCGCGCGAAGCTGTAGCCGACACCGAGCCTATCGAGCGTGCCGAGACTGTAGTTCTCGACGACGATGTCAGCTTTACGCAGTAAATCAGCAAACACTTCGCGCCCGCGCGCATGCTTGAGATTGAGGCGCACGGCTTCTTTGTTGCGCAAGCGATTGAGCGCGGAGATCGAGAAATCATCGGGGTTTTCGCGCGTGAGCGTGACGCCGCGTGCACCGAGGTATGGCGCATTGTTACGCGAGGTATCCGGCGCGTCGGGCCCTTCGATCTTGATCACGCGCGCGCCGAGACCAGCGAGCAGCGCGCTCGCAAATGGACCGGCCAGCGCGACGGTCAGGTCCAGCACTACGATGTCTGAAAGCGGGCCTCGAGCTTTGAAAGAGTCCTGTACGGATTGAGTCATATTGCTCGGTTCAGCACGTTGCGTTGAGCATTCTTCGTGAGTGATCGCGCGTGTGATGCAATGGGAATACAACACGCTCCTGTGCGTGGGAAGCACGAAAAGAGGGTGACATAACCTATGCGCGATGACATGTTGCGGCGAAAGAACACAGCTGCAACGCGCAGCGCGTCGCGGCTCATGCAGTAGTCCATGCGGTTGTCACGGAGAGAACGCAATGCGTCGAGTCTCGCGTGTAGCGGTAACTTGCGTGCTGTGCTTGCTTGGTGGGGGATCGACAACATACGCACAAGCGCCTGCTGCGGCCGATGCAGGCGCGCCCGATGCTGCAGCGCCGCCGCCAGCAGCAGAGCCCTTGCCAGAACCGGAACCACAACCAGAATCTGAAGCACCGCAGCCAGAAGCTGCAGCGGCAGTTCCAGAGCTCGTAGACGAAACGCCAGCGCAAGCGCCTGAAGCGAGTGGCGTGTCTGACATCGTGGTCACCGCACAGCGCCGCAAGACCAACCTGCAGCAAACACCGATCTCGATCACCGCCGTCACGGGCGAGACGCTGCGCGCCCGCGGCGCGGTGGATCTCGAAGGCGTAGCAGAAGCCACGCCCAACATGCAGCTCACGACGTCAGGCAACGGCAGCGGCGGCTCGAGCTTCGCGCAAGTATTCATCCGCGGTGTGGGTCAGCCCGACTTCATCATCACCAAAGATCCCGCGGTCGGCATTTATGTGGACGGCGTGTACCTCGCGCGTGCGCCGGGCGCGCTCTTGGAGCTGCTCGACATCGAGCGCGTAGAGGTGCTGCGCGGTCCACAAGGCACGTTGTTCGGCAAGAACACGGCCGGCGGCGCGATCAGCGTGATCACGAAGCAGCCGGAAGGCGAGCTTTCGGGCACCGCCGAGCTGCGCGTCGGCAACTACGGGCGGCGCGATGTCACTGGCTCCTTCCAAGTCCCGATCGTGGAAAATCGCTTGTTTCTGCGCGCGAGCGGGCTCGCTGCGAGTCGCGACGGCTATTACGAGCGCCTCTTGCCGGGCGCGATCGATGGCCGCACCGCGAACGGCAACAGCCAGAATGTGCATAGCGGAAGGCTAAGCTTGCGCTGGGCACCGACGGACAACTTTGATGTCGTGCTCGCCGCAGACAGCACGGTGCAGCGCGAAACCGCGACCGATTACCAGGCGGTCGGCACCTCGAGCTCTGCGAACATCGATCTCTACAATCGCCTGGTGCTCGCACCGCGTGGCGAGATGTACGGCCCGCGCTGGATCGCGCCGCGCCCCTGGACGACGTATTCGACCTCGCCTTCATACAGCAACGTGGATGTGTGGGGCGCGTCAGGAACGTTCAGCTGGGATCTCGGCAACGCGCAGATCAAGCTGATCTCCGCGTATCGCGCGCTGCGCGTCGCGACCAAAGCGGATGCCGATGGCACACCGTTCGACATCGTCGCTTCCGATGGCATCCGTGTGGATCAGAACCAGCTCAGCGAAGAGCTGCAGTTCTCCGGCCATGCCTGGGAGTCCCGCATTCATTGGCTGCTGGGCCTCTGGTACTTTCAAGAGCACGCCAAGGACGTGCAGTCGTCCAGACAGCTGGTCGGGCTGTTCGAAGCGCTCGAAGGCGCAAATCCGGGCTCCGTCGATCCGCCCGGTCGCGCAGGTCTTTGTCCTGCGGAGGGCGGCGGCCCCATGGAGTGTCTCGGCGGCGCCGGCAACATGGGCAACCTGCGCTTCGATCAAACGCGGCTCGGCCGGCGTGACTTAAAAGGCAGAAGCTACGCGGCGTTTGGACAGGGCTCGCTGCAGATCACGGACGCATTGAGCATCACCGCAGGCGCACGCATCAGCCGCGAGGAGAAAGACTTCGTCTACTTCGAGACGCGCCCGCTCCAAAACGATCGCGTGAGCTTCGACAATGTGCGTGCAGCGCCGAGCTGGAATGTGGTCACGCCCAAGCTCAGCATCGAGTATCAGTTTGCGCGCAACCTGATGGCGTACGGCTCGTACGCGCTCGGCTTCAAAGCGGGCGGTGTCAACGGTCGGCCCACCCGCCCGGATCTATTCACGGCCTTCGGGCCGGAGTGGCTGACCACCTTCGAGCTCGGCGCAAAGAGCGACCTCTTCGATAAGCGTTTGCGTGTGAACGTGGCAGCGTTCTTCAGCCGCTACACGGACATCCAGATCAGCCGCAACACGGTGGACAGCGACGGCGCGTTCATCCGCTTGGAACAAAATGCCGGCACCGCGCGCATCTTCGGCTTCGAAGCAGAGGTCACTGCAGCGCCCGTGCGCGGGCTGCAGCTCAACGCCACCGCAGGCTATACCAATTTCCGTTTCACCTCGCTCTTGCCGCAGATGGCTGCAATGGGGACGCCGCTGCTCACGCTCGACAACAAGCTGCCATTTACCCCAGCATTGGTTGGAACCGTCAGCGCGGCCTATCGCATCCTCATGGGTGGGGCGGGATCGCTTACGCCACGCGCGGACATGAACTACTCCAGCAGCTACTACATCGATATCGACAATACCCAGGGCGTAAAACAAGAGGCTTTTGTCCTGCTGAATGCGCGCATCACCTATGCGCCAGAGCGCGGAGACTGGGAGCTTTTTGCCGCTGTGACAAATCTCACTGAACGCGCCGTGATCGGATCTGGCGTCGCATCGCCCGCGAACGGAAATCAAATTGTTAGCTATCGTGCACCTCGCATGTTTTTCGCAGGGGCCCGCTTTAACTTCTAAGTGATGTATGCTGGCAGAGAGTCATGACCTCTCTCTCAGCGGATAGCTGCAGCATCGCGCTCCTCGGTGACCTCATCTTGGGCGAGCCGGAGCCAGACTTCTTCTTCGACCGCGCACGTGATCTATTAAGCGCCAAGGACTTGGTCATCGGGCACCTCGAGGTGCCGCACACGCATCACGGGCGGGAGCTAGCCTTCGACGTTCCTGCTGAGCCACATGCGCCGGAGCGCTTGTCCGCGCTCGCACGCGCCGGCGTGCATGTCGCCACGTTGGCAGGCAATCACATCTACGACTTCGGGCGCGAAGGCATCATCGACACCTTGGAGGCGCTGGCGGGCGCAGGTGTGGTGAGCTGCGGAGCCGGGCTCGATCTGCAGAGCGCCAACGCACCCGCGAAGGTCGAGCGGCGACAGCAGCGCATCGGCATCCTCAGCTACAACTGTGTGGGTCCGCGCGACGCGTTCGCCCAGGCCGACCGCGCCGGCTGCGCTTTCGTGCGCATCGTCAGCACGGTCACGGGCGAAGAAGTTGGCCCGCAGACCCAAGAGCTGCAAGCCACCATCCCTGCGTCCGATTCACTCGATGATCTCTCGCGTGCGATCGAGGGGCTCGCGCGCGAGGTCGACGTGGTCGTGGTCGCGCTGCACAAAGGCATCGTGCACACGCCGGCGCTGCTCGCAGGTTACGAGCGTCCGATCGCGCGCGCCGCGATCGAGGCTGGCGCGCACATCGTCGTCGGCCATCACGCTCACATCTTGCGCGGGATCGAGCTCTGGCGCGGCCGTCCGATCTTCCACGGGCTCGGCAACTTCGTGACCGTGACGCGCGCGCTGAACCTCGACAATCCGCATCCCGCACGCGCGCGCTGGGCGGAAGAGCGCCGCAAGCGCTTCGGGTTTACGCCCGATCCATTGTACGTGAACTATCCATTCCACCCCGAAGCCAAGCACGCGATCATCGCGGATTGTCGCGTCACTGCGCGCGGTGAGATCGACGCGGGCTACTTGCCTTGCTGGATCCTGCCGAGCGGGCAACCCGAGCCGTGTGGGCGCGACGAGCGTGGCCAAGCCGTGTTCGATTACGTGGCAGACATCAGCAGGCGCGCGGGGTTTACAACTGAGTTCGCGTGGCACGGCGATCGGGTGCTCGTGCGATGACCGAGCTGCTCACAGGGCTTTCGGTCGTCGAGCTGACCGGGAACCTGGGCAACACGTGCACCGAATTTTTAGCCTCGCTCGGCGCGCGCGTGACCCGCGTCAACACGCCGCACACGGCCAACGCCCTGCGTCCGCTGCTCACTGCGGCAGACGTGTTGATTGAGTACAGCGCGGGCAGCGAGCTCCTCGCCTTGCGCGTCGAGCACCCGCGCCTGATTCACGCCTCGATCACGCCGTTCGGCGCAGCGGGCCCGCGCGCACACTTTCGCGGTGGCGAGCTGGTGTGTGCAGCCATGGGCGGCGTGCTGCGCATGCTCGGAGATCGCGACCGCCCGCCGGTCAAAGAAGCGCTCGATGCCTGCGTGTTTCACGCGCATGCCGCGGCTGCGGCTGCGATCATGCTGGCCTATCACGAGCGCGAGCTGAGCGGCCGCGGCCAGCATGTCGATATCTCCGTGCAGGAAGTGGCAGCGAGCCGGCTCACAAACGCGGTGGTGTTGTACCAGTTCGATCAGCGCCGCCTGGAGCGCACGGGCCAATGGCTGCAATACGGCCGTGCAGCCGTGCGCTGCATTTGGCCGCTGCGTGATGGCTACGCCTTTCACACGCTCATGTCAGGCCGCTTCGGTGCGCCCGCTAACGCAGCGCTCTCCGCATGGATGGAAGAGCTCGGCTGCGACAATCCACTGCGAAATGTGGACTGGCTGCGCTACGACCGGAGCGCGCTGCCGGGCGAGACGCGCTTCGTTTGGGAGGGCGCGATCGGGAAGTTCTTCCGCGAGCGCAGCAAAGCGGAGATCGACACGGAAGGGCAGCGGCGCGGCATCAACGCCGCTGTGTTGTGCGAGCCCGCTGACGTGCTGAACGACGCGCAGCTGCGCGCGCGCGGCTTCTGGCGGTCGCGTGAGCTCGAGGGCCGAACTTTGCAAGTGCCAGGGCACTTTCTCCGCGCGCAGCTGACGGCGCCGCGCGAGGTACATCCGTCCCCGCGCCGTGTCACGCATCCGTCCGCGGCGCTCGCGGGTGTGAAGGTGTTGGACCTGTCCTGGGCGCTCGTGGGCTCGCTCAGCACCAAAGCGCTCGCTGATCACGGCGCTTGCGTCGTCAAGATCGAGTCGCGCAAGCGCCCGTGCTTGACGCGCCTCGACGTGCAGGTGGCGCGCTCCACCGCGACCAGCCTCGACGATAAGCCATGGTACGCGCAGCTCAACTCGAGCAAGCTCAGCGTGCAGCTCGATCTCAAGCACCCGCGCGCGGACGAGCTGCTCTCGCCCCTCCTCGCGTGGGCGGACGTGGTGGTCGAGAACTTCTCCCCCGGAACGCTGGAGAAGCTCGGTCTGGGATACGAGAGCCTGCAGAAGAAGAAGCCGGACTTGATCATGATCAGCGCGAGCGCGTTCGGGCAGACCGGACCGCTGAGAGAGAGCTGGGGCGTCGACGGAACGATCGCCGCCCGCAGCGGCCGCACCTTCTTGACCGGATGGCCCGATCGCGATCCGGTGCTGCCGGGTGCTGTCCCGTACGCCGACGCCGTCGTGCCGCAGTTCATGGTCGCGGCCTTGGGCGCAGCGCTCACGCGGCGCAGGCACACGGGGCAGGGCTGTTACCTCGATGTCTCGATGCTCGAGATCTCCGTGCACCAGACCGCGCGTGCGCTGCTCGACCTGCAGCTCGGGGCGGCACACGGGCGCAGCGGCAATCGCGATCGCCGCGTGTGGCACCAGGGTGTCTACAAGACAAAAGGCGACGATCGCTGGATCGCGATCAGCTTGTTCGACCGCGCGGACTACCAGCGCTTGTGCGAGGCGCTGCCCAATCGCTGGCCGCCACCAGCTGCAGTCGAAGCGGGCCAGCTCGACGCGCTCGACGCGCGGATCTCCGAGCTGACGGCGCAGCACGACGCGCACAGCTTGATGCAAACGCTGCAAGCAGCGGGCATCGCGGCAGGCGCGGTCCAGGACATCGCCGATCTGTTAGACAACGACCCGCAGCTGCGCGCACGCCCCGCCTGGGTCACGCTCGACCACGCCACGCTCGGGCCATTCGAGCACCAGACAACGCCGTACCACCTCGAGCGCACACCCGGGCGGCCGACCGCCGCACCGTTGCTCGGCGAACACTCCGAGCACGTATGCGTGCATCTGCTCGGCCTGAGCCACGAGCACTACCGTGAGCTTCAAAAGGCTGGCGTGTTCACGTGAGCGCGTGTGGACACAACCTTGGGGCGTATCAGAACGCGCCTAAATATTGAGCAATACATAATTGCACACAGGGTGCATTGAAATCGAGCACGGCAGGGGTACCGTGTGCGAGCACCGTAGGAGGTGGCCTTTGACTTTCGATCTCGTGATCCGGGGCGGGCAGGTTGTCGATGGTACGGGCGCGCCGCCATTCGAAGCGGACGTCGCGCTGCGCGGCGGGGTGATCGCAGCGGTGGGCAAGGTCAGCGGCTCCGGCGCGACGGAGATCGATGCGCGTGACCGGATCGTGACGCCTGGCTTCGTCGACATCCACACGCACTACGACGGGCAAGCGACCTGGGATGAGCGCATGCATCCATCCTCGCTGCATGGCGTGACTACGGTGGTGATGGGCAACTGCGGCGTCGGCTTTGCGCCTTGCAGGCCGGAAGATCACGAGCGCTTGATCCGCTTGATGGAAGGCGTGGAAGACATTCCGCTGCCCGTGCTCGCCGAAGGCCTGCCGTGGACGTGGGAACACTTTCCCGACTATCTGAACAGCTTGCAGTCGCGAGGCTTCGACGTCGACATCGGCGCGCAGCTGCCGCACGCCGCGCTGCGTGTGTATGTGATGGGCGAGCGCGGTGCGAACCGGGAGCCCGCGAGCCAAAGCGAGATCGCGCTTATGGGCGAGATCGCACGGCGCGCTGTGGAAGCGGGCGCGCTCGGGTTCACCACCTCCCGCACGCTGAATCACCGCACGAGCGATGGTCAACCCACGCCAACGTTGAACGCGAGTGAAGCGGAGCTGACTGGCATCGCGCTCGCGCTCGGTGAGGCAAAGCGAGGTGTGCTGCAGTTTGTGTCTGACTTCGTCGACGCCGAGGCCGAGTTCAACATGCTTTGCCGGATCGCGGAGCGCTCGGGCCGGCCGCTGTCGTTCTCGCTCACGCAGCACGCGCGCGTGCCGGAGCAGTGGCAGCACATGCTCTCGTGGTTGTCCGACGCGAACGCGCGCGGTTTGCCGATGCGCGCACAAGTGTGCGGACGGCCTGTCGGTGTGCTGCTCGGCTTGGAGCTCACCCTCCATCCATTCGTCGCGCATCCGAGCTATCGCGAGATCGGGAAGCGCCCGCTCGCGGAGCGCGTGCGTGCGCTGCAAGATCCAGCGTTCCAAGCGCGCCTGCTCGCTGAGCAGACCTATTCGACGCGCGGTCTCGTCGCGCAGATCAATCGCAGCTGGGATCAGCTGTTCCTGATGGAAGACAAGCCTGACTACGAGCAGCCAGCCAGCCGCTCGCTGGCAGCGCTCGCAGCTGCTAGCGGCAAGAGCGCAGCAGCCATCGCGCTCGAGCACATGCTCTCGCGCGATGGTCGCGGCATGTTGTACCTGCCGTTCTTGAACTACGCGAACGGTTCGCTCGATCCGAGCTACGAGATGCTGCAACATCCGTTTGCCATGCCGGGTTTGTCCGATGGTGGCGCGCACGTCGGTGTGATCTGCGACGGCAGCTTTCCCACCTCGAACCTCACGCACTGGACGCGCGATCGCACGCGCGGTCCCAAGCTCCCGCTCGAGCACATGGTTCGGATGCAGACGCGCGTCACCGCAGAAGCGCTCGGCCTGTACGACCGCGGCTTGATCAAGCCCGGCTACCGCGCAGACATCAATGTAATCGATTACGACAAGCTCGAGCTGTGTGCGCCCGAAGTCTTGTACGATCTACCCGCAGGTGGCCGCCGCTTGATGCAACGCGCGCGCGGCTACAGCGCGACCCTGGTCGCGGGCCAAGTCACCTATCGCGACGGCGAGCCCACCGGCGCGCTGCCCGGCCGACTGCTGCGCGGCGGGCAATCAGCACCCATCAACAACTAGGAGCGAGCGACATGACGCCGGAAGTCTTAGAGACTCAGTGTGAGTGGTCTGCTGAAGACGTGCGTGACAGCGAGCAGTGGACCGAGCAGCTCAGCGCAGCCGAGCTCAAAGAGCTCGACGAAGCGATCTCGTACGCGCGCACGCGCTCCGATAACTTCTTGGAGATCGGCAAAGAAGAGTTTCCGCTGCCGACCCTGGGCAAGCGCCTGAAGCGCATCGAAAACGATCTGATCAACGGCCGCGGCTTCGTGTTGATCCGTGGCCTGCCGCGCGAGCGCTACAGCAACGACGAGATGTGTCTCGCGTATTGGGGCATCGGCGCGCACCTCGGTAAACCCTGGCCGCAGAACCACAAGGGTCACTTGCTCGGCGACGTCACGGATCAAGGCAAGCGGCCCGAAGATCCCGACTCGCGCGGCAACGAGATGGGGCAGATCGGTCTCGACTATCACTGCGATGGCTCGGATCTGGTCGGCCTCTTGTGCTTGCGCAGCCCAGCCTCGGGTGGGCTCTCTGCAGTATGCAACTCGGTGAGCTTGCACAACCGCATGGTGCGCGAGCATCCGGAGTGGGCAGAGGAGCTCTATCTGCCGCAGCCGTACGATATGCGCGGCGAGCACAAGCCTGGCTCGCGCGCGTGGTACAGCGTGCCGGTGTTCACGCGCTGGAACGATCGTGTGTTCGTGCGCTTGATCTACTACTACATCCTCGCCTCACAGAAGCACGCGGATGCGCCGCGCTTGACCGAGCGCGCGAGCGCAGCGCTCAAGTGGATGCGCAACGAAGCGCAGAGCAATCGCTACAGCGTGCTCATGGACTTCAAGCCGGGCGACATGCAGTTCATCAACAACTATCACGTGCTCCATGGACGCACGCCCTACCAAGACGATCGCGACAAGGGGCTTGTGCGCCACTTGAAGCGCTTGTGGCTCGAGACCGAGGTGCTCACCGACCGACCGCCGCACTTTCGCAACGGTCATCGCAGTCACTGGAACGAAAAACGCTCGATCAGCCGGTTGGACGCGACGAGCTGAGCCGCACCGCGCGCCGCTTGTCGAGCTGCTCGCTCCACCTGCGCGCCCAGTGGATCGCGGGTTTTTCGACGCCGTACCAGGACAGCGTGGCCACGAGCAACGTGGCCGCGCACGCTCCCCACAAGCTCATGCTGAGCCCGAGTAAGAGCGCGAACTGGATGAGCGGTCCGTGCCACATGTAGATGCCGTACGAGACGTCCGGCATGCGCTTCGGCTCCGGTAGGGCGTACGCCGCGCCGAACACGAACAGCGCGACGCTCACTGGCTGGAGCGCGCCGAGGCTGGGGATGTCGACCGTGCGGTTCGCGACGTAGAATGCGATAGCCGAAGACAACGCGAGCCAGGTACGCGACTTCACCCGGACGTGCTCGGACAGCTGCCAGCACACGATGCCCGCGGCGAAGAACCTGAACTGCCCCGGGAATTGGCGCGCCAGCGCCTCGGAGTGCCAGTGGGACAGGTGGTAGAGGACGAGCGAGCCGACGAACAGCGCCGCGGTTCCGAGCGCCCGCTGCGAGCGCACAAAGGTCACGAGCAGTGGCGTGAGCACATAGAAGATGACCTCGAGCTTCAGCGTCCACAGGCTCGGGTTGAACGCTTTGACCGGGGCGTCGTTGAGCAGCCCGAACAGCGCGGGTTGCAGGAAGTTCATGAACGCGCCGTTGACAGTCAGATAGCGCAAGAGCTCAGCGCCGTAGCCAGCGCTCGGCCGCGCGATCATGAGCGCGAGCACGGCCTGCGTGACGATCACAAAAAAGTAGAGCGGATACAAGCGCGCCACACGGCGTAGCCAGAACCCGCTCGAAGTCGCGCTGCGCGCGAAGCTCGCGCTCACCACCCAGCCGCTGATCACGAAGAACGCTTGCACCGCGAGCGTGGGTGACATCAAGCCGAACGTCTGCTTGGTCCCGGTGATGAGCGGGAAGTGCGAGAAGAGCACGGCCGAGGCCAGCACGATGCGCAGGATCAGGAAGTGCGCGCCTTTGTCAGACGACTGCGCGTTCTGCGTGGATGAGGGCATGCTTGTGAGCCATTAGCTAACAACGGCGAGCGTAAGAATTCAATCACAAGACTGTGCAGCTGTGAGCGGAGCTTCGGTACGCATTTATCCCACCGCGCGTGCAGGTCGAGCGTGTAGGCTCCACTGTGAGGAGAGCGCCGTATGAATCCCAGCGAGCTCATCGCGATCGACATCCACACCCACGCCGAACGTTCGTGCCGCCAACCAGTCGACGAGATCCAAGCGGAGTTCGATGCCGCTGCCAGCGTCTACTTCAAGGCTGACAGCAAGCGTCCCACCATTCCGGAGACCATCGCGTATTACCGCGAGCGTAAGATCGGCTTCGTGATGTTCACGGTCGACTCGGAGTCGGGCACTGGGATCCAGCGCATCCGCAACGAGGAGATCGCCGAAGCGGCTCGCGACAACAGCGACATCATGCTGGCGTTCGCATCGGTCGATCCGCACAAGGGCAAAGCGGGGGCACGTGAAGCGCGGCGACTGATCAGTGAGTACGGTGTGAAGGGCTTCAAGTTTCACCCGCCCATGCAGAACTACGCGCCGGCGGATCCCATGGCCTGGCCGATCTACGAAGTGATCGCGGAGCACAAGCTTCCCGCGATCTTCCACACGGGGCACTCAGGCATGGGCACGGGCATGCCGGGTGGCGGCGGGATTCGGCTCAAGTACGGTCAACCGATCCTGGTCGATGATGTCGCTGTCGACTTCCCGGACATGCAGATCATCCTCGCGCATCCCTCGTGGCCTTGGACCGACGAAGCGCTCTCCATGGCGCTGCACAAGCCGAACGTCTACATCGATCTGTCAGGCTGGTCGCCGAAGTATTTTCCGCCGCAGATCGCGCGCTATGCGAACACGCAGCTCGGCCACAAGTTCTTGTTCGGCTCGGACTTCCCGCTCATCCCACCCGACAAGTGGATCGCCGCGTACGATCAAGCTGGCTTCAAGCCGGAGCTGCGCGACCCGATCTTGAAGGGCAACGCTGCGAAGCTGCTGAAGCTATGAGCGGCGGGCCTCGACGATCAGGCTCTGCAGTGAGCGGCCGATCGTGCCACTCCTGTCCAAGATGCGGCTCTCTGCGAGGCCGACACCGTGTGGCTCCACGCGCGTGACGGAGTCGATGCACACCCACTCGCCGACTGGATAGCGGTGCAGGTACACGCTGAGGTCGGGATTGATGTAGGTGAAGTCGCCGCCGAGGATCTGGGAGACGCCGTTGCCGAAGTCGGCTGCTGCACACACGCGCGAAAGCGGGCTCGGCTCTTCGTCTGCCAGCAGCGGCACCTTCAAACGGATCCAATCGGTGGCCGGCCCCGGCGTCAGCAGCTGTCCGCGCACGAAGCGATGCTCGACGGCGTGCGAGTGAAAGCCCGGCAAGAACGATCCGAGCGCAGGTGCGAGCGGCACGCCTTGTTCGGGCGGGGCCTTTGTGACTGGCTCCATGATCAAGCCTGAGGGTAGCGACAGGTCGGCCATGCGGATACGCAGCCCGGTCGCGCGCGCGACTTCGTGCGCGTCGCTGTGCAGGGCCGCCTCTACCAGCTGCACCTTGCGCCCGGGTCGTGCGAAGCGTGTGACCACGCGCAGCGGCGCGAGCGGTACGGGCCGAAGCAGCTCGATCGTGATGCGGGTGACGAACATGGGCGCCCTGTCGTCGGCTTCGAAGCGCTCGATCGCACGTGCCAGGAGAGCGGCCGGAGCGCCGCCGTGCAGCGCGTCGGCGCTCCACGGGCCGCGTGCCAGCGGGGTAGGAACGAACGCCTCTCCGTCACGCACAAACAGAACACTGTGGCCTTCCAGCATGTCGCCTAGGCTACGCCACGACCCGCGCCTCTGTGCGCGAAAAGGCCTGTGCGCTGCACGAATGCAGCGCTGTGCCCTGCGCGCTGATCCAAACGGGACGCGTTGTGGCGTGCAGGCTCACACATGCTGCCGCCGTGAGCGTCCAAGAGACGCCTGGCGAGCTGCGCTGCGTTCTGCGAGCTGGCATGCACGTTGCTCAACCAAAAGACGTTGCCGGCGTGTGTAAGCGCGCCACTCATAGGAGAGTCTTATGACTAAGAAATACTGGATGTTTGCTGCTCTGCCGATCCTCTGTGCCGCCTGTGCCGGAAGCCAATCCGAGCAAGTGCGTGACAACCGGATGGAGCGCATCGAGCAGACCGCTGACAATCAGATGGAAAACGTCGAGCAGCGCGCTGAAAAGAAGCAGGACATGGTCGACCAGAATTTCGCCGCGCAGAAGGAAGCTGTCACCGCGAGTGACACGCCGAGCGCCGAGCGTTCGGGCGAGATGCTCGACCTCGCGAAGGAGCGCAGCGACTATCAAGTGAAGACCCGCGCCGAGCTCGACAAGCTGGGCGTGCGCATCCAAGCGGCTCAAGAGAAGATCAATGTGCTAGGCGCAAAGGCCTCTGCGCCGCTCAAGCAAGAGATCAAGGTGATCTCGAAGGAGCAGGCGACGCTGCAGGAGAGCCTCGCGGAGATGACCGAGGCGGCGCCCGCGAACTGGGAGGCCAACAAGTCGAAGATGGATGATCGCATCTCTGCGCTCGACACGCGCATCGACAAGGTGACCGATCAGATCGACGACGCTGCTGGCTGAACGTAGCTCGTAAAAACAAAACAGCCCGGGTGCTCTGCGAGCGGCCCGGGCTGTTTGCTGTTTGAGCTACCGCGATCAGTCGGGCGAGGGAACAACCTCGGGCGGACAACCGAACTCGACGACGATGCTGGTGCGACGGTTGGTCTTGAAGCCCTCACACGCTGGGCCGTAGAGCTCGATCTGCGTGCGTTCGGCATCGACCCAACCCCAGCCGTCTGCTTTCAACGCGTCCTTGTCGAACGGAATGGTGTCGCCGTTCAAATACAAGTTGGTGTTGTCCTTGTTGGCCGTCGCGGGCACGCCGCTGATCCCGAACGAGCACGTCGCGAGCCGATCCGAGATCGCCGACAAAGCGTTCGCGAGCTCCGTTTCGTTCTCCGCATCGACGTACGGTAGCATCATCGGATCGGTGGGATCGACGACTGCGGTGCCGCCGTTCTCCACGATGGCGCGCAGCTGCTCTTCGCCTTCGGGTGTGCGGCCTTCTTCGGAGCCGTAGCGAACGGCAAACGTCTTGATGCCCATGCCGAGCAAGGTCGAGGCCGCGGTGCCGAGTCGCTGGACCATGGCCGCCTGTGCGGCTTCGACCATGGCCATGTTGTTGCCGTCGAACATCTCAGGCAGCGCGCAGTTGTCGCCGCCGTCGCTCAGCATGACCACTGCGCCGAGCACGCCCGGCTCCGCGAGCCGACCAGGTGCGGCGGCGACGCTCTCCAGCACTTCCACGACCGGGCTCCGCCCGAACGGCAGCTTCTGCAGCATCTGCTTCATGATGGTGATCTCGGTGCCTTGGCTCGGCGGAACCTCGGGCGTGGTGGTCACATCACAAGCAAACAGGTCCGCCATCTTGCCGGGGAAGAACTGCAGCCCGAACTCGACGTCGTCGTTGATCGGCGCGGTCAATGACACGCCGACTGCATGCAGCACTTCCTCGGCGTAGTTGAGCGTGCGGTTCATCGGCGCACCGAAGCAGCTGTCTGTGCCGTCGACGCACTCCAGCCGCGACGCGGATTCATCGAGCAAGAGCAGCACGGCGCGCGGCTTGGTCTCGACCTTCACGACCGAGGTGCCGCAGACATCGGTGTTGCAGGTCTTCTTCGCCTCGAGCTTGACGCCCGAGCGCGCCGCGTCACAAGCCTGTCCGAAGAGCTCGATCTGACCGGTGTTTCCGTTCACGAAGTTCCAGCCGTTCAAACCGGTGCGATCGCGCGGCACATCCACGCCATTCAGCGAGAACGCGAGCTGGAATGGGTTCACGCCCGAGTTGGGATCCACCGTCGAAGGCACGTGAAAGCGACAGCTCAAGATGTTCTGTCCGACGGTCTTGATGACCTCGGCGAGCTTCGTCGGATCGTCGACCTTCGGCACTTCCTTGAAGCCCGAGCCACCGTGGTCGAGCAACGTTTGCAGCACCTCGACATCCGTGTTCGGCGGAACCGTGCCCCAGCGGCCCGTCGAGTCGGGCATGCTGGCTGCGTCGAAGCCGATCGGCACGATGTGAATGTTGCGCTTGCCGATCTCGATCGCGAGCTTCTGATAGGCAAGCAGCTTGTCGGTCTTGCGCGCGAAAAACGAACCGAAACAGTTGTCGTTGCCGTCGGATATGAAGATCAAATAGTTGGTACGCGTAGGATCTGCGAGCAACGTGTCGTGGGTGAGAAACCAGTTGAGCGGATCGATCACCGGCGAGATCTCGTACAAGCCGCCGAGCACCGAGGGACCTGGCGGACCGTTGCCGAGAAAATCGACCAGCTCCGCTGCATCATGTGCGCCGACGTCGAGCACGCTCGCTTGCGACGGACCACAGACGTTCGCCTGATTCGCAAACTCATCGAAGCTCGCGACCAGCTCGCCCCAGAACACCTGCACGCCGAAGTTCGCTTCAGGATTGCGGAGTCGCAGATCCATGATGGCTTGCTTGACGTTGTCCCAGTGGGTCCCCATCGACGCCGAGCCATCGACCGCCACCATGACGTTTACACCTGCCGGTGTAATGTCCTGCGGCAGCTCGCCGCAATCCGCACGCGTTGTCGTCGTTGGCGGCGGCAACGTGTTGTCGGTCATGATGATCGTCGGCATGTCCGGCATCGTCGAGCAGAATGGGTTGTCCGGCGCACAAGGCGGTGCCTCAGGCACGACAGGCACTTGCTCCGCTGCGCCCGTGCCAGCAGCGACTGCACCCCGAAAGCTGTTCTGCGCCGGCGGCTTTGCCGAACAGGCAGGCAGCGCGCATAGCGCGCTCAGTGCCCAACCGGCCCAACCGATTGCTCGCAACGATTTTGCTTGAGACATCGTTTTGTTCCCCATCCCACTGCGCGCTCGGCTCGAAACACCGAGCGCACAGGACACGCTGACTGCTCGCTGAAAATGAAATATTTGCTACTCAAACTCTACGTTCGGGCTCGAGTCGTAAGCGTCGTAACATCGTGAGCATTGCGTTCATCGCATCGTGGTCTTGGTCGTAGAGGCGCAATGCACGTCGCCGCCAACTCGCTAGCTGCTTGCGTGCGGGTCCGATGTGGCGCTCGATCGACCTCGAGCGCACGGCCGATGCGTTCCAAAGCGCTAGACCGCACTCAATCCGTTGAATGCGAGCATATTCATCTTCATGCGTAACGCCACGGCGAAAGCTGGCTCGACGCAACGAAAGTGCACAAAAAGACACAACGCTAGCGGCGGCGGACCGCTGCCCTGATAATCCCTACACATAGGAATTGATCGCTACTTCGCTAAGCTTGCCGCTCGAGGAGGCGCCGCGCGTATGGGGGAGATCCAGCAAACCAGTGCGGGCGCGCGCAGGTATCCGGCGATCGATGCGCTGCGCGGCGTGCTGGTCTTGCTCGTGGTGCTGCACCACGTGCACCTGCGCTTCGTCCTGAATGCGTATCCAGTCGCGACGCTCGTCCCGAAGCCCGTCGCTCGCATCATATTCTGGTCCGGTTATTACGCAGTCGTGATGTTCTTTGTCATCTCCGGCTTCCTGATCACGCATCACAGCTTGCGCCGCTGGCAGACGCTGTCGCGCCTGCAGCTGGGTGCGTTCTACTGGCTGCGCTTCACACGCATCTACCCGTGCTTGCTGCTGCTCTTAGCTGCTTTGACCATCCTCCACCTGATCGGCCTATCTGGCTATGTGATCGATCCGCAGCGAAGCTCGTTGGCGCGCGCAATCGTGGCGGCTCTGACGTTCCACTTCAACTGGCTCGAAGGTACGCGCGGCTATCTGCCCGGAGCGTGGGATGTGCTCTGGACACTCTCGGTGGAGGAGACCTTCTACGCGTTCTTCCCGCTGGCCTGTCTGATGCTGCGGCGTGAGCGCGTCATCGCGTGCGCGCTGCTCGTGCTGATCGCTGCGGGTCCGGTGAGCCGCGTGCTGACGCAGGGCGAGCCATGGAACAGCTACGCGTACTTGTCGTGTCTGGACTGCATCGCGATCGGGTGCCTGGCAGCGTGGCTCCACGAACGCGCTCTGCACGTGGACGCCGCTCGGAGCGGCTGGTTTATGCGCTCCTGTCTCGTGGTTGGGGTGCTGCTGATCTGTTTGGTGGTCGTGTTGCGCGAGACTGTCGATAGCTTGGGATTGGCTCGCGCAGGCTTGCACGTGACGGTCCTCGCCGTGGGTACCGCGCTCCTGTTGCTTGCGATCGCCGAGCTGCCTATGGATGGGCGGCTGCGCAGCAGCTCATGGCTGCAGTTGGTGGGTAAGAGCAGCTATGAAATCTACCTTACGCACATGTTCGTGGTGTTCACGACGGTGGCGACGTTCCGCGCCTCGCAGCTGCCGCTCTGCTTGGTCTTCGTCTTCTACGTCGCAGCGATTTTGGCGAGCATCGCGCTCGGCTTTGTGGTCGCGCGCTTCGTGGGCCAGCCGCTCGCAGCTGCGCTGCGCAGCGCCCTGCTGCGTCCACCGACGTAGGTGTAGGCCGTTCGCCTGCAGCCAATAGCGGCACGGTCCGATTGCTAGGTGGCACATGCTGGCACAGACTTGAGGACGGGGACGGCGCACCTCGGCAGGTCTGTGGCATGTTTGCTGCTGTCCTTCCGAGCTGACGCCAGCGGAGGTTTGCGAATGGCATTGAAGGCAGCTCGCTTGTGGATGGGTAGCTTACTGATCTGTACCTGGGCCGCATCGGCCCAAGCACAAGAGTGTGTTGAGAACGATGACTGCCCGAAGGGCTGGAGCTGCGAGGCCAGCATGGGCGCAGCCGAGTGCGACGCGCCAGTGCCGGACTGTGAGCCCGGTAGTAAGTGTCCGGAGCCAGCGCCCTGCGCAGCGCCAGTCGAGACGCGCGCGTGTCACCCCGCGAGCTGTGCGACCGACGCCGACTGTGGCGATGGCATGGTCTGCTTCAAGGACAGTTATACGAAGTGCAGCGATAGTGCGGGCGCGCCCGCTTGTGCACCCGGTGAAGAGTGCGCGATGCCTGCGCCTCCGCCGGACGAGCCCAGCTGCACGAGCGAGGAGATCGCGCTGTGCGTTCCACGCTATCTCTTGCCCTGCGAACAGGACAACGACTGTGGCGATGGTTTCGCCTGCGTAGCGGGCGAAGAGTGTACGTGCTGGGGCTCTGGAGGTGCCGCTGATGGCGGCGTAGCCGGGCCGAGCATGGGCGACGGTGATGACGTCAGTGGCTTCGCCCCTGTGCCTGTGGATGCGGGGACCGATCAGCCGGCTGCTGATGCTGCTGTTGGCGGCAGCGATCCGATGTGCGAGTGTCGCCCAACCGAGCGCAAGCACTGTGAGCTGCAGTGGATGGTCTGCCGCACAGATGCAGATTGTCCGAGCGACTTTGCCTGCAAGGCGTACGGAGACAGCGCCGCCGTGAGCTGCATGAGCAGCGATGCGGGCGAAGCTGCGTGTGCGGCTGACGTAGCGCCGCCTGCCGAGCTACGCTGCGCGCCGCGCGCCGAGTTTCCGACGCGCGGCGGCTCGAAGGGAGAGGACACTGCATCGGATGGACCCACGTACGAGGAGGGCGACGATCCGTCTCACGCGGGTGGTCCGGATGCTGGTGTCGCTGCCCCGCAAGCGCCGAATGATGGGGACACGGGCGGCGCGGCCGCAGGAGACAGCGCCTCGTGCAGCGTGACGACGCCGCGTGGTGGTGCGCTTGGCTCCTTCCTTGCGCCGGTCGCGTTCGCCCTGCTTGCGCTCGGTGCACGCACGAGACGCAAGCCACGCTGAGCTTGTCGCATCATGCGGGCGCGGCACATGCGGTGCTGCGCCCGCAAGCTCGTCCCCGTAGCGCTCGGAGCTCAGGGGCACGTACGTCACCTTCCGATTCGTCGTAGATGCAGCTCTTGGCGTCAGCACCGCTGCACCAACCCCTTCGTCGCCTCGATGTTCTTCAGTTTCCGCACGCGCGATACAGTGCGCGCGGATCAACCTCGCGCTGCGTGCGCATGCAGCTGCGCGAGACACAGCATCATGGCCGAGCCCGGGATGTCACGACGGCATGCGCTCTACTTGTGGCAGCAGCGATCGATGCGGCGAGCGCGTTCAGCGCTGCGCTGCTCGCGACGGGCAGGAAGTAGCTGCCGCTGACGTCGTACACGAAGCCGGCCGCGCTCGGCCCGAGCAACGTTCCGAACGCTACACTGGTATAGAGAATCCCGATGATTCCACTGACGTTCTTGCCACCGAAGTGGTCGGTCACCACGGCAGGCAACACAGCGACCCAACCACCGTAAAACAGCCCAAACAGCAGCGCGAACGTCGCGAGCGCGCCGAGCCCGCCTGCGATCGCCCAGATCGCGAACGAGAGCGCCATGCCGGAGTAGACCGCGACGAGAAAGCGGTCGCGACCCATGCGATCTGCGACACTGCCGAGAAAGAAGCGGCCCGCTGTGCTCCCTACGCCGATCATGCCGAGAAGCAATACAGCGGTCGTCGGCGCGACTTGGTGATCGACGGCGTATGGGAGCAAGTGCACGAACGGCACGAACACACCGAACGCGCTCACGAGGCAAGCTGCGTACAAGCCGATGAAGCGTCGCGAGCGCACGGCTTCACGGATCGACATGCCGGCGCGCACCTGCGGTCCGCCTGCTGCTTCGAGCGGCGTGCCATCAGGTCCCGTGCCGCGGAGCGCGGGCTCATCGACGATCAAAAGGCAGGCGCCCACGCCGATCACTAGCGCGAGCAGCCCGAGCACGAGGTAGGCGTCGCGCCAGCCGAAGGTCGCGATCAGTGCAGTCGCTGACGGCGGCATAACGAGTGTGCCCACACCGATGCCGCTGACCGCGAGGCCAGATGCCAGGCCGCGCCGCCGCACGAACCAACGCTGCACGACACCGACCGCAGGTACATAGGCGCAGCCGACACCGAGCCCGACACCAAGGCTATACGCCGTATAGACCTGCGCGATGCTCTGCGCCTGACTGGCTGCGATGAGCCCGAGCCCGACGAGCCCCATACCCAGCGCGGTAAGCTTTCGCGCCCCCCAGCGATCGGCGAGAGGCCCGGATATGACGCCCAGGCCGAAGTACAGAAACCCGGCAAACGAGAACACCAATGAGACCGCGCCGCGCGAGGCGTGGAAGTCGCGCTGCAGCGATTCCAAGAACGAGCTGAACGTGTACGCGCAGCCGAAGCCGACAAAGGTCACGACAAAGGCGGCTCCCACTACGAACCACCCGTAAAACAGCCCTGCCGGCGCCGAACGTCGCATGTCGCAGGGCGGTTGTAGCGTTCGGCGCACGTCGCGCGGCGAAATTCTGCGTGGTCCGTGAAGAATCAGCCCCCTGCCACGGTCTAAGCCTCGCGCCCAGCTCTTTCCTACCCGGGCGCGAGGAGGTTGTGATGCAAGCGCTCGTGCCACGGATTCGCCCGCACCAGGAACTGGCAGCCAAGCTCGTGCTCGGCGCCTCTGTGCTGGTCGGAACGCTCCTTATTCCGGTGAGCTCCAGTCACGCGCAAGGCTACGTCGATCCGTCCTATTACTACCAGCAGCACTACTATCAGCCCGCGCCTCCGCCTCCGCCGGTCTACGTGGTGCCTGCACCGCCGCCGTACTCACGCTACTGGACGCGTCGCGAACGCCGTTGGGCGCGCCGCCATTGGATGCGCCACCACGCCCCGCACCACTGGCATCACCGGCACCACCACCACCACCACCACCATCATCACCACTGACTCGGGAGCATCAGGGCGGGCCGGCGTGCTTGCTAACGAGCTCGAGCAGCTCTTCCGCTTTGTAGGGCTTGCGAAGCCAGTGCGTCACCCCTGCTCGCTCGGCACGCTTGAGCAGATCGGGATTGTTCTCGGCGCTGAAGATCGCCGCTGGTAGCTTCGCGAACTTCGGCGCCATGCGCATCGCCTCGATCAGCTCGAGGCCGTTCATGCCCGGAATGTTGAGATCGCACAGCACAAAGGCGATCTCCTGCGACTTGAGTGCCACGCGCGCTTGCGCGGCGTCCCACGCCTCGACGACCTCGTAACCCGCCTTTTGTAGAACGATCCGGCAGTGGTTACGAATGATGTTGGAGTCATCGACGATCAAGATCTTCTGGGCCATGGGGTCGTGCACCTGCGCGCAGCGCTCTTTGCAGTATGACCTTCCTTGCCGCGCAAAAAAAACGGGAATCGCCGTGGTCATGTGGATGTGAATCGCGCCTGATCGGCGAACGGCTGACCGCAGCGCACACATCCTCAGGGACGTGCGCATGCGACCTTCAGCTTTCGGCTACCAAGTGACCATCCAACTCACACCCACTGCGGACCAAACCACGCTCTGGAGCATCCGCGCAGCCCGTGGAGGGCGCACTTGACCCGAAAGCAGAGCGCGGCTAACTGTCGCGCTCTGCTTCTGTGCCGGCCGACACGAACACGTTTTTGCGCATCGCGGCGCTGTGCATGTCGCTTGCAGCTGTCGGCTGCAAGCCCGCTACGCAGCCGGAGCCTCACGCGAGCGCCAAGGCAGGCGAGGCCGAGGTCGAGAGCTGCTCGGCGTGGCTGGACTTTGTGTGCTCCCAGGTCTCGGGGCAAGACCCACTGTGCCTCGAGGCTCAAGCCGCAGTCGGCATCTTGACCTCAGACACGTGCGCCGTCGCGTACGAGCAGCGCGCGTTCACCGAAGCGCAGCTGAAAAAGCGCGCGGAGCAGTGCGGCGTGCTGGCCACGAAGATCTGTGAGGATCTGCCGGGCATGACGCGCTTCTGCAAGCGTGTGCAGAAGCAGGCGGCGCGCTACACGCCGAACTACTGCTTGGACATGTTGGCCAAGTACCCCGAGGCGCTGGCGCAGCTGAAGCAGGAAGTGAACGCGCCGCGCCTCAGGCCCGAGCAAGCGGCGCTGCTGTACAAAGGCGACCCGCCCGCGTTTGGACCGAAAGACGCGCCGATCCAGATCGTGGAGTTCGCCGACTATGAGAGCCAATACAGCCCGCAGACCGCTGCGATCATCCGTAAGGTGGTCGCGAAGTACGGCGAGCAGCTGCACTTCGTGATGCGCCAGTTCCCCTTGCCGGACAACAAACATGCACACGAAGCAGCACAAGCCGCGCTCGCTGCTGGAGCACAGGGCAAATACTGGCCGATGCACGACAAGCTGCTCGAAAACCGCACGAAGCTGGAGCGTGCGGACTTGCTCCGCTACGCCAAGGAGCTCGGCCTCGATGTGCTGCAGCTGAGAGCGGCGCTCGAACGCAAGCAGTACGCCGCAGCAGTGGATGCCGACGTCGCGCTCGGAAGGTCCCTCGAAGTGGTCGGTATGCCGACCGTGTTCGTGAACAACGAGCGCATCACCAACTCTGTCAGTGAAACCGCGATCATCGAGGCGATCGAAGAGTACCTCGCGTTGCCGCGCTGAGCTTCAGAGCTCCGAGAGCGTCGCGCGGCTCTGCGCGATCTCACGCTCGAGCAGGCTGGTGTACTTCGCGAACACTTCGTTCACCGTCCAGCGGAGCTGCGGCTCGAGCTTGTCCGACGCGACGAAGGTGACCTCGTGCCTGCCCGCGAAGCCTGTGACATCGATCTTGCGTTGTAGCGGCCGCTGACCGCGCCACGCGGCATCGAGCGAAGGCTTCGACTGCTCGATCAGCTTGGGCAACGCACGCGCGATCAGCTCCGCGATGCTCAGCTCTCGCGAGGTCGGCATGCGCGCCACCAAGTCCTCGTCGATCACGCGCATCCACGGGTGCGCCTCTGCATCCGCGACGCGCCAGCTCTGTGAGATGATCTGCTTGCGGATCGCGGTCGGCAGCTCGGAGCCGCGCTCGAAGTGCAGCGTGAAATGTGCCGGCATGGTCGCGACTTCGCCCCGCGCGAGCGCCGCGCCCGCCGCGAGATAACGCTGGAACGCCGCATGGCTGCCGAACAGCACCATGCCGGAGCTCTTGCCGAGCTGACCGATCACTGAGAGCACCGCGTGCTTGAGCCCGAGCGACTCGATCGAGACGCCGAGCAGGTGTTGATCGCTCGTGATCGCACACCAGGGCGCAGCTCGATATAGATCGGCGGCGGCATCGAAGAATGCAGCCATCGCCGGCACGCTCGCGCCCGCCGCCAAGTACGAGACCTCTTGATCAGAGCGCTGCGCGAACTTCTCGCGGAGCGCGACCATCAGCGCGTCGAGCTCTGGCGTCGCTGCACAGATCACCTCGAGCTCCGGGCAGCTCGCTTGCAGCTCGCGCGCGAGCGCCGCCGAAGCGACGCGGATCGCGGTGGGCGCGCGCTTGTGCCCGAACAAGGGCTGACCGATCGTGTCGCGCAGCGCTTGGCCCGCCGCCGACAGCAGCAGGTCCGCGCGCGCGACCTGCGAGCACAGCACCACGCCGTTTTCATCCAGGAAAAACAGCGCCTCTGGACGGTACGGCTCTGCGTCACCCGCTACGTACGCGGGAACTTTGATCAATCCACCCAGCCATTCGACGACTTTCGCGGGGTTGCTGGTGGTCATCTCGATGCAGCTACCTAGCAGGTGCATGTGGTTTGCGCACGCACCCGGCTGGAAGGTCTGGAATGTACATGGCGCGTCGCGCGCGCGAATGGCGCTGCTACAGTGCGTTGCAGCAGGAGGTCTCGTGTCGTGACGTTAGGCATCTCCGCTTCATCGCAGGCGAATCAGGTCACTATCCGGCGTGTGCGTCCCGAGGATTGGCAGCTCGTTCGCTGCGTGCGTTTGGCCGCCCTGGCCGATGCACCTGACGCATTCGGGCGCACGCTCGAGGAAGAGCTCGCGCATCCGGACGCGTACTGGCAAGAGCGCACGGCAGAAAACGCGGCCGGCGAGACCAGCTGCGCGTTTCTCGCGCTGATCGACGACGTGCCATGCGGCTACGTCGCGGGGTTGCTGCGTGAGCCGAAGCGCGCGGACCTGTTCTCGATGTGGGTGGCCGGCAACGTGCGGCGGCGCGGCACCGGGCTGGCGCTCGCGCAAGCCGTGGCTGTCTGGGCACGGGAGCGCGGCGCAGAGCAGCTCAGTCTCAAGGTCGTTGCAGCCAACAGCGGCGCGGTCGAGCTGTACCGCGCCACAGGCTTCGATGTCGAGAAGGCCGCCGCTACGAGCTGCGGGGCGCGTGAGGCGCCCGCGCTGCACATGCACAAGCGCTTGTGATCTTCACGCGAAGCGCGCGAAGTCGTAGAGCCCCTTGCCGTGAGCATCCAAGCCGGCACGCAGCGTGTCGTCCATCGGCTCGCCGTGCATGATCACCTGCACGCTGTCGGGTTTTCCGCCCGACAGCTCCCAACCTCGCAGCACTGCGCGCTCACCTTGAACCGAGCTCTCGAAGTCGTGCGGGCTGAAGCGACTCGATGGCGACCCGGACACCCAAGCTCCCGCCTCACCGGTGCCTACGCCCGCGCCACCCGCAAAAAATCCGTTGAGTGTTGGCGCAAGCAATGCCGTGTACGTCATCCCCGCGGGCACTGCGCCCGAGGTGTTCTGCAGGGTGACGAGGATGCTCGTCGCCATCGCATCGTGATTCGCGAGGCTCGTCGAAGCCACGACCAGCGGTGGGTTCATCTTGTAGACAGTGCCCGCGTCGGGACCGCCGAACAGCTGCACACTCTCGTTCAAGGTCAGCGCCAAGCGAAAGCGTCGCTTGATCTCGTCCGTGTAGCTGATCTCTGCGAACTTTTCGTAGAAGCTGCCGGCGTCATTGTGTAGGTCGTGCCGGCTGTCGTCGCGCAGCCAACCGATCGCAGACTTCTGCGCGTTGGTGAGGCCCGCGAGCGTGTGCGCCGAGATCCGCGGCATGTACACGATGTGATCGACCTCTTTGATGATCGCCGCGAGCCGCATACCGCGCGGCCAGTGGTGCCCTTCGGGCAAGGTCGCTTCCACGTAGCCGCTCTCCCAGTCGCCGTCGTCGAAGAAGTGCAGCTCCGCGACGTCCGCGAGCGCGCCGAGACCGTTGGTCATGAAGCGCTCGCGCGTGGTGCTGTAGCGACCGCGCTGACTGCGCCGCACGTGCTCCACGCCGGCTTGATCCGCGACGATCACCCGCCCGGCGCCGCGCTCTTTCAGCACGCTGACCAGCGCCCGGACGCCGTTCGGCGATGTTGTCGCGGGGTGCGGATTGCCGCTGTTGCTCGCGACCTTGATGAGCACGCTGTCGCCCTTCTCGAGCCAGGACAGGTCGAGCTTTTCCAGCGCTTGCTTCACGGCGTTCTCGCCATCGCCGGGCTGCAGGCTCAGCAGCACGGCAGCCGGGGGCAGGGTGTCGACCTCGGCGACTGGAAGCTCGGCGGGTGGTGGCGCCGTAGAACCGGATCGACCAGCGTCCGCACGTTCGATCGATCCGGAGGTTTGCTCGCTTTCGGGCCGCGTCGATGCGTCGGGCTCGGGTTGGCCGCCGTCCGGCTCCTCGCCGTTCGAGGCACGATCGGTCGCGCTGCTCGACGCACACGCGCTGAGGTTGATCACGAACGGAGCGACTGTTGCGAGCGTCGCGCCTCGCTGCAGAAACACGCGGCGCGTGAGCGCGTCCAAGTCTTTTTTGTCGGCCATATCAGCCCCCTAGTCTCGAAGCTGCGCCTCTTCTCACGCGTCGGCGGGCCTCGGCAAGACGGACCTTCGCAATGCACACATTTGGCGGCGAAAGGTACATGTTCTCGTGGATGTGTGTCTGCCGATGCGCGTTGGGAACGCGTCCAGTTTTGCAGCTGATGGCTGCAGCGCCCGCGGGCACCGCACGAGGCATTTTCGCTCGGCGTGCAACAATCTCCGCGCGCGTCTGTCGGCTTGGCCTGCTCGGGCTGGCGCCAGCCAGGTTAGCTGTCGGGGTCCACCGTCTGGAGACGAGGATTGTTTGACCCGCCGTCGGTTTCCGAGCTGTGGCCTGACGACACGAACAAAGCTTTACGGGCCGGTGACAGCCGTCTATCCTCGGGCCCGTTCAGCGGTGAGGTACACGCTTTGGCGCGCCTCCGCGGATACGTGTGATCGCGCATTCAACGCATGCCCCCCAGTAGCTCGCTCGATTTCGGTCCGCTCACCTCCATGGTCGGCTTTCGGCTTCGAGCCGCGCAGCTCGTCATGTACGACGACTTCCTGCGCGAGGCGCCAGTGCTCGGCCTCACTCCAGGTCAGTTCGCCATCCTGCTGTTGGTGGAGCACAACCCCGGCCTCACCCAGCAATCCTTGAGCGACGGCATTCGCATCGAGAAGTCCACGTTGGTCGTGCGCCTGCATCGGCTCGAAGAGCGCGGCTTGCTGCGTCGCGTGCGATCTAACAACGATCGCCGCAGCAACGTGCTCGAGGTCACACCCGACGGCAAAAAAGCGCTGCGCTCGATGATCTCGTTCGTGCGTCAGCACGAGGACCGTGTGCTGAGTGAGCTGAAATCATCTGAACGCCAACAGCTCCTCAAGCTACTAAGCAAGGTGATGTTGGCAGGCGCGCGCGCTCCTCGTCCGAATGCGACGAAGCGCCCGAGCTCTGCTCCGAGCAGCACAAGCTCGAGCGGCACCCGGCGCGCTCGCGCCCGCTGAAGCGTGCTCTTCATGCCGCTGATGGCGTCAGTGCAGCGGCGCGCGAACAGTTGGCTATAGCAACTATGCCTGCAATTGATAATGGCATAAATCTGCTGAAGGTGAGCCGCATGTTGCACGACTCGCTGAGCTCGTTCTGGGCTTAGGACGGCTTCTGCTGCTTTTCCCGGGGAACGCTGCGCGTTCTTGCACCACCTCGCCCTGGATCGATTGGCATCGGCCAAATAGTTCGATAGACCAACGATCGGCGCGACCGCCGCGGTGCGCCGTGAGTCCAGGAGCCTCGCAGAACTCATGCGCACACCGACCCTACGCCAACCCCAGCTTCGCACCAGCCTACGCCGCGTGGCTCTTCCGCACCTTTGCGCGTGCCTCTTAGCGTTCGGCTGCGGCTCGTCGAATGAGCCCGCGACCACGGCGCAGCCGTCGGACTCCACCGGCGCGCAAACGGGCAGCAGCGGCAGCAGCGGCGGGACGCCGGCGAGCTCGGGCGGCACAGGCGATCGGGCGACGGGCGGCACACGTGCGCCTGCCGCTAACGGCGGCACAGCACAAGCTGGTGCGCGCGCCGGTCAAGCGGGTGCAGGCAGCTCTGTTGCGGGCACGAGTGCCGCAGGGGCGGGCGGTAGGGCGCTCGGCGCGGAAGCGGGCTCGGGCGCCGCACCTAGCGCGGGAAGCGCAGGAACAAGTGCGTCGGGCGCGAGCGGCGCACCTGCAGCGGGAAGCGGCGAAGCGGGTGCAGCTGGCAGCAGCACAGAGCCGCCTGCGGGCGCAGCGCTGACCGATATGCAAGCGCTGATTCCCGATCCCAGCTGGACCTGCAACATGCCCGACGGCATCCCTGCACCGGCCGGCGGCGAGCTCGTGTTCGAGATCGACTTCACCGTGAGCGAGGTACGGGACCTCGGCCAGACGCAGTACGGCCACCGTGAGCAGATCGACGTCTCAGGTGGCACCGTGAGTGGCCCGATGCTGGAGGGAACGCTGGCGGATCGCGGGCTCGACTACCAGCTGACCTTGGACAACGGCGTCGTCGAGCTCGAGCAGATCCACATCCTGCGCGCCGGCAGCTCGCCTGTGTACATGCGCAACTGCGGCCTCGCGCCGAGCAACAGCGGTCCTGTGCGTGTCGTGCTCGACTTCGAGGCCCCCAACTCGAGCTCCGTGAGCTGGCTCAACATGGGCACGTACATTGGCGTTCGCGAGCTCGACGCGGCGAGCAAGTCGATGAAGATGAAAGTCTACTCGGTGAGCGCGCCCGCCGATAAGAGCAACGCTGTCCAGATCCCCGCGCCGCCCGCGGGTCCGCACCAGACATGGGAATGCAAGAAGCGAGAAGGCGCGGAAGGCACCGTGATGTACACGGAGAGCGTGGGCATCGGCGGATCTGTCTCGGTGGGTGCCAGCAAGCGTGGCTCGCGCAACATCATCCCGATCACCGGTGGCTCGACGAGCGGCATGATCGAGGGCGGAGTGTTGTCCGGTGGTGCTGACTTCCAGCTCTCGGCGAACGGCGTGTTCGAGCTCGACGCGAGGTATACGCTAGAGACCGGCGACGGGGAGCTGATCATCGTACGCAACTGCGGGGCGATCGGAGCGCTCGTTCCCGTCTTTGAAGCGAACAAAGAAGGCAAGTATGCATGGGTGAACGAGGGCGACTACCTCAGCTCCGATCCCGGCATCAGCGTCGGCGCTGTGAACCTCACGATCTACAACAAGCGCTAGCGCAAGAGGAAATGCAGCCCAAAGCGGCGTGCGCAGTCAGCGCGCGTCACCGTGGCTCTGATTACAGCGCGTCAGGGCCACGCGCGTAGACCTCTGCGAGCTCCTCAGGCTCGAGCCGGCTCGCGTAGACGCGCACTTCCGTGATCGTACCGTTGAGCTGAGGATCGCCGAAGTCCGAGCGCCCGAGGACAGAGCGCGCGCGCTGCAGCGTGCGGACATCGACCGGAACATCCTGTTCGTTCTGCACGACGCCGTTGACTATCAAACGCAGCGTTTGGCTGCGCGCCGAGTAGCTCGCGCCCAGCTGGACGAGCCCATCTCCTTGAAGGAGGAGGGCGCTCTCGCCGTACAAATGAAACTTGGCCTCGCCCGCGACATAGCCGAGCGTTGGCAGCCGATCCGGGCAACCATACGGCGAGAGGAACAAGGACGTGATCACTGGCGTTCCGGCGTTGCTCGGCTGGCTGTGCAGTAGATCGAGCGCGCGCTGCCAGCAGGCATCGGAGCGCGGCGACAGCCAGACCAGCACCGTGAAGCTGGTGGCGTCATCGAGCAGATTGCTCGGGAGCTCGACGAAGCCATCGCCTTGTCCGGGGAAGCTCACTCCGCCCATGCCGTCGAGCAGCGCGTTGCCGCGCACGATCGCATCGCTGCCGCCCGCGAGATCAGGCGCGTTGCTGCCAGCGCCACTGAACGAATAACGCCTGATGGGCGCGGGCAGCGGCCCTGCCGCTCGCGGCGGCAGCGAGCTGCCCGCATCAGGCGGCGGCTCGGGCGCTGCTTGTCCCGCGTCGAGCTGTGGCGCCGGCAGGGCCGTGACCACACCAGCGTCCGTTTGGCTGAGTGGCGGCGGCGCATTGCCGACGGGGACCGACGCGTCGCGCTTCGCGCCTGCATCCGCGCGATGGATCGGCACGATCGGCATGCCTGCGCCGCGCGTGACCATCCCGCCGTCGGAAAGATCATCGACCGCCATCTGGGCATCCGCGACTGTCTGCGGATCGCGTGTCATCGAAGCCGCCGTGCTCGGCGTCATGTCTGCTGAGCAGGCGGCGAGCCACAAGCTCGTGCCGAGGCACAAGTTGCGCTCGATCGTGCGACCACTGCCTATGGCGCGGAGGGCGAGCATCGAAAAAGAGCTGTCCATTAGTAGCGGGACGGGCCCAGGAAGGGTCAGAGAAGCGTCGAGGATTGCTCATTTTCAGCGACCGTCCATGTGCCCACATGTACTGAATCCGCGCCTTTTTGTGCGGGTGCGCGAACGGCAGCACGTCGCGCGTCGAAAAGCGCGACGTGACTTGACTGCACCTGTCTGAAGAAGCTGCGTGACCGCGCCGCCGGCGCCTCGTGCTCGCGCGCTGCAGGTTCGATCACGCGCGTTGATTCACCGTTGAGGGTACGTTGCGCCGGCGTGAGATCGTGTTGTCGAGGTGCTCGCGCTGCCAAACAACCTCACATTGTTTAGATTTGCGGCACGTAGCATTAGCTGACTGATTGTCGCGCTGCACTGGGAGCGCATTCAGACATTTCTTACGACGGCTAATCGAATGCTATTTCGCCGAGCATCGCAGCGGTTTGTAGGGCGATGCCGTTGCTTTGTTGCTATGTTGTTTAACCTTGTGAAGTTTCGATTCGTAGCTCTCGCGCTCGTCGTTTCGCTCGCTGGGTGCAAGGTGTATACGCCCATGCAGCAGTCGTCTGCCGCGAGCACGTATCCGGCGGCTGGCTCGGCGGCTGCCGCTGGCGGCGGCAGTGGTGCAGCGGGCATGCGGGGCGTGACAACAGCCAATGCGGCTGGCTCGAGCGGCAGCGCCAACCCTGGCGGCCAGCAACCGGACGGGCCTACAGGTCCGAACGTCTGCAAAGGCGGCGCGTGCTGGTGGTCAGGCACGCAGTCAGAGTGTCGCAGCGCGAGCGTGCCCAAAGAAGAACAGCGGCCCGCGGCTCAGGATGGTGACACGTCGCTCGCCAACCTGTACTTCGGCTGGAACCGCATCTGGATCGGCGAGACCGACCTGGCGGGCACCGCCTCGATGGACGCCTGGCAGACCTTCGGCTTCGATCTGGATGGCACGTGCACCAACACGAAGACCTGCCCCGCGGTGCAAAACGTTCAAGCCTGCAAGCCAGGCAGCGACCAGATCCCGTTCGACGGCGAGCTGTGCCGCGACAACACGTTTGCGAGCTTGCAGCCGGTGGCTGCAGCGGTGCCCGAGATCGGCGAGCGCTTTGGCATCAGCGAGGCCGAGTTCAACTGCAACCTCTGGCGCGGCGCGTACACCGTCATCACACGCGTGTCCGGCTACAACGGCCAGCCGAACGACTCAGACGTGCGTGTCGACCTGTACATCTCGCCAGGCAGCGAGCGCGAGCAGCCGTGGCAGTGTCCTTCGGAGGACTTCGCCACGCGCTATCCGAGCTGGCGGTTGTCCGAAAAGTTCAAGATCGACCCGGAGACCTTCGTCGGCGCGGCCGGCCAGGACGGCGAGCCACCCGAGTCCACCGTCTCCGACCCGCACGGCTACGTGCGCGATGGTTACTTGGTGTTCAAGATCCCTGATGGCTCAGTCGTTCGGCTCGCAGCCGACGGCAAACGCTATCGCGGCTTCGCGCTCAAGACCTACCGTGGCATCTACACGGCGCGAATGGAGCGCGCGCAGGACGGTCGTTGGCACATGCGCGATGGCATGGTCGGGGGCCGCGTGATGGGCGAAGATCTGATCGCTTCGTTCCGGCAGATCGGTCTGTGCAAGGGCGTCGGCTTGGATGGCTTCTACGACAGCGTCGTGGAGTACATCGAGCAAAACTCTGACGTGCTCTCCGACGGCACGAACGACCCGGAGCGCGCGTGCGACGCGATGAGCTTCGGCATCGCCTTTGAAGGCGCGCAGCTGACACCGGGCGCGACCGCCAAGGCCGCACCGATCGTCGAGTGCTGCGAGCCAGGCCTCGCGATCGAAGACTGCAATCCGAGCTGCGGCGACGGCCGTAAGAACGGCAAAGAGACGTGCGACACGGCGATCGCTGCAGGACAACCCGGCGCGTGTCCTACCACGTGCCCGAAGGCCGAAGCATGCATGAAGCTCGAGCTCGTCGGCGAGGGCTGCAACAGAGAGTGCAAAGCCACGCCGATCACCGCGATCGGTGCTGCTGACGGCTGCTGCCCGACGGGTGCGGACGCCACGGCCGACCGCGATTGCCCCTCGACCTGCGGCAACAACGTGATCGAGCCAGACGAAACTTGCGACCCCCAGGCCAGCTGCCCCGTTTGTACCGTCACCGACAAGTGTTTGTCAGTGAGCACGAGCGGCTCCGCTGACGGCTGCGATATCAGCTGCAGCATCACGGTGCCGAGCGCATGCGTAAACGGCGACGGCTGCTGCGCGGAGCCTTGCAACCCAGGCAACGACAACGACTGCTCGAACACTTGCAACAACAACACGGTCGATCCCAACGAGACTTGCGATGGCACGGGTGATCGTGCCTGCCCCGCGAGCTGTGACGACGGCATGGCTTGCACCACCGACTACCGAACGGGCAGCCCGAGCCACTGCAATGTGGTTTGCACGCATGTGCCTGTGACTGCCGCGCTGTCCGGCGACGGCTGCTGTCCCCCGGGCGCGAGCGCGAACACCGACAGTGACTGCGTGGCTGTCTGTGGCAACGGCAAGACCGAGCAGGGCGAAGAGTGCGACGACGGCAACACCCAGCGCGGCGACGGCTGCAACGCTGAGTGCAAGCAAGAGAGCGGAATCGATCAGTGCATCGCGCAGCTCGAAGGCGACCGCCGCCCGGAGTGTGCGCGCTGCAACTGTGAGAAGTGTCAGGACCTCGTGCTGGGCTGCTACGCGTCTGACAACGCGGAGGACAACCAGCTTTGCACCTCCCTCGTGACGTGTGGTCTCGAAAAGATGTGCGCGTCTGAGACCTGCTACTGCGGCAGCGTGCTGCTTACGACTTGCATCTTCGGCGGCGGGAACGGCCCCTGTAGACCGGAGGTCGAAGCTGCAGGGCGCACGAACAATCCAGGTGACTTGGTGACCCGCAGCTCCAACACGGGTTACCCGCTCGGTCGCGCGAACACACTCGCCGCGTGCGCGCGTGAGAACTGCGCGGCGGAGTGTGCGATCATGAATCCCTAAGCGTGCTTGGGACCAAACTCCGCGTACAGCTCGGGCAGGAACGTCGCGAGATGCGTGAACTCGATCTGGTCGTGCAGCAGCTGCTCGTAGCCGACGCGCGCGCCTGCGAGCTTGCGGCGCAGCTTGTTCGAAGCGATGCGCTCTAGCGGCACGCGTCCGAGCGGTGTGGCCAAGCGCGGATCGTGACCGATCCAGTAGCGGCTGCGCTGCTCGATGCCATCGTCTGTCTCGCGCGCCAAGTGGATCATCGTGACCGCTTCCACGCCGCTTCCGAGGAGCCCCACGCGCGCGCACGCGTGGCCTACGATGCCGGCCTGCGCGAAGCGACTCGTGTCGATGCCGAGCTCACTCGGATCGACGAAGCGGATCGCGACGCGGAGGAAGTCGGGGCCGATGTATTCGTCTACGTGATGGGTAGTGTTGATGTAGCGCTGCGCATGGGTGAGGCCGGGCCGTGCCAAGAGCTCAGGCGTCTGCGGCTTCACGCCCACGTGGTTGTGCGGATACCAGAGCGTGTAGCGCGCAGATTCCACCGCGTGCCACCAGAACCACCAGCTGTACATCTCCCCCGTGACGCCCGGCAGCGCCACTTTGCTCGCAACGTATGCGCTGCCGTTCGGCAGCTCGCAGTACCCGTTCTCGACCGCGTGGTAGCCCTTCTCGACCAGCGCGTCGGCGTGCTCGGGCGGCAGCACGTGACGCACGTCCATAGGGGCAGAGAGCGCAGGCAACACATCGCTGCTGATCCACATGTCGCCATTGAAAAAGCGCGCATACGGCTTGCCCTGGATCAGCTCACGGTTGCGAGCGAACTGCGCTTGAGTCGGCACCGGAAAGTACGTGACAGGGCAACGCTGGGTCATGGCTCTCCTCGAGTCGGGCAACATCGTGTCGCACTGCAGCGCTTTGGGCGCAACGTTTTCGAAAGGATTCGTGGGCCTGCCTAGGGTCTCGTCGACCTACTCAGGTGCACATGACAGAAAATCTCGAGCATCGATCAGCCGTATCTTCCACTGCGCTGGAGCGCCGCGTGGCCGTGGTGCTCGCATGTGTCGTGTGCGCGTGCGGCAGCGCGGATGCGCCTGACGATGCAGCGACGCAAACCGTGCCGGCAGAGAGCACTGCGCCCGCAGCTCCGAGCGGCAGCACCGCGCAGGCGGGAGCGACTTCCAGCGCGCCAGCGAACGCCGCTCGTGGCGGCGCCGGTGCGAGCGCGCCAGCCGCTCCGAGTGGCACGGGCCGGGCTGGCGCCGACGCCGCTCCGGTGGGAGGCGCCGGCGCCCCTGCCGCGAGCACGGCCGCTGCAGCGGGTAGCGGCGGTATGGTCGCGGCTGCGCCGAGCGCGGGTGCCGCAGGTGAGATCGTTGCAGCTGGTAGCGGCGGGTCCAACGGCGGTGGAACATGGCAATGGCCCGAAGGTAAGCCCGAAGACTTCGGCGTGGAGACAGCCTGGCTCGACGACGCAGCCGATTCGGGTGGGAACGCTGGCCCAGGCGATACCCTCGACAACGATATCGACCTCGATCTCGTACCGCCCGGGTTGGTCGGGGCAGCAGACACGTGCCACGTGCAGCGACTGCTCGAATAG
>Ga0190269_10000158_pt1 | contig 34680 bp, 34 predicted proteins | sample Popmic249IS_FD_133749 | JGI IMG/M metagenome (GOLD analysis project Ga0190269, IMG submission 133749) | Populus adjacent soil microbial communities from riparian zone of Blue River, Arizona, USA - 249 IS | ecosystem: Environmental > Terrestrial > Soil > Riparian zone | place: USA: Arizona... | reverse complement strand
GGCTGCGCCGCCGGTGGCGGCGGAGCCTCTCCCCGCGCGTGGATTGGCAGCCGCCGGACGATGCGCCGCTGGTCACCGTGCAGGTGCCGATCCACGCCGAGCCGCCCTCCGTCGTCATCGAGACACTCGACGCGCTCGCTCGCCTCGACTACCCGAACGTGGAGGTGCTCGTCATCGACAACAACACCCGGGACGAGCAGCTGTGGCGTCCGGTCGAGCGGCACTGCGCCGCGCTGGGGGATCGCTTCCGGTTCCTGCACGTCGAGGGCATCACCGGGGCGAAGGCCGGAGCGCTCAACTGGTCGCGGCCGCAGCTGGATCCCCGCACCGTGCTGGTCGCCCTCGTCGACGCCGACTACCAGGTCGATCCCCGGTGGCTGCGGCACACGGTCGGCTTCTTCGACGACCCGGCCGTCGGCTTCGTGCAGTGCCCGCACGCCTACCGGGACTTCGAGGACTCCGCGTACGGCCGGATGGCGAACGTGGGGTACGCGTGGGCGCAGGTGACCGAGATGGTGTCGCGCAACGAGCACGGTGCGGGCATCACCGTCGGCACCATGTCGCTGATCCGGCTGGAGACGCTCGACGCGGCCGGCGGCTGGGCCGAGTGGTGCCAGACGGAGGACTCCGAGTTCGCGATCCGCGCCCACGCCGCCGGGTACAGCTCGGTCTTCCTGAACCGGCCCTACGGGTGGGGTCTGATCCCCGAGACGCTGGCGGAGCTGAAGAAGCAACGTTTCCGCTGGACCTACGGCCCCGGTCAGGAGTTCAAGGCGCACGCGCGGCTCTACGTGTCCGCCTCGGGCCTCACCCCGGCCCAGCGGCTCCGCCACGGGCACTACGGTCTCGTCGTGCTCACGACCGGCCTCGGCGTGCTCTCGCTGCCGATCAGCCTGGTGCTCGTCGGGCTGGTGTTCGCCGGTCAGGACCTGCCGGACGTCCCGTTGACCCTGCTGCTGCCGCTGGCCGCGGCCTTGGTCGCTCGCCGGCTGATGCGGTGGACGCTGTTCCGCACCGCGGCCGGAGTGGGGTTCGGTGCGTTCCTCGGCGGCTGCGTCGCGCTGCTCGCGGTGAAGCCGACGATGTCCGGCGCGGCCTTCGGCGTGCTGCTCGGCAGGCCGGCCCGCTGGCAGCGCACCAACAAGTTCCGGGTACTGCCCAGCCGTTACCGCTTCCTGCGGGACGCGTGGTCGGAGATCGTGCTGGCCGTCGCCTGTCTCGCGATCGCGGTGGCGCTGCCGTTCGCGGCACCGGCGAGCGTCGCACTGGCTCTCTTCGTGCTCGGCTTCGCGTGGCAGGCGCTGGTGTACGCGTGCGCCCCGGTGATGGCGGTCCTCGCCGAGCGGGCGCTCCGCGCCCGGGCACGACAGCCGGCGCCCGCCGCGGGGACACCCGGCCTCAGCGTCGATGCTGGACGACGTTGATCACGTTGCCGTCCGGGGCGCGGACGAAGAAGCGGCGCACACCCCACGACTCGGTCCGCAGCGGCAGCACGATCTCGTAGCCGAGCGCGCGGGCCTCCTCGTAGGCGGCCTCGACGTCGTCCGCGTGCACGGAGATGACGGAGTCCTCGGGCGCGGTCGCGTCGCCGGTGACGAGCTGCACGTGCGCGCCGGTCTCCGGCGAGGTGTAGCGGGCCACCCAGCCCAGGTTGAACTCTTCGGTACGCAGCCCCAGGTAGTCGGCGTAGAAGCTCTTGGCGGCCGCCAGGTCGGCCACGCGGAGGTTCGGGGTGATTCGATGAGCGCGCATCGGGTCTCCTTCGGTCTACTACGAGATGTTCCCCGCACGGCCGCGCCGGTTCGCGGGAACCCGAACCGGCTGACCGGGAAAGAGCTGGACATGGAGGAGTCTGACGGTGCCGTGATCGCCGGTTCGCTCAGCGCCCCGGCGCAGTTCGGCGTCATCTTCGACCGGCACGGGTCGATGCTCCTCCGGTTCCTCGCTCGCCGCGTCCCCCCGGCGGAGGCCGAGGACCTCCTGGGGGAAGTGTTCCGGATCGCGTTCGAGCGCCGGTCGACGTTCGAGTGCGAGCGCGGCTCGGCGCGACCGTGGCTCTACGGCATCGCCGCCAACCTCGTCGCCAAGCATCATCGGGGTGAGGCCCGGCGCTTGCGCGCGATGGCGCGTGCCTCCGTGGGGCGGGCGGCGGCCGACGATCCCGCGGAGCGAGCGGTCGCGGTGGCCGACGCCGATGCGCTCTGGCCCCGCGTCCTCGACGCGCTCGCGGCGATCCCGGAGGCCGAACGCCAGGTCCTCCTGCTGTTCGCCTGGGAGGAGCTGAGCTACGACGAGATCGCCGCTGCCCTGGGCGTCCCCGTCGGGACCGTGCGCTCCCGGCTCCATCGCGGGCGGGCGCGGCTGGCCGCCCTGACTTCGGAAGGTACGCCGTGACCGACGACCTGGAACCGCTGCGCCGCTCGCGCCCCGACCGGCTGCTGCCCGACGACCCGCCCGACCCGGAGGTGCTGGCACGGGAGAAGGCCCGCCTGCTCGCCGCGATCGGCGGAGCCTCCGCGGAGCCCCGCCCCGCAGTCCCGATCGGCGGCCCCTCGATCTGCCCCCGGCTCGCCTACCGCGACGAGGTCGCCGCTCTGGAGTTCCTGACCAGTGCCTTCGGTCTCGTCGAGCGCCGGGAAGCGCGGATGGAGCACCCAGACGGCATGCTCGCGTGGCTCCGGATCGGGGACGGCGTCGTCATGATCGGCCGGGCGGGCGAGGAGCGGCACGGCCTGCGCAGCCCGCTGGAGACCGGCGCCCCCACGGCCATGCTCAACGTGTACGTGCCCGACGTCGACGCCCACCACCGCCGGGCCGCGGCCGAAGGGGCCCGGATCGTGATGCCACCGGAAGACATGTTCTGGGGGGATCGCCGCTACGAGGCGCTCGACCTCGAGGGCCATCGATGGCACTTCGCCGAGCGGATGACGTCGAGGATCAGCGACGGCGGGCGGTGAGCGCGACCGTGTCGAACGGCAGTGTGAACCGGCCGCCCAGCGCGTCGATCGCGGCGCCGACGGCGGCGCTCACCTCGGCCACCGCGTCGGCGGGCAGGCGCGTCATCAGTCCCTGGGTCGGCAGGAGATCCACCCACTCGGCGGTCGTGTAGGTCCGCTCGGTCGTGACCCGCCACTCCTCGGGCCGGGCGAAGGCTCCGGTTCCGCGGAGGCCGTCGGCGGCCCGGTCCAGGACCGGCCGGTACATGTCCTGCGGCCGCGCCGGTGTCGCCCGGAGGTCGACCGGTGAGTCCGGCGCGACCCGTGCGTAGGCGTCGGCGAACGCTTCCCCGACCGTCGACGGCGGGAGGAAGACGTGCCAGAACAGCGCGATCAGGCCGCCGGGTCGCAGAACCTGCCCCGCCAGCTCCGCTCCGGCGACCGGATCGACCCAGTGCCACGCCTGGCCGGAGACGACGGCGTCGAACCGGCGCCCGGCCGGGTCCCAGTCCTCGAATCGGGCGACATCGACCTCCAGGCCACCGGCTCGGGCGACGCCGGCCATCCGGGCGTCCGGCTCGACGCCCAGCACGGTGCAGCCGCGCGCCCGGAACTGCCGGGCCTCGATCCCGGTGCCGGCCCCGACGTCGAGCAGGTCGGGGCCGGGGCTCTCGGTGACGATCCGGTCGATCAGTTCGTCGGGGTAGGGCGGCCGGGTCCGGTCGTAGCGCTCGACGTCGACACCGAACGACTCGGCGACCCGGCGGTGATCATGCGGCAGAGTGGGCATGCGCCCACCCTAGTGGGCGCATGCCCACTAGGGTCAAGTCCACATCGAACGACGGACGGCCGGGTGTCCTGCGCTGCCCCCGCCCCGGGAGCCCGCGCGGGGCGGAGAAAGCGGCCGGCGCGTCACACGGGCGAGAGGCGCCACTGCTGGCTCAGGCCCGAGTGGCAGGTCAGCTGCACCAGCGGCGCCAGGTTGTCCCGGTTGTCGTGCAGGACGTGGAGGCATTTCCCGCTATTGAGATTCCGTATCGTATAAACGCGGTTGCCGAGCGAGGTGAGGCGCCAGCGCTGCGCTCGCCCGCTGTTGCAGCGCAATTGCCCGACCGGTACGACGTCCTCGCCGCGGTCGGCCAGCACATTCAGGCATTTACCGCTGTTGATATTGGTCACCGTGTAGGTGGAGTTTCCCAGGGCGGTGAAGCGCCACTGCTCGCTGCGACCGGCGTGGCACTGCCACTGCACGGCCGGAGCGAAATCCTCCGAGCCGCCCTCGAACACGTCCGCGCACTTCTCGCTGCCGACGTTCGTCAGCGTGTAAACGGGGTCCGTGGCCTGCGCCGGTGCGACGCCGAAGGCCTGGCCGAAGCCGAGGACGGCGAGTGTTGACAGCAATCGCACTGCTCGATTGCGCACGGTCTTGTTCACGCCATTAAGCCTTTCGTTGCACGGGAATGGAGGCGTGAAATTACCATTCGTGCCCAATCGGGCATAATTCTCCGCGTGTCGAAACGCGATCCGACTGCGCTATTCCGAAGCGGATTCGGAATAGCGCGACGGTGGGATCGGGGTGACCGGGGCGAGCCAGAGGCCCACCAGCGCGTCGAGGAGGCCGCTTCCGGCCCGCGGCCAGCTGACGATCGCGCCGTGGGCCCCGACGGCCAGTGAGTTCTTCTCGACCGGACGGTGGGCGTCCCCGGCCTCCGGCGGGAGGAAGTGCGGTGGTCGGCTCAGACGACGGTGTAGCGGACCTCTTCGGACACCAGGGTGCAGCCGGCGGGTAGCTGGGATCGGTCGCCGTCCCAGCCGGAGTCGGAGGCGTCGTGCGCGAACGCCTCCCGCATCCACGTCACGGCCGGCGCCGGCACCCGGTAGATCGCGTAGGTGCGCCACGATCCGGGCGTGACGGCCGCACCGAGCGTGTTAATCTTGTCGGTGGTCGCTGGCGACGTCGGCAGAGCGTACTTCGGGAAGTAGTTACCGGCGCTGTTGCGCACCACCATCCAGTAGGCCGCGCCCGACGGCAGCGGCGTGCAGACCCGCGTCGCGACGCGCACCGTGCGGCCCTTGCCCCGCAGGGTCAACCCCGCCGCCTTGCCGTCGCAGTCGGCCGGGATGGCCGGCGCCGCGCCCGGATCGGCGACCGTGGGTGCCACCGACGGGGCGGCGTCGACGGGTGCCGACGAGGAACTCTCGGCGGTGGACGCGGCCGGACTCTGCCCACAGGCGGAGAGTGCGAGCGTCACCGCCGCGGCGGCCAGGGTTCCCACGAGAGCGGTGCGGAGCATGCGTCTATTGGATGGGCCGCTGCGCGTTGCGGTAATGGTACGGAGAGCCGATCCTTTTCCGACTATCGGCCAGCCGATCCGGCGGGGTCGGGCCGTGTTCCGGCCTGAACCCGGGAAATACCGCCTAGAACCCGAATAGCTTCTTGATCCCCGACCAGGCGAGATCGAACAGCTTCCCGACCATCCAGCCGAACCCGGTAACCCGCAACCAGCGGAGAAAACTGTGTCGAGCGGCGCCCTGACTCCGCTCGACATATCCCTGCTGCCCGACCATGTACTGCATGACGCGGCGGATCTCCTCCGGCGAGGGCGAGCTCATCTCGGTTCGCCGTCTTCGTCTCGGTAGGGGGACGGAAGGAAGTCCCGGTACGAGAAGTTCCTGATCAGGTCGAACACGAATCTCCGGTCGCCGGCGGCCGCCTCGATCAGCGCCGCGAACAGACCCTCCAGGTTGTAGCCCCGGGCGGCGGAGTACGGAACGGCCGGCACCGTTCGCCCGATGACGTCGGAAAGGCGGCCACTGCGGTCGACGACGACGTCCTTGATGTTCGCTTCCATCGCCGCGCTGGGAATGGGGCTCCCGGGACGCCAGTCCATCGGGTGCACCAGGTCGACCTGATTGATCGCGAAGACCATTCGCGGGTGGAATTCGGCCAGCTCGGCGAGGTACCGCTGATCCAGGCTGACCGCGCGATTCCGAGCCGCCAGCACCCACAGGACGACGTCGCAGCCGGGGAGCCGTTCGCGGTACTCCGTGAGATATCCGGGGTCGCGGCGGATGTCTTCCCCGAGGCCCGGCGCGTCCACGACGACGAGCTTGCCGGGCGCGCCGTCCGCCACGCCTTTCCTCGCCCGCACCTTCGCCTCGGTGGCCTGGAACTCCTTGGTCGTCGCGCGGGTGTGGCCCACCGTCAGCTGCGTTTTGAACATCGCGTTGATCGTCGAGGACTTACCCGTGCCCGAGACCCCGACGACGCCGATCGTCGGCGGCCGTTCCCGGAGCGCGCCGAGCAGCCGGGCACGGACCTGCGCCAGGTCCTTCTCGTCGAGGTCGTTCCTCGGTGACGACTGCCGTGGGGTGAACATGCCGCTCCAGACGGGGGACGGGCCAGAGGCGCCCCATCGTCGGTACTCGACGAGCCTCCGCATCAGTGCAGGGGTGCACTGATGCGGAGCGGCCGCCGATCGTCATCCTGGGGCGGCGGACGTCAGCAGACGCTGGCGCCGCTGCCCCGACGCAGGATGATCCACGCCTCGAGGCGCCAGCCGGCCGGAACGGAGGTGAACCACCACAACTCCCCGGACTCGTTCGCTGCGGAGGACTCGGCCCGCAGCTGAGCCAGCGGCACCGAGTACACCCGAACCTCGTACGTCTGACCGACCGAGTTGCCGACCTGACCGAAGTACTGGAGCCCGTGCCACGCCTGCAGGCGGGAGGGGGTCTGCCAGTCGACCACTGGCTCCGGGTACTCATGGGGGTCACCACTGGAGAGATTCCGGATGGTGGTGGTCAGCGTCGTGCCGGGCGGGAGATCGGACACGCCGTTGATCTCCTGGCATTGCGGAACTCGTGCGCCGGGCGCGGGTGACGTGATCCGCACGACCGCCGAGTTCTTGCTCAGCGGGCGGTCGGCGGACGCCCGGTCGGCGTCGAGACGGTCTGAGAGCACGAGGCCGCCGCCCGAGGCGGCGGCGAGCGCGAGGGCCGTCAGACCGGCGGCGAGTCGTCGCCGCCGCCGGCGGGTGCGCGGCTCCACCGTGGCGAGGCGGTAGAGCTCGCGCGCCCACGTCAGCACGTCGGCCGGGCGGGCGGAGGGCTCCGGGTCCACCGCGCTGAGCAGGTGCGGCACGAGCCGGGCGCCGCCGGGCAAGCCGGTCACGGCGGCGGTGAGCCCGGCTCGGGTCTCCTCCGGGGACGGGGGAGGGTGCCCACCGGTCAGGCAGAAGTAGGCCACGGCGCCGACGGAGTACACGTCCGACGACGGCAGCCGGGCGGCGTGCGGATCGCGAAGCACTTCGGGTGCCGCGTACGCGGGTGTGCGCATACCGGCCGGGTCGTAGCCGTCGACCACCGACCGCAGGCTGCTGACGTCCACGAGGATCAGCCCGCTCTCCGGGCTGAGGATGCAGTTGTGCGGCTTGACGTCGCGGTGCACGAGCGGGGCACCACCCACCGACGTCTTCGAGTGCAGCGCGCTGACGGCCTCGGCCAGGTCGACCACCAGCGCCAGCCGCTCGGCGAGCGTCGCCGCGGTGACCGGGCTGCCCCGCAGGTGCTCGGCGAGCGACGGCCCGTCGATCCAGGGCATCACGACGTACGGAACGACACCGCCGGCGCTGCCGCCGTCGACCACGTCGGCGGCCGGAGGTGCGAAGAACTCGTCGATGACCGGCACGAGGTGTCGGCTGCGCAGGCTGGTCAGGACGATCCGGTGGCTGTTCAGGCGGCCCAGCTCGTCGGGCGACGGCCAGGACGGAGGAGCGCCGGCGGGCCGGCGCAGCTGCTTGACCGCCAGCCGCACCGCGTCGCCACCGTCGCTGGTGGTGTGGCGGGCGTGCCAGGTGAACCCTTCGCCGCCCTCGCGGGGCTCGCCGAGTAACTCGTAGCGTCCGGCGTCGACGTCGGGTCCGCGCCGGGCGGCGACCTCGTCGGGAGACCGCGGCGCGGTTCGTGGCGGTTCGCCGACGACGGCGAAGCGGACGACCGGCGGCACCGCCGCTGCGGTCGGCGGCTGGGTGTCCGCGCGGTACGCGTCTTCCTCGGTCATGATCCCCCCGCACCGATCCCTAGTCGAGCGCCCCACTCCAGATCGCCCACTGGGCCAGCGCGAGCCGCAGATCGGGCGATCGATCGCCGTCGTCCGCCTGCATCCCCGGCACGCCGTGCCCGGCCAGCTCCTCCCGAATTCGCTTCAGCACGTTGCGGACATAGCCCTGCCGGAGATTGAGCACCTCCGCGATCTGGGAGTACGTCGCCGGCTCCGACTGACCGATCAGCAGTGGTGCGCACAGCGCGACCAGCATCCGACGCTGCGCCGCGGTCAGCCGCAGTTCCGCCCCCGCCGGAGTCGTGCGCGTTCCCTCGGCCCGGTCACTCGGCGGCACGACCTCGATCGGAACGGCCTTCGCGTCGACGTTGAGCACGTACTCGACGTCGTGACTGCCGGCGACGACGACCGCGAACTCCTGGTGCGGCAGCGCGGTGGTGGCGCCGTGCGGCTCGATCGTGCGCCTGGGCGCCCGAGGCGCCTGCAGGTAGAGCGGCTGCGTCTCCGACAGGTTGTGGACGAGCAGCGTGTCGGCGACGAAGCTCAGCGCACCTGCGTTCCGGGAGACCTGCGTGTCCGGCGGCTCGTGCGCCAGCCGGATCGTGCACTCGCGACTCCGACCGAACAGGACGCGCTCACCAGGCGCCAGGGCGAAGAGGCGCCCGGCAGCCTCGATCAGGACGACCTTGTCCGATTCGGCTCCGTGCACGCAGGCCCCCCTCCTGTGCTTGCTGAGTCTAACGCGGCGTGACCGGCGTAATCGATACCCAAGGCTTTCGTGCTCCCCCTGGTGTGGCGCTAGTGCGGGGGTGCATTAGACGAGCCTCGTTCCCGAGCCTCTACTGACCTGGCCCGCACAGCACCTCCACCACAGAGCTCGGAAGTGAGTTCGGATGCCTACCGATCACCGCCCGCGGCGCCCCGGTCTCCCGTCCGGCCGCGTCGCCCTCGCGTTCGCGGCTGCGGCGGCCTTGGCCGCGACCGTCCTGACGACACTGTTCCTCCCCACCTCGGCGGCGGCCGCCAACGCGTGCAACAACCCGATCCTCGCGCAGAACCTCAACGGCTGGGGACCACTGGACGGCGCGGCCGTCTCCCGGGACCCGGTCGGCGACCTCCCCGGTGTGAACTACGCGTTCGACACCAGCGGTCACAGCTTCTACATGCCCCAGCTGTCGGTCACGGCCGGCCAGAAGTGGAAGTTCTCCGCGGTCGACCGCGTCGTCTACGGCTCGGGAACCGCGCGGATGACGATCGAGTGGTACAACGGCAGCACGTACCTCAGTGAGACGTCCGGCACCGCCGTGGCGCTGCCGCAGTCCTCGGCGGCCGGCGGATCGACCGCGTACTGGACCACGGTCACGGTCACCGCCACGGCACCGAGTGGAGCGACGTCGGCGCACGTACTGCAGGAGGGCACGCTCACCCCGTCCACCGGCACCGACTTCAAGGCGACGCAGTGCAGCTACGAGCTCGTCACCGGGACGTCGAGCCCCAGCCCGACCCCGACGTCCACGTCCACGTCGACGTCGGCGGCCGTGCGTCACGGGTGGGGGTCGCCGAACCCGAGCCAGTCCGACGAGTACAACGGCACGTCGGTCGACCTCACCAAGTGGGGCCTGTTCGGCGCCGACGCCGGCCAGTCCACCGGATGCTCGCCCGGCTTCAACGGGCACGGCCAGCGGTGCGCGTCCCAGACGACCGAGGGCGGCGGCTACCTGACGGTGACCGGCACGGCCAACGGCGTGACCGGCGGCCTCTACAGCCGAAGCCCCAGCTTCCGGTACGGCCGGATCGAGGTCCGCGAACGGGCTCTCCCCACGGCCGACAACGGGGGCAGGGCCTACCACGCCGTCCCGCTGCTCTGGCCCAGCGACGACGACTACACCCACGGAGAGATCGACTTCGCCGAGCGGGACGTCGCCGATCCGACCGTGGCCCTGTTCGTCCACCACGACGGCACCCAGACGTTCGACGAGGTGACGATCGACTCGCGGCAGTTCCACAACTACGCGATCGACTGGCAGCCGAACTCGGTGAGCTGGTACGTCGACGGCAACCTCGTCCGGACCGTCAACGTCTCGATCAACAAGTTCTCGAACAGCAACGGCGGGGCGCAGATGGACATGTTCCCGGCCACGGGAACGCTGATGCGGCCCGCGCGGCAGGACGTCGACTGGGTCCGGATGTATCCGGTGGCGGCGACCACCTATCAGTGACCTGGTTTCGACCTCACACGGTCCCGCGGGCCGAGCACCGTCCGCAGGGGTCGGTCGAGAGCAACTCAGTGAGTGACCCGCGCGCCCCGGACTCCCCGTCGAGGAGTTGCGGGGCGCGCGGCGTCGTCGTCCCGGCCGCACACCCGGCACCGCCCCCGGGTCCGGAGCCGGTAGGCGAGGGTGGCGACGCCGAGGGCAACCCCCCAGCCGGGCAGGTAGAACAGCGGGTTGCCCAGCCACCCCGTGACGTTCGTCCAGTCGGTGGTCCGGATCGTCATGCCGCCCAGCGCGATCAGCGCGACGGTCACCGTCGTCGCGGCGCCGAGCGGTAGTGCGGGGGGCACCCGCCGGCCGGCCAGGCCGATGACCCAACGCGGCCATCGTTCACCCCAGCGGTAGGACAGGCCGAGCGCGAGCACACCGCCGAGCGCGGCGAAGCTCGCCAGGTACGCACCGGCCCACACCATCCCGGTTTCGTGCAGCTCGCGGAGCTCACTCGGCGAGATGCCGAGCCTGAGGCGGAACACCCAGGCCCAGCGCACCACGGCGTAGAAGAGCGGCAGGGCGAAGGCGACCCAGGCGGCCGGCCGCCCCCAGCGTGCGGCGGAGGCGGCCGACTTCCAACCGGCCGGCCGGTGGGCCCCGCGGCCGCAGTTTCCGCACGCGCCCTGGGTCCGCCGGCGGTAGGCCACGGTGGCGCCGGCCCACAGCAGGCCACCGAGCTGGCAGATCAGCAAGTTCATCACCGGCCAGGGCAGCGCCTTGTCGAAGTAGCTGACGGGAAGCAACCCGAAGGGCGCCGCGACCAGGGCGAACGGCGCATACGCCAGGGCTGCGAGCGGGCGGGCGTCCGGGATCACCAGGAGCAGCGTGGCAGCGACCCCGCTGCCGAGGACGACCAGCGCCGCACGGGCGGCGCGCGGACGCGGCGCTCGGGTCAGCAGTACCGCGACCACCGCCGCGGCGAAGCAGAGCGCGGCGATCACCGGTGCGGTGCTCGCTGCCCTGGCCGTGCCGAGGATCGACTCGTCTCGGGCGCCCGGCAGGTCGCCCTCGCCGAAGGGGAAGCCCGGCACGCCGAGGCTCCACAGCACTCCCAGCACGCCGTAAATCACCGACCAGACCACTGCGGCCCAGCCGACCCAGGAAGGCCAGGTCCGACCGGTACGTCGGACCGGCCCGGCGGCGGCCGGTGGCCGCCTGCTCGCTGTCATTGGGGAGGAATTCATGCAGGACCCCGCGTCTGCTCGGTCGAAGCCCTCTCGGGCTACCCGCCGTTGCCCGCCGGTCGGGTACGACGAGCCTGCGACCGCGGAGCGTCTCCCGGCCAGATGCCGATGTGGACGTCCATGTCCGTGGCGTCGCGGGGACCGTGCCGTTCGGCACAGGCGCGACCAGTGACCCGCTCACTAGGCTGTCCGCATGCGAATCGGGGAGACCCGGCCGATTCGGTTGGCGTGGGTGGCCGCGGCCGCCGGCGTGTCCTCGCTCGCCGTGACCGCCGCCGCTCGACTGTTGCCGCTGCGTCCCGCGCCCGCGCCGATGCTGGCGGAAGCAGTGATGCTCGGCGTTCTCGTGTTCGCCACGGCACGGTGGTCGCCGGTCCGCTCAGGGGCGGTCGGCGGGTTCCTGGCCGGCCTGGCGATGGTGCTGATCATGCTTCGCTCGCCGGAGCAGATCTCCGCGGGGACCGCGGTGGCCGCCGGGGGAGTGTGGACGCTCGGGCCGGTCACGGCGGCGTCCGCCGGCCTCTACCTGCGTCAGCTCCGAGCCGCCAGGGAGCGCGCCGTGGCTGCGGCCCGCCGGGCGCAGCGTTCGGAGCTGGCGCGGGACCTGCACGACTACGTTGCGCACGACGTCAGCGAGATGCTCGCGCACGCGCAGGCGGCCCAGCTGCTCGACTCATCACCCGCGAGCAAGTCCGCGCTGCGGCACATCGAGGAAGCGGGACTGCGTGCCATGGCGGTGATGGATCGCACGGTCCGGATGCTGCACGACGACCGGACGGACGCCGACGCCGCGCGCACGCGGGCACCGGCGGGCATCGACGACCTGCCCGCGCTCGCGGAACGATTCGCCACGGCGAGTGCCGTCCGGGTGCTGCTCACACGGTCTCCGGGACTCGCGGCGGCGACCCCCCGGGAAGTGTCCGGCCTGGTGCACCGGATCGTCGTCGAGGCACTGACCAACATCCGCCGCCACGCCCCGGCGGTGACCGAGGTACTCGTCGACGTCCGGCTCGTCGGCGACACCGTCGAGGTCACGGTGGTCAACGACGGCGGCACCGCGCCGCGCGCCGCGGCTCCGCGACGCGGAGGGCTCGGGATCACAGGGCTGTCGGAGCGGGCCGCGGCGCTCGGCGGCACGTTGGCTGCCGGGCCGCACGGTCCGGGGTGGCGGTTACACGCCGCGCTTCCGCTGTCCGCCGACGACCGCCGCGGCGGTGGGCCGCGGTGACGACCCGGGTGTTGATCGCCGACGACCAGGCCGGCATCCGCAGCGCATTCGGTCTGGTCGTGAGCTCCCAGCCGGACATGCAGGTGGTGGGTGAGGCCGCGGACGGTCGAACCACCGTCGACCTCGCGCGACGGCTGCGGCCCGACGTGGTGCTGGTCGACGTGCGAATGCCCAGGATGGACGGCTTGGAGGTGACCCGCCTGCTGGCCGGTCCCGAGGTCACCGACCCGCTCCGGGTCGTGGTCGTCACGACCTTCGATCTCGACGAGTACGTGCATGCCGCGCTGCGCCACGGTGCCTGCGGATTCGTCTTGAAACGGTCCGGACCGGCTCTGCTCGTCGAGGCGATTCGCGCGGCGGTCGCCGGCGACACGCTGATCAGCCCGCAGCTGACGGTCCGGCTCCTGCGGCACGTCCTCGAGCCGCCCACCGAGGCGACCGGCGCGATCGACGCGCTGACCGCACGGGAGCGAGAGATCGCCCGGCTGGTGGGGCGGGGGCTGAGCAACGCCGAGATCGGCGCCGAGTTGTTCATCAGCGCCGGCACCGCCAAGAACCACATCGCGAACGTGCAGCGCAAGCTCGGCGTCCGCAATCGGGTCGGCATCGCTCGATGGTGCTGGTCCGTCGGTCTGATCGAGAGCGGGGGCTGACCGATCCGCTCCCGGACGCCGACCGGAACGGCAAAATGCGGTCGCTCGCGCCGGGGGCTACTCACCGCGGGCGGCGCGCGCCGGAGGAGAAGCACGGTCCGGCACCGCGGATGACCGTCACCCGCACGGCCGGGTCGGCGTCGTGCTCGGCCAGCGTGTCGAGCAGCGTCCGGATGAGCTCCCGGGAGAGCGCGTTGCGCTTCTCCGGCCGGTTGAGCGTCAGCCTGCGGACTCCCTCGGCCGGCTCGTCGACGAGCAGCATGATCAGCTCCCCAGCTCCGCCATCAGGGCGATCGCCTCCGGTTGGGCGGCGTCGAGGATGACGCCGGTGACGCCGGGCGGCACGAAGCCCGCGTTCCACCGCTGCCGGATGCGGGCGGCGGTACCGAGCAGCGCGGTCTGCTCCAGGTACTCGACCGGTACCGCGGCCTCGGCCTCCGCGCGGCGCCCGGCCCGCCACAGCTCGCCGATGCGGTCGGCGGCCGCGGCGAAGCCCCGGCGGGCCATCGCGTCGCGGTGGTAGTTGTGGGTCCGGCTGCCCATGCCGCCGACGTACATCGCGGTGAGCGGCCGCATGGCGTCCAGCACCCCGGCGACGTCGTCGGTCAGCCGGACGGTGACGCCGGTGAACACGTCGAATCCGGCCCGGTCGCGCATCGGCGGCGGCACGCCGTCCGGCCCGAGTCCCATCGGGAGCCAGCCGTCGGCGATCTCGGCCGCGAGGGCGGTGTTGCGCGGCCCGCCGGTGGCCAGCCACAGCGGGATCGGCGCGACCGGGTGCAGGATCGACCGCAGTGGCTTGCCCTGTCCGAGAGCGCCCGGCCCGGTGTAGGGCAGCTGGATCTCCGGACCGTCGTGGGTCACCGGCCCGGCCCGGTCGAGCACCCGGCGCACGATCGTGACGTAGTCGCGCAGGCGCTGGTGCGGGCGTCCCCACGGCTGCCCGTACCAGCCCTCGACGATCTGCGGCCCGGACACCCCGATCCCGAGGATCAGCCGGCCACCGCCGGCGAGCGCGTCGATCGTCATCGCCTGCATCGCCAGCGTCGTCGGCGGACGGGCCGCCAGCTGCACCACCGCGGTTCCCAGCGCGATCCGGGACGTGTGCGCGGCCAGGTGGGCGAGCGGCGTGAGAGCATCCGCGCCGTACGCCTCGGCCGTCCACACCGAGTGGTACCCGAGCCGCTCGGCGAGCCGGACGGTGTCCAGCGGCATCGAGAGCCGCGCCGCCCGGTAGAGGTTGAGCCGCAGGCCCAGCTTCACGGCCCGATCCCCTCCTCCGCGCGCGGGACGGACGCCCGCGCGGATGCCAGCTCCAGTCCCGACAGCAGCGCGTTCCGCAGGTCCCGCGGGTCGATCACGTCGTCGTAGGCGAGGCCGGCCGCGCCGGTCAGCGACGCGGCCGCCTGTTCGCGCGCGATCCGCGCCCGCTCCTCCGGGTCGTCGATCGCGCTCGCGTCCGACGCGGCGGGCAGAGCGCCGAGCGTGATCGACGGGAACGCGAGCGACACCGTCTGGCCGTCGAACGGGTTCATCGCCATCACCGACGACCCGAAGCCGAACGCCTTGCGCAGCGTCACGTGCAGCTTCGGAACGCGGAGCCGCCGCTGGACGGCGTAGAGGCGGGCGGCGTGGCGCAGGATGCCGCTCCGCTCGGCCGCGCTGCCGGCCGCGACCCCCGGATTGTCGGCGAGGAACACGCACGGGAGCCCGAACGCGTCCGCGACCTGCAGGAAGTGTGCGGCCTTGTCGGCGGCGTCGCTGTCGATCGTGCCGGCCCGGACACTCGGGTCGTTGGCCACGAACGCGACGCTGCGGCCACCCAGGAACCCCAGCGCGGTGACGATCGAGTCCCCGAAGCCGCGCTGGCGGACGAGGACCTCCCCGCCGTCCACGACCTCCTCGAGGACCGGGGTGATCGGGTAGGGCCGGCGGGGGTCGGGCGGGATGAGCCGCAGGACGTCCGCTCGCCGCCTGCCGGTGTCCGGGCCGGCGCGCGATCGAGCCGCCCAGCACCGTGACGTCCTCGGCTCCGGCGAGCACCGGCCTGCCGTCGACGCGCCCCCACCCGGCCACGAATCCGTCCGCGTTGGCCGGTGGGTCGTCGGTCGCGCCCATCAGCAGGCCCAGCTCGGTGAACGAGTCCCGGTCGAAGAGCGCGGCGAGGCGGCCGCGCGCGTCCAGCCGGCCCCGCTCGGCCTGCCTGGCCAGCCGGGCCGGGCCACCCATCCGGGCGGCCTCGGCGCGTCGCCGGCCGATCTCCTCCAGTGCCGGGCCCCACCCGTAGAGCTCGTCCACTCAGCCGGCGATCTGCTTCTCGAGCTCGCGCTTGAGCAACTTGCCGGTCGCGCTGTAGGGCAGCGCGTCGACGAACCGGACGTGCGTGGGCACCTTGAACGGCGCCAGCGTCCGCCCGGCCCACTCCCGGACGTCGGCCTGCGTGACGCCGGGGCGCGCCACCACGACGGCGAGCACCTCTTGGCCGAGTTCGTCGTGGGGGACGCCGATGACCGCGGCGTCGAGCAGGTCGGGGTGCTCGGAGAGCCGGTTCTCGATCTCGATCGGGTAGATGTTCTCCCCGCCGCGGATGATCAGGTCGCGCAGCCGGCTCTCCAGCTGGAGCATGCCGTCGACGATCCGGCCGAAGTCGCCGGTGCGGTACCAACCGTCGCGGCTCAGGACGGCGGCGGTGGCGGCCGGGTCGTTCCAGTACCCGAGGAAGGCGCTGGGGGAGCGGATGTAGATCTCGCCGACCTCGCCCTCCGGCGTCTCGCTCCCGTCCGGGCTGCGCAGCTGCACCTCCGAGGTGGGCGTCGCGAGGCCGATCGACTGCGGGTGGGCCACCATCCGCGCGCCGGCGATCGTGGTGCCCTGCCCGCAGGTCTCGCTCATGCCGAACCCCTGGGCCGGGCGCGCACCCGGGATCACCGACCCGAGCAGTGCGGCCAGCTCGGCCGTGATCGGGGCGCCGCCCATGCCGATCGTCCGCACCGTGCTGACGTCGTAACGGCCCCCGTCCGGCCCGTCGACGAGCCGCAGCAGGCGGATCAGCTGGGTGGGGACGCCCGACCACTGGGTGACGCCGTAGCGCCCGGTCAGCTCCAGATGCAGCTGCGGATCCCACCGGCCGCGCGGCGGGAACACCATCGTCATGCCGTTGTGCGGGGCACCGGCCAGCAGCGGACCCAGCCCGGAGATGTGGAAGAACGGGCTGACGACGAGCGCGACCGGCGGCGCGGGCGGTGGCGTCGCCGCTCCGCTCAGAATCGCCTCGGCGGTACCGCGGAGCTGGGCGTCCTGCGCGAAGTTGACCAGGCCGCGGTGGGTGATGACGGCGCCCTTGGGGCGGCCGGTCGTGCCGCTGGTGAACAGGATCGACACCGGGTCGTCCTCGACCAGGTCGGGGTCGACCGGATCGCCGGGGGAGCCGGGGCCGATCGACGCGAACAGCTCGGCGAACGTCAGCGCTGGCACGCCCGGCCCCTCGAGCCGCGCGAGCTGGCGCTCGTCGCCGATGAGGAGGCGTGGCTCGGCGAGGGCCAGGCCGTGACGCATCTCGGTGCCGGTCCACCAGCCGTTGAGGCTGACGCTCACCGCACCCAGCCAGGTCACGGCCCACAGCGTCAGCGCGTACTCGAGGCTGTTCGGGCCGACGACCGCGACCCGGTCGCCCCGCCGTACCCCGTGGACGGTGCGCAGCGCCGCGGCGAGCGCCTGGACCTCCCCGACGGTCTCGCGGTAGGTGAGCTGCCGGTCGGGGAAGACGAGGTACGGCCGGTCGGCGTGGTGTACCGCGGCGGCCAGCAGCAGCGCGGGCAGGTGCGGCGGACGGTGGGCGAACACGGTCATCGTCACGCCGCGGACGTCCTCGCGGGTGAGTTCGAAGGGACTACCGGGGCCGGTCAGCGCGGAGCGCACCTCCGGCGGGAGACGGTCGAGGTCGTTGGTTAGCACGGGACCCCCAAGGCGCGCCGTTGCGCGATCGTATTTTGTATATCTGAGATGGTCTCCGCTGTACAAGTAGAATCCAATTCACTTACCGTGGGCCCATGTCGATCGCGGTAACCGAAGACCAGCAGGAGCTCGCCGCCGCCGTGAGCGGCTTCGTGGCCAGGCACGCGCCGGTGGCGGCCACCCGCGACGCGTTCACCGCGCTGGCGGCCGGGCAGCGCCCGAGCCACTGGGCCGCGCTCGTCGAGCAGGGCCTGCACGCGGTGCACCTGCCGGAGGAGCACGGGGGCCAGGGCGGCGGCCTCGCCGAGCTGGCGGTCGTTCTCGAGGAGGCCGGGCGGGGCCTGCTGCCCGGCCCGTTCGGCGCCACCGTGCTCACGTCCGCGGTCGTCTGCCGCGCGCCGGCCGGCGACGTCCGGGCGGAGTTGCTCGACGCGCTGGTGGCCGGCGCGACGGCGGCGCTCGTGCCGCCCGGCGCGGGGCTGACCGCGGTGCGGCGCGGCGGCGCGTGGGTGCTCGACGGCCGCAGCGGGCCGGTGCTCGGCCTGCTCGCGGCCGACCTCCTCGTCGTCGGCGCGGCCGCGGGCGACCGCACGGTGTGGCTGCGGCTCGATCCGGCCGCCGAGGGCGTGCAGCGGATCGCCGAGGAGGGTGTCGACCTCACCCGCGACGCCGGGCGGCTCCACCTCGACGGCGTCGCCGCCACCGCAGCCACCGCGGAGCTGGGCGATCTCGACCCGGAGGCGGTGCGGTGGCTGGCGGCCGCGCTCGGCGCCGCCGAGGTCGCCGGTGTGCTGGCCTGGTGCGTGCACGCCACCGTGGAGTACGCCGGGGTGCGCGAGCAGTTCGGGCGTCCGATCGGTGCCTTCCAGGCGGTCAAGCACAAGGCGGCCCGGCTGTTCGTGACGGCGGAGCTGGCCGCCGCGGCCGCCTGGGACGCCGTCCGCAGCCTCGATCAGGAGCTCGACCAGCAGCGGCTGGCCGTCGGCGGTGCGGCGGTCGTCGCGCTGGGCCGGGCCGTGGACGCCGTGCTGGAGGCCGTCACGCTCTTCGGCGGCATCGGCTTCACCTGGGAGCACGACGTCCACCTGTACTGGCGGCGGGCGATGAGCCTGGCCGCGGTGGCCGGCCCCACCGGCACGTGGCTCACCGAGCTGGGCGAGGCGGCGCTGCGGGCCCGCCGCCGCAGCAGCGTGGCGCTCGGCCCGGTGGACGCGCAGTTCCGCGCGCGGATCGGCGCGGTGATCGACGAGGCGCTCACGCTGCCGGAGACGACTGCGCCCGCCGACGGTGCCGCCACCCGCCCCGGCCACCACACCGGGCCCCGCCGCACCTACCTGGCCGACGCCGGGCTGATCGCCCCGCACTGGCCGCCGCCGTACGGGCTCGGTGCCACGCCGGTGCAGCAGCTGGTGATCGCCGAGGAGTTCGCCCGTCGCGGCGTGACGCCACCGTCCATCGTGATCGGCGACTGGGCGATGCCGACGATCCTCGCCCACGGCACCCCGGAGCAGATCGAACGCTTCGCCGGCCCGACGCTCCGCGGCGATCTGGTCTGGTGCCAGCTGTTCAGCGAGCCGGGTGCCGGGTCCGATCTGGCCGGGCTGGCGACGAAGGCGGTGAAGGCCGACGGCGGCTGGCTGCTGGACGGGCAGAAAGTCTGGACGTCGGCCGCGCACCTGGCCGACTGGGGCATCTGCCTGGCTCGCACCGATCCCGGCGCGCCCAAGCACAAGGGCATCAGCTACTTCCTCGTCGACCTGCGCTCCCCGGGCGTCGAGGTCCGGCCACTGCGGCAGGCCACCGGCAACGCCGAGTTCAACGAGGTGTTCCTCTCGCAGGTGTTCGTCCCGGACGACTGCCTGGTGGGTGCGCCCGGCGAGGGCTGGCGGCTGACGCTGACCACGCTCGGCAACGAGCGCACCTCGATCAGCGCGACGCTCGGCAGCAGCGACGAGGAGCCGATCCGGGACCTGATCGCCAAGAACGCGCACGGTGCGAGCCGGTCGGAGGCGGTGCGGGCGCTGGGCCACGTGCACGCGTTCGGCAGCGCGGTCGGCGCGCTCACCGTCCGGGAGACGCTGCGCCGGCTCGCCGGTCAGCAGCCGGGCGCCGGGGCCAGCGTCGCGAAGGTGGCGTCGGCGCAGCTGCACCGCGACGCCGCCGAGCTCACGTTCGCGCTGGTCGGTGCGGAGGCCGCGGTGCGGGGTGGCGCGGTGGACGTCGCCGGGCGCACGCTGAACACCCCCGCCCAGCTGATCGGCGGTGGCACGGTGGAGATCCAGCTCAACGTCATCGCCGAACGTGTCCTGCGGTTGCCACGCGGCTGAGGTACTCCGGTCCAGTACCGTGCATCGATGAGGCCTGGGCAACGACAGGGTCCGAACAGAGGGTGATCGATGGTCGAGCAGGTGAACGGGGCGACCGGCGGTCTCTCGGTGGAAGGGCTGCCGGCCTGGCAGCTCGCCCGCCGGGAGCGGATCGTCGTGGCCGGGCTCCAGCTCCTCGAGAACCAGGAGTACGACCGGATCCAGATCCGCGACGTCGCCCAGGAGGCGGGCGTCGCCCTCGGCACGCTCTACCGCTACTTCTCCTCGAAGGAGCACCTCTACGCGGCGGTGCTGCTGGAGTGGTCGGCGCTCGGCCGGGCGGGTGAGCGCCGGTCGAGGCGGGGGAGCGCCGAGCGGCACCTGCGGTCCCGGATCCGCGGCGTGATCACCGCGTTCGAGCGGCAGCCGCAGTTCTACAAGGTCCACGTCCTGCTGCAGAGCAGCACCGACCCCAACGCGAAGGCGCTGCTCACCGACTTCGCCGAGGCGGCGCAGGCCAGCCTGGTGCAGGACTTCGCGGTGCTCGGGCCCGGCCGCGCCGAGGACGCCGCGACGATGATGTGGGCGATCATCCACTCGATGCTCACCCAGGCGATCTACCACGGCGTCGCCATGAGTGAGGTCTACCGGATCGCCGACGGCTTCCTCGACCTGCTCGCCAAGGATCTGCACGCCGACGCTCAGCCGCAGGAGGCGTCGATCACCGGCTCGACCACCCGGCGCAGGTAGGCCCGGAGCTTCGCCTCGTTCGACGTCCGCTTGGTGTCGTACATGAGCACGGAGAGCAACCACCGGACCAGCGTCTCGGTGATCTCGTCCAGGTGCGGCGCCAGCCGCGGGTCGTAGTCGACGATCGGGTCCAGGATCGACCGGGCGATGGCCAGCGACTCCTCGGTGAGCTGCTGATCGGTGGCCCAGGGGTCGGTGCGTGCGTGGCTCACCGGGTAGAAGGCCGGCTCCTTGCGGAACTCGCGCCCGGCGGCGACCAGCGCCTCGACCGCGAACTCGCCGGCGGTCCCGGCGCGACGCCTGGCCGAGGCCGCCACCCGGCCCGCCACCGCGGCGCCCGTCTGCTCCATCGCCGCGGACACCAGCGCGTCCCGCGTCGGGAAGTAGGCGTAGACCGTCGGCCGGGAGACGCCGGCCGCCGCGGCGATCGCGCTGATCGACGTCCGCTCCGGGCCGTACTGCCGGATGCAGCGCAGCGTCGCGTCGACGATCGAGTCGCGAGCGGTCTCCGGCGCGTGCCCCGACCAGGGCGCGCGCCGGGCCGCGCCCGGATCAGAGCGATACACCGTGCTTCGCCGTCGGTGAGAACTGCACGGCCAGGCCCTCGTAGCCGCTGACGAACGTCGCCGGCCGCAGCGCGGGCTCCGCCGGATCGGCCAGCCGCAGGTCGGGCAGCCGGTCGAGCAGGGCGGTGAAGATCGACTCCAGCTCCAGCCGGGCGAGCGAGCTGCCGAGACAGAAGTGCGACCCGAGCCCGAACGCCAGGTGGTTGTTCGGGCTCCGCGTGATGTCGAACGTGAACGGATCCGTGAACACCGCCTCGTCCCGGTTGGCGGAGGGGTAAAGGAGCAGGATCTTCTGCCCCTCCTTCATCGCCTTACCGCGGAACTCGAGGTCGCGGGTGACCGTCCGGGCCATGTTCCGCACCGGGCTCACCCAGCGCAGCATCTCCTCGATCGCCGACGGCAGCAGGGTCCGGTCGGCACGCAGCCGCTCCCATCGCTCCGGCTCGCGCAGCAGCTGGTAGAGCCCGCCGGTGATGACGTGGCGCGTCGTCTCGTCGCCGCCGATGAGCAGCAGCAGCGAGTCGAAGTAGAGCGTCTGGTCGTCCAGCCGCTCCCCGTCGACGTCCGCCCGGACCAGCACCCCGATGAGGTCGTCGCCGCCGTTGGCGCGCCGGTCGGCCAGGACGCCGTTGAAGTAGTCGCCGTACTCCGCGGCGGCGACCATCATCTTCTCCAGCAGCCCCGGGTCGTCGGCACCCTGTCCGCGCATCAGATCGTCCGACCAGCGCAGCAGGTTCTCGTACTGGTCGCCCGCCACGCCGAGCTGGTCACCGATCACGATCAGCGGCAGCCACGCGGCGACGTCCCAGACGAAGTCGCAGCTGCCCCGCTCGCAGACCTGGTCGATCAGCGCGTGCGTGATCTGCTCGATCCGCGCCCTCTGATCGGCGACCCGCCGGGGCGTGAAGCCCTTGCTGACCAGCTTGCGCCGCCGGACGTGCGCCGGATCGTCCAGGTCGATCATCATCGGCGTGGGGTCCTGGTCGGGGCGGATGCCACCGGCGTTGGAGAACAGCTCCGGGTGGAGCGAGGCCTCCCGGACGTCGGCGTACCGGGTGATGCCCCAGACCTCCCCGTGCGGGTCCCAGTAGACCGGGTCGTGGGCGCGCAGCCAGGTGAACGCGGGGTGCGGGTCGGCGCCCCAGAACGCACCCGAGGTCAGCTGCGGTTGCTCAACCGTGGTCAATGTCGATCACCCCGCGGATGTTCACCCCGGCGTGCATGTCCTTGTAGCCCTCGTTGATCGTCTCGAGGGTGTACCGGTTGGTAATCATCTCGTCGAGCAGCAGGTGGCCGGACTGGTAGAGCCGCAGCAGCGACGGAATCTCCTTGCGGCCGTTCGCGGCGCCGAACAGCGTGCCGCGCAGCTCCTTCTGCCAGATCGTCAGCTCGAACAGCGACATCGTGACGGTCGTGTCCTCCATCGGCGACACCGCGGTGACCACGACCCGGCCACCCTTGGAGACCAGCGCCATCAGGCCCGCGATCTCCGCACCCCTGGCCACGCCGACGGTGTAGATCGCGGCGTCGGCCATCATGCCGTCGGGAGTGATCTCCCGGAGCAGCTCGGTGGCCTCCTCGACGCTGGCGGCGGTGTGCGTGGCGCCGAACACCTTCGCCTGCTCGCGCTTGAACTCGACGGGGTCGACCGCGAGGATCTGCTCGGCGCCGGCGATGCGGGCGCCCTGGATCGCGGCCGCACCCACCCCGCCGATGCCGACGACGACGACGGTCTCGCCCGGCCGCACCCTCGCGGTGTGCACCGCCGAGCCGTAACCGGTCGTGACCCCGCAGCCGACCAGCGCCGCGGCATCCAGCGGGACGTCTTCGGGGATCTTCACCAGCGAGTGCGCGTTCATCACCGCGTACTGGCTGAACGTCGAGAGGAACACCATCGTGTAGACGTCCTGGCCGCGGGCGTGCAGCCGGGTGGTGCCGTCCAGCCCGACGCCCATCATGAGGGTGCCGCCGACGTCGCACAGGTTCGACCGACCCTGCGCGCACCAGCGGCACTGCCCGCACGCGGGGATGAACATCGGCACGACGTGGTCGCCGGGCTTCAGCGACGTGACACCCTCACCGACCTCCTCGACGATGCCCGCACCCTCGTGGCCGCCGACGACCGGAGTCATGGCCGGCATGTCGCCGGTGACGACGTGGTCGTCGGAGTGGCACATGCCGGTGTGGATCAGCTTGACGAGCACCTCGCCCGCCTTCGGCGGGTCGAGGTCGACCTCTTCCACGCTCCACGGCTGGTTGCGGTCCCAGAGAACAGCGGCCTTCGTCTTCATCGACGCACGCTCCTAGGCGGGGGTGTAGCCGGCGGGGAGGTTGACGGACTGGTACTCGACGTAGGCGGCGAGGCCCTCGGGCCCGAGCTCACGGCCGAGGCCGGACTCCTTGAATCCGCCGAACGGCGCGCAGTTCTCGAGCATGAACGTGTTGACGTTGAACGTGCCGGTGCGCACCCGACGGGCGACGTCGAGCCCGGCGTCGGGGTCGGCCGTCCACACCGAGCCGGACAGGCCGTACCGGGAGTCGTTGGCGATCTTCACGGCGTCGTCGACGTCACCGTAGGGAATCACCGAGAGGACCGGCCCGAAGATCTCCTCCTGGGCGATCGTCATCGAGTTGTCGACGTCGGAGAAGACGGTCGGCTCGACGTACCAGCCGCGGTCGAAGCCCTTGGGGCGGCCGCCGCCGAGCGCGACGGTCGCGCCTTCCTTCTTGCCGGCCGCGAGGAAACCCTCGACGCGCTCCCGCTGGCCGGCACTCACCAGCGGGCCGATCGTCGTCGCCTCGTCCAGCGGGTCGCCGACGACCTGGGCGGCGACCTGCTCGACGACGGCGTCCACGACCTCGCGGTACCGGTCGCGCGGGGCGAGGATGCGGGTCTGTGCGACGCACGCCTGCCCGTTGTTCATCAGCCCGACGTTGATGACCTGCGGCAGCGCGGTCGAGAGGTCGACGTCGGGCAGCAGCACGGCCGCGGACTTGCCGCCGAGCTCCAGCGTCACCCGGCGCAGGTTCTGCCCGCAGAGGCTCGCGATGCGGCGGCCGGCCGCGGTGCTGCCGGTGAAGCTCACCTTGTCGATGCCGGGGTGGGTGACCAGGTACTCGCCGACCGCACGATCGGCCGGGACGATGTTCACGACACCGGCCGGGATACCGGCGGCCTCGATCGCCTCACCGAGCAGCTGGGCGGAGAGCGGGCTCGCCGGCGCCGGCTTGAGGACGACCGTGCAACCGGCGGCGAGCGCCGGCGCGAGCTTGAGCATGCTGACGTAGATCGGGACGTTCCACGGCACGATCGCGGCCACCACACCGACCGGGGCGCGCCGCACGACCGTGGGGCCGAGCAGCCCGGCGCGGGTCTCCTCCCAGGCCGTCTCGCGGGCCAAGCCGGTGTAGTAGTCCAGCGCCATCGTCGCGGCGAGCACCTGGCCCATGCGGGAGAAGCCGAGCGGCGAGCCCATCTCGGTGCTGATCGTCCGGGCGAAGTCCTCGAGGCGTTCGTTGATGATCCCCGACAGCCGGGCCATCGCGTCGGCCCGCTCCTGGCCGGTGGTGCGCGACCACGGCCCCTCGTCGAACGCCTTGCGCGCGGCGGCGACGGCCGCGTCGACGTCCGCGTTCGACGCTTCCGGGACGCGTCCGACGATCTCCTCCGACGCCGGGGAGACGACGTCGAAGACCTGCTCGTCGGCGGGGGCGACCCACTCGCCCCCGATGTAGAACGTGTCGTACGTGAGCATGTGCGGCTCCCTAGTGGCGGTCGTCAGTGAACGCGGCGGTCGGAACCGGCCCAGTACTGCTCGCGGAGGGCCTTCTTGTCTGCCTTGCCGACGGGGGTGAGCGGTATGGCGTCCGCGACGTCGACCGACTTCGGGGCGTGGATCGGCCCCTTGCGCTCCCGGACGAGCGCGATCAGCGCCTCGGCGTCGATCTCCGCGCCGGGGCGGGGCACGACGACGGCCTTCACGGCCTCGCCCCACTTCTCGTCTGGCACGCCGATCACCGCCGCGGCCGAGACGTCGGGGTGCGTGGTGAGCACGTCCTCGACCTCGCGCGGGAACACGTTGAAGCCACCGGAGACGATCATGTCCTTCGTACGGTCGACGATCGTCCAGTAGCCGTCGTCGTCCTCGCGGGCGACGTCGCCGGTGTGCAGCCAGCCGCCGCGGAACGCCTCGGCGGTCTCCTCCGGCAGCTTGTTGTAGCCGTTCATCACCAGCGAGCCCTGCACGCAGATCTCGCCGGGCTCACCGCGCGGCACCGGCCGGCACTCGGCGTCGAGCAGCGCCGTCCGCACCCACGGCACCGGCCGGCCGCACGTGGCCAGCTTGTCCGGGGTGTGCTCCTCCTTGCGCAGCACGGTGATCGTCATCGGCGCCTCGTTCTGTCCGTAGAACTGGAAGAACACCGGGCCGAACCGGTCGATCGCCTGCTGGAGGCGGGCGGGGGAGGCGGCCGAGGCGCCGTAGAACACCGTCTCCAGGCTGGAGGTGTCGGTCGTCGCGAGGTCCGGGTGGTCGAGGATCGCGTAGAGCATCGCCGGCACGATCATCGTCGAGGTGATCCGGTGTTCCTGAACGGCCGAGAGCCAGCCACCGGGTGTGAAGCCGGGGAGCACGACGAACGAGCCGCCGCGTAACAGCACCGGCAGCGTGAACGCGGCGGCGGCGTGCGAGAGCGGTGCGGCGACGAGGAACCGGATCTCCTCGGGCCACTGCCACTCGGCCATCTGGATCTGCGTGAGCGACGCACCGCCGCGGTAGGTGCCGAGCACGCCCTTCGGGCGGCCGGTGGTGCCGCCGGTGAACGACATCGAGGAGATGCTCTCGGGGTCGACGATCGGCGGATCGAGCGGCGCCGGGGTGAACCGCTGCGCCAGCTCGGGAAGGTTCTCGGCGATGGCCGACGGCCCGAGGGCGAGCAGGCGCTCGAGGCCCGGCGCCTTCTCCCGCAGGGCCGCGACGTGGTCCTCCAGCGCCGGGTCGAAGACCAGCGTGTGGATGTCGGCGTTCTCCAGCACGTAGGCGTGGTCGTCGAGCGAGCCCAGCGGGTGCAGCGGTGTGCCGCGGGCCCCGGCCATCATGGACGCCCCGGTGGCGAAGAGAACCTCCGGCCGGTTGCGCGCGAGGATGGAGATCCCGTCGCCGGGGCCGATCCCGATCGAGCGGTACGCCTGTGACCAGCGGCTGACGGCCTCGCGATAGCCGCGGTAGGTGATGGTGTCGCCGTCGACGAGCACGGCGGGGCGGTCGTCGTACCGGTTGAGCGCCAGCGCCAGGAGCTCCGGCATCAGGGGCGGGGAATGCAACAACGATGTCGACATGGTCGCCTCGAGAAGGTGAGGGGTCGCCTGGTGCCGGCGCGCGGATGTCGCGGTAGGAGCGTGTCGCGGAGTGGTGGGCCGTAACAGTGCGGCCTCGAACAAGTGCACCGGAGTTTACACATCTTTCCTGGTGCGACAAGGCGAACAGCCGGTAGAACGCGTTCTTATTATTGATCCTTCAGAAGTCTGAACACGGATTCACGTCGCACCGTATGGTGGCCGCCATGACCAAGGTTCTGGACGGCGTCCGGGTTCTGGAAGTCGCGGCGTGGACCTTCGTCCCGGCGGCCGGCGCGGTGCTGGCCGACTGGGGCGCCGACGTCGTCAAGGTCGAGCAGCCCGGCTCCGGGGACCCGCAGCGCGGGCTGGTCACCTCCAGCCTGATGACCGGCGACGCCGCCGGTGTGAACTACCTGATCGAGCAGCCCAACCGGAACAAGCGCAGCCTGACCGTGGACCTCAAGACCCCCGGCGGGCGGGAGCTGCTGCTCGCGCTGGCCGCCCGCTCCGACGTCTTCCTCACCAACTGGCTCGAGCCCGCTCGGCGCAAGCTCGGTATCGACGTCGAGGACGTCCGCGCGGTCAACCCGTCGATCGTCTACGTGCGCGGCAGCTCGCACGGCCCGGCGGGTCCGGACAGCCACCGCGGTTCGTTCGACAGCGCCGCGGTTTGGGCGCGGTCCGGAGTGGCCAGCGCGATCACGCCGCCCGGGGAGTACCCGATCGTGCAGCCCGCGGCCTACAACGACCTGGCCGGCGGCCAGACCATCGCCGGCGGCGTCGCCGCCGCGCTCCTGCACCGCGAACGCACCGGTCAGGGCAGCGTCGTCGACGTCTCGCTGCTCGGGCTCGGGATGTGGCTGATGTCGGCGGAGATCGTGATGAGCCGCGCCTACGGCCTCACCGAGCCGCTGCCCCGCAACGATCGGGCCCGCAGCCCCAACCCGCTGGTCGGCAACTACCGCACCCGCGACGGCCGGTTCGTCGCGCTGATGATGCTGCAGTCCGACCGGTACTGGGCCGACTTCTGCCGCGTCGCAGGCGTGCCCGAGTGGATCGACCGGTACCCCGGCGCGGCGGAGCGGTACCGGGCGCGCACCGAGCTGGTCGGGCTGCTCGACGCGCTGTTCGCCGCGCGGGACCTGGCGGAGTGGCGGGCGGTGCTGGGCGCGCTGGAGGGCGCCTGGGCCGTCGTCCAGACGCCCTACGAGGTGGCCGAGGACCCGCAGGCCGCCGCCAACGGCTACGCCCCTACCGTCCGCAAGGGCGACCTGGAGTTCCCGCTGATCAGCAACCCGGTGCAGTTCGACGGCGCGGCGCCGGCGCTCCGGCCGGCGCCGGAGGTCGGGCAGCACACCGAGGAGATCCTGCTCGAGCTCGGCTACTCCTGGGACGACATCACCGCGCTCCGCGACGACGGGGCGGTGTGACGTGCCGCTGCCGCTGGTGACCCCCGAGAACGAGTTCTACTGGACGGCCGGTGCCGACGGGGTGCTGCGGATGCGGCACTGCCGGTGCTGCGACGCGCTGATCCACCCGCCCCGCCCAGCCTGCCACCGCTGCCGGTCGTCCGCGCTGGACACCGTCGACCTCTCCGGCCGCGGCCAGATCGTCGGCGTCACCGTGAACCACCAGCAGTGGGGGCCGGAGCCGCCGGAGCCCTACGCGCTCGCCACGGTGGCCCTCGAGGAGGACTACCGGGTGCGGGTCACCGGCCGGGTCGTCGGTGCCGACCCGCACTCGGTGACGATCGGCCGGCCGGTGACGGTCGACTTCCAGCAGGCCAAGGACGTGTGGATCCCGCAGTTCCGGCTCGCCGCCGGTCCGGCCCGCGCGCTGCCGCCGCTGGAGGAGGACCCGTCGGCGGTCCGGGTGACGGCCCGGCCGCCGGTCTCCACCGATCGCTACGAGGAGAAGTCGGCGATCACCGGAATCGGCATGAGCCGCCTGGGACGGCGGCTGATGGCCGACCCGCTCGCGCTGACCGTCGAGGCGTGCCGGGCGGCCGTCGAGGACGCGGGGCTGACGTTCGACGACATCGACGGGCTGGCCACCTACCCCGGCGGCACCGTGCCCGGCGGGTTCTCCGAGGGCGGGCTCACGCTGCTCGAGGAGACCCTGCGCCTGCGCCCGGTCTGGTACAACGGCGGCGCCGAGGTGCCGGGCCCCGGTGGCTCGGTGGTCGCCGCGATGCTCGCGATCGCCGCGGGCCTGTGCCGGCACGTGCTGGTGTACCGCACGGTCTGGCAGGCCACCCACACCGAGTTGCTGCGCTCGGGACGGCTCCCGTTCGGCGGCGGCGGCCGGGTCGGACCGCCGATGGACTTCCTGCTCCCGGTGGGCGCGATGTCCGCCGCGCACCCGCTGGCGATCATCGCCTCGCACTACCTGCACCGCTACCGCGTCGGGCGGGAAACACTCGGCCTGATAGCGCTCAACCAGCGGGCCAACGCCGCGCGGAACCCGACCGCGATCTACCGGTCGCCGATGACGATGGACGACTACCTGTCGGCCCGGCCGGTCACGACGCCGTTCGGGCTCTACGACTGCGACGTGCCGTGCGACGGGTCCATCGCGCTGGTGATCTCGCGTGCCGACGGCGCGCGGGACCTGCGGCAGCCGCCGGTGCGGTTCGCGGCGGTCGGCACGCAAATCACCGAGCGGGTCAGCTGGGACCAGAGCACGCTCACCCACGAACCTCAGGTGCTGGGCTCGGCCGCGCACCTGTGGAGCCGCACGGACCTCCGCCCGTCCGACGTGGACGTCGCGGAGCTCTACGACGGGTTCACGTTCAACTGCCTGTCCTGGCTGGAAGGCCTCGGGTTCTGCGGTGTCGGCGAGGCGGCGGACTTCCTCGACGGAGGGAAGCGCATCGCGCTCGACGGCGAGCTGCCGCTCAACACCCACGGCGGACAGCTCTCCCACGGCCGCACCCACGGCTTCGGCCTGCTGCACGAGGCCGTCACGCAGCTGCGCGGTCACGGAGGCGACCGGCAGGTGCCCGATGCGGAGGTCGCCGTGGTCTCCAGCGGCGGCCTCACGCCGTCCAGCTGCATGTTGTTGCTCGCCGACCGGTGAAGGAGTACCCGATGAAAGCCGGCAGTCGCTGGTCGAGCGTGGACGGCTCCACCGAGGTCCTGGTCGTCCGGGCCCCGGCGACGCCCGTCGCCCTCCACTGCGGCGGGCAGCCGATGGTGCCGGCCGGATCCGCGACGTCGGGCGGCTCCGGTGCGGGCCCAGCGCTGGAGCTGGGCAAGCGGTACACGGACCGGGCCAGCGGCCTGGAGCTGCTGTGCACGAAAGGCGGACCGGGCCCGGTGGAGGCCGACGGACGCCCGGTCGAGCGGCTGGAGGCCAAGCCGCTGCCGGCCTCGGACTGAGCGGACCCACGGAGGTAGGCAATGCAGATCGACGGAGTGCGGGTACTCGTCACCGGAGGCGGCTCGGGCCTCGGCGAGGCCGCCGCCCGCGGCTTCCACGCCGCCGGCGCGACGGTGGTCGTCGTCGACCGGGACGGCGACGCGGCCGACCGGGTGGCGAAGGACCTCGGCGTGCGTGCCCTGGCGGTGGCCGCCGACGCGGCGAGCGAGGAGGACATGACCGCCGCGGTCGCCACCGGCCGCGACCGGGCACCGCTGCGGGCAGTGGTGGCGTGCGCCGGCGGCGGCTCGGCCCCGGCACGGACGCTGGACCGGGCGGGAGCGCCGCACTCGCTCGACGTGTTCGAGCGGACCGTCCGCAACAACCTGGTCACCGCGTTCAACACGGTCCGGCTCGCCGCCGCGGAGATGGCCACGCTCGACCCGGTCGACGACGACGGGCAGCGCGGCGCGATCGTGGTGACCGCGTCGATCGCCGGGTACGAGGGGCAGATCGGGCAGGTCGCCTACGGGTCGGCGAAGGCCGGGATCATCGGGATGACGCTGATCACCGCGCGCGACCTGGCCGCGGTGGGCGTCCGGGTCAACTGCATCGCGCCCGGTCTGCTGAACACCCCGGCGTGGGGTCCGGCCGAGAGCGACTTCAAGACGGCGTTCGCGAAGACCGTGCCGTTCCCGAAGCGGTTCGGCGCACCGCCGGAGTTCGCCGCCGCCGCGCGGCACCTGGTGGAGAACGACTACGTCAACGGCCACGTGCTGCGCCTGGACGGCGCGATCCGGTTCGGACCCCGCTGAGGAGGGGACATGCCGCTTCCCAAGGACGCGAAGATCATCTCGGTCGACGACCACGTCATCGAGCACCCCCGGGTGTTCCTCGACCGGTTGCCGGCGAAGTGGCAGGACGAGGCGCCGCGGATCGAGAAGCTGCCCGACGGCAACGACACCTGGATCTACGAGGGCAGGCAGTCGGGCAACTTCGCGCTCAACGCCGTGGCGGGCAAGCACCCACGGGAGTTCGGCATGGACCCGCGGAGCTACGACGACATGCTGCCCGGCTGCTACGACATCGCCCAGCGCATCCGCGACATGGACATCGAGGGTGTCTGGGCGCAGCTGTGCTTCCCGAACTTCGGCGGGTTCGCCGGCAGCACGTTCCAGGCCGCCAAGGACAAGGAGCTGGCGAAGGCCTGCATCGTCGCCTACAACGACTTCATCCTCGACGAGTGGTGCGCGTACGCGCCCGACCGGCAGATCCCGCTGGTGATGGTGCCGTACTGGGACATCGACGCGTCGGTCGCCGAGATCGAGCGCACCGCGGCCAAGGGCGCCCGGTCGGTGACGTTCCTCGAAGCACCGCACAAGCTCGGCCTCCCGAGCTACCACACCGATCACTGGGACCGGATCTTCCGCGTCTGCGAGGAGGCGCAGCTGCCGCTCTCGATGCACTTCGGCTCCGGTGGCATGCCCAAGGGCCTCGCCCCGGACGGCGACTTCTTCATCGGAATCGCGCTGTTCGGCGTCAACTCGATGATGGCGACCGTCGACCTGCTGGTCTCGGACGTGTTCTACAAGTTCCCCGGGCTGAAGGTCGCGCTCTCCGAGGGCGGTATCGGCTGGATCCCGTACATCCTGGAGCGCACCGACTACTCGTGGGGCCGCCACAAGTACTGGACCGGCGTCAACCCGGACAAGAAGCCCTCGGAGCTGTTCCGCGAGCACGTCTACGGGTGTTTCATCGCCGACGACGCCGGAATCGCGCTGCGGGAGTCGATCGGGATCGACAACATCCTGTTCGAGAGCGACTACCCGCACTCCGACAGCAACTGGCCGCACACCCGCAAACTGCTCGAGGACGCGCTGGCCGACGTGCCGGACGACGAGGCCCGCAAGATCGTCGAGACCAATGCCCGCACGCTCTACCGATTCCCGGGATGACCATGGACGACATCGACGTGGCGCTGCTGATCTTCCGGGTGGTGGTCGGCGGCACGCTCGTGCTGCACGGGCTGAACCACTGGCGGGGAGGCGGACGGATCGCCGGCACCGCGAGCTGGTTCGAGAGCCTGGGCCTGCGGCCCGGCCGGCTGCACGCCTGGACGAGCGTCCTGGTCGAGATCGGGGCGGGCATCGCGGTCGCGATCGGCCTGTTCACGCCGGTCGCGTGCGGGGCGCTGATCGGCGTGATGGTCGTGGCGGCGGTGATCGAGCACCGCCCGCACGGCTTCTTCGTCTTCCGCAACGGCTACGAGTACGTGCTGATGATCGCGGTGATCTGCGTGGGGCTCTCGGTGAGCGGGCCGGGTGAGATCTCCGCGGACGCCGAGCTCGGGCTGCCGGAGTGGTACGGGGTCGCGGGGTCGCTGATCGCCGTGGTGATCGGCGTCGGCGGCGCGGTGGGGCTGCTCGCGTTCGCCTGGCGTCCGGACCCTCCCGAGCCGACGCCGTCCTCGTCGTCCGCCGGCTCAGCCGCCGGCCGCGCCGAGTAGGCACCCGTGAACCTCCGAACACCGGAAGGACCATGTCGATGACGACGACCGATCAGGGGCTCGCCGAGGGCGCGAGCGGACCGGCCCGGCGGCCCGGGATCGCCCTCGACGTCCACGGCGTCGAGTTCCGGGACTCCAACTACGCGATCTACGACGACCTGCGCGGCCGGTGCCCGGTCGCGTGGTCGAGCGAGAACGGCGGTTTCTGGGCGCTCACCGACTACGAGTCGGTCTTCGAGGCCACCCGCGACGACGAGCTGTTCACCTCCACACCGGGGACGAACATCCCGTTCGCGGCGGGGGAGACCGGCGCGGGACTGGCCGCGATCCTGCCGCCGATCCACACGGATCCGCCGCTCACCGGCGCGATGCGGTCACTGACCACCCGGTTCCTGTCGCCGGCGCGGGCCGAGGCGATGATCCCGGTGATCCGCGGCATCACCGACGAGCTCATCGACGAGTTCGTCGAGACGGGCGCGGCCGACCTCGTCGCGCAGCTCACGACCCCGCTCCCGGCCCGGGTGATCCTCCGGCTGCTCGGCTTCGCCGAGGAGCCGTGGGAGGAGTGGGTCCTGGTGATCCACACGTTCATCCACGGCGACGAGTACGGGATGACGCGGGCCGAGGCGACCGAGCGGGTCACGAACCTGATCTTCGGTGAGCTGGCCCGCCGCGAGGAGCGCCGCGCGCCGGCGGACGACATGGTCGGCAGCATCCTCAACGGCGAAGTGGAGGGCCGGCCGCTCACGGTCGAGGAGCAGTTCGGCTACCTCCTGCTGCTGCTCTTCGGCGGCATGGACACGACCAGCGGCCTCACCGGGAACTCGCTGCTGCGGATGATCGAGCAGCCGGAGCTCAAGCAGCAGCTGATCGACCGGCCGGAGTTGATCCGCCCGGCCACCGAGGAGTTCCTGCGGCACGGCACCCCGACCCAGGGCCTCGCGCGCACGGTCAGCCGCGACACCGAGTGGCGCGGCGTCCGGCTGGCCGCCGGTGACCGTGCCCTGCTGCTCTGGGCCGCGGCGAACCGCGACCCGAAGGCGTTCGACCGACCGGCCGACCTCGTGCTCGACCGCACGCCCAACCGGCACCTGGCCTTCGGCGTCGGGCAGCACCGCTGCCTCGGGTCCAACCACGCGCGGGTGATGTTCCGCGTGATGGTCGAGCAGATCCTGACCCGGCTGCCCGACTTCACGCTCGCCGGTGAGCCGGTCCGGTACGGCGACGCGTCGGCGGTCTACGCGTTGAAGAGCCTCCCGGTGCGGTTCACGCCGGGCGAGCGGATCACGGGTGGAGCGGTCGGGGAGGAGCTCCGATGAGCGGACGCGTGGCGGGCAAGGTCGCGTTCGTCACCGGAGCGGCCCGCGGGCAGGGGCGCAGCCACGCGGTGCGGCTGGCGGCGGAGGGTGCGGACATCATCGCGGTGGACCTCTGCCGGGACATCGCGACGGTCGGCTACCCGCTCGCGACCCCCGAGGACCTGGCCGAGACGGCCCGCCAGGTGGAGCAGCTCGACCGCCGCATCGTGGCCAGGGAGGCCGACACGCGGGACCCGGTCGCGTTGCGGGCGGTGCTCGCCGAGGGGGTGGCCGAACTCGGCCACCTGGACGTCGTCGTCGCCAACGCCGGCATCGCCCCGATGTCCGGCCGACCGCCGCTGCAGGCGTGGTCGGACGTGGTCGACGTCAACCTGATCGGCTCGATCAACACGATCCAGGCCGCGCTGCCGCACCTGGGCGCGGGCGCCTCGATCATCGCCACCGTCTCTTTCGCGGCGATGATGTCCACCGAGAGTGCCCCCAACCCCGGCGGGGACCCGGGCGGCACCGGCTACATGTGGGCCAAGCGGACGCTCGCCGGCTACGTCCACGAACTCGGCCGGGCGGCGGTTCCCCGCAACATCCGGGTCAACGCCGTCCACCCGACCAACTGCAACACCGACATGCTGCACAGCCGCCCGATGTACCGGGCGTTCCGGCCGGACCTGGAGAACCCGACGCGGGAGGAGGCCGAGGAGATCTTCCCGACGATGCAGGGCTTCGCGGTGCCCTACGTGGAGCCCGGCGACATCTCCGCGATGGTGGTCTTCCTGGCCTCCGACGAGTCGCGGTACGTCACCGGGATGCAGATGCGGGTCGATGCCGGTGCCTACCTCAAGCTCTACGACTGGCACGTCTGATGCGGATCGACGTCGACACCCGGGCCTGCACCGGTCACGCGCTGTGCTACGCCGCCGCGCCGGACGTCTACGACCTGGACGAGGAGGGGCGGTGCCGACCGAGCTCCGACGAGGTATCGGCCGGCCGCGAACGCGCGGCCGAGGAAGGCGCGGCGGCGTGCCCGGAACGCGCGATCACGCTCGGCCGGTGAGCCGTCGCCGCTCCGGGGTGGCGGCTGGCTGCGCGTCACCGATGGCAGACTGAACCGGTGCACGAACCGGAACCCGTTGCTCCGAGCCCACGGGAGCTGCGGCGGCAGCAGCGGGTGGCGATGAGCCGGGAGCAGATCCTGGACACGGCCGAGGAGTTGTTCGGTAATCAGGGGTATCGGGCGACGAGTTTGCAGCAGGTGGC
>Ga0190269_10000157_pt1 | contig 34742 bp, 34 predicted proteins | sample Popmic249IS_FD_133749 | JGI IMG/M metagenome (GOLD analysis project Ga0190269, IMG submission 133749) | Populus adjacent soil microbial communities from riparian zone of Blue River, Arizona, USA - 249 IS | ecosystem: Environmental > Terrestrial > Soil > Riparian zone | place: USA: Arizona... | reverse complement strand
TCGTGGAACTGGTTCTCAGCAGCTCCACTCCACGACGTGGAGGCCTTCGTCGTCCATCACCGGCTACAGCGTGTCGTCACAACTGTGCCAACGTCCCTGGACAGCACAGCTAGTACGGCAACGGCAATCGATGCACGAGGGCGACGAGCACGAGTCGCTCGTCGCAGAAGTCCGGGAACCGTCCCGTCAGCCGGGACGAGCTGATTCCTGAACCGGCCGTGGGGTGGGGTGAGGTCAGAGGGAGTTTCTGCATGCAGTTTCCCAGTAGCCAGGGCGAGGGCACGGTACCTGCCGTTGCAGGACCAGGCCTGATTCCCAGGGTCAGGCCGCCGTGGGCCGCTGGCTAGAAGATCTCCCTGACCGGCGTCACCCGCAGCGGCTCCACCACGCCGACGTAGGTCTTGAAGTTCTGCAGCCGCAGCCGCACGGTGTCGGTCACCCGGTCGCCCTTGCGCACCAGCGTCACCCCGGTGGTCGCCCGCACGTCGCGGACGAACCGCATGCCGACCTTGAGCTGGGGGATCGACACCGAGATCGCGTCGGGCGCCGCGTCGCGCTCCTGCGCGGTCTTGAGCACCGCCTGGATCACCTCCGGCCGGTACCGGCCGCCGCCGGTCAGCCGCGCCGCACACTCCGGCGGCCACTCCCCGATGTCCTTGGCGACCAGGAACTCGCACGCCACCAGGAAGATCTGCCGCTGCAGCTCGACCCGTTCGTCGGGGTCGGGGGTACCGCGCGGCGGAGGCGCCGTGGCGTCCGCGGTCTGCTGACCCACCCAGTCGGCGACCCGCTCCAGCCGCGGGATCCCGGACAGCAGCCCGCGCGCGACCGACGGGTGCTCGCGGTACAGCGCCTTCTCCCCGGCGCTGCCCTCGATGCCCCCCTCGACGCGCTGCAGCACCTCCGCGGGGACCGACACCAGCCCGAGCTGGCTCAGCCGCGCGGCCATCCGCAGCTCCCAGCTGTGGCTCTGGCCGAGCAGCCGCGCGGCGCCGCCGACCAGCTCGGTGATCGCCGTGATCCGGCTCCCGGTCGACGGGCTGGCCATCGCCAGCGCCTGCGCGAGGACCTTCACCGAGTCCGAGAGTGTCTGCTCCTGCAGGTCACCGCTGGCCTTGGACGCCTGGTACTGGCGCAGGGCGTCGTCGATCGCCGCCTGCAGGTCACGCGGGCTGCACGGCTTGGCGACGAACCGGAACAGCCGGCCGGTGTTGATCGCCGGGATCGTGGATCGCAGGTCGGCTTTGCCCGACAGCAGCATGAGGACCGCGTCCGGCGCGACGACCGCGGCTCTGGCGAGGAACTCCGCGCCGTTCATCTCCGGCATCATCATGTCCGAGACGACCACCGCGAACGGGTTGGAGCCCCCGCGGCTGTGCTCGAGCTTCTTGAGCGCGTCGATCGGCGTGAGGGTCGCCTCGACCTGGTAACGGGCCGACAGCGTGCGGCGCAGGCCGTCGAGCACTCCGGGTTCGTCGTCGACCAAAAGGATCCGCGGCGCCACCGGTCCCCCAGACTCAACGACCTTTGTGCAGGAACGTCCCACTTTAACCAGAGACTCCGTCGCTGGATAGAGACGGAATGCCACGGGGCGTCTGGGCTTGTTATTGCAACGCCGCGCGCTCGCGCCACGGGGGCGGCGAGCCCGGCGTCACTCCGTGGCCGAGCGCACGTCCGGGCCGCTGGACTCCAGGCCGGCGACGATCGGCGCCAGCAGCTTGTCCATGGCCCGGACCAGCACCACCACCGCCCGGTCGGCGTCCTGCTCGAAGCCCTCCACCGGCCCGGCGGGAGCCTCCGGCAGCCCGGCCAGCGGCAGCGGCGCCTCCACCAGCACGCTGGCCCGCAGGAACGGCCCGCGCGCCAGGTCGTGATCGGTCGGGGCGACGAACTGCCCGAACGTGTTCGGCCAGCCCCGCCAGGCGCCGTCCTCCGGCTCGCGCGTGCGGTCGTCGCCGAACGGGCTGGTCGGCGGCGTCGCGGAGGGCACCGGCGGCAGCGCCGCGAGGTTCACCGGAGACGGCGCGACGAGCCGGACGCGCGCGAGCAGCGTGCCGTCCCAGGAGTTGCGCACCGCCTCGGCCGCCAGCACCCGCCGGTGCCAGCGGACGTAGGGCAGGGTGGTCGCCAGCGGTGGCGTCGCGATCCGCCACGCGATCGTCGCGAACTCGACCGGCGCGATGTCGCCCCAGGCGTCGGCGAACAGATCGTGATGGAACCGGACGAGCTGTGCGTAGCGTTCACGCGTTCCGCGATCGGTCCGGAACACGGTCGTCATCGCGCCTTCTTCCTGCTGGGGATCCCGGCGCCTCCACATTAGGCCGGACTCGCCGCCGCCGAAGGGCGCGACCGGAGGCGGCGCAGCATCCGGGCGTCGCCGAAGCCGACCGAGCGCGCCGCCGCCTCGGCGGTGCTGCCCTGCCCGATCAGGTGCTCGGCCCGCTCGATCCGCAGCAGCTGCTGGTAGCGCAGCGGGGTCAGCCCGGTCGCGCGGGCGAAGAGCCGGGTCAGCGTGCGTTCGCTCACTCCCCCGGCCTCCGCCAGCTCCCGCAGCGGCAGCGGGTCGGCGAACCGCGCGTCGATCAGGTCCTGCACCCGGTGGACGACGTCGTGCAGGTGGCCGCGGTGGCGCAGCACGACGCTCTCCTGCGGCTCGTCGCCGTTGCGGCGGGCGTAGACGACCATCTCCCGGGCGACCCGGGCCGCGACCGACGGTCCGTGCCACGCCGCGACCAGCCCCAGCGCCAGGTCGATGCCGCTGGCGATACCGGCGGAGGTGACCACCCGGTCGTCGGCCACGTACAAGACGTCGGGCACGACGGTGGCACGCGGATAGCGGCGGCCGAGCGCGCGCTGGATCGCGTGGTGGGTGGTGCAGCGCCTGCCGTCGAGCAGCCCCGCGCGGCCCAGCGCGTCGGCCCCGGCGCAGACGCTGGCCACGGTGCCACCACTGCGGTGGTGGGCGCGGAGGCGGCCGAGCATCTCGGGGCGCAGCTGCGGGTCGTGGCGGAAGCCGTCCACGCGCCAGCCGGGCACCAGCACCAGGTCGGCCGGGCCCAGCGGTGGCCACGAGGTCGACGCACGCAGCGGAACGCCTTGGGCGCTGGTGATCTCCTCCTGCTCGGCGACGTAGCGCAGCGTCACCGGATGCCCGAGCTCGCCGAGGACGGAGAACACCTGGGCCGGGCCGGCGAGGTCGAGCAGGTGCAGGCCCGGCACCAGGACGAAGACGATCGTGCGCACGATCCGGTCAGTGTGCCCCGACCGGGTGCCAGGCGGCAAGCAGCTCCTCGGTGCTCCGGATCGTCGCGAACCGGCCGGCGAGGGCGTACTCGGTGCGCGCGATGATCTCGTCGGTGCCGAGCGTGCGGGGGTCGGCCAGCAGCGCGTCGAGGTCGCGGTCGGCCGGCGCGTCGCGGTGGGCGATCGGGAACGTCGCGGTGGCGTCGGTGACGAACGTGACGTCGTACCCGAGGTCGGCCGCGAGCCGCGTGGTCGTCTCGCAGCACTGCTCGGTCTGGATGCCGATGACGACGAGGTTCCTGATCCCGCGCTCGGTGAGCAGCTGCTGCAGGTTGGTGGTGGTGAACGCGTTGCGGGACGTCTTGGTCAGCACGGGCTCGCCGGGGGCGGCGGCCAGCGGCGGCAGCAGCCGGACGAAGCCGGACGCCGGGTCGAACACCGTCCCGGAGCCCGGTTCGGCGTGCAGCACCCAGACGACGAGGTCACCGCGGCCGCGGGCGGCGTCGACCAGGCGGGCGGCTCGCTCGGCCACCTCGGGGGTCGAGACGGCGCCCCAGGACGGACGCTGCCGGAAGGACTCCTGGATGTCGACGACGATCAGTGCGTTGGTCATGCGGCTATCGTCGGCGCCGGACCGGGCGCGCGGACAGACCTGATCGCGTCCGGGAGCGGAACGATCCGGTCAGCGGGCACGGGAGAGATGGAGTCCCGGCGGGAAGAACAAGACTGTTCTTCGACGTTGGGGTCGCGCACGATCGTGCCCGGACTGACGGCAACACACGAGGTGGACCTTTGTCACTCGCTGACCGTGGAACAACCGATCGAGACCTGGAACAGGATCGCCTGACGCTGCTCTACTCGCGCCTCGACGAGCTGCGCGGCGCGACCCGGGCCCGGCTGGCCGAGGTGGCCGCCCGCTCCGGTGGCAGCGCCCAAGCCCGCTCCGAGCGGGACGCGGCGTTCACCGAGTACACCGCTCGGCTCTCCCGCCTGGAGGCGGCCGAGCAGGGGCTGTGCTTCGGGCGGCTGGACCTGCGCGACGGCGGCCTGCACTACATCGGCCGGGTGGGGCTGCCTGCCGACGACGCCGACGCCGATCCGCTGCTGCTGGATTGGCGTGCCCCGGCCGCGCGCCCGTTCTACGTCGCCACGAGCGCCGCGCCGGAAGGCGTCCACCGCCGCAGGCACATCGTCACCCGCGACCGGCGGGTGGTCTCGCTCGACGACGAGGTGCTCGACGGCGCACCCGACGCCGGCCGCGAGCAGCTGGCCGGCGCGGCCGCGCTGCTCGCGGCGGTCAACACCGGCCGGACCGGCCGGATGCACGACATCGTGGCGACGCTCCAGGCCGAGCAGGACGCGATCATCCGCAGCGACCACGCCGGGGTGCTGGTCGTGCAGGGCGGGCCCGGTACCGGGAAGACCGCGGTCGCCCTGCACCGGGCCGCGTACCTGCTCTACCACTCGGCGCGGATCGCGAGCCGGGGTGTGCTGGTGGTGGGGCCGAACGCGACGTTCCTGCGCTACATCGGTCAGGTGCTGCCCGGGCTCGGAGAGACCAGCGTGCTGCTCTCGACGGTGGGTGAGCTCTTCCCCGGCGTCGTGGCCGACCGGCCCGAGCCGCCGGCCGTCGCGGCGCTCAAGGGCCGGCCGGTGCTGGCCGAGGTGATCGCGGCCGCCGTCCGAGACCGGCAGGCGCCGCCCGGCGAGGCGTTCGACGTCCGGGTCGGCGAGGACACCGTGCGGCTCGAGCCGGAGTTCTGGACGGCGGCCGCCGACCGGGCCCGGGCGACCCGCCGCCCGCACAACAGGGCCCGGCCGGTCTTCGTCCGGCTCGTCGTCGACGAGGTGGCCCGGCAGCTGGCCGCGCAGGCCCGCGGCCTGGCCGACCGGATCGAGGCGGAGGCCGCCGAGCTGCTCGGCGGGGCCGACCTGGACGCCGCGGCCCGCAGCGACCTGGCCGGGCTGGGGTTCGCGGAGGAGCCCGAGCCCGCCAACGCCTACACGGAGACGGCCGTGGACCTGCGCGCGATCGCCGCGACCGACCCCGGCGTCGCCGCCGCGTGCGAGCTGCTCTGGCCGGCGCTGACCGCCCAGCGTCTGCTCGGGGAGCTGTTCGCCTCCCCCGACCGGCTGGCGTCGGCGGCGGCCGGGCTGCTGAGCGCCGAGGAGCAGGCACTGCTGGTCCGGCCGGCGGTGAGCCGGGTCGCGGTCGGGTGGAGCACCGCGGACGTCCCGCTGCTCGACGAGGCCGCGCAGCTGCTCGGCACGGACGACCGGGCCGCGAAGGCGAGCGCCGCCCGGGCCCGCAACGAGGAGATCGCCTACGCCCAGGGCGTGCTCGACATCGCCGCCGGGTCGGCGTCGGAGGACGGTGAGACCCTCTCGGTCGGTGACCTGCTCGACGCCCACCGGCTGGCCGAGCGTCACCGGGCCGCGGACTCCCGGACGGTCGCCGAGCGCGCCGCCGCCGACCGGACCTGGACGTTCGGGCACGTGATCGTCGACGAGGCGCAGGAGCTGTCGCCGATGGCGTGGCGGCTGCTCATGCGCCGCTGCCCCACTCGTTCGATGACGCTGGTCGGGGACGTCGCGCAGACGTCGAGCCCGGGCGGCCTGGACTCCTGGGCCGAGGCGCTCGAGCCGTTCGTCGGCGACCGGTGGCGGCTGACGCGGCTGTCGGTGAACTACCGGACACCGGCCGAGATCATGGCCGTCACGGTCCCGCTGCTCGAGGCGCTCGACGCCGACGCCGAGCCCCCGTCGTCGGTGCGGTCGACCGGCGTGGCGCCGTGGAGCCGACCGGTGCGGCCGGGCGCGCTGGTGAGCGCGGCCGCCGAGGCCGCGCGCGCGGAGCTGGCGACGCTCGGCGAGGGGCGCGCCGCAGTGATCACGCCGGACGCGCTGGCCGAGACGGTCGCCGCGGCGCTGCCCGAGGCGTCCGCCGGGCCGGACCCGGACCTCACCGCCCCGCTGGTCGTGCTCGGCGCCGGGCAGGCCAAGGGCCTGGAGTTCGACGTCGTGCTCGTGGTCGACCCGGCGGGGATGATCGCCGCCTCACCCCGCGGGCGCAACGACCTGTACGTGGCGCTGACCCGCGCGACCCAGCGCCTCGGTGTGCTCCACCCCGGGCCACTGCCCCCGGAGCTGCGCACCGGACTGCGCACCGAAGAACTCAGCGGGCCGGTTCTGCCCGGCTGAGCCTCAGCCGGGCCAGCGCCCGGGTACGCGCGGGCGTGGCCACCGCGTGCTCCGCCGTGTCCCGGAACAGCAGCCGGTAGGCGACGACCTGTCCCGTGCGGTCCCCGACCGGCTCCCGGGCCACGTGGATGAGCGGCGCCGCCGAGGCGTCGGGAAACGGCTTGAGCATGCTCCCCCTGTCCGCTGAGCACCGTTTAGCCGGATAGTACTGAATCCGGACGCGGCCTCGACAAAAGCCTCGAATCTTCGGAAACCTGCAATGCGTCCCGGGCAACCCAGGACGCCCACGGCGCGCAGGAGAGGTGTCCCGTCCCGGAAGCCTCAGCGATCGGCATCCACCCGGCGTTACGGTAGGTAGCGGACAGACCAACGAGACGACGTCGGCGCATTCGGGGCGCCGAGTCGGCGCGACGCTCCACCCGTTTCGCGGCGCTCGTCCCGCTCTACGGCGATGCCGTGGTCCTCGTCGCCGCCCCGGGAATACCACAAGTGACCCCCGAATGACCCCCCGCGACGGGTGCGTCCTGCCGGTCGACACGCCAGGGTTACCTCAGCGCCACTCAGGACAGAGCTGTTACCGACTGGCGTCCCTGTCCGGCTCCGAGGCCTTCCCGGCCCTTCCTCGGGGCTCACATCGTCATCGGCAACTTCGTCGTCGATCCGGCGCGCACCCGACCGGTGCGCCCGGGCGGCGACTCGCGACGGAGGCTGCGCATGGACGGCTATTTCTCCACCGAGCGCCACGACCGGCTCCGGCTAGAGGTGCGGACCTTCGCCGAGGCCGAGGTCCGCCCCCGCGTCCCGGAGATGGAAGAGGACCGCGGCGTCGCGTACGAACTGTCCAGACTGATCGCCCGCCAAGGCTGGATCGGCGCGACGATCGGCGCCGAGTACGGCGGCATGGACGCCGGCCACGTCGCGAAGACGATCATCATCGAGGAGCTGTCCCGGGTCAGCGGCGCGATGGGCGCCATGGTCCAGGCCTCCCAGCTCGGCACCGCGAAGATCCTGCACTTCGGCACCGAGGCACAGAAGAAGCAGTGGCTGCCGGCGATCGCCGCCGGCGACTGCCTGCCGACGATCGCGGTCACCGAGAAGACGTCCGGCAGCCACGTGCTGGGGATGTCGACGACCGCGCGGCGCGACGGCGACCACTACGTGCTCAACGGCCGCAAGGCCTACGTCGGCAACAGCCACGTCGGCGACCTGCACGGCGTCGTCGCGCGCACCGGTGAGCGCGGCGGGCGCAGTCTCTCGGCGTTCCTGGTGGAGGCCGACCGCCCCGGGTTCGCGCTGGCACCGCACCGGCCGGCCGTCGGCCTGCCCGGGTTCAGCTTCGGCGAGCTGATCTTCTCCGACTGCCGGGTGCCGGTGGACAACCTGCTGGGCGCGGAGGGCGACGGCCTCGACGTGGCCTACTCCTCCAGCATCCTGGTCGGCCGCCCGAACCTCACCGCGGTCTCACTCGGCATCCACGAGGCGCTGGTGGCCGAGACCGTCCGGTTCGCCTCCTGGCAGCGCCGGTACGGCAAGCCGGTCGCCGAGCTGCCGACCGTCCGCGACCAGCTCGGGCGGATGCAGTCGCAGCTGATGACGGCCCGGCTGGCCGCCTACCACGCCGCCTACCTGCTCGACCAGGGCGTCGCGTGCGACGCCGAGCTGCAGAACGCGAAGCTGATCAACGCCGAGTACGCGCTGGACTCCGCGCGCCTGGCCGTCGAGATCCACGGCGCCCACGGATTGTTCCCGGAGGACTCCCCGATCGCGCGGTACCAGCGCGACGCGTTCCACATCCTGCCCCCCGCGGGCACCTCGGCCGTGCAGCGGCTGCGGCTGGCCGAGTACGCGCTCGGAGCGGTGAAGGGGGCCCCGTGGTCCACCCGCTTCGCGTCGCCGGAGGCCCCGGACACGCCGGACTCACCCGCCGGCCCCGCGGAGCCGGCCGAGCTGGTGCCGCTGGCCGAGCGCATCGCGGCGCCCCGCAGCGCGGCGTTCCTCGAGGCCGAGGCGGTCTGACCCGCGTCCGTGCGCACCGCCGGGCCGGGGCCCCGCGGCCCCGGCCGCCCCGGAGCCGGGGCCCGGCGGCCGCTGCGCGCCCCGGGAGGTCAGCGGTCGAGCTCGGCGATCCGCGCCTCGATCTGGGCCACGGTGTCCTTGATCAGCCGCAGACCCGCACGCCCCCACGCCCGGCGCTCGGTGTCCACGATGCACGCCGTGCCGAGCACGATGCCGGTCCGCGGGTCGTGGACCACGTCACCGAGGTAGCTGCGGATCCCGATCAGGTCCACCACCTCGTTGCTCTCGAACCGCGGGTGTGCGCAGACGTCGTCGAGCACGAGCGCCTTGCCGCGGCCGACGACCTCCGGGCAGTAGCCGTGCTCCAGGTCCATCACCCGGGAGACGCCCTCGCCGTCCGCCCCGGGCGCCAGCTCGGCGGGCACGTGCAGCCCGGCGAAGAACTGGTGCCGGTCGGTGCGGAAGTTCACCATCGCGTAGGGCGCGTACTCGATCCCGGCCAGGCTCGCGCCATCGGCCGCCAGCTTCGCCGCCAGGGCGTCGAACTGGTCGTCGGGGGTGTCGTAGAGCCCCAGCTCCCGCAGGCGCGCGACGCGCTGGGGCGCCGTGTCGTCCGGCCGGGGCAGGTCGAGGCCGGTCTCGTCGTCGAAAGGCATGAGTGTCTCCTAGGTAGCGGGGGCGGCGAGGCGCAGCGAGTGCCGCACGACCGCGATCAGCACGTCGGTCACCGAGCGGGCCAGCCGGGCGTCGCAGTGCACGACCGGCACGTCCGGGCGGAGCGCCAGCGCCTCGGTGATCTCACTGGCGGTGTAGCGGTAGGCGTCGTCGAACTCGTTCACCGCGACGACGAACGGCAACGCACGATCGAGGAAGTACTCCACCGCCGGGAAGCTGTCGGCCAGCCGCCGCGTGTCGATCAGGACGATCGCCCCGACGGCACCCAGCGACAGCTCGTCCCACATGAACCAGAAGCGGTCCTGGCCCGGCGTCCCCCAGAGGTAGAGCTTGAGCTGCTGGGCGGGGAAGGAGATCCGGCCGAAGTCCATCGCGACGGTCGTGGTCGTCTTGGTCTCGACGCCCTCGAGGTGGTCGGAGCCGGAGCTGGCCGTCGTGATCAGTGCTTCGGTGGTGACCGGGGTGATCTCGCTGACCGAGCGGACCAGCGTCGTCTTGCCGACGCCGAACCCACCGGCCACCAGGATCTTCAGCGGGACGAACGGGAACGCCTCGTCCGGCGCGTCGTCCGCCACGTCCCCGTCAGAGCTTTTCGAGTCCATTGAGCAGCTTCTCCAGGAGGAGTTCGCGGGTGTCTCCGTCGACGGCCGGCCTGCGCAGCCGCACGGCACCCAGGCCGATGAGGTCGGAGACGAGGATCTTGGTCACCTGCACCGGCCGGTGCAGCGCCGCCGCCAGCTCGGCGACGGTCCGCGGCTCGCCCGAGCAGGCGCTCACCGCGTGCAGCTGATCGGGGTCGAGGTGGTGCTCCGGCACGGTGCCGGTGGCCCGGACGAGCGCCATCAGGTCGACCGGGATGCTCGGAGTGGTGCGCCCGCCGGTGACCGCGTAGGGACGTACCGCCTCCGTGTCGTCGTCCTCGACCCACGGCCGGGTGCCGGGCCAGGGCCCGTCAGCCGGCGAAGTCATCGATGCGGTGGCTGCCGACGCGGGACGCGGCGGCGAAGTAGTCCCCCACGCGCCGGGCGAGCAGCGTCATCTCGTAGCCGACGATCCCGGCGTCGGCCTGCGGGGCGGCCAGCACCGCGAGCAGCGTGTTGCGGCCCGCCGCCGCCACGAAGTACAACAGCCCGTCCAGCTCGGCCACCACCTGCCGGACGACCCCGCCCTGGAAGTGGGCGCCGATGCCCTGCGCGAGGCTGTGGAATCCGGACGTGATCGCGGCGAGCCGTTCGCGGTCGGCGATCGACAGGCCGCTGTTGGAGGCGGTGGAGATGCCGTCGATGCTGACGACGATCACCGTGTGGACGTCGGGGGTGTCGCGGGCGAACTCGTCGAGTACCCAGGTCAGGTTGGGCACGGCGGGGGTGGGATACGTCTCGGTCATCGCGGAGGGCTCTCTGGAGTGGGTGTCGGACGCGCCGGTCAGTCGGTGGGCTGCGCGGACGGCGCGTCCGGGGGTTCCTCGGTGCCGGCCCGCTCGCGTCCACGCCGGTAGGAGGCGAACAGACCGGGGTTGTGCTGCCCCGCGCCCGGGGCGTCGGCGTCCGGGCGCGCCGCGTTGCGCAGCTCGGGCACCATGTGCTGGCCGTCGCGCCGCGGCAGCGGGGGCCGCGCGGGGTCGACGGGGCGGTCCGGCGGGGTGTCCACCGCGGCGGTACCGCGCGGGACCGGGTGCGCGCCCCGGCTCCGGTCCACGTCCCCGAACGCGGCGCGGCTCAGCTCGGCCAGCCGCTGCCGGTCGGCCTCGGAGAGCGTCACCGCCGGCGGGGCGCCCGCCGAGACGTCCGCCGCGGCGGGGTCGGGGGCGGTGGGCGACGCCGGGCGGACGGGCAGGGTGGGCCCGGCCGCCGGCCCCGGCCGCGCACGCGGCCCCGTGGGCGCCGCCGGCGCCGTGGAGACCGCCACGGCCGGCGCCGGAGCACCCGCGGGCAGCGCCGAGCGCCCCGGCTCCTGGCGGCGCGCCGGCTCCTCGCTGAGCAGCTTGGCCGGCAGCACGACCAGCGCCCGGTTGCCGCCGCGCTCGTTGCGCTCGAGCCGCACCCGGATCCGGTAGCGCCGCGCGATCGCCGCGACGACGATCAGCCCGATCCGCCCGTCCTTGAGCTGCTCCCCCACGTCGAGACGCTCGGGCTCGGTGAGCAGCTGGTTCATCCGCTGCCGCAGCTCGGCCGACATCACCAGGCCGAGGTCGTCGATCTCGATCGACAGACCGTCGGGCACGAGGTCGACCTGCACCTGCACCTTCGAGTCCGGCGGGGAGAACGCGGTGGCGTTCTCGATCAGCTCGGCGATCAGGTGGATGACCTCGGTGACCGCGTGGCCGACGATCGTGCCCTGCACCGGGCGCAGCACCTTCACCCGCCCGTAGTGCTCGATCTCGGCGATGGCCTGGCGCAGCACCGTGTAGACCGGCACCGGCTTGCGGATCTGCCGCGCGGTCGCGCCGCCGAGCACCGCGATGCTCTCGGCCTGCCGCCGGGCCCGCGTCACCAGGTGGTCGAGCTGGAACAGCGCGTTGAGCAGGTCGGGGTCCTCCACCTGGCTCTCCAGCGCGTCCAGTTCCTTGATCGCGCGGTGGATCAGCGGCTGGAGGCGCCGCGCCAGCGTGATCAGGACGCCGACCGGCTGGTGGGCCGCGGTCAGCGTGGCGACCCCGAACGACGCCTGCACCAGCTGCCGCACCCCGGCCTGCAGGTCACCCAGCGGCGCCGGCCACGCCTCCGCCGGGAGCGCCGGCGGCTGCACCGCAGGGCTGTCGCCGCCGCGGATCAGCTCGGCCACCCGCGACAGCTCGCGGACCGAGTCGGTGAGCGCGGCGTTGACCTGCGCCACGGCGAGGACCGTGGCGCGCTGCTGCTCCTCCAGCGCGGCCCGGTTGCTGTCGTCGCGCCACTGGGCCTCCCACGCCGCGCGCTCGGCGCTCACCCTGGCCGCGTGCTCGGCCGCGAGCTGGGCACCGAGCGGACGGACCGCGGCGTTGACGGCCAGCAGCGCGCCGAGCAGGACGACGAGCCAGCCGGCGGCGGCACCGACCGCGACCCAGATCGTCGGCTCCAGGGCCGCGGCGGTGAGGGCCGTGGCGACCCCGACCAGGGCGACCGCGACCAGCGCGAGGACGACCGTCCACCACAGGCGGGCCCGTAGCCCGGCGGGTGGCCCGGCGACCGCCTGCCTGGCCTCCGCTCTCGTCTCGGCCCGGGGAGTGTCGCCCAGCGTGCGCAACGACTGGGTGTCGTCCTCGTGCGCGGCCGCCGTCGGCGGCGGCGCGGATGCGTCAGACATCGGGATCCAGCTTTCCGAGGAAGGCCAGGACGGAGTCGACCTGGCTCAGCGTCAGGAGGCGGCTGCGCGGGCGCAGCATGTCCGCGAGCCCGTACTCGCTCAGCTCACGGGCCCGGCGGGTCACCCAGGACCAGTCCAGCTCCAGGTGGTCGGCGAGCGAACGGAGGCGCGCGGCGGGCGTCGGCCCGGTGGCGACGTTGTGCGCGCGGGCGTGCTCCACGGCGTCCGCGTAGGTCCGCAGCGCCGCTTTGCGGTCGGTGACGTCGACCTGGCACACGTCCGGCGTCCGCAGCCAGTTGCCGACGACGGCCCGCTGCCCCGGTGCCAGCAGGAACGCGTCGACCTGGCTGTACTCCGGCTCCACGCACACCCAGGCCGGCAGGCCGCCGGCCTCCGTCCGGGCGATCGCGAGGAAGAGCAGCAGGCGCTCGAACGTCGGGCTGTCCTTCACCGCGGCCGCGGGCACGCAGAACGCGCTGCCGGCCGGGGCGACGCCGTCGCCGAGCCGGGCGAGCGCGGCGCGGACGACGTCGGGCGCGTGCCGGAAGAACAGCTGCGCGGCCGCCTCCTCGCCCCGGGACTCCCGGTTCCAGAACGCCAGGCCGTCCGGGTGCGCTGGCAGCCGGCGCAGCGTGTGCCGCGCGCAGTGGCGGGAGCCGAGCCAGAGCGCGCCGACCGCGGAGATCCCCGGCAGTGCCGCCCTGGCCACCGCGGTCAGCGGCCGGGTCAGCTGGGCGTCCAGGTCGGCCGCGCCGGCCCGCAGCGCGGCGTCGTCGGCCGAGAGTCCCTCGTCCAGGTTGGTCAGGGCCCAGATCAGCGCGTACGTGAGGTCGTCGAGCCGGTAGGCGGTGGGGATCGGCAGGACGTCGACCGGGCGGTCGACGGTCAGGTGCCGCCGGACGTGCGCGGCGTCCACCGCGAACAGGCCGGTGCCGGACGGGGCGCGCAGGGTCGCGAGCACCAGCGCCGGGCGCAGCGGCCGGACGAACGCCCGCAGGTGCGGGTAGTCGTCGGGGCCGATCCCGACCAGGTCGCCGGTGAGCGCGGTGCCCTCGTAGGCCTGGACGGCGATCGACGTCCCGTCGAAGAGCCCGAGGCCGTCCATCCGCCAGGAGCCGTCCACCCCCGCCGCCGGTGCGGTGGGGAACAGCAGCGAGTTGCCCCAGCGGGCGTCCAGTGCCAGGGCCGCGGCGCGGGAGTCCAGGCCCAGCGGCCGGGGCAGGACCACGTCGTGGCGGGGCGCCGGGCGGAACAACAGCTCGGTCTCGACGCCGAGCATCTCCTCGAGCACCACCCCGGCCAGGCTGCGGGGGTCACGCTCGCCCGACAGCCACCGCTTGAACGTCGCCTGGGAGATGCTCATCGGTGCGGCCGCGGTGCGCTCGGCGACCCTCCGGGCGGCACCCGCGAACTGCATCTCGAACACCGGCCAGCTCGCCCAGCCGCGCTGCTCGAGCACGGCGCGGAGCAGGGTGCGCTCAGCCATCGCTCATGGGCCCCTTCTCAGGTCGCGACGGGCAGGAGGCGGGACGCACGGCGACGGCACACCCGGACCGTGCCATCGACCACAGTGGAATATATCGGCGCCACGGGGTTGCGCGTACGCACTGTCAGGTCGCCCTAGTCACATCGCGACGAAGTGACCACGGCGAGTAGTGATAGTGCTGCGGACAGCGTCGAAAAACGACAAGCGGCTCCCGGAGGAGCCGCTTGTCGGGGCGCGCCGGAGGGCGCGGAGTTACCGGCCGCGCGCCGCCGCGCGCCAGGCCGCCGAGTCCGGGTCGGCGCCCCGCGCCGGCCACGACCCCGGTGCCGCCGCCGGCGCCCGCCCCGAGGCCGTGGCCGTGGCCGGGGCCGGGGCCGGGGCCGCCGGGTGGGCCGCCCCGGCTGCCGGCGGCCCGGCGGGCGATCCGTACCCGGGCGCGGTGCGGTCCGGCGAGGCCGAGCGCGACGCCTGGCCATCCGCGCGTGGATCACGCGCCGGACCGGGGGCCGCGTCGTCGCCGGCGAGTGCGATCGACATGCACGCGCCGATGATGCCGATGAAGACGACCGCCGAGGGCACGGCGAGGTTGCCGGTGACCCCGTAGAGGCCCACCGCCACCGCCGCGCCGACGCCGAACAGAAGTGCAGCCTTTACCCATCGCATGCCCCCGACGGTGCCCTTGAGCAGGGCAAACGGAAACGATTCTGCGGGGATACAAAGGGACTTCAGAACTGGCGTTGAACGAACGCACAGGAATCGGCACACTGCGCGTGCACTCGGAAACCGCCGGTGGCATTTCCGGTCGGCTGAATCCGGAAATCGCAACTTCCAAAAACGTTACACCCGTCGGCAAAACAATTATCGGCTCCCGCCGCCGGGCCACCTGCCACCCGAGCGCCGAGGCGGCCCGGGAGACCGTCTCCGCGGATTGCGCCCCGGTAGCGGTCAGATCGCCCCGCCGCCTGCCGATCGGTGCGATGACGAGTCGGCGCAGGAAGCGCGGGGGCGATGTCCACAACGAGAGCCTCATCGACGCGTGCGGTCGCCGCGCTCCGGGCGCTGCACCTGGGTCTGGTGATCGCGTTCGCCGTCGTGGTCTCCGCGCCGCGCCTGCGGGAGCACCTTCCGGTGCTGGCCGAGGCCGGCCTGTCGGTCTCGGCCTACCTGGCGACCACGCTCCTGCTCGCGCTGCGCGCGGTGCGGACGTCACGGGCGCGCCGGTCGTGGGCGTGTGTGGCCGTGGGCTTCGCCGCCTACACCGCCGGCTCCACGTACTCCTGGATCGCCACCCGGAACGGCGAGCCGCTCGACTTCCCGTCGCCGGCCGACCTGGGGTGGCTGGGCGCCTACCCGTTCATCTACCTGGGGATCATCGGCTTCATCCGGATCGGCACGGCGCCCGGCGTGGTGCTGCTCGACGGTGCGGTGGCCGGCATCGGCGGCGCCGCGATCTTCTCGACCGTGGTGATCGACCTGCTGAGCGGACCCGGGCAGGCCGACGGGTTCGCCGGTACGGTGGCCCTGGCCTACCCGCTGGCCGACGCGCTGATGGTCGGCACGCTCCTGTGTCAGCTCGCGGTCGGGACGTGGCGCGGGCGCAGGGACCTGATCGTGTTCACGATCGGCATCGTGGCCCTCACCGTGGCCGACACCGCCTACGTCCTGCAGGGCAGCTACCAGCCGGGCAGCTACGTCGACATCGGGTACGCGGTCGCGATCGGGATCATCGGCCTCTCGACCTGGGTGCTCGGCGGCACCGACGCGCCGGGCCCCCGGCCGACGACGGTCCGGGTCGGGCTGGCCGGCACGTGCGCGGCCGGAGCGCTCGGGGTGCTCGTCGTGGCCAGCCGCGTCGAGCTCTCGCTCCCCTCGGTCGGTCTGGCCGGCGTGGCGCTGCTCCTCGTCCTGATCCGGTTCCGGGTGTCGTTCCGGGAGCTCGCCACGGTCGGCGAGGCCCGGCACCGGGAAGCCCGGCGCGACCCGCTGACCGGGCTGGCCAACCGGCGCGGCTTCGCCGAGCACTTCAACCACTTGCGCGCCTCCCCCGGCGACCTCGAGGTCGCCGGGTTGCTGCTGGACCTCGACCGGTTCAAGCAGGTCAACGACTCGTTCGGGCATCAGGCCGGCGACGAGCTGCTGCGGCAGGCCGCGGACCGGCTGCGCGGGGTGGTCCGGGACAGCGACCTGCTGGCCCGGCTCGGCGGCGACGAGTTCGTCATCGTCTGCGCGGCCCGGCGGCTCGACCAGGACGTGCTGGCCGGGCTCGCCGAGCGGCTGCGGGAGGCGCTGCGCCGCCCGTTCGACATCGCCGGGGTCCCGATCCAGATCGACGTCAGCATCGGTATCGCGACCGTGGGCGGCACCGCGGTCTCCGCCGACATGCTGCTGCGCCGCGCCGACATCGCGATGTACAGCGCCAAGCGCGCCGGCGGTGGCCACGCGTTCTACCGCACGCACGACGACGAGGCCGCGCGGCTGCACCTGGAGATGGCCCAGGACCTGCGGCGGGACGTCGCGACCGGCGCGATGGTGCTGCATTACCAGCCCAAGCTCGACCTGCACACCGACGCCGTCAGCGCGGTGGAGGCGCTGGTGCGCTGGCAGCACCCCACCCACGGCCTGCTGTTCCCGGACGTGTTCCTGCCGATCGTCCAGGAGACCGGGCTGATGCCGGCGCTGACCAGGAACGTCCTGACCCAGGCGATGGACCAGTGCGTGGCCTGGCGCGCGGCGGACCTGAAGCTGTCGGTCGCGGTCAACGTGTCCGCCGCCGACCTCGAGGCGCCGGACTTCGTCGATCTGGTCTTCGGAGTCCTGGGCCAGCGTGGGCTACCGCCCGGCGCGCTCACCCTGGAGATCACCGAGACCACCGCGATGGAGAACTCCGAGGCCGCCCACCGGACCGTGCGGGAGCTGCACCGGCTCGGGATCAAGGTGTCGATCGACGACTACGGCACGGACCACTCGACGCTCGCGCACCTGCACCGCCTGCTGGTGGCGGGCGAGCTGAAGCTCGACCGGCGGTTCGTCACCCACCTGGAGACCGAGGAGCGGTCCTCGGTGATCGTCCGCTCCAGCATTCAGCTCGCGCACGCGCTGGGGATGGCCGTGGTGGCCGAGGGCGTCGAGAACGCCGGCGCCCTCGACATGCTGCGCGCCTGGGGGTGCGACACCGCGCAGGGCTACTTCATCAGCCGCCCGCAGACCGCCGCGAACCTGACGACCTGGCTGCTGCATCCCGTCGACCGCCAGCCGGCCTGAGGAACGACCCGCACGCGGTCACCGGCCCGCACGCGCTGACCGGCCCGCACCGACCGGCCCGCACGCACCGACCGGCCCTCACGCACCGACCGGCCCTCACGCACCGACCGGCGGAGTGCCGTGGGTGTGGAACGACTCGATCGTCTTCAGACCCCACGCCTGGCCCTTGGCCCGCTCGGCCTGCGTCCAGGTCACCAGCTCCCAGTCCGGTGCCAGCACCAGCCGGGCCCCGGCGTTGCACAGCTCGATGCGGTTGCCCCCCGGCTCCCACACGTAGAGGAAGAACGTCTGCTGGATCGCGTGCTTGTGCGGGCCGGTCTCGATGTGGATGCCGTTCTCGAGCATCACGTCCGCGGCCCGCAGGATGTCCTCGCGCGTGTCGGTGGCGAACGCGACGTGGTGCAGCCGCCCGTTCGTGCCGGTCCAGTCGTTGGTGTAGACGAGGTCGTAGGACTTGTCCGACACGGTGTACCAGACCGCCGAGACCTCACCGGAGTCCAGGACGATCTGCTCGGTCGGGCGGGCCCGCAGCTGCTCGGCCAGGAACCGCCCGCACGCGGGGGTGTCGACCGACAGGTAGTTCACGTGGTCGAGCCGCCGGACGTTCGCGCCCCGCCCCGGGAACCGGTCGGCCTGGTTCTTCAGCGCCGGCCCCCGGCCCGCCGGCGGCGAGAACCGCTCGGTCTCCCAGTACAGGCCGACCTCGTGCCCGTCCGGGTCGGTGCACAGGTAGATGCGGCCGAGCCCCGGCTCGTCCTCCACCCACCTCCCCGTCCCGATCTCGGCCGCCCGCCGCTCCAGCGCGTCTGGCCCCGCGGCCCGGACGTAGGTACGCCCGATGCCCGACGTGGAGCTCGCGGTCAGCTTCACGGTGAACCGCTCGTAGTCGTCCCAGGCGTGCAGGTAGACCGAGTCGCCCTGCCGGCCGGACTCGCTCATCCCCAGCAGGTCGACGAAGAACGCGCGGCTCTCGTCCGGCGTGGGGGTGAACAGCTCGACCGATCCGACGTGGGCGAGGTCGCGGACTCGTTCGCTGAACATGGGGCCTCCCTGGGGCGCGATCACGGACGGGGCCAGGCGACGCCGTCGAAGAGCTTGCGGGCGGTGCTGACCACGCTGATGCCGGCGTCGTCACCGCTCTCGGTGTCGAAGAACCCGGACGGGTGCTCGATCCGGATGCGCCCGCCGGGGGCGTCACCGGCGACCTCCGCCGCGACCGACCCGGGCAGCCCCACGGCGGTGGCGACGCTCAGCCCGGCGAGCACCCCGATCGCCGGGTGGACGCGGTGCGGGATGAACATGCGGGTGGCCAGCGTGCCGCCGTGCCGCGGCGCGGAGACCAGCGTCATCTTCGGCACGGTCGCGGCCGACACGTCGCCGAGGCCCATCAGCTCACCGGCCAGCAGCCGCAGTACCTCCAGGCGGGAGCGCAGCACGTCGTTGCCCTCCAGCTCGGCCGGTGGCTCGGCACCGGTCACCCCCAGGCCGGCGGCGTCGAGCACGACCACCGGCATCCCGTTGTCGACGAGCGTCGCCGGGGTGCCGTCCAGGTCGTCCCGGACCCGGCCGGTGGGCAGCAGCCCGCCGCAGACCGCCCCGGCCGTGTCGGCGAAGCGGATCCGGACCGGCGCCGCCGGGAACGGGGTGCCGGCGATCGTGGTGTCCCCGGGGTACTCGACCCGGCCGCCGGGCGTCGCGATCGTGGCGATCGCCAGCCCGCCGGTGTTCACCATCCGGATCCGCACGGTCGTGGTCCGCGGCCCGGCCTCCACCAGTCCCCGCTCCACCGCGAACGGCGCCACGGCCACCAGCAGGTTCCCGCAGGGCTGCCCGGCCGAGACGACCGGCCGGTCGACGACGACCTGGAGGAACAGGTAGTCCACGTCGGCGTCCGGATCCCCGGCGCTGCGGCTGACCACCGCGGCCTTGCTGGTCAGCGGGTGGCCGCCGCCGATGCCGTCGACCTGCCGCTCGTCCGGCGACCCGAACAGCCGCAGCAGCAGGTCGTCGCGGGCGGACGGCTCGGACGGCAGGTCCTCGCGGAGGAAGTACGCGCCTTTGGACGTGCCGCCGCGCATCAGCAGGCAGCGCACCCCGTCCCCCGTACGCGGGTCACTCGTACGCGGGTCACTCGTACGCGGGTCACTCATGCTCGACGTACTCCACGCCCAGCCGCTCGAGCAGCGGCCGCAGCCGGTACCGGTCCAGGCCCAGCTCACCGGCGGCGAGTGCCGCACGGGTGGCCTCCTCCTTCTCCGCCCTGGCGCGGGAGGCTCCGACCACGTCGTCCACCGCCGAGCGGGGCACCACGACGACGCCGTCGTCGTCGGCGACGAGCGCGTCACCGGGGTGAACCACCACGCCCCCGATCGCGACCGGGACGTTGACCGCGCCCGCGGTGGCCTTGACCGTGCCCTGGGCGCTGACCGCGGCCGACCAGACGCCGAACGGCAGCGCGCGCAGCTGCGCGACGTCCCGCACGCCGGTGGTGAGCACCGCGCCGCGCACCCCCCGGCTGCGCAGCGACGTCGCGAGCAGCTCGCCGAAGAGCCCGTCCGTGCAGGGCGAGGTCGTCGTGACCACGAGGACGTCGCCGGGGCCGCACTGCTCGACGGCCGCGTGGATCATCAGGTTGTCACCGGGCCGGCACACCGCGGTGACGACCGAGCCCGCGACCCGTGCCCCCGGCACCCGGGCCACCAGCTCCGGCCCGAGGTAGCCGGTCCGGCCCTGGGCCTCGTGGACGGTGGCCACGCCGAAGCCGCCGAGCGCCTCGACGCTCGCGGCGGACGGTCGGGGGACGCCGGTGACGATGACCGTTCTCGCTGTGCCCACCCGACCTCCAAGTTGTTCACGATAGTGTTAACAATCTTGGGGCGACCGGGTGATGTCAAGGGGGTGGCACCGCGGCGAGCCGGACCGGCGCGTCGATCCGCCCCCGCGGCCGGGGCCTACAGTGGTCCGGAGCCGCCCCCGAACCGCCGGAGACCGACACGTGACGTCGTTTGAAGCCGAGCCGACGCCGCCGGTAGGCGCGGCCCCCGTGCCCTCGGCCGACGCCGACCGGGTCGCCGACGGCATCCGGTCGGCGATCCTCGCCAGGGAGCTCGTGCCCGATCAGCGGCTCGTGGAGGCGGAGCTCTCCGAGCGGTACCGCGCCAGCCGCGGCGCCGTCCGCACCGCGCTGCTGATGCTCGCGCACGAAGGCCTGGTCGAGCGCATCGCCAACCGGGGCGCCCGGGTGCGGGCGGTCAGCCTCGACGAGGCGATCGACATCACCGAGGTACGGATGGTCGTCGAGGGGCTCTGCGCCGCCAAGGCCGCCGAGCGCGTCACCGACGCGGAGATCGCCGAGCTGCGGGGCATCGCCGACGCCATGCGCACCGCGGTCGCGACCGGCGAGGTGGTCACGTACTCGCAGCTCAACGAGCGGCTGCACGCCAGGATCCGGGAGATCGCCGATCAGCCCGTGGCCGGCGAGGTGCTGGCCCGGCTCCGCGCCCAGAACGTGCGCCACCAGTTCCGGCTGGCGCTGCGCCCCGGGCGCCCTCAGGTGTCGCTGCCCGAGCACCTCGCGATCATCGACGAGATCTGCGCCCGCAGCCCGGGCGGCGCCGAGCGGGCGATCCGCCGGCACATCGGCAGCGTCATCGACGCGCTGCGCTCCGGCGGACCGCAGTAGCAGCCGGCCCGGTAGCGCCGGACCGCCGGACCCGCGGCCGCGGGTCCGGCGCCGCTCACGCGCTCATTCGCCGGGCTGCGGCTCCCCTGCGGCGATCCGGTCGCTGACCCGCGCGCCGCGCACCGACTGGGCGGCCGCCGCCGACGGCCCGCCCGCGCCGCCGTCGCCGTCGCCGCTGCCGTCGCCGTCGCCGCCGGGCGCCGCGGTCATCGCCGGGTCGCCCTGCGCGCGCTCGACGTGCGCCTCGCCGCTCTTGGTCCGCTCCGGGTGGGTGTGGGTCTCGTGCAGCACGCTGTCGTGCTCGGCGGCACCGATCGCGGACGCGACGTCCGGGCCGCTGCGCTCGTGCGCGGCGGCGTCGTCGGGGTGCCCGGTGGAGGGAGTCTCGGTCATGGGGACCCGGTACCCACTCACCGTCCCGTTTAGAGCCGAGCGGGCCGGAAGGTACCTCCCGGGTGAGGGCGGGTGAGGTGAGTCCCGGCATTCACCGTGCGGTCGGGATAATGCGGAGGTGCCGAAAGAACTCGACATCGACGAATGGGCGGCCGAGGTCGGCCTGCCCGAAGGCCGGCCCCACCGGGTCACCGTGCACGGCAGCCCGGTCCTGCACCGGCCGTGCCGGGACGTGACCGAGTTCGGCGACGAGCTGAAACAGCTCGTCGCCGACATGCTGGAGAGCATGGACGCCGCGGAGGGGGTCGGGCTCGCCGCGAACCAGATCGGGGTCGACGCCCGGGTGTTCGTCTACGACTGCCCGGACGAGACCGGTTTCTACCACGTCGGGGCCATCGTCAACCCGGTGCTGGTCCCGCCGGAGCCGGGCGTCGAGGAGGACAAGGACGACGAGGGGTGCCTCTCGGTGCCGCTGGAGTTCGCGCCGCTCGCGCGGCCGGCGAAGGCGTCGGTCACCGGCCACGACATCGAGGGCCGCCCGATCCGGCTGGACGGCACCGGGCTCTTCGCCCGCTGCCTGCAGCACGAGACCGACCACCTCAACGGGATCGTCTACGTCGACAAGCTCGACCCGGACGTCCGCGAGGCCGTGCTCGCCGCGAACGCGGAACGGATCGCCGCGGGCACCACACCCCCGTGGTCGGAGGGTCAGCCCCGGTCGGAGTGAGCCGCCGGCACGGGCGGCCCGGCCGGGTGCGCGGCCGCGACGAACGTCGCGGTCGCGCTGCCTGGCGCGACCTCGGTGAAGCCGGCGTCGTGCACCACCGGGGCACCGGAGCGCACGGCGGCGGCCCACTGCCCGGCCGTGGCCACCCGGACCGCGAGCGGGAAGCCGTCGGCCGCCCAGGCGGCCGCGGTGGCCGGGTGCAGCGACCGGAGACCGAGCTGGGCGGCGTGGCCGGCCTGCGCCATCGCCTTCCCCGCGGACATCGGCACGCCCGGGGAGAGCAGCACCAGGGGCGTGCCGGGCGCGGGCGCGGCCGGCGGCTCCGGATCGGCGAGCTCGGTTCCGCTGACCTGCAGCCGCGCCAGGTCACGCGGCCACTCGTCGAGCGGGATCGGCGGGTACACGCGGACCTGGGCGCTGCCGTGGGTGACCGTCAGCCCGGGTAGCGCCGTGGCGCGCCGCCACTCCGCGCCCCGGGCACGGCGGACCACCTTGCGGATGCGGTTGCCCGCCCAGGCCTCGACGGCCTCGCGCCACTGCGGGTCGTCGGTGGTCACCATCAGCAGGACGGCCAGTGCCGCGGCCTCCAGCGCGTCGGTGCGGGTCGGCGGCTGCGCCTTCTCGACCCGGACGACCAGGGGGAGCACGCGCTCGACATCGGGTTCCACGCCCGCAGCCTATTTCCCGGTCAGCACCCGGAGCACGGCGGTTTCCACCGCCGGCTGGGCGGCGAGCGTGTCGGGGTCCCGCTTCCCGAGGCGGTCGAGCGTCGGGCGGATCGATCGGCCGCTCTCGTAGGCGGTGATGATCCGCGGGTCGACGTAGGAGGCTCTGGCCACCGTCGGGGTGTTGCCGAGGTACTCGGCGACGTCCTCGATCGCCGCGCGCACGACCTTGTTGCGGGCCCGCTCGGCGTCCGGTGGATCACCGGCGAGCGCCAGCTCGACGGCCATCAGCACGGTCGCGTGCCAGGTGCGGAAGTCCTTGGCGCTGAGCATCACACCCGCGTTCTCGCGCAGGTAGTCGTTGATGTCCGAGCTCTTGACGTCGTACCAGCGGGCCCCGCTGCGGTAGGCGAGCAGGTCGTCCTCCTCGTCCTGGTGCCGCCGGAGGGCGACCACGACCTTGCGCACCGCCTCGTCGCGCACCTCGATCGTCCGCTGGACGCCGCTCTTGGCCGGGTAGCAGAAGAGGATGGCGCCCTGGCGCAGCGAGACGTGCTTCTTGCGGATCGTCGCGAGGCCGAAGCTGCCGTTCTCTTCCGTGTAGACCTCGCCGCCGATGCGGAACAGGCCGAGCTCGAGCAGCCGCACGCCCGCGGCGAGTACGCGCTCCCGGTCCAGACCGCGGTGGTCGAGGTGGCGAGCGACGGTCTTGCGCAGCCTCGGCAGCCGGCGGGCGACCTCCAGCACGCGGTCGTGCTTCTCCGCGTCCCGCTTCTCGCGCCAGACGTCGTGGTAGCGGTACTGGCGGCGGCCTGCGTCGTCGGTGCCCACCGCCTGGATGTGCCCGTTGGCGTGCGGCGAGATCCAGACGTCCCGCCAGGCCGGTGGGATGACCAGTGCCTTGACCCTGGCCAGCTCGTCGGGGTCGGTCAGCGGCGCGGAGTCCGGGCCGAAGTAGCGGAAGCCCTTGCCGGAGCGCCGCCGCGTGTAGCCGGGGCGGGAGAGGTCGCTGCGCCGCAGCCGAACGGATGCCATGCGCGCCCAGTTACCCGCTTTTCGCCGATCTACCGCGCGTAACCTCGCGCTTATATAAATCATGCGTTACGCTTTCGGCGTGTCGGTCTGGGAAGCGCTGGGCGATCCGGTGCGCCGGGAGATCCTGCTCGTGCTGAGCGGTGGCGAGGCCACCGTCGGCACGCTGGCGGCCCGGTTCCCGATCAGCCGCCCGGCGGTCAGCCGGCACCTGCGCGTCCTGCGCGAGGCCGGGCTCGCCCGGTCGGAGGTGCACGGGCAGGAGCGGGTCTACCGCCTGTCGGCCGCGCCGCTGCAGGAGGTCGACACCTGGCTACGGCGGGTCGCTCCGGCGCCGCGGTCGGCGCCGGGGCCCGCGTCGCGATTGGACGCACTCGGCACCGAGCTGCGGCGCGGACGAAACACTCGAGCGAAGGAGAGCACGGATGACCACCGGTCCGCAGGGTGAGGCGCGGTTGAACGCCGACGGGACGCAGACGCTGGCACTCCAGCGCTCCTACCCCGATCCGATCGAGGACGTGTGGGCCGCGCTCACCGAGTCCGACCGGCTGGCGCGCTGGTTCGGGCGCTACCGGGGCACCGGGGGCACCGGCACCACCGTCGAGTTCACGCTCACCGGCGAGGTCGACGCCGGCGGCGAGGAGGCCGAGCCGAGCACCGTGTCGATCCTCGACTGCTCCCCGCCCAACCGGCTCGTCGTGGAGATGCCCAGCGGCGACGGCGGAACCTGGCGGCTGGCCGTGACGCTGACCGCCCACGGGAGCGGCACGACGCTGGTGTTCGAGCAGGTGCTCGCGGCCGCGCTCGACCCCGCCGAGATGGAGGCCGGCTGGCGCTGGTACCTCGACCGCCTCGGCGCGAGCCTCGCCGGCGAGCCGATGCCCTCCTGGGACGACTACGCGCCGTCAGCGGCTCCCGGCGGGGCCGGCTGACTCACGCGGGCGCGGAGGTCCCGGCGAGGGCACGGTCGGCGATCTCGTGCACGGCCGCGCCGTCCACGGTCTCGTGCTCCAGCAGCCGGTCGGCCAGCTCGTCGAGCGCACCGCGGTGGCGGGTGAGCAGGTCGACCGCGCGTGTCTCCGCCTCCCGCAGCAGCCGGGCGACCTCCTCGTCCACCACCCGCTGCGTCGCCTCGCTGTACTCCCGGTCGGCACCGCCCGCCCCGAGGTACTGCGGCTGGTCGCTGGCGTAGCCCACCGGCCCGAGCCGCGGGCTCAGGCCGAACTCGCGCACCATCCGGGTCGCCAGGTCGGTGGCTTTCGCGAGGTCGTTCGACGCGCCGGTCGAGCCCTCGCCGAACACCACCAGCTCCGCCGCCCGCCCACCGAGCTGCACGGAGAGCGTCGTCGTCAGCTGCTCGTGGGAGTACAGGTGCCGTTCGGCCTCCGGCAGCTGCTCGGTGACGCCCAGCGCCATACCGCTGGGCAGGATCGTCACCTTGTCGACCGGGTCGGCCGCCGGGGAGAGCGCGGCCACCAGCGCGTGCCCGGACTCGTGCACGGCCACGCTCCGCTTCTCGGTGGGCAGCAGGAAGTTCGAGCCGAGCCGTTGTCCGAGCAGTACCCGGTCACGGGCCTGCGAGAGGTCGGCGGCGGTCAGCTCGGCGCGGCCGTCGCGCACGGCGACGATCGCGGCCTCGTTGAGCAGGTTGGCCAGGTCGGCGCCGGAGAAGCCCGGCGTGGCCCGTGCGGTGGCGTCGAGGTCCACGTCGGGCGCGAGCTTCTTCCCGCGGGCGTGCACCCCGAGGATCGACTGCCGCTCGGCCTGGTTGGGCAGCGGCACCGCGACCTGCCGGTCGAACCGGCCGGGCCGCAGCAGCGCCGGGTCGAGCGACTCCGGCCGGTTGGTCGCCGCGATCACGACGACGCCGGTCGACGGGTCGAACCCGTCCATCTCGGCCAGCAGCTGGTTGAGCGTCTGCTCGCGCTCGTCGTTGCTCGCGAACCCGCCGGTGTTGCGCCGCTGCCCGATCGCGTCGATCTCGTCGATGAAGACGATCGACGGCGCGCGCTTGCGGGCGTCGGCGAACAGGTCGCGGACGCGGGACGCGCCGACGCCGACGAACAGCTCGACGAACGACGAGCCGGTGACGGCGAGGAAGGGCACCGCGGCCTCACCGGCCACCGCCCGGGCCAGCAGCGTCTTGCCGGTGCCTGGCGGGCCCGCCATCAGCACGCCCTTGGGCCCCACCGCACCGGCCGCCGAGTACTTCTCCGGCTGCTTGAGGAAGTCCACGACCTCACTGACGTCGCGCTTGACGCCCTCGTACCCGGCGACGTCGGCGAACGTGGTGTCCGGGCGCTCGGCGTCGATCACCTTCGCCGGGGACTTGCCGACGCCGAGCATGCCGCCGAAACCCCCGACCCGGGCGCCGCGCTTGGCCTGGCGCCCGATCCACCAGAAGTAGCCGACGAACAGCAGCAGCGGCGCCAGCGAGAGCAGGATGCTCCAGAACGAGCTGCGCGCCCCGGTGGCGGTGAAGTGGGGGACGACGTCCGGGTCCTTCACCGCGGCGAGGAACTGCTGGTCGGGCCCGTTGAGGCCGGTCGGGTAGTGCGAGGAGAAGTCGGCGCCGCTCTCGAAGTTCGCACGGTAGGTGCCGGTGATCGTGCCGTCGGCCCGTAACTCCAGCGTCTCGACGTGCTTGGCCGCGATCTGGTCGTTGAGCGTCCCGTACCCGACGGTCTTCACCCCGACGCCGCCGAACGGGAAGAACAGGAGGAACAGCGTGAGGGCGACGCCGACCGGGATGAGATAGCGGCGCCAGGCGGGGGGCGGCGGGGGCGCCGGCGCCGGCGGGCGGTCTTTCGGTGGCCCGGACTTGGCCGTCGCAGTCATGGCGCCAGTGTGGCAGGGCGGGTCCGGGCCGGCATCGGGCGGTTGACTCAACCGCGGCGTTCAGCGCCCGGCCCGGGCCTGGTGAGGAGCAGGACGCCGACCACCGCCAGGGCCGCCAGCAACCCGCCGATCAGCAGCCACTGCCACCAGCCGGTGGCCCGCGGGTGCTGCCGGAAGTACTCGGCCCTGGCTTCCGCGCTGGTCATCGGAGAGGCGCTGGCCGTCGGAGAGGCGCTGGCCGTCGGAAGGGCACTGGCCGTCGGGGAGTCGCCGGACCGGCTCGCGACCGTCGGCGACGCGGTGACCGCCGGCGCCGGCTCGTCGCGGCCGACGTAGGCCGCGCTGAGCGACCCGACCGCGGCCAGCAGCCCGATGCCGAGCAGCAGGATCAGCATCAGCCGCCCTCGCCGCCGGTCGCTCGCGCCCACCGCCGCCTTCTTCTCCGTCACGCCGTGTCGCTCCGTCTCCCGAAAGGTGCGCCGCCTGTCTACTGACGGTCGACGGAGCCACTGTAACGAGCGCCGACGCCGCCCCGGATAGGGTGCACACGCCAACCGCCCCGGAGGGAGCACGGGTGAACACGGGGATCCTTCTGGTCCTGCTGGCGCTCGGCGCGATCGCGCTCTCCGCGTTCGGACGCCGGCTCAACGCCCAACCGGGACTGCTGATCCTCGTGGCGGCCGCCGCCGCGTCGTTCATCCCCGGCCTCCCCCGCCTGGAGCTCGACCCGGAGCTGATCCTCGGGCTGGTCGTGCCGCCGCTGCTCTACGCGGCGGCGCTGGAGTTCTCGTTCTTCAGCTTCGTGCGCAACCTGCGTGCGATCCTCGGCCTCGGCGTGGTGCTGGTACTGCTCACGGCGTGGCTGTCGCGGGTGGCCGTCGACCTGCTCCTGCCGACGCTGGGCGCCGGGGTGGCGCTGCTGCTCGCGTCGATCGTCGCGCCGCCGGACACCGTCACGATCACCGCGCACGGCGAGGAGATCGGGCTGACCCGGCGGCTCACCGCGATCCTCACCGGCGAGAGCCTGGTGAACGACGCCATGGCCCTGACGCTGTTCAGCGTCGCGCTGGCCGCCACCGGCGGCGAGGAGACGTTCGTCGACAACGGCGCGCTGCTGTTCCTGTGGTCGGCGATCGTCGGTGTGCTCATCGGCGTGGTGCTGGGCAACGTCGCGACCGCGTTGCGGCGGCGCCTGGACGACCCGACGCTCGGCACCGCGATCGGCCTCGTGCTGCCGTTCGCCGCCTACCTCGCGGCCGAGGAGGCCCACGCGTCCGGCGTCCTCGCGGTCGTGCTCGCCGGGTTCGCGGTGAGCGTCGAGACCGCGTACGGCAACCGGAGGCGGCAGCGGCTGAACTTCCGCACCCGGCTGACCGAGCGCGAGGTCTGGCCGGTCCTCGGCACCCTGCTGGAGGCGTGCGTCTTCGCCTACACCGGGCTGCAGCTCAAGTTCATCGTCGATGACCTGCGGGAGTCCGGTGAGCCGCTGGGCCGGACGCTGCTCACCGGTGTGGTGCTGCTGCTGGTCGTGATCGCGGTCCGGTTCGCCTGGGTCGCGGTGGTGTTCGGACGGCGTCTGCTGGCCAACCAGTCGCTGCAGCGGCGGCTGGAGGACCCGCTGTTCCGCCGGCGCTGGGACGAGCACCTGCGGCAGGTCGCCGCCCGGCGACGCCGCCCGCCCGAGCTTCCGGAGGCGCTCAGCTGGAAGGAGCAGGTACTGCTGTCCTGGACCGGCATGCGCGGCATCGTGACGCTCGGCGCCGCCGGTGGCATCCCGGTGCTCACCGAGGACGGCGCGCCGTTCCCGCACCGGGACACCCTGCAGTTCCTCGCGTACTTCGTCGTGTTCGGGACGCTGCTGCTGCAGGCTCCGACGCTCCCGCTGCTGGCCAGGCGGCTGCGGATCGACACCCGTGCCGAGGAGCGCCGGGCGGCCGAGCAGCTGGCCGTCGCCGAGCAGATCGCGGCCGACGCGGCGGCCGGCCGGGAGCTCCCGGCCCCGCCGCCCACCGGCCGCCGCTCGCGTGCCTACGACCCGCCCCCGGCCACCGACCCGCACGACCGGCAGCGGGACGCGCTCTCGGTCGCGGTGGTCACCGGGCGGGTCGACGACGAGGCCGCGCAGATCGTCCTCGGCCGCATCGACCGGCAGCAGGCGGCCGAGGAGGCGTGAGTCAGGCGCCGAACAGGTACCGCTCGGTGAACGCGTTGCGGAACTTGCCGTCCGGGTCGTAGCCGGAGATCAGCCGCCGGGCGTCGGCGAATCGCGGGTACCGCGCGGCGATCGCGTCCGGCTCCATCGAGAAGACCTTGCCCCAGTGCGGCCGCGCACCCAGCGGCGCCAGCCCCTCCTCCAGCGCGGTGATGACCGGCCGGGCCGCCTCGGCGTCGGGCAGGAACGTGAAGTGCAGCGCGATGCTGTCCTGCCGGTAGGCCTCGGACAGCCAGAGCTCGTCGGCCGCGACCGTGCGCAACTCGCTGACGTGCAGGACCGGGGCGAGCCGGTCGGCGAGCCCGGTCAGCACGTCCAGCGCGGCCACCGCGTTCCCGATCGGCAGCAGGTACTCGGTCTGCAGCTCCTCGCCCGCACTCGGCGTGAACTCCAGCCGGAAGTGGGGCAGCCGCGCGTGCCACGGCCCCGGTACGCCGCCCTGCTGGGTCGCGAACCCCGGGTCCTGGCCGGGTACCGGGTTCCGCTGACCGGGGGCGAGCGTCGCGCCGAGCCAGTCGCGCCCGTGCGCCCACTCCCCCGCGTCGGTGCGGTGCTTGACCCACACCTGCTCGGCGAAGGGCCGCCGCCAGGTGAGGAACACGCTGACGCTGTACGCCGCCGTCAGCACCTCGGTCAGGTTCACCCGGAGCGCGGAGAGGAACATCCGGTCGTAGACGCGCTGCTCGATCTCGTAGCGCGGCTGGATGTCCAGGCCGAGCGCGGTGACGACGCCGATCGAGCCGAGCGTGACGACGGACCCGTCGAAATCGGCGTCGCCGCGGGCCAGCCGTACCAGCTCCCCCGACGGCGTGACGAGCTCGATCGCGTTGACGGCCGAGGCCAGCGCGCCGTTGGTGATGCCGGAGCCGTGCGTGCCGGTGGCCACCGCCCCACCGATGCTGATGTGCGGCAGCGAGCCGAGGTTGTGCAGCGCCCACCCGGCCGGGTCGAGCACCTGGGCCAGCTCGCCGAAGCGGGTGCCGGCGCTGACCGTGACCGAGCGCCGGTCGGCGTCGATCTCGATCCGCTGCGGCAGGTCGGCGACCGTGAGCAGCGCGGCGGTGCTGTCGGCGACCGCGCTGAACGAGTGCCCGGTGCCCAGGACGCGGAGGTGCTCGGCGGCCGCGACCACCTCCTGCACCTCCTCGACGCTCGCCGGGCGAAGCAGCGTCCGGGTGGAGAACTCGACGTTTCCGGCCCAGTTGGTGAGGGGTTGTGCGGTGGTCATGGGGTTATCTTCCCTGCATGGCCGTCACCTCTGCGCACGACCACCACGGTCGTGGCCCCGCGGCGCTCGCGCTGGCCGGATTCCTCGCGGCCGCGTTCGCCGCGGCGGCGGTGGGCGGGCTCGCCGGCCTCGACGCCGGCGCGTACTACGCCGGGCTCGACCGCCCCGCGTGGGCGCCGCCGAGCGGCCTGTTCGGGCCGGTGTGGACCGTGCTGTACACGCTGATCGCGCTCGCGGGCTGGCTGGTGTGGCGGCGGGCCGGCCTGCGTGGCGCGCCGGTCGCGTTCGGCCTCTACGCCGCCCAGCTCGTGCTCAACGCCGCGTGGACCTGGCTGTTCTTCGCCGGTGAGCAGGCCGGGGCGGCGTTCGCGGAGATCGTCGTGCTGGAGCTGGTCATCCTCGGCAACGCGGTGGTCTTCGCCCGGGTACGCCGGGCCGCCGGGCTCCTGCTCGTGCCGTACCTGCTGTGGGTGGGGTACGCCGGGGCCCTCAACGGCACCCTATGGCTGATGAACTGAGGGTAAGTGACTCATTGACACGTATCGATTACGCAAAGCAACAGGCTCGGGAGGTTTCATTCGTTTCCCTGAGGTCACTCTGCGGGAGACCTGATCCCCGAGAGTCCCCCAGGGGTTGCGATGACGAGCACACCCAGCACGACCGAGCGGGCCCGCGAGACCGCGGGCACCGCTCAGCAGGAAAGCACGGCGCTCGCGCAGAGCGCGAAGGACTCCGGCACGGAGGTCGCTCGGACCGCGAGCGCGGAAGCCTCGCATGTGGCCCAAGAAGCCAAGGCCCAGGCCTCCGACCTGATCCGCACCACCCGTGACGAGGTGAACAACCAGGTCGACGCCCAGCGGCGGCGCCTGGTCGACGCGCTGCGGACGACCGGCGACGAGCTCGGCTCGACCGGCGACCACTCGGCGCTCACCGCTGAGCTCAGCCAGCGGGCGTCCACCTACGCGCGGAAGTTCGCCGACTACCTCGACGAGAAGGGCCCCGACGCGGTTCTGGAGGACGTCCGGTCCTTCGCCCGCCGTCGGCCCGGGACGTTCCTGCTCCTCGCCGGCGCGGCCGGTGTCGTGGCCGGACGGGTGTTCCGCAGCGTGTCGGCCGCCTCGAGCGACACCGGCACCGCCGGGCAGCCGGCCTCCCTGGTGGACGAGCGCGTCGGAACGACCTACTCGGACAGCACCTACTCCGGCCTCGGGGTCGGCGCGACCGAGTCGATCCCGCCGGTGACCCCCGGCTACGGCGACGACACGGCCGTCGGGGTGGCCGAGGTGCCCGGGACCGGCTACGTGCCGGTCACCGAGCCCCCGATCTCCGAGCCGTACCCGCCGGTGGGCGAGCCCTACCCGGCGACCGGACCGGCCTACGGCACGCCTCCGGTCGACCCGGCCTACGGGCCCGGTGACGCCGGTTACCCGGCCGCGCCTCCCGGAGTTCCGGCCACCGAGCCGCTGCCCCCGGTGACGCCGACCGACGACCCGTACGACCCGTCCTACCGCGACCCGCGTGGAGGCCGGCTGTGACCACTCCGGGTATCCCGGGCGAATCGCACGGCATCGCGGACGCCTCGATCGGCGACCTGGTCAAGAACGTCGCCAACGACCTGACCACGCTCGTCCGCCAGGAGATCGCGCTGGCCAAGGCCGAGACGAAGGACGAGGTCACCAAGGCGGGCAAGGCCGGTGGCGCGTTCGGCGGCGCCGGCGTCGCCGGCTGGCTGGCCCTGCTGTTCATCTCGCTCGCGGTGATGTTCGGGCTCGGCGAGCTGATCCCGCTGGGCTGGGCCGCGCTCATCGTCGGCGTGCTCTGGGCCGCCGGTGCGGCCGCCCTCGCCGCGTACGGCCGCAGCAAGGTCAAAGAGGTCAATCCGGTTCCGAAGCGGACGGTCGAGACGGTGAAGGAGGACGTGCGATGGGTGCAGAACAGGAACGCATAGAGCGCGACATCATGCGTCAGCGCATGCAGCTCGGCGACGACGTGGACGCGCTGGTGGAGAAGGTCAGCCCGCGGCAGGCCGCCCGGCGTCAGGTCGGGCGCGTGAGCAACGCGGCGACGACGGTGAAGGAGCGGATCATGGGGACGGCCTCGGACGTCACCAGCACGGTCAAGGAGAAGGCGGTCGACGTGACCCACAGCACCCACGACCGGGCGGCCGGTGCCGGGCACGGCATCGCCGACCAGGCAGGCAGCGCCAAGGACGCCGTGGTCAGCGCGAAGGACTCGGCAGCGTCCGCGGTCAGCGGGGCCAAGGACTCGGCGGCCTCCGCGGTCAGCGGAACCGCCAGCACCGCGCGCAGGCAGACCGAGGGCAACCCGCTCGCCGCCGGCCTGATCGCGTTCGGCGTCGGCTGGCTGGCCTCGAGCCTGATCCCGGCCACCCCGCCGGAGCGCAAGGCCGGTGCGGCCCTGCGCGAGCGCGCCGAGGAGCCGGTGAAGCAGGCCGGCCACGCCGTGACGGAGAAGGCCAAGGAGGTCGCCTCGAACCTGCAGGAGCCGGCGCAGCAGGCCGCCGAGCAGGTCAAGCAGACCGCCACCGAGGCCGCCCAGAACGTCAAGGGCGAAGCCCAGGGCCACGCCGAGTCGCTCAAGGGCGAGGCGAAGGACCGCGCGGGTTCGGTGCAGGACACCGCCCGCCACTGAAGTTCCGCCGAGGGGCCGGACCGCGACCGCGGTCCGGCCCCTCGGCATGTGCGGGGACTGCCCGGCGCGGCCTACTCGAGATGGAGCGCCTGCAGCGGGCAGGCGTCGACGCCGCGACGCGCCACGTCCTCCCGGCCCGGCGGTACGACCGCACCTCCGGTGGGCAGCGCGCTGTAGCCGTCGTCGTCGAGGGGGAACAGCTCCTCGTCCACGATCCAGCACTGACCGTGCGCCTCACAGCGCTGGTTGTCGACCCGCACCTGCACGAGCTTCCTCCCCGATGAGGCGGCTGAGACGGAAGCGGTGTGCCCGCCCCCGCGCAAGCACGGTAGGACACCTGGGCTCAGGACGGGGCGTACTCGCGTGTTCCGGGGTGCGCGCGTTCCAGCGCGGCGCCCTCCACGTCGAGCTCGGGCAGCCACCGCAGCCAGCCGGGCAGCCACCACGCCGCGCCACCGAGCAGCGCCAACGCCGCCGGCATCGCGACCATCCGCACGACGATCGCGTCGAAGAGGATGCCGAGGGCCAGGGCGAACGCGATCGGCTTGATCGTCGCGTCACCCTCCGGGATGAAGCCCGCGAACACCGCGAACATGATCGTCGCCGCGGCGACGACCACCGGAGCCGCGTGCCGGAAGCCGGTGACCACCGCCGCTCGCGGCGCCGCACCGTGCGCGTGCGCCTCGTGCATCCGGGAGACCAGGAACACCTGGTAGTCCATCGCCAGGCCGAACAGGATGCCGACCACGATGATCGGCATCAGGCTCAGCAGCGGTCCGGTCGCCTCGGCGTTCACCAGCGCACTGAGCCACCCCCACTGGAACACCGCGACCGTGGCGCCGAACGAGGCGCCGATCGTGAGCAGGAAGCCGAGGACTCCGGTCACCGGAACGAGCACCGAACGGAAGACCAGTACGAGCAGCACGAGCGCCAGCCCGACGACCAGTACCAGGTACTCCGGGAGCGCCTCGCTGAGTTTCCGCGAGACGTCGACGCTCACCGCGGTGCTACCGGTGACGTAGAGCTTCGCGTCGCCGCCGACCCCGGACAGCGCCCGGCGCAGCGCGTGGACGAGGTCCACGGTCTGCTCGCTGTCCGGACCGGAGCGCGGGATCACCGTCACCAGCGCGGCGTCGGCGCCGGTGTTCACGCGCGGGCCGGACGCGAGCGCGACGTCGGCCAGCGCCTGCGCCCTCGTCTGCGCTGCGGTGGCCACGGCCGGGGCGTCCGGGCCGTCGGCCAGGATCAGCAGCGGCCCGGTGAACCCGGCGCCGAAGCGGGCGGAGAGGATCCGGGCCGCCTTCGCCTGGGTGCTGCCCTCGGCGGGCTCCTGCTCGAGCGTCGTGCGCATCGACAGCACCGGGATCGCGATCACGCCGAGCGCGATCACCGCGGCGAGCAGGCTCGGCAGGGAGCGGCCGGTGACCAGGTGTGCCCAGCCCGAGACGAAGCCGCGGTCCCGGTGCCGGCGGGCCGGAGCACCCGGCGCGGCGCCGGAGCGCAGGCCCGCTCCGGCGCGCGGTCCGGCTCCGGCGCGCAGCGACGCGCGTACCGCGCGGGGCAGCGCGCGGATGCCGACCAGCCCCAGCACCGCCGGGACGAGCGTCACCGCGACCAGCACGGCGACGACGATCGTGCCGGCCGCGGCCAGCCCCATCTCGGTGAGGAACGGAATGCCGGCGACCGCGAGCCCGGCGAGTGCGATCACGACCGTGATGCCCGCCGTGAGGACCGCCGACCCCGCGGTGCCCACGGCCATCGCCACCGCGTCCCCGACCGGGCGTCCGCCGAGCAGCTCCTGGCGGAACCGGGTGAAGATGAACAGTGCGTAGTCGATGCCGACCGCCAGGCCGAGCATCACCGCCAGCACCGGCGTCGTCGCCTGCAGGTCGACGAAGCCGGTGAGCGTCGTGATGCCCAGGGCACCGATGGCGACGCCGACCAGCGCGGTGAGCAGGTTCAGGCCGGCCGCGACGAGCGAGCCGTAGGTGACGGCGAGGACGATCAGCGCGACCACGACGCCGCCGGCCTCCGACGCTCCGCCGATGGCGCCCCCCGGCTCCTGCGCGGCCTCGCCGGTCACCTCGGCGGTGAGGCCGGTGGCGCGGGCGTCGGCCACCGCGTCGAGCAGCGCGTCGCGCTGGTC
>Ga0190269_10000156_pt1 | contig 34845 bp, 23 predicted proteins | sample Popmic249IS_FD_133749 | JGI IMG/M metagenome (GOLD analysis project Ga0190269, IMG submission 133749) | Populus adjacent soil microbial communities from riparian zone of Blue River, Arizona, USA - 249 IS | ecosystem: Environmental > Terrestrial > Soil > Riparian zone | place: USA: Arizona... | reverse complement strand
CGCCCGCTCACGCGCCGGGCGCTGTTCACCGAGGCCTTTGCCGCGCTCGACAAGCCGTACGGCCTCGGTGGCACGGAAGGCGGGCTCGACTGCTCGGGGCTCCTGCTCGACCTGTTCGAGAGCTTCGACCTGGCGCTCACGCGCTACAGCGGCTGGCAGGCGGAGGGTGGCAGCTACAGCCTGGACGTGCGCGGCATCGCGCCGGCCGAGAAGCTGCGGCGGCTGGACCTTGCAGCCAAGAGCGGCGTGGTCCTGATCTACTTCCCGGGGCACATCATGCTGTACCTCGGTCGCTCCGCGGCCGACGTGCCGATGGCGCTGCACGCGCTCGGCGAGTACCTCGAGCCCTGTGCAGGCAGTGCGCGCGGCGAGAACACGATCGACGTGCAGCGCGTGGTGGTCAGCGGTCTGGAGCTCGGCAAGGACACCAGCCGCGGCTCGTTCGTGGAGCGCATGACGCGGCTCGTGGTGTTCGGTCCGCCGCCGACGGCTGCGCTCGCGCCGCTCAGCGACAGCGGACCTGCCGCTCCACCCGTCGCACCGCGTCGCGACGAGAGCTGTAACGACAGCAGCGATCACCGCCTGTTCGTCTCGCCGGCCGCGCCCGAGCCGAACCAGCCGCTGCGCGCGATCGCGGCGAGCCAGACCGACCCCGGCGAGGTGAGCCTGCGCATCTTCGACGCCGAAGGCTCGCCCGTCCCGATCGACGAGTTCACCCTCGGCGGTCCGCCGTTCGGACGCGTGGCGCGCGCGCCCAAGCTGCGCGCGGGCCAATACAGCGTGGTGCTCGGTCGCGCCGACAAGCGCGTGGCGTGCAAGCGCATCCGCGTCACGAGCGGCGCGCGTGCGGCCGCTGCGAGCGGCGCGCCGGAGAGTGAAGCGTACTGGGAGCCCAGGGCAGCCTGGACGCGCGACCACGAGGCGCTGTACGCGCTGTTCGTGGAGCAGCTGTTCGCAGGGTCCCCGGACGACGAGCAGACCTGGACGAACCTGCACAGCCTGCTGCGCGATCCCGCGCGCAACCTGCTCTACGATCACCTCGGCAGGAACGAAGAGGCGAAGCTCGAGATCGAGCCGGACTGCGCGGACCTGCCCTACTCCCTGCGCGCGTATTTCGCGTGGAAGCTGCGCCTGCCCTACGCCTACCGGCAGTGCAGCCGCGGCAGCGCGAGCAAGCCCCCGACCTGTGGTGAGCTGCGCAGCTCACTCGAGCCGCGCAAGGCTGCAGACGACGTGCCTGCGTTCTCGGAGTTCGTGAACCGCGGCGTGCGCTGGGGCGTGCACTCGGCTACCGGCCGCACGCACCCGGACGATCCGAACAGCGACCTGTACCCGGTGCCGCTCGAGCGCAGCGCGCTGATCCCGGGCACCGTGTACGCGGATCCGTACGGGCACGTGATGATGATCTCCAAGTGGTTCGCGCAGGGCAGCATCGCGGGCAGCCCGTACGGCGTGTTGATCGCGGCCGAGGCGCAGCCGGACGGAACCATCGGACGGCGCCGCTTCTGGCAAGGCTCGTTCTTGTTCGATCCCAGCACGAAGGCCTACGGCGCGGGCTTCAAGCGTTTCCGGCCGATCGAATACGACCGCGAGGACAAGAGCGTTCGCGCGCTGGACAACGCCGCGCTGGCGAAGCCGCGCGACGTGCCTCGCTTCAGTCGCGCGCAATACGAGGTCACGCGCGAGGGCTTCTACGAGCAGATGGAGCAGCTCATCAACCCAAGGCCGTTGCCGCCCTCCGCTCACCTGTCGAACCTGGTAGACGCGTTGGATGAAGCCGCGCGGCGGCGCGTGCTGTCGGTGGACAACGGCGAGCAGTACGCGAAGACCCATCCGCAGCAGGTGATCTCCATGCCGGAGGGCTACGCGATCTTCGAGACCGAAGGCGCGTGGGAGGACTTCGCGACGCCGTCGCGCGACATGCGCCTCTTGATCGCGATCGACACCGTCAACGCGCTACCGGGCCGCGTGGAGCGCCGGCCCGAGCGCTTCGTCCTGCCGAGCGGCACCTCGCCGCAGGCTGCCGCCGCTGAGCTGAAGGCGGCGCTCGATCGCGAGCTCGCGGCGCGCTCCTTCAGCTACACGCGCAGCGACGGCTCGCAGCAGACGCTGACCCTCGCGGACGTGCTGGCGCGCGCCGAGGCGCTCGAGGTCGCGTACAACCCGAACGACTGCGCTGAGCTGCGCTGGGGCGCGCCCGAGGGCTCCGCGGAGCGGAGCACCTGCAAGCGCGCCGCGCCCGCGACCCAGAAGAGCCGCATGGAGACGTACCGCGCCTGGTTCCGCAGCCGCACGCGGCCCCCGCGCGGGCAGTGATCAGCCCGCAGCTGCGGGCTTCAGCACGGCCAGGTACTCGTGCACGACGTGGGTCAGGCCGACGAACAGCGCGCGGCTGATCAGCGCGTGCCCGATCGACACCTCGTCGAGGTGCGGCAACTGCCGGAACAGCGTGAGGTTGTCGAGGTCTAGGTCATGGCCCGCGTTGAGGCCCAGCCCGAGCTCGTGCGCCAGCTCGGCCGCACGCGCGTAGCGCTCGAAGCTCTCGCGTGCGGCGAGCGCCCCGCCGGCGAAGGCGCGCGCGAACGGCTCGGTGTACAGCTCGACACGGTCTGCGCCCATCTGCTTGGCCCAGTGGATCGGTGCGGGCTCCGGGTCCACGAACAGGCTGACGCGGATGCCCAGCGGCTTGAGCTGCTCCACTGCGGCGCGCACCTGGCTCGAGTCGCCCTCAGGGTCGAAGCCGGCCTCGCTCGTGACCTCGCCAGGGCGTACCGGGACCAGGGTCGCCTGCGTGGGCCGGGTCTCCCGCACCAGCTCCATCCAGTCCGGCCGCGGGTCGCCTTCGATGTTGTACTCGACGTGCGGATGAGCGGCCTTCAGCAGCGCCGCGATCTCGCGCGTGTCGGCGCGCGTGATGTGCCGCTCGTCGCTGCGTGGATGGACGGTGATCCCAGGAGCGCCAGCGGCGACGATGGCCCGCACGGCGGCGAGCACGTCGGGGACGGCTCCACCGCGCGAGTTGCGGACAGTGGCGACTTTATTGACGTTGACGCTGAGGCTGATCACGCCTCGATGTCTACGCTAGGTCCGCACGGACTTCCACAGCACGTCGCTGCTGCAGACCATCGCCTCCACGGAGCCGAAGCGCAGCACGTCGCCGGTCTTCACCTTCACGAGCTCGCGCGCCTGAACTTCGTTGGCGTTCGCGCGCGTACCGTTCTTGCTGCCCGCATCTGCGACGCACCAGTTGCCCTGCGGATCGCGCTCGAACCAGGCGTGGAACTTGGACACGCTCGGGTGGCGCAACACGATGTCTTTGTTGCGCGCGCGGCCGACCGAGATGCGATCGACGTACGTGCCGTCGTGCACCCGCTTGTCGACGGTGATCGCGAAGTGCCGCGCCTGAGCGAGGCGTCGCCGCAGCTCGGAGACGCTGACGCCGCCGTCGTCGTTCGCCGGGACGCGGACATCGTTCAAGTCCGCGACCACGGTATGGAACGCCAACACGTTCAGGTTTGGTTGCGCACGACTTGGCTGGTTGCTCTTGAGCGCCGCGAGACCGGCTTCGAGCTCACCGGTCGGGTCGTCGAGCTTGACCAGCAAGAAGGGCGTCTCCCCGAAGGCCGCCACGAACTCAGCCAAAGGCTGAGTGAGCGCCATCGAGATGACTTCTTCTGGGCAGAGTTGTTTGGGGATCGAGGTCACAGGCGTTGCGTTCGGCTGGCCCACACAAAGATTGTAATGGGCCAGGCCCAGCGCGTCGACGTCGAGATTTGCGCGCACGATGCATCGATCGTGTGCGCGTGTGGTGGATGCCCGTATTTGCGCCGATCAGCCGACACGCGCCGCGACGTGGCCGATGAAGAACGGCCCCATGTGCTGCATGAACTCGGCCGTCTGTCGCGTGCGCCGCATCGCCTCCACGACGTGCGACAACGGGTGTAACTCCTTGCCGCACAAGCCGATTACGAACTCGTTGTCCGCGGTGTCGAGCCCGTAACAGGCGAGGCGCACATCATGGACGAGATCCTGCTCCCCGTACGCACGACCGATCTTGCCGTGCTCCGACATGATGCTGCCGCGCTCATGTGGGGAAAGGCGGCCGAACGCGCCGATGCGTCGCAGCGGGTACCACACATGCCAGGGCCAAGCTGCGTTTTGGACCGTCTGTCGAGGACGATCGAGCAACCAAAAGCGTAGGTCGGTTTCGTAGCCGGTCGCGTACGTGCGGCCGAGCATCGAGAAGTCGTGACGCAAGCGCAGGCCGTGATCATCCATCACTTGCAGCGCCGGTCGCAGGCGCGTGACGAAGTCGGCAGGCTGCTCGGAGTAACTCAGCACACCGATTCCGCGCGGGTCGTTGACGTCCTCGTAGAGCACGGCCGGCATCTCGTTCGCGCGCAGCGAGCGCTCGAGCTTGGACAGTGCCGTGCTGCCGCCGCCGCCATCGCTCGTGTACACGAGCAGCTGCATGAAGAGGCGCGACTCGAGCACCTGCGGCGTACCTCCGTGCATGCCAGCGCGCTCCGCGACGTCGATCTTCGGTAGCTCTGCGGAAGGTTGAGAAGATTTGTGATCACTCATGGTGGGTCTCGACTTCGGGGCGTAGCAAACCACGCAGACCGCGCCACGTCGAGGGCGCAACGGGCGCACGCGCGCACGCGCGCACGCGCGCCAACGCTGCAGCTTGCAGCGGCGCACGCAGCCCGAGGTCCACCCGGATCAGCCGGACTGGCGCTTCGCGGCGCGTTTCGGGCGCGCCTCACCCGCCTTGGTCGGCCCCTTGAGCTCTGCGGCCTCGTCGGCCTCGATCTGGGCCTTCGTCTTCGGCTGCTTGCGGGTCTTGTCCGGCGCCGCTTCCTGGCTCTGGGTCGCCTCGGCCGGCGCGCCCTGCTGGCGCAAGCTCTGCTTGAGCGCCTCGAACAGGTCGATGATCTGTGCGGCCGGTTTCTCGGGCGCGACCGTGATCTGCTGCCCGGCTGCCTTCTCTTCGGCCGCCTTGCGCACGCGGTCTGCGTATTCGTCGTGGAACTTGTCGGCCGTGAACGCCTCGACCGACAGCTGCTCGATCAGCCGCTCCGCGAGCTGCTGCTCGGCATCGCTGAACGGCATGTCGGGGCCGAGCTCGACGTCGTCGTAAGCGCGCACTTCGTTCGCGTAGTACACCTGATGCAAGATCAGCCCTTTGCGATAGGGCCGCAGCAAGACCAGCTGCACCTTGCCGCGCGACCAGTAGCGCCCGACGGCGATGCGCTCCATGTGGCGCATGGCTTTCGAGAGCAGGTTGAACGCCTTCTCGCCGCCCTTGTCCGGCCCGAGGTACTGGCTGCGCTCGATGTACACGAAGTCCACCGTGCTCTCCGGCACGAACTCCACCAGGTTCAGCGTGGAGAAGCGCTCTGCCTCGAGCGCCTTCAGCTCTTCCTCGCTGAACTGCACGTACTGGTTCTTCGCGACTTCGAAGCCCTTCACGATGTCGTTGCGCTCGACCTCGACGTCGTCGACCGGGCAGTACAGCTTCTGCTTCACGCGACCGCCGCAGGTCTTGTGCAATTGGTTGAAGTGGACGTCCTGCGCGCTGGTCGCCGTGTACAGCTTCACGGGGATCGAGACGAGCCCGAAGGAGATCGTGGTGGAGCTGGTAGCGCGTGCGACCATGTCAGACGCACGATAACCTAGGGCTTCGACAGGTGGCGAGAAAGCTAGACTCATATCGCGACAAGCGCGACCCGACCCGCACGAACGAGCCTTTCGGCGCTGAACCGATGCGCAGCGAGGACGCCGGGCGCGATCTGCAGCTCACGACGGCGGGCCGTTTCGTCGTCCACCAGCATGCAGCCAGCCGCATGCACTACGATCTGCGGGTCGAGGTGGGCGGCACCTTGAAAAGCTTCGCAGTTCCCAAAGGGCCGAGTCTGTCGCCCGCCGACAAGCACCTTGCGGTGCACACCGAAGATCACCCGCTCGAGTACCTGGAGTTCGAGGCGGTGATCCCCGCAGGCAACTACGGCGGGGGCTCGATGATCCTCTGGGACACCGGGACCATCCACTACCTGGAAAACCCCGCCGAAACGGGCCTGGTCCAGGGCAAGCTCGACTTCCTGCTCTGGGGCTACAAGCTGCGGGGACGCTTCGCGCTCGTGAAGGTGAAGCCGCGGCCCGGCGAAAAGCAGGAGAGCTGGCTGCTGTTCAAGAAGGCCGACGCGTACTCCAGCAGCGAGCGGGACTTGCCGGCGGAGGAGCCGGAGAGCGTGTTGTCCGGGCTGCGCGTCGAGCAGCTGGCGAAGAGCGGCGAGCTCGCGGCCGCGCTGGCGCGCAGCGCGCTGCAGCTCGGAGCCGCGGAGTACCACCTGCCGCTGTCGGCGGCATGCCCCATGCGCTGCGCGGAAGGCGAAGGGCGCCTCGACGACCCACACTGCTTGTACGAGCTCAAGCTGGACGGCGTGCGTCTGCTCGCCGAGAAGAACGGCGACATCGTGCAGCTGCGTTACCGCACCGGCCGCAACGCCACTGCGCTGTTCCCGGAGCTGGTTCGCGCGCTGCGCTCGTTGCCAGCAGGGCGCGTGATCCTGGACGGCGAGGTGGTGGCGTACGACGAGCGCGGTTTGCCGAGCTTCGCTCAGCTCGCGCAGCGCATTCACAAGCAGGATGCGCGCTCGATCGCGCTCGCCGTGCGCAAGAAGCAGGTGCAGCTGCTCGCGTTCGACATCCTGGCCATCGACGACCTCGACCTGCGCAAGCTGCCGCTGACGGCCCGCAAGCAGCTCCTGGCTCAGCTGCTGCGCGGCAAGGGCTACGTACGCATGCTCGAGCACGTGGCGGGAGACGGACGCGCCCTTTACCAATTTTGCGAGCGCTTCAACCTAGAGGGCGTGATCGCGAAGCGCGCCGATTCGCCATATGTGATGGGGCCCGAGCGCAGCCGTCACTGGTGCAAGCACAAGCACATGCACAGCGACGACTTCGTGGTGGTGGGCTACACGCGCGGCAACGGCAACCGGGGCACGATCGGCGCGCTGGAGGTGGCGAGCTACGTCGACGGCATCCTGCACACGCGCGGGCGCGTGGGGTCGGGGCTCGACGAGCGCAGCATCACGGAGCTGCAGGCATCGCTCGGCGCGCTGAGCATCGATGCGTGCGCTGCGGCCGGCGAGCTCTTGCCCGCGCCGCAGGGCCGCGTGTTCGTGAAGCCGGAGGTCGTCGTGAGCGTGACACACGCAGGCTTCACGGACGACGGCCGGCTGCGACACCCCGTGTTCGTGCGCGTGCGGCCGGACGCGACGCCCGCCGAGTGCGTGGCGGCGCCGGAGAGCGAGCGCGAGCGCGCGCTGACCGAGACGCAGCCCGCGCCGCCCGAGCCGAGCAAGGCGCGGGTCACCAACGCCAAGAAGGTGTTCTGGCCCGGCGAAGGCATCACCAAGGGCGAGCTGTGCGAGTATTACGTGTCGATCGCCGACTACGTCTTGCCGTATCTGCGCGACCGCCCGGTGCTGATGGTGCGCTATCCGGACGGCATCGCCGGCAAGCATTTCTACCAATGGAACGTGCCCGCCGGCACGCCGAGCTGGGTGCGCACCGAGGTCATCCACTCCGATGAAGAGCGCCGCGACATCACGTTCTTCCGCGTCGAAGATCGCGACACCTTGCTGTACATCGCGAACCTCGGAGTGATCCCGCTGCACATCCTCGCCGCGCGCTTCAGCGCGCTCGAGCGCTGCGACTTCCTCACGATCGACTTCGACCTGGGCCAGGCGCCGTTCGAGCACGCGGTGACGCTCGCGCGCGAGCTGCGCAGCTTGCTCGACGAGCTCGGCCTGCCGGGCTTTCCGAAGACCTCCGGCCAGACGGGGCTGCACGTGCTCGTGCCGCTCGGCGGCGCGCCGTTCGAGGCTGCGGTGGCGCTCGCCAATCTGCTCGGACGGCTGGTGCACGAGCGGCACCCCAAGCTCTCGACCCTCGAGCGGCTTCGCAAGAACCGCCCGAATGCCGTGTACATCGACACCGGCCAGACCGGGCGTTCGCGCGCCATCGTAGCCCCCTACTCGGTGCGCGCCGTGCCGGGGGCCAGCGTCTCCACCCCACTCACCTGGGACGAAGTCTCGGCGGCTCTGTCGCCCTCGCACCACACCTTGTTCAGCGTGCCGGAGCGGCTCGCGAGCCGTGGCGACCCGCTCGCAGAGATGCTCCAGGTGCGTCCGGACTTGACGCGCACGATGGGGCGCCTGACAGAGCTGCTGAAGCCGAGGAGCGGCTCCTGAACCCGCCTTGCTGTAGCCTGATTAGCTGCCACTATACCGAGACGTCCCCGCGTACCCCGTCGTGAAGCCGTCGTGGCACACTCCTCGAATCATCCTCAACCGTCCAGCCTCGCGCCGAGCAAGCGTGTGCTCGATCGGCTGGCGAGGCCGCTGCACGACCTGCGCGTCTCGGTGACGGATCGCTGCAACTTCCGCTGCGATTACTGCATGCCGGCCGCCCTGTACGCGGACGAGCGGCGCTTCTTGCCCGTGCCGGAGCTGCTGAGCTTCGACGAGATCGCGCGCGTGGTCGGGCTCGCGGCGCGCGAGCTCGGCGTCAAGAAGCTCCGCCTCACGGGCGGTGAGCCGCTCCTGCGCCCGCGCCTCGCGGAGCTCGTGCAGCGGCTCGCGGCCCTCGGTCTACTCGAAGAGATCACGCTCACGACGAACGGCCTCTTGCTCGCGGAGCACGCATCGCAGCTGAGAGCGGCGGGCCTGCAGCGCATCACGGTCAGCCTCGACAGCCTGGACGAGGCCGGCTTCTCGCGTATGAACGGGGGCATCGGCGGCGTCTCGCGCGTGCTCGAGGGCATCGCCGCCGCGAGCCGCGCGGGTTTCGAGCGCATCAAGCTCAATTGCGTCGTGGTGCGCGGCCAGAACGAAGACGCCGTCCTGGCGCTCAGCGAGCGCTTCCGCGGCACGCCCCACATCGTGCGCTTCATCGAGTACATGGACGTCGGCACGCAGAACCACTGGCGCGCCGAGGACGTGCTGAGCGCGCGCGAGATCGTGGCGCGCATCGAGGCGCGCTGGCCGCTCGAGCCTCTCGCCGCCAACTACCCGGGAGAGGTGGCGCGGCGCTTCCGCTATCGCGATGGTGGTGGCGAGATCGGCGTAATCGCTTCGGTCAGCGAGCCTTTTTGTGGGCAATGCCAGCGCGCACGGTTGTCCGCAGACGGGCGGCTCTTGACCTGCCTGTTCGCCGCCGACGGCGTCTCGCTCAAGCCGCTGCTGCGCGGGTCGCAGGCGAGCGACGATGATCGCGGTCTGGCTGAGCTGCTGCGCGACACGTGGCGCGCGCGCGACGATCGCTACTCGCAGGAGCGCGAGCAACAGAGCGCCGGCCGGCCGCGGCGCAGGCTCGAGATGTACCAGGTGGGCGGCTGAGCGAGGGCCATGCTCAAGCTGGCGAGCTTCGAAGATTCCACCCTGGCGGCGGCACTGGACGATCAGCTGTCCCGCGCCGACATCCCCACGGTCGTGCGCAGCGACGAGTCGGGGGCGCGCGTCATCTGGCTCGTGGCAGAGCAAGATCTGCCGAAGGCGCGCGCCGTTGTCGCGCAGTATCTCGAGCGCGCGGGCGTCCAGGTCTCAGCCGCTGACGGCGGCGGCCCCGCGCCGGAACCGAAGCGCAGCTTCGTGCAGCAGATGAAGGACAGCCCGGTGACGTCGGGCGTGCTCGCGGCGTGCGTCCTGGTAGCCGTCTACACCTGGCTCGGCGACAACCGCCCGCAGGTGGAGCAGCTCACGTTCGCGCGCATGCCGCAGCCGGGCAGCACCGCCTGGAGCCCCTGGGACGATCTGCGCGCGGGCCAACTCTGGCGCCTGTTCACGCCCGTGCTCTTGCACTTTCATCCGCTGCACCTGCTGTTCAACGCGTTCATGTTCCGCGACCTGGGCGTGCCGAGCGAGCGCCTGCAGGGCCCATTGCAGTACAGCCTGTTCCTGCTGTTGACCGCGCTGCTCAGTAATCTCGCGCAGCTCGTGTTCGGCCACTCCCCCAACTTCGGTGGCATGTCCGGCGTGGTATATGCCCTGGTCGGCTATCTGTGGACGCGCGGCAGCGCGGACCCGTACAGCGGTTTTGCGCTGTCCAAGGGGTTCGTCGGGTTCTTCGTGGTCTGGATGGTGCTGGGCTTCACGGGCCTGCTCGATGGCCTGTTGGGCGGCGGCATCGCGAACTACAGCCATCTCGGCGGCTTTGCCGCGGGCGCGCTCTACGGCTACATAGCTGCTCGAATCGCGACCTCGCGCGTCCGCCGCCAGAAGGCCTTGTCCTAATGACCATCTCCATCCTCTTCATCAACTTGCTGCGTCTGCTCGAGTTGATGGTCATCGCGGACGTCTTGCTCAGCTGGGTCCTGCCGAACAAGGAGCAGTTCCCGCGCTGGCTGACGTCGCAGATCTCCGATCCGCTGTGCGCGCCGTTTCGCAAGCTGGTGGGTCCGGAGCGTCTCGGGGGCTTCGACCTGTCGCCGGTCGCCGTGCTTATCGTGCTGCAGGTGATGCGCGGTTTGTTGTCACGTCCACTCTGATGTCGCGGTCGCGGTCGCCTCTGGCAGCGGCGCAGCGTCCGCCGCACGCTGCACGCCGTCTTGCAAGAGCCAGTGCTCGAGCCGGGCGTAAGACTCCTGAAGGTGCAGAGGAGCGTCGTGACCGACTGGCAGCGATAGCAGGTACACCTCACAGCCGGGCAACACGCACGACCACGGCGGGGACACGATGTTCTCTTGCTCGCCCGTGATCACTCGGATCGGCGCGGTTGTGGTCGCCGAAGGCAGGAAGCGATGCGCGAACGGGCTGGCGGGCGACATGTCGATGACGCTCTCGCCGAGCTTGAACAGCGCGCCCAGCCGCGCCATGTGTGTGCCGCGAAACGGCGACGACAGCGCGATCAGCGTGAGCACGGCGTGGTTCGGATCGCTCAGTAGAAGCGCGCGAGCCACCACACCGCCCATGCTGTGGGCCACGATGGCCACCCGCTCGGCCCCTGTCGCCGCCTGCACCTCGCGGATCTGCTGCCGCAGGAACTCGACGTTGCGCTCGATCGACCAGAACGTGGACGGAAAGTCCACGAGGAACGGCCGGAAACCACGGTTCTTCAGCTTGCGCGCGAACCACCACAGCGCGCCCGCGTTTTCGGTGTAGCCGGGCAACATGATGATGGGCGTTCCCGAGCCCGGATCGCTCGGCGCCGGCAGCGCGCGCAAGAGCCAGAGCAGGCGCAAAGTGAAGTCGAACGCGGCGACCCAGACCTCCACGATGTGACCCACCACCCTCGCCCCGATGCCGGGCCGATACGAGGCGAACACTCGCGCCTGCGCTTCGTCCATGGGATCTTTGCGCGCGAGGATCCGCGACAGGATCAGCCCGCCCGTGACGACCACGAACACGCCCAGCACGTACAAAAGGCCGACGACCAGCGCCAGCATGCAGATGTCCGACCAGTGCGTCATAGACCCCTGCGCAAGCCGGCGGCGTCATCGGCGAGCGCCTGCAGATCCTCCGACGCTGTGAGCGTCACGATGGGCTCGCTGCCATACGTCATCTGCACGGATACTCCTTTCGAGTCGAGCGGCACGCCGAAGTCCAGACGAAAGACGGTGCGGTTCAGCTGGGGAAATAGCACACGCAGACCGGCGCCCACATCGTGGTGGAAGCGCGCGGTGCGGAGCTCCCGGTACACCGAGCCCACATCGTAGAACGCGACGACACCGAGGTGCACCGACTGTAGCAACCAGGGCTGGCTGCGGTACTCCAAGTTCGCCAGGATTTTGTGCGCGCCATAGCCATAGAAACGCTGTGCGGGATAGCCGCGTAGACCGTTCTGGCCGCCCAGTGAAACGAAGGTCTGTTGCGTGTCGTGTTTGCGCACGTCCCATAACGCGCGCAACACCAGGCGCCCGAGCAGCGCCGGGATGTGCGCCGTGGCACCGCGCGCACGCGCGATGGCGCGCACGTCGACCACGTTTCCGGACTCCAGGCGCGAGCGCCCCTCGAGCGCGAAATCGAGCAGCGCTCCGTCCTGCGACCACACGTAGCTGAACAATCCGTGCAGCACTAGACCGTCGCTCGATGCGCCGTACGCTCGCAGCGGCACGCCGATCAGACCATCGAGGCGCGGCCCGAGCTGCACGCTCTCGCTCAGCCCGTACGTGCCGAGGTTCGTGAGCACCGCGAAGTCGGGCAGCTCCAGGCGATAGCGCACGAACGGATAGACGTCGCGACGCACGCGTGGCAGCACGAGGCTGCGAAACAGCGGCTCCTGTTCGGGGGTCAACGCGGTCTCCGCGATCGCCTCCGAGCGCCGATCGATGACCTCTGCGCCGAGCGTGAACGTGTGCTTCGAGAGCGTGCCGACGCGGTAATCGCCAGTGAGCTCGAGCTGCAAGAAGTGCTCACGCCAGACGCGGGCCAGACACTCGGCTGCACCGGGCTCACACTCGAGCCCGCGCCGCATCGGGTTGACGTCGTAGCCCACGACCTCACCCGCGCGCGTGTCGCGCGACACGTAGTTCGCGTACGAGCCATAGATGCGGAACGCATGGCGCTGCGCGAGGTTGTAGAACGGGCGTCCGAACGACAGCGTGCCCGTGCTGCCCTCCACCTCGGTCGTGGCGCGCTTCCAGATCACGTCCAGCGACTCCACGAGGCTCAAGGCACTGCCGAACAGGCGCGGGTCCGCGAAGCTCTGCCCCACGCTGAAGCGCAGCGGATCGATCGAGCCGCGCACCACGAGCACCTGGCCCCGTCCCAGGAAGTTGCGCTCCACGAGGCGACCGTTCGCGGCGAACGTCGTGCCGGCGCCCTCGAAGCCCTGCTCGAAGCGCAGGCTCCATATGTCGCGCGTGTACACGATCACGCCGACCGCGCGCGGATCGTCGGTCCGCACCGCGACGACGTTGACGAGCGCGAGGATGAACAGATCGCGCAGGTTGCGCATGCTCTCGTCCGCGAGTCGCTGCGAGTACGGCTCGCCCTCGCGCAGCAGCAGCTCCTGCCGGATACGGCCCTCTGTCGTGAGCCAGTGAAACGCATTGGGCCAGGTCGACGCGAAGCGCGGCAGGATCAGTGGCACGGCCAGGTCGTCCGGCTCGAAGACCTCGCGCCGCTCGAAGCGCACGTACGCGATGCGCTTACCTTCCGGCGCGGCATCGAGCTCGAGTCCCGCGGCGCTCAGAAACAGCTGCAGCCGCCGCGACTCGTAGCTCTCGCTCGCCGGATCGGCGCGCGCGGTCCCGGCCGCGCACGCGAGCGCCAGGCAGCCCGAGCACAGGCGCAGCGCCAACCTGGACACCGCTGTCATGAGCGCAAATCTAGGAGAAATGGCCGGCGCTTGGCCAGCAAGTCGCACGTGGGGTGCGTGGACGGCAGGTGACGCGCGCCGGGCCGGGAGGCCACGGCGCGCCGCTGCCGGCTGCGCTCACTCCGCGGCCGGGTCGCTCGCGTACAGCTCGCCGCCCTGCTCGCGGAACGCTCGCGCCTGATCATCCAGGCCTTGTTTCTGAGCCTCGAGCTGCCGCACGTCTTCGGTCAGCTTCATCGAGCAGAAGTGCGGACCGCACATGGAGCAGAAGTGCGCCCCCTTGGCAGCCTCGGAGGGCAAGGTCGCGTCGTGGTACTTGTAGGCCGTCTCGGGATCGAGCGACAGGTTGAACTGGTCTTTCCAGCGGAACTCGAAGCGCGCCTTGCTGAGCGCGTCGTCGCGCGTGCGCGCGCCTGGATGACCCTTCGCGAGATCGGCCGCGTGCGCAGCGATCTTGTACGCGATCACGCCGTCCTTCACGTCCTGCCGGTCAGGCAGACCGAGGTGCTCCTTCGGCGTGACGTAGCAGAGCATGGCCCAGCCGAACCAGCCGATCATGGCAGCGCCGATGGCCGACGTGATGTGATCGTAGCCGGGCGCGATGTCCGTGGTCAGCGGGCCGAGCGTGTAGAACGGCGCTTCGTGGCAGTGCTCGAGCTGCAGGTCCATGTTCTCTTTGATCTTGTCCATGCTCACGTGGCCTGGACCTTCGATCATCACCTGCACGTCGTGCTGCCACGCGACTTGAGTCAGCTCGCCGAGGGTCTTCAGCTCAGAGAACTGCGCCTCGTCGTTGGCGTCCGCGATGCTGCCGGGCCGCAAGCCGTCGCCCAGCGAGAACGAGACGTCGTACTTCTTCATGAGCTTACAGATGCGCTCGAACTCCGTGTACAGGAAGTTCTCGCGGTGGTGGTGCAGGCACCACTTCGCCATGATCGACCCGCCGCGCGACACGATGCCCGTGACGCGCCGTGCCGTCATCGGGATGTAGCGCAGCAGCACGCCGGCGTGGATCGTGAAGTAGTCGACGCCCTGCTCGGCTTGCTCCTCGAGCGTCTCGAGGAAGATGTCGATGTCGAGCGCCTCGGCCTTGCCCTTCACCTTCTCGAGTGCCTGGTAGATGGGCACGGTACCGATCGGCACGGGCGAGTTGCGCAGGATCCACTCGCGCGTCGCGTGGATCTCCTTGCCGGTCGACAGGTCCATGACCGTGTCCGCGCCCCAGCGGGTCGCCCAGCGCAGCTTCTCGACCTCTTCGTCGATCGACGAGGCCACGGCCGAGTTGCCGATGTTGGCGTTGACCTTCACCAGGAAGTTACGGCCGATGATCATCGGCTCGAGCTCCGGGTGCCGGATGTTCGCGGGGATGATCGCCCTGCCGCGCGCGATCTCGCTGCGCACGAATTCCGGCTCCACGTTCTCGCGCAGCGCGACGAAGCGCATCTCCTGCGTGATCACGCCCTGTCGCGCGTAGTGCAGCTGCGTGACGTTGCCGTCCGAGCCGGGCGCGCGCTCCGCAATCCACGCGGCGCGGCGCTTGGGCAGGCCCTGCCGCGGATCGACCCAATCCGGACCGCTGGTGTCGTAGACGGTCAGCGGTGGGTTGCCGCCGCTCAGCTCGATGACACGCGCAGGCACCTGCAGCTCACCTAGCTCGACCTTGTGCGAGCTCGGGAACGGCTCGACCGGCCGCGCTGAGGTGGGCTCCGCCGCCTGCACCGTCGGCGCCGTCTGCGCCAATTCCAATTTCCGCTTTTCTTCCGCCACACTTCCCTCCGCCGGCATGACCCGGATCAGGTTCAAAGGGTCTCTCTCAGACACGGGCCTACCGTGTCACCCCTAGTGCTCAGCACTATAGGCGGATCGACGCCGTCCGTGCGGGGAATCGAGCCGGGTCCCACCGGCGCGGCAAAATCGGAACATTGATCAGGCTCCGCGGCTCCCGACCTGCTTAATCACAGCGGCGGTCGCGGGACCCGCTTCGCAGGCTCCGCGGCTCCCGACCTGCTTAATCACAGCGGCGGTCGCGGGACCCGCTTCGCAGGCTCCGCGGCTCCCGACCTCCGCTTAATCACAGCGGCCGTCGCGGGGCCCGCTTCGCAGGCTCCGCGGCTCCCCGACCTCCGCTTAATCAGGGAATGCGTCGCTTGGCTACGCGGTTGTGCACGCGCGGGCCGACATTTGGATCGCGCCCTGCCGACAGGCAGGGGTTGACTCAGGGCAAAGCAATCTTAGGTTGCCGCGCGCGCGTCCGGCCGGTCGGCGGTCCGCGCAGAAGAAAACTCTAGGTCCCCGATACGGGGCGCAAAGAACGGCGCAACAAAGCGTTGGAAACAGGGAGGTTGTGACGAATGGCTATTCGCCCATTGCAAGACCGCGTGCTCATCAAGCGTGTGCGTGAGGAAGAGAAGACCAAGGGTGGGATCATCATCCCCGACACCGCGAAGGAGAAGCCGGTGGAGGGCAAAGTGATCGCCGTGGGTAACGGCGTGGTCCAGAAGGACGGCTCGGTTCGCAAGCTCGAGGTCAAGGTGGGCGACACCGTCCTCTTCGCCAAGTACAGCGGCAGCGACATCAAGCTCGAAGGTGAAGATCACCTGATCCTGCGCGAGGAAGACATCCTCGCCATCGTCGAACGCTAAATCTCCCCTTTCCGCAGCTACAGGTAAGAAACATGAGCGCTAAAGAAATCACCTACTCCGAGACCGCACGCGATTCGATCCGCGCGGGTGTGGACAAGCTGGCGAACGCCGTGAAGGTCACGCTGGGCCCCAAGGGCCGCAACGTCGTGATCGAGAAGAGCTTCGGTGCCCCCGTGATCACCAAGGACGGCGTGACCGTCGCCAAGGAGATCGAGCTGCCGGGCAAGTTCGAGAACATGGGCGCACAGATGGTGCGCGAGGTCGCGTCGAAGACGTCCGACACGGCCGGTGACGGCACGACGACGGCGACCGTGCTGGCGCAAGCCATCGTCACCGCCGGCGCGAAGCTGGTGGCGGCGGGCCACAACCCGATGGCGATCAAGCGCGGCATCGACGCCGGCGTGGAAGCCGTCGTGGCCAGCCTGAAGCAACTCGCGAAGCAGACCAAAGATCCGAAGGAGATCGCTCAGGTCGGCGCCATCTCGGCGAACAACGATCACACCATCGGTCAGATCATCTCCGAGGCCATGGAGAAGGTCGGCAAGGAAGGCGTGATCACGGTCGAGGAGGCGAAGGGCCTCGAGACCACGCTGGAAGTGGTCGAGGGCATGCAGTTCGACCGCGGCTACATCTCGCCGTACTTCGTGACGAACCAGGAGCGCCTCGAGGCCGAGCTGGATGATCCCTACATCCTCGTGTCCGAGCGCAAGATCACGAACATGAAGGACCTGCTGCCCTTGCTCGAGGGCGTGGCCCGTTCGCAGAAGCCGCTCCTGATCATCGCCGAGGACATCGAGGGCGAAGCGCTCGCGACGCTCGTGGTGAACAAGCTGCGCGGCACGCTCAACACGGTCGCGGTCAAGGCGCCCGGCTTCGGCGATCGCCGCAAGGAGATGCTGAAGGACATCGCGGTGCTGACCGGCGCCAACGTGATCAGCGAGGACCTCGGCATCAAGCTCGAGAACGTGTCGTTGAACGACCTCGGCCGCGCCAAGCGCATCACGGTGGACAAGGACAACACCACGATCGTCGACGGCTCGGGCGACAAGAACAACATCAAGGGTCGCATCGAGACCATCCGTAAGCAGATCGAAGAGACCACCAGCGACTACGACCGCGAGAAGCTCCAGGAGCGCCTGGCCAAGCTCGTGGGCGGCGTGGCGGTGATCCATGTCGGTGCTGCGACCGAGGTCGAGATGAAGGAGAAGAAGGCCCGCGTCGAGGACGCGCTCAACGCGACGCGCGCGGCCATCGAAGAAGGCATCGTGCCTGGCGGCGGCGTGGCTCTGCTGCGCGCGCAAGCGGCGCTCGACAGCCTCAAGCTGCCGGACGACCAGCAGGCCGGTCTGCGCGTGCTGCGCACCGCCATCGAGGCGCCGCTGCGCCAGATCGCGCAGAACGCCGGCGTCGAAGGCGCCATCGTGATCGAGAAGGTCCGCAACTCGACGGGCGCCCAGGGCTACAACGCAGCCACCGACGAGTACGTGGACCTGATCAAGGCCGGCGTCATCGACCCCGCGAAGGTCGTGCGCTGCGCCCTGCAGAACGCTGCCTCGGTCGCTGGCCTCTTGCTGACCACGGAAGCCCTGATCGCCGAGAAGCCGAAGGATCAGAAGTCGGGCGGCGGCGGACATAGCCACGGCATGCCCGACATGGACATGTGATCTAGACCGCTGCAAGGCGAAAGAGAGGCGCCGGGCTCCCACAGCCCGGCGCTTTTTTTTGCCCGCATGGCGCCGCCGTCAGCGGCAAGCGCTGCGCTATGCCGGCGAAACTCCGTCAGGGCGATCCAGTACGAATGCCGCTTCACATAGCTGCTGTCCGCGGCGAGCAATTTTCCAAATAATTGATTAATCTCCAACACTTATAAACTGGTCCTGCGGCTGCCAACCTTGTGCAAAAAACGTTCGTGCGACTTGACCGCTCGCTCACAGATGTGGCAGCGTCCCTCACCATGTCAGACCGCATTCGTTCTCTCGCCCTGTCTACGGCTCTCCTGTTCGCTGCCGCGTGCGGTGGGAGCGACAGTCCGACGACGCAGCCCGCAGCAGGTGCCGCGTCCTCCACGTTGCCGACCTCCACGACGCCCGCGACGTCTGGGGCCGCCGCACCAGCCGCTCCGGCGGCGGTCTGTGGCAACGGCAAGATCGAGGGCACAGAGATGTGCGACGGAAACGAGCTTGGCGGTAAGACCTGCGCCTCCATCAACCCCGGCTCCACCGGCATGTTGCGCTGCAACAGCTGCCGCCTCGACACCTTGATGTGTCTGGCGACGCCAGCCGCCACGCCGATGGGCGGTGCGGGTGCGGCGCAGGGCGGAAGCGGTGCACGTCCGACGGGCGGCAGCGCGGGTGCTGGCGGCAGCGGTCGCTGAGCGTTCGGCGTAGATTCGTTCAAACAGGTCGATGCGATGTAGTAGGGTCGTGCGAGCGGTTGTTTCAGGTGGGTGCCTGAACGCTCGAGCGACCCTCATGCATTTCGACAGCCCGATATGCGGGAGAGAGGCTGACAGCTACGCGCCGTGTCCGGTGTGTTGACCTATCTCGGCGTGTTCCTCGTCGCGATGGCCACGCTGATGTTGGAGGTGTTGCTCACGCGCATCACCAGCGTCAGTGCCTGGTACCATCTCGCGTTCTTCGTCATCTCGCTCGGCATGCTCGGCATGACGGCGGGCGCGGTGACGGTGTTCGTGGCGCCACGCCTGTTCGAGCGTGCGGTCGTGCCAGCGCGGTTGGCACAATCTGCGCTCGGCTTCGCCGTGGCCGCGCCGCTCTCGGTGGCCTTCGCGCTGTCGGTGCCGCTCTCGTCCGTGAGCGACGTGATGAGCTTCGTCGCGCTGCTCGGCACGGGCGCCATTCTCGCCCTGCCCTTCATCCTGGCCGGCGTCACTCTGGCGCTTGCGCTCACGCGCGCAGGGCTGCGGGCGAACGTGGCTTACGGTGTCGATCTGGTCGGTGCCGCCATCGGCTGCATCGCCATCCTGCCGCTGCTCGATCTCGTCGATGCGCCTAGCGCCGCGTTGATCGCCGCAGCCGTCGGCGGCCTCGGGGCATGCGCGTTCGCAGCCGCCGCCGGTCGCTCGCCCATCGGCGCGGCGCTGACGACCGCGGTGCTGATCGCGTGCGGCGTGTGGAACGCGAGCGGTGAGCCACCCGCGCTGCGACCGGCGTGGGTCAAGGGCACACGCGAAGATCCGAAGAGCTTCTCGTACGTGGGCTGGAACACGTACTCGCGCATTACGGTCAGTCACACGATCAACCAGCTGCCGGCGTTCTGGGCGTTCGGCCCGGGCATCCCGCCCGAGGCGCTCGCTCCGATCGATCAGCGCACGATCCTGATCGATGGTGCGGCGGGCACCAGCATGGCGAAGCTGGGTGCTGGCCTTGCGAGTCACGGCTACCTGGCGTGGGACGTCACTGCCTTCGCGCACAACCTACGGCCCAACGGTCCAGCCGCGATCATCGGCGTGGGCGGCGGGCGCGATCTTCTGGAAGCCGCGCGCGTGGGCCATTCGCCCGTGGTGGGCGTGGAGCTCAACCAGCTGATCGTGAAGCTCCACTCCGAGATCATGCGCGACTTCTCGGGGCTGCTCAGCATCCCAGGCATCGAGCTGGTGAACGACGAGGCGCGCTCGTACATGGCGCGCGAGCAGCGGCAGTTCACCGTGCTCACCATGTCGCTCATCGACACCTGGGCGTCGACCGGCGCCGGAGCGTACAGCCTTTCCGAGAACGGGCTGTACACGCGGGAAGCTTGGCAGCTCTTTCTGCGCCGGCTCACTCCGGATGGCATCTTCACCGTCTCGCGCTGGTATCTGCCCACGTCGCCCGGCGAGACCGCGCGCATGCTCGCGCTCGCGCTCGAGACGCTCTACGCCGAGGGCGTGAAGAACCCGCACGGGCATCTCGCGCTCCTGCAGAACGGGAACATCGCGACCCTGCTCGTCGCGAAGAATGCGTTCAACGATCCGGATCTGGACATCTTGCAGGCTGCGGCCGTGCGTCTCGGCTTCAACATGCTGTACACGCCGCGCCGTCCGCCGGGTCACCCGATCCTGCGCGCTGTCACGGAGCAGCCGAGCCGCGAAGCGCTATGGGCTTGGAGCCGCCAACAGGCGCTCGATCTCACGCCACCCACCGATGCGCGCCCGTTCTTCTTCTCGATGTTGAAGCCCCGGACCTGGCTCAAGCAGCGCGAGCAAGTCGACGCGATGGACCTGAGCTTTCTCGGCAACCTGCAGGCGACGCAGACGCTCGTCTACGCGACGCTCGTCAGCGTGTTGCTCACGTTGCTCACGGTGATCGCGCCCATGCTGGCGCGTCGAGCAGACTTCCCGTCGCTCTCGCGGGGTCACGTGGTGGCTTCGGCCGGATACTTCGCGCTGATCGGCCTCGGCTTCATGTACGTCGAGATGGGCATGCTCTCGCGGCTCAACGTGTTCCTGGGCCGGCCCACGCTCGCGCTGTGCGTGCTGCTCGCGAGCATGATCATGTTCACGGGCCTCGGTAGTATGTGGAGCGGCTGGCGTCTGTTCGACCGCCCACGCTGGTCCGTGCTGTATCCGCTCTTGCCCGCTTCGTTGATCGTGCTCAACTCGCTGCTGCTACCAGCGGCGATGCACACGTTCGAGTCCTCCGGCACGACGGTGCGCGTGCTTGTGAGCTTGCTCTTGATCGCGCCCACGGCGCTCAGCCTCGGCCTCGGGTTCCCGCTTGGCCTGCGGCTGTGCGAGCGCATGGAGCAGCGCGTGCTGGGCGCAGAGGCGCTCGCGAGCCACAACGGCTCTGCGCTCGGGCCCTGGCTCTGGGGCATCAATGGCGCGTGCGGCGTGTGCGCGAGTGGCCTCGCGCTCGGCACGTCGATGGTGTTCGGCATCGACGTGACCTTGCTGCTCGGAGCGGCGTGTTACCTGCTCCTGCCGCTCGCGACTGTGCACCTCAGCCGCGCGGCTCGCTGATTACGGGCGCCAGTCGAGGTCGATCGACCAGGCTTGGCCGGGGCCGTATTGGCCCGCCCACACGAAGTTCTTCGGCAGCATGAGCTCGAGCAGCACGCCCGTGCCAGACGCCGTGCTCGCCGCGCCGCCCACCTGGCTGCTCGACACCACACCACCACCGCTCATGCTGCCCTGCGCGGCAGCGGCTTGCGCGCCGCCCGAGTTGGGATTGCCACCCGCAGCCACGATGCCTTCCACGTACGCGCCCTTCACGAAGCCACGCATGAAGTTGGGAATGAAGCGATCGGCCTCGATGCCCACGCGCACGCGCGTCTGGTTGCCCTGATCGATCGACAGCATCGGGATCCAGTCGCCGAACTCGCGGCGCGCACCGAGCGTGAGCAGACCCGTGGTCATGCCGATGGCTGCGTTCGCGACCTGCTTCTCCGGCGAGCCGCCGCCGCCGCTCCGATCGCCGCGGCCAGTGATCGCGAGCAGCGCGTCGCCGGCCGTGGTGGCACTGCCATTCACGTAGAAGGCCAGCTGCGGTTCGCGCACGAAGCCTTTCACCTCGACGCGCACGCGCGTGCCGCCCGGCGTGTCGTGCTCCGCGGTGATCTCCAGCTGGGGATCCACGACCTCGCCGCCGGCCAGGATCACGCGACCGCGCTTGATGTCGAAGCTCTGCCCGAGCAGGCTGATGTAGCCGCGCAGCAGGTCGATCTTGCCTTTGATCAGCGGTGTCTTGCCACCGAGCGTGACGGTCAGATCGGTCGCCATGTTCACGGCGAAGTCGTCCCGGCGCACCCACAGCGGCTCGCTCGTGACCACGTGGATGTGCGTGGGCACGACGGCGACCTGCTCGGCTGCCTCGGCTTGCTCTTTCTCCCGCTGCTCTTGCGCGGTCGTGGCGCCAAAGCGCGTGTCGATGAACGCGAACTCGGGGTTCGGCTCGAGCGACTGCACGTCGACGAAGCCGTCTCCTGTGAGGTCGATCGACACGTTGTCGAGCTTCACCTCGACCTGCGTGCGCTCGCGGTTGGTGTCCGCGACCACGCGCGCGTCCACGTCCGTGTGGCCCATCATCACGCCGCTCTTGCGGAGCGGAAAGTTGCGCGCGTTCAGGTTGAGCTCCGCGCGCCAGGCGTCGAGCGTATCGAGCGTCACGAGCGCGGCCAGGGTCGCGGTCCCGTCGAGGTCGCGCACCTTGCCCTCCGACAGGCGCAGGGTCTTGCCGTCCAGGCTCGCCTTGAGGTTCAGATGCGCGAAGCGCTGGCCCATGCGCGGCAACGTCAGGGACACGTCTTCGAGCGCGAGCTTGCCGCGCAGGTCCGGCTTGTCGATGCTGCCGCGCAACTTGAGCTGCCCCGAAGTCGTGCCCGAGACGCGCGCCACGGCCGGCACCGGCGCGAGCAGCGCGGCCATGGGCATCCGCACGAGGCCGAGGTCGATTTGCATCGGCGCCGCTCGGTTCACGAGGCGCGCTGGGTCGGTGGCGCGGACGTCGACCGGCACTTGCCCCGTGAGGTGCAAGCTGCCGCCTCCGGTCTTGATCTCGCCGTTGAGCTTGATCGCCTGCGTCACGGACTCCGAACCGAGCGCAATGTCCACGGGCGGGCTGTCCTGCCACTGCAGACCGCGCGCGTCGGTCTCGAACGAGAACTCCGCGCGCGGCGTAAGCACGTCGCGCGCCTTCGCGGTGAGCGAAACCATGCCCGCCGCTTGCTCGCACACCCACGGCAAGCTGCCGAGCTGCAGCTTGTGCAGCTGCGCGAGGATCTGAAGTCCAGTCACTCCGCGCATCTGCCCGCTCATGAGCTTGTCGAACGCCGCGTCCATGCGCGCCGAGACGCGAATGGCCTCTTCGCTGCGCGGGCCGCCGTGCAGCTCCACGCCGAGCTTCTGCTCCGCCCACTTGGCGGACAGGAGCAGCTGACCGCTCGCGCGATCGTTGCATGTCGCGCGCGCCTTGCGCAGGACACCGAGCGGCGCCCAGCGCAGCTGGGACTCGAAGATGCCCTTCGGCTCGCTGTTCGGCTCGTGCCCGATGTTCGCGTGTAGCGCCACGCGCAGCGGCGCAAGATCGGCCTCGAGGCCCGAGCTGGCGAGCATCGGGAGCTCGAGCAGCGAGCGCTCCGACAGCTCGGTCGACAGCTCCCACGGCGAGCTCTTGATGACCTCCGGCCAGGGCCTGGGCTTCGCCAGCTGGCGCTCCAGCGGCAGCTGCGCGGAGGCCTGGAGGTTCAGCAGCTGTCCGCGGCGATCCCCGCCGTTCACCTCGAACTTGAACGCGGAGTCCTTGTAGCTCGCGTCCAGTACCACATCGACGCTGCTCGGGTCGCGGCCCACCCGCACGCGGCTCTCCATGTGTGCGCCCAGCTCGAGCTTGCGCAGGTTGCCGCGCGCCGTGACGTTGCCGGTCAGAACACCATCGAGGACGCGACGGGGCGCCGGGCTCCCCGGGTCCATGAGCTCGGCGATCGAGACCCCGCGCAGCTCGAGCGCGAGGTCGTGGCGGGCGGCTTGCAATGCCGCTGACAGCGGCAGGCGCTGCGACCATCGCGACTCGAGCTTACCGTCGACGTGAGCGCTCCCCGCCTGGGCCTGCAGGTTCACGCGCGACTGACCTTTGTCGGAGCGCGCCACGATACCGACCGCGATCTCGCTCTCGTGGCCAGCGACCTTGGGGCCGTTCATGTAGCGCAGGCGCAGGTCCAGGTCGGGACGCTGCAGCTCGCCCGCCATCGTCCCCACCAGCTCCACGCGACCCGGCAGGGGGCTCTGGCCGAGCGTCTGCGTGAGCGTCGCCATGTCAGGCACCGCCGCTGCCAGCCGCAGCTTGCTGGTCTTACCTTCCAGGTCGAGCTTGCCGTCGAGGAACAGCGAGGCCTCCTGGAACTGAGCCCGCAGCTGCGTCAGCTCCAGCGCCTGGGAAGGCACGAAGCGCACGAGCGGCAGCTGCATGCTGACCGGCCCCTGCTTCAGCGCCAGGGTGGCTTGCAGGCCGCCATTCCAGCCGCCGTCCCGCGGCTCGGCCCAGCCGTCCGCACGGATGAATTGCTGGTCCGCGTCCAGGCTCAGCTCGTAGCGATCGGGGCCGCCGCCGACGGCCAAGATCGCCTCTCCGAGCTGGCGATTCGCGATCAGCAGCTGCCGGGCTTTCAGATCGAGCTGCACGATGGGCCGCTCGACCCGTCCGGACACGTGCGCCTTCAAGCTGATGTCTTCCACGCGCTCCGTCGCCGTGCGCAGCTGGTGGACGCGCACGTCCGCGCGCGCCTCGATCAGCTCGTCTGCGCCGCGCTGCAGCGAGACCTCGGCGTTGACGCCGCCATGTAAACCAGCGCCCTGGACCGGTGGCAGCTCCGAGAGCTCCGGGACTGACAGCCGCAACCCGGCCTCCAGCGCGCCGTTCGGCTGCATCTCCCCCTGCGCCGTGAGCTCGGCGTTGCCCTGCTTGACCTCGACGCCCTTCACCAGTACGCGCCCGCTCTTCTCGCGCGAGGCTGTGGCGTTGACCTCGGGCAGCGGCCAGGCGCCGTAATAGCCGCGCAGGAGGCGCACGCGCACGTCCTGCTTGTCGGGCGCGCCGAGGCCGACCTGCGCGTCGAGCGCGAGGCCGAGAGGTGGCAGCTCGAGCGTCGTGATCTTGGCCAGCTGCAGTGAGCCCGTTTGGACGTGCAGCCACAGGGTGCGTTGCGCGTCGAGCTCACCGTGCGCGAGCACCTGGCCCGCCGCGCTCGCGAGCTGCGCGCGATAGGTCAGCCTGCCCTTGCTCTGCGCCGCGTGCAGATCGAGATTGGCCGCGCCGCGCAGGACGTCGCTCGCGACGCCGAGCGCGCGCAGGGTCTCGGGGTTGAAGTTGCGAACCTTCAGGCGCGCGTCGAACGGCATGTCCTTGCCGACGGCGATCCGGCCTTCCGCTGCCAGCTGCATCGCGCCGCCTTTAGCGGCAGTCTCGCCGAGCGGGCCGAGCTTCTGCGGCTGCGTGAGCTGCGCGACGAGCGCGTCGTTCTGCAGCAGCTGCGCCTCGAGCGCCTGGATGACCACATCGAGATTCTTGGCCACGCGCAGCCGTACGCAGCCGTTGAGGCGGCGCACGGCGAACTTCTGGTCCTCGGCCGGAGCCATGCGCAGCTCGCCGTGATCGATGCACAGCTCGCGCACCACGATCGGCAGCGGCGACATGCTGCTGTTCGGATCGGGAGGCGGCTCGGGTTTTTTGGGCTCGTCCTTCGCGAACAGCGACAGCAAGCCGCGCTCGTCGCTCATGTCCGCCATGTCGATGTACAGGTTGCTGAGCTCGAGGCGATCCAGCTCGACCTGACCCGACAGCAAGCTGCGATAGCGCAGGTGCGCCATCAGCCCGTTGAGGCCGACCACGCGCGTGCCGTGTTTGTCGCTGATCTTCAGGCCGGACAGCTCGAGCTGCTCCGGCAGCGGCCACCGCACGTCCGCCAGCTCGAGCTTGCCGTTGAGACTGCCCTGGACCGCGGCCAGGATTTGGTCGCGGATGAAGCCGCGCACCGGCGGCAACTGCAGCGCAGCGGCGACGCCCAGCACGAGCACGAGCGCACCCACGAACAGCCAGCGCAGCACGCGACCCGTCTTGCGTAACCAATGCCCCTGCCCGCGCGCCATCAGAATGCCTCCCCGATCGTGAGATGCACCGCCGACGGCCAAACGCCAAACGTCACGCCGTCGTTCTTTACGCCGAGCGTCTGCAGACCGGGAATGCGCCAGCCTGCGTCGAAGCGGATCGCGCCGAGCACCGTGTACAGGCGCAGGCCGAAGCCCGTGGCGGCATTCAGATGATTGAAGCCGAAGGTGGCCTTGTTGGGCGTGCCGAGCTCGTTGTTCCCGGGGTCGCTCACGTTGCCGATGTCGCCGAACGCGACGAAGCCGAACTGCTCACCGAGCGGGATGCGCAGCTCGAGCGAGCCCTCGAAGCGCCGCGTACCGCCGAGCTTGCTGTCGCCCAGGGTGCCGGCCGCGAAGCCGCGGTTGCTCGCCGAGCCGCCACCGCGCAAGCGATACGAGTTCGGGCCGAGCCGCGCAGAGTCCTGATCGATCAGGCTGCTGACGTCTTCCGAGATGAGCAGCATGCCGAGCGCAAAGCGCGCAGCCAGCACGATCGACCACGGCAGCGGCACGTACGCGCGCAGGTCCGGCACGATGCGCACGTAGTCCCAGGACCCGTAGCCGCCGAGCTTGGAGCCCTCCTGGATCAGAAACGAGAAATAGACGCCGAGGCTCGGTCGGCGAGCGTCGTTGCGCAGGTCGACTATCAGCTGCTGCTCGAGATACGGCAGGCGGTACGACGAGAACCCGGTCGGCACTAGACCATCCGTGATGTGATACAGGTCGTGCGCCACTGCAATGCGGCCGAGCAGATGTTGGTGCCAGAACGGTCGCTCCAGACCAATCTTGGTGCTGATGTCGTGGCGGAAAAAGAAGTTGAAGGGGTCAGGGCCGAAGTCCCAGCCCGTCGCCGCCACGAGCCGCGTCCGGCGCTCAAACGTGTTCGGCTGCTCGAAACGGACGCTGATCAGGTTGCCCGGTCGCGGACCGCCTTCCGGTATGCGCGGGAACTGCCCCATAAAGATGGCGCGCGGCCGCTCTTCGATGCGCAAGCGCCTCAAACCGCCGAGAAAGTTGCGGTTGTCGTAGGTACCGGACAGGTGCAAATCCCACTGTGGAACGGGCGGCTCCGTCTCCACGGACGTGGCGCGCGTGAGCGTACCGCTCATCAGGCCGAAGCCTGCGCTCAGCTGCGTGACGCGCCCGCGCTGCACCACCGCGACCAGGTCGACGACCTTGCCTTCACCGCGCCGCTCGATCCGCACGGCCGAGAACACGTTGAGCGCAAACAGCGCGCGTTGCGCATCGTCCACGACGTCTTGATCGTAGGGCTCGCCCTTCGGGATGTCCGCGGCCTCGACCAGCAAGCTCAGAGGCACGTCCGACTGCAAGCCCTCGACCGTGAAGTTGCCGAAGACGCAGGGCGGACCTGGCGAGAGCCGGTACTCGACGTGGGCCGTGCGCCGGTTGCGATCGATCAGCACCTGCCCGCTGACCTGCGAGCGCGCGTAGGATTCCTTGATCAACGCCTGGGCCAGCACGGCCTTGTCGGCCTCGTAATCGACCTCGTCCAGGCGCTTGCCGGGGTGCAAGTTGAGCTGCTTGCGCAAGCGGTCGAGCAGCGCCGGTGGCAGCGGCGTATCGCTCTTCAGCTCGACCGCTTCGACGTAGGTGGCGTTGCCCTCGCTCAGCTCCACGACCAGCTTGAGCTCGCAGTCCGAGCCGCTGCCGTGGCACTCGTTTTCATCGACGGGCTTGTTGCCGACGAAGGTGCGGACGCCCTTGACCTTCGCGTCGTAGTAGCCGCGCGCGTGGTACCAACGCTGGATGCGCTCACGCTCGACCTCGAAGATGGCCGGGTCGTAGATCGGCCAGTCCGTCCACGGCAGCGTCCAGAGATCCAGAGTCGGTGCGGAGCTGTCGAACGGGGGACTCCCGCAGCTCGGCGAGCTAACCCCGAGCAACACGCGAACGCGGTCGCGTTCGCGCGTCACCAGGCAGCTCTCGAGCGCACGCTCGTCCATCTTTTCCGTTCCGATCCACTCGATGCTTTTGACCCCGTATTGACCTTTCGGGATCGTGGCGCAGCCGGCCACTACCCCGCTCGCCCAAATCAGGAAAAGCGCGACCCACGGGGTGCGACCACCGCCTAACCTCGCAATGTCCATGCAAGCTCGGGTGGTCCTACCAGCAAAAGGCTTGCCGTGGACGCATGTGGCGACAAAGCAGGGAAAAACGCGCGGAGGCGCTACGCCGTTACCAGGCGCAGGCACTGAAGCTGTGCGCAGGCGCACGTTCGCACACCGCGCTGTGGCAGATTGGCCAAAGCGGACGAGATCGGGAAGTGGCTCAAGGGACGGCGTGCAGGGTTCGGGTCAGGCGCTGCAGCTGCCCGCGCAACGCCGTGAGCTCCCTGGCCGAGAGCTGTGATTTCCCAAACAAGTGACCCGGCACGTCCGCCGCTCTCCGCTTCATGCGCTTGCCCTCGGCCGTGAGGTGAACCTCGACGACGCGCTCATCCCGCTGACTGCGCCGCCGCTCCAACAGGCCGCGCGCCGCCAAGCGCTTCAGCAGTGGAGTCAGCGTGGCCGAGTCGAGGAACAGCCGCTCACCGATGCGCGACACGCGCGCGCCGTCCTCCTCCCACAGCACCATCAGCACCAGGTACTGCGGGTACGTCAGCTCGAGCGCGTCGAGTAGCGGCTGGTAGCAGGAGGTCACGGCGCGCGCTGCAGCGTACAGCGCGAAGCACAGCTGATTGTCCAGCTTCTGCGGATCCAGCATGCGCTACGCGACCCGCAGGTCCACCACGATGTTGCCGCGCGTGGCGTTGGAGTACGGACAAACCTGGTGTGCGGCCTGCACGAGCGCTTCGGCCTGCTCGCGCGGCAGCTCCGGTAGCGACGCGACGAGCTCCACTGCGAGCCCAAAGCCCTGCCCGACCTGCCCGATCGAGACGTGGGCCGTGATGTGCACCGGGCCTGTCTTCAGCTTTTGCGCGCGCGCGACGTGGCCGAGCGCGCTGCCGAAGCAAGCGGCGTAGCCGGCCGCGAATAGCTGCTCGGGATTGGTGCCGGCCGCACCGCTGCCGCCGAGTGCCTTCGGAGGGACGACCTGCAGATCGAGGATGCCGTCGTCACTTTTCACGCGACCGTCTCGGCCGGAGGTGGCCGTGGCGACGGCGGTGTAGAGACGCTTCTCGAGGACCTTGGGCTGGCTCATGACTTGGTTCCTTTTTGGAGGTGCGAGGGATAGCCTAGCGGATTTCGCATCGCGAGCAAATCAATCGTACACGATTCAATCTGCGCTCCGTACGCGGCGCCTTGCAATTCACAGACGTGACGCGGCCGGGCTGCTATGACTGGTCAGCTATTTTTCCTATGCCCCTGCCCCCGTTCCGAGAGCTGGCTGCCATGTGGCGCGAGACCGTCACGCAGTGGACGCAGGATCGGGCGTCCAGGTTAGCCGCCGCCCTCGCCTACTACGCGCTGCTGTCGATGGCTCCGCTCCTCGTCGTGACAGTGCTGGTGATGGGCCTCGTGTACGGCGCGGACGATGGGCGTGCGCGCGCTATCACGGCGTTGTCTGCGATCGTGGGCCCGCAGGGCACCACGGCGCTGCAAACGCTCGCCGCCAGCGCGCAGCGCGATGGCAGCACGACGCTCGGCTCCCTCATCGCCGTGGCGATCGCGCTGTTCGGCGCGTCGGGCGTGTTCGTGGAGCTGCAGGCCTCGCTCAACCTGATCTGGGATGTGCCGGAGCGGCGCGGGCCGATGCTCATCAGCTACGCGCTCGAGCGCTTCTGGTCCTTCGTCATGGTGCTCGTGGCAGCGAGCCTGCTTCTGCTGTCGGTGATCAGCAGCGCCGTGCTCTCGATCGTCGCGGAGTTCTTCCAGCATGCGCTGCCCGGCGGACACGTGCTCTGGCAGTGGCTGAACTTCGGGATCTCCCTCGGCATCCTGACGTTGTTGTTCGCCTTGCTGTTTCGCGTCGTGCCCGACACGTCCATTCGCTGGAGCGACGTCTGGCTCGGCAGCTTCTTGACCGCGCTGCTGTTCGTGGTCGGCAACTTGTTGCTCGGCATCTACCTCGGCAAAAGCGGCGTGACTTCGAGCTTCGGCGGTGCGGGCTCGATCGTCGCGCTCGTGATCTGGGTCTACTACTCGGCACAGATCGTGTTCTTCGGCGCGGAGTTCACCGAGGTCTACGCGCATCGACTCGGCTCGCGGCGCGAAGGCGTTCAGCCGCCCTGAGCTGCAGTGCTCTCAGTGGGGCGCGACGGCGGAGCGCTTGCGCCGGACGAGCTCGGGCCCGGCCTTGACGACGCTCTGCACCAGATGACCCATCTTCGGATGCTCCGGCGTGAGGTCGGTGGGCAGTCCGCGCGCAGCGAGCGCCTCGCTCATGACCGGTCCGATCGACGCGCACACCACCTGGGCGCGCAGCGCTGCCGCGAGCGCGTCCGCCTTGCCTTCGCGCTCGGCGATCTGGAAGAGGTGCTCGAGCTGCTGGGCCGCGGTGAACAGCACCACATCGGCGTCGGCCCGGCTCAGCACGTCCACCGCAGCTGAGAGCGGCGCGGTGTCGGGGGGCAGCTCCCAGGCGTAGATGCCCACGCTGCGTACCTGCGCGCCGCGCTCGCGCAGCGCAGCGAGCAGCGGCTCGTTGACGCGGCCATACTCTTGGACGACCAGCTTGCGCCCCGCGATCGGCAGCTCGGCGTCCATGAGGCGCACGAGGTCCTGCCATGTGTTCGGCTCCGGAGCGACCAGGGTCGGCTTCAGCCCCAGGCTCTTGAGCGCCGCCACTGGCTTCGGGCCGCGGCAGACGAGCTGGCAGCGGCCGATGGCTGCGAGCAGCTCGGCCTGCGGGTGCCGGCTGCTGAGCGCCTCCACCAGCATGCGCGTCCCGACGCCCGTGAGCAGCACCAGGATCTCGTGCTCGCCGCGCAGCAGCTCCTCACCAAATGCGAACGCCTCGTGCTGGTCCGACAGCGGGACCTCGCGCATGGACGGCGCGCTGATACCCTGGCAGCCGTGCCGCTCCAGCAAGCGCAGCATTTCCTCGGCTCGACGACTCTCCAGACTGACCACGCGAAGCGGAGCTTGCGACATGACGCGCAGTGTAACCCCGCGACAGTCCGGCCTCGTGGGCATCTTGCCCCCGGGCGTGATTCGGCGCGGGCGGCGCCAAGGGCTCGGATTGCTGGCAACATCGCGACTTGGACGTTGCGTTCCGGTGTCCTTGGGTCTAAGTACCCAGACAGCCACGGTGAAAACGGTAATCAAGAGCATTTTCATCTGGGTGTGTGCGGGCTTGCCACTGGTCTTGGGCGCCCTCCCGCCCGCGCGTGCGGGCGCGGTGGACTACACCACGCCCCAAGCGCTGCTGTCGCAACAGTTCCAGCGCTCGGAGCGCGTGACGTACCTGAAGGTGCGGCCCGACGCGGGCCAGCGCGCGGCGCTCGAAGCGCGCCTGGGGCGACCGCTGCCGAAGCCGGAGTACACGTTTTTCGTGGCCACGTCCCACGGCCAGCCGGACGGCTACGCGCTCTTCGACGAGCAGCTGGGCCAGCACGAGCTGATCTCCTTCGCCACGTTCTTCGACGCGGAGGGTCGGATCACGCGCGTCGAGGTCGTGACCTACCGTGAGCCGTACGGCGACGGCATCCGGGCCGAGCGCTTCCGCAAGCAGTTCGTCGGCAAGAGCGCCGCGAGCCAGTTCCGCCCGGGCACGGACATCGACTCGATCTCCGGGGCCACCATCTCCTCGCGTTCCATGTGCGTGGGCGTGGAACGTGCCGCGGCGCTGTTCGACCTGACGGTCCGCGGCCGCGCCAGCGCAACGCTCGCCGCCCGATGAAAGACTTCATACGCCCGGCCGGGCGCCTGCGGCTCTTGCCGGTGGCCGCGCGCCTCACCTACTCGGTGTTCCTCGGCTTCACCGTGGTGGCACTCGTCGAGAGCGCCTGGCTCGGCGCGGACATGCTGGGCGCCGACCTGAGCCGCATCGACACCTACTACGCCGGCAAGGCGAGTCCGCCGCCATCAGCTGCAGCGTCTGCAGCTCCGAGCGGCGGCCCGATCCTGGATCTCCCGAGCGACGTGCTGCCCCAAGCGCCGGCCGATCCAATGCCCGTGCGCAAGCTGCTGGAGGTGACCCACTTCCACCTCTTCACGATGCCGGTCTACCTGATGATCCTGGCGCACCTGTTCATGCTGAGCCGCCTGCAACAACGCGCGAAGCTAGCGTGGATCAGCGCCGGCACTCTCGCAGTCATCTTGCACATCGCCGCGCCCTGGCTATCCCGCAGCGGGAGCGCCGGCTCCACAGCGTTCTACGCAGCCAGCGGTGCCCTGCTCTTCGTAAGCTTCGGCGTCATGTGCATGGTCCCGCTCTACGAGATGTGGACGCCGACGCCGACTCCCACGCGCGACCCGCAGGAGCCCTGAGCCCGCCGCTGAACATCCTGTCGCTCAATCGCGCTCACGCAGACCGGGTAGCGTGGGCGATCGGCGTGACCTACGTCCTGGCGCTGCCGCGGTTGAGCGTGAAACGCTATCCGGAGGAGTTGAGCCTCGTGGCGGCACCCTGCCGTCATGCCTGACCTAGATCGCTCAAACCGTGCCGCTGAGGCCGACGTGATCGATTGGAGCTCCGATGGGGTATCTCGGCGCCGGCCGAACGAACTCCCAGGGAGTTCGCGAACTGTTGCCGCGCCCAAAAAACGCGTGTGGCGCCGATCATCCTTCACTTGGCCAGACCTTGTCGTACGCGATCAATTGTGGGTCCGATCGCGGCGCCTGCAACAAACCCTGCAGCGTGGCGCACGGCGAGGCGCGCTGTTCTGCGCGCAAATGTCAGGTGGCGCGCTGCGAAGCCGAACGCGCGATTGCAACGACGATGCCGCCGATGGGCTGTTAGGTTGATCTGCGCCTGCCGGACAACTGCGTGAGCTGCCGAGGGCTGCCGAACGTCGCCGCCATGAGCGGCAGCGGGGAAGGCTGCACGGAACGCTGATGGGCCGGCGAGCTGGGAGGTGAGCGAGCAGCTGTACTACGCCGTTGCCGCTAGTTTCAGCGAGCGCATTCAAGCGCTGAGTGACACCTCGGCGTTCCCACTTGGCAGCTCCACTGGCGTCGTGGCAGGCTCGCGCGCCGACTGTTCGGACCACGCTCTCAGCGCGGGTCGGAACACGCGTCCGCAACTCGTCCGAACTCTGGACGATGCGCCCGTTTTGCTTCGTCAGGCACAGAAGGGGGAGAAACCATCATGCCGCATCCGACTGTCACGGTCGTGCTCGTGCTCGTCACGACTCTGCTAGCTGCGAGTACTAGCTGCGACTCTGGTTGTCCAAACGGCACGCTCGTCAAGAATGACGTGTGTCAGCTCGTGCAACCCGCCGGAACAGCCGGCGCGCAGAACACGCCGGACAGCGGCGCAAACTCGGCAGGGACGAACGTCCGCACCGACGGCCCAGGCGCGGGCCACACGTCGGGTGCAGCCGGCGCGGGAAGAGCTGGAGATGCAGCTGTGGCGAGTGCCGGAACCAAGAGCGATGCTCCGTCATCGAGCGCTGGCAGCTCCGGCGGCGGCGCAGCGAAGTCAGAGAACCCGGCAGGCGCAAGTGGCGGTATGAGCGCGGCCGGTGCGGCGAGTGGAACGGCCGGTGTCGCCGGGGGTTCGCTGACCGCATCGCCGATGTGCGGCAACAGGATGGTGGAGAGTGGTGAAACTTGCGATGGCGAGTGTCCGACCGAAGCTTCGTGCGCATCCACGGACCCTTGCTCGAAGGCCACGATCATGGGTGACGCAGCCAGTTGCACGGCCACTTGCAAGATGTCGCCGATCACCATGTGCAAGGGCAGCGACGCGTGTTGTCCAGACGGTTGCAACGCCGTGGACGACTCTGACTGCTCGCCGAGCTGCGGAAACAAGATCCTCGAAGCAGACGAGACCTGCGATCCACCCAGCTCGTGCCCCAGCTGTGACGATGCTGATCCATGCACGACCGACAGGACGACGGGCAGCACAGCGCAGTGCAACCTCAAGTGCTCGCACAGCCCCGTGACCGCTCCAAGGAACGGCGATGGCTGCTGCCCGGGCGGCGCGAACGCCGTCAACGACAACGACTGCAAACCCATGTGCGGCAACGGCGTGGTCGAGGCGGGCGAAGACTGTGACGGAGCGCGTTGCCCGAGATCCTGCAACGACAGTAACCCGTGCACGCTCGATTCGCTGATGGGCTCCGCGTCGACTTGCAACGCGAAGTGCCTGCACTCGCCCGTCGAAAGCGATCAGCCTGGCGACGGCTGCTGCCGCCCGGGCCGCATTCGCTCGCAGGACAGCGACTGCGAGAGGGAATGCAATACCGCGGCTGATTGCACGAGGTTCAATAAGTCCGCTTGCACGCGCGAGGACAACACTTGCGACGGCACGGTGAGCACCGGCACGTGCAACAACGGCAAGTGTGTGGTCACGATGGAGAGCGACATGAACGCGTGCAAACGTTCGATCGCGTGCGGTGCGGCCTACGCGCGGCCGATGCCGTGTCCGCTCGGTTGCTTCTGCACGAACAGCCTCGACTGCGCCGCGGGCTACATGTGCTCCGGCATGGAGTGCGTCAGGCAATCGCAATAAGGCACGGCTCGCTGCCCGGCAGCCGAGCCAACGAGCTCAGACCGCTACTGGCAGAACGTGTTGTTGCAGGTCTTCGGCTGCTCGCACTCATTAATGGCGTTGCAGAAGAGAGTGCACTTTTGCTTGGTGGCTTCGCAGTACCCGTCGTTGAGGCCATATCCGCAGTCAGTGGGGGAGGTACACGCCTTGTCGGCCCGGGAGTCCAATACCGCTCGGCAGGACGACTGCGCGGGCGGGGCACATACGCTGACTGTGTCGCGGTCGACGGACCTCACGTTGGACAATCTGCGGCTGTTCGGATAGCCGGCGCAGCCCGAACCCGTGGCTTGCAACAGGCAGCGGCCACCTTCGTCTCTGGTACCACTTGCGGTGCTGATCTGCACACAGCGCCTGCCGTCAGCGCATTCGGTCCTCGAACTGCAACCCTCACATTCACCGCGCGACCCAGCGTTGACAGTGGAGCACTGATTCGTGGAGAGAATGCACGCCTTCTGGCCGCAGGCTCCACTTGCACCATTCACACATTGGACGCACTTGCGGCTGCCGGTCTCGCAGACTGGCGTTCCGGCGATGTGCTTACACTGATCCACTGCCGTGCAAGGTTCGCATTGATGGTTGGTCGGGTTGCAGTGCGAGTTGTTGGGGTCTGGGCAGTCGGTGTCTGCGTTGCACTGGACGCATTGGTGTTCGTCCGTGAGGCAGACCGGGCGTTCGGGGACGTTT
>Ga0190269_10000155_pt1 | contig 34884 bp, 26 predicted proteins | sample Popmic249IS_FD_133749 | JGI IMG/M metagenome (GOLD analysis project Ga0190269, IMG submission 133749) | Populus adjacent soil microbial communities from riparian zone of Blue River, Arizona, USA - 249 IS | ecosystem: Environmental > Terrestrial > Soil > Riparian zone | place: USA: Arizona... | reverse complement strand
CTGAGAGGTGATCGTGACGTAAGCGATAAGTCCTGAGAGGACGACCACTGCCAAGTTTCCCGCGACGATCTTCAGCCGCATGTTGCGCGTCTCCTATCGCACGATGTCGTCGAGCCCTTCGCGGGATTTGCTTCGCGGCTACTGCACACCTCCCCGCGCACACTCGACTCTCTGGAAGGCATGTTCGTTGAGGCGAGCAATATCTCTCGCCAGCAAAGTGGGGTCAAGTTCCCAAGTGTCTCCGCATGCTTCGGTGACGTCACGCACGTATGTGTGTGGGTTCCATCACCGAGACCCCTCTGCCTGCAGCAGCTCTGTTCGTGCAGCATGTTTCGTGGCCACGAAGAGAATGCCGGCAGCCAACGCACACAACGCCGTACCTGCGAGGCTCACGTCGGCGCGCACCGCCCACGCGCGCGCATCATCGAACGATCCACCGGCGCGCTCGACTGCGGACAGCGTTGCGAACGCGCCAGTGACAGCGAGCGCCGCACCGGCGACACCAAACAGCGCGTAATCGAGCCCGTGCACAGCTGGCCCCGTGCGCGCGATGTGCGCTGGCTGCAGCTCCGCATACGCAGTGGTCAGGAGCCCAGGCTGAATGTCCACCGCAGCATGCAGCGGCACGTGGCCAGGCTGCGTGACATCGAAGCGATGGCGTCCCACCGGCAGCAGCACGGGCTCGCTGAGATCCTGGAGCGGTTGTCCATCGAGAAACACGAGCGAGCGCGTCGCACGACCGCGAATGCGTAAGCTTCCCAGCTCGCGCTCTCCCGCCTGCCGCGTGCGCGCAGCCCGCAGCAGCGCGTTGAGCTTCGCGATCCGCGCCTTGACTGCAGGTGCATCGGGCGCTTCGACGCGATCGCGCAGGTAGCGGTCGAACGCGCTCGCAGCTTCGGCATACTGGCCGAGCTCTTCGTGCGCGCGACCGATGTTGAACCACAGGTCAGCCGTGGGCGATAGCTTCGCCGCACGCTCGAACTCCGCCAGCGCTTTGCGGAAGTCGCGCGCGCGGAAGAAGTCGAGGCCGAGCAAGAAATGTGCGTGCGCCCGTTCCAGGGTGGACAGCTCGCCCTGCGCTTCGACTTGTGCGGGACTCTCCTGCGCGACGCCGCGCGCGGCTGGGAGCAGCACAACCACTGCAGCAACGATCAGTTCTGGCAGACGCGGCATGCGTGCACCCTACTCCAGCACACGCGCTGCGGGCGCAGCAATCGTCGTCATGAATTCGCCGCGGGTGACGCGTCGCGCTAGCATCGGTGCTCCTGGGTGGGAGTGGATGCAATGAGCTGGGCCATCGTGTGTGAGAGCTCGGAGCTGGCCGCGCAGTCCTTGGCCTCCGCGCAACACATTGGCCTCGCAATCGAAGCGATCGTCGACGATAAGCCTTGTGCCGCCGCGCGCGAGCTGATCAGCGCGGGGCGTCCAACCGCGATCGTCTACTTGAAACCGCCCGCACTGGACGATCTGGTGGAGCTCTCGCACGCGGCACGCGGCCGCTCCGAGCGCGTGGCGCTGGCGTTGCCTGCGCCGACCGCGGATCAGCGCATCTTGCTCGAGGTCGCCGGTGAGCTCGGGCTGTGCGCGGTGAGCGAGCTCAAGCCGCTGTGTGCGCTGTGCGCCCTGCTTGGACTGCACGCGCTCGATGCATCGGCGGCGTCCGCGCGCGCGCTCAATCCTGCGGACCGCGCTCGGCTCCTGCCTGCGCTCAAAGGCGGGCGGGACACGCGCGCAAGCTTCGTCAACCACGATGCGCTGCTGCTCGGCTATCGCAACACGCCGGACGCTAAGCCTGTGCAGCTCGGCGAAGCCGCGGATGTGCGCGAAGCGCTGTTCGCGTTGCGCCGCCTGGATCCTCAGCAGCGCGAGGTCGAGTCCAGCGTCGAAGTCGACGCCCGCGCGGTGATGGACGTGATCTTCGGCCCACGCCGAGCGCTCTCTGACCCCGCAAGCAAGAATGCACTGGCGCCGTACGGCATTCCGCTTCCGGTCGAAGAGCTGTGCGGCAGCGCCTCGCGTGCAGCCTCGGAAGCGACGCGTATCGGCTATCCCGTACGCATCTCGCTGGCATCGCCCGACCTGCGCATCTGGGACCATCCGGACTTGTGCGTCGACATGGTCGACAACGCTGCGCGTGTGCGCGACACGTTTCGGCAGCTGATCGCGGCGGCCGAAGCGCGCTTTGCAGCGCATGGCTCGGGCAGGATCTTGGGAGTGGTGGTGAGCGCGACCAGCGAGCCGCTCGCGGAGCTCGGCGTGACTGCGAGCGCGCTGCCGCATCGACGCGTCGCGATCCGCTTGGGCTTCGCCGATCCGCACGGACGCGCGGCGGGCGATGAAACCGCGACGATCTTGCCCGCGGAGCTGCCGGTGATCGAGCGCGCGCTGCGCAGGCTCGCCGGAGCCGATCTGCTGCTCGACACGAGCCCCGCACAGCGCAAGGCACGGGTCGATAACATCGCGGATCTGCTGCAGCGGATAGCTGCATTCGTCAACGACCGCCGCGAGCAGATCAGCCGGGTAGAGCTGCGGCCGCTCGCAGTGTTGCTGGACGGCAGCGTCGAGGTACGCGAGGCCTGCGTGTCAGTCAGCGATTGGTTCGAGCGAAACGCATGACGCGCCACTGTGTCGGGGATTGTGGTCGTGGGCAGATGACGCGGCTTGACCGGGTCCGACTCGCCGGCCAAATTCCTGGCACGGAATACGCATAAGTGGCCGCTAGGTCAGTGGACCTTGGCTTTTCTACGACCTGTGAGCTGATCCGGAGAACGCTCAACACATCGGTTCGTGGTTCGCGCGCGAGGGGCGCGCAGAGCGACGTCCGACGTATCGGAAATGATCGAGGCACGCGTGAGCATCCATCGGAAATTCATGAAGAGAGCCGCAGGCATGCTCAGCCTGCTGGCGTGCGCAGGAGCGCTCTGCCTCGGTGGCTGCATCAGCCCGGATCTCGAGCCGCCCGGTGGCGGCGGCAACCGACTGCCTGGCACAACCGGCGCTCCGCGGACCGCTGCCGAAGCGGCAGCTCCAAGCGGCGGCACCGCCGCCACGACGACGGTAACGACCACGCCTGCGACCGACGCGGCGACCAAGCCCGCCACGAGCGCTCCGACCGCTGGCACCTCAGCACTGGGAGCGGGCGGCGCAGCGGCTCCCACGGCTCCCAGCACCGCCGCGGCCGCCGGAGCCACTTCCGGCGCGCCCGCGACCACGCCGCCAGGGCAGACAGGCACGGCTGGTGCGGCGGCCGGCTCGCAAACTGCCGGTGACGACGGCGACGCAGGCGTGGACGCGCCTTAACCCGGCAAGTGTCGAACATTTCCGAGGAAACAGCGCAGCAGCGAGCCGATGCAAACGGCTCGTCGACTGCGACATCCATGTCGCGCATGGCACAAGATGGCACGATGGCCAGATGTCACCACTCTGTGCCAAGCATCAACTTACTGATTTGACAGCACTTTAAAATCGTCTGAGCCAACTTGTGCAATGTGCCACTGGCACGTATCTTCCGGCGCATGGGGCTTTTCGATCGGTATGAGCTGGTGCGCCTGCTTGGGCGCGGGGGAGCTGGCAGCGTGTACCTGGCGCGCGACCGCCTATTGGCGGGCCGCGAGGTGGCGCTCAAGAGCATCACCGCTCGCGTGGACGACGTGATCCGTGCGGCCTTCGAACGCGAGTTCGCGATGCTGACCGCACTGCGCGTTCCCGGCGTCTCGCCGGTGTACGACTTCGGTGTGCGCCAACTGCGGGCGGATCAGCCCGCGCTGCCCTTCTTCACCCGCGGCTACGTGGCGGGTGAGCCCCTCGACAGCGCAGTCAGCGGGCGCAGCCTGACCGAGCGCGTGCGCTTGCTGCTGCGAGCGGCGAGCGTGATCGCGCCGCTGCACGACATCGGCGTGACCCACGGCGACATCAAGCCCGGCAACATCATCGTCGACGCTTCGGATCAGCCGTGGCTGATCGACTTCGGCCTCGCACGTGCGCGCACCTTCGAGCACTCTCACGAGTCGCACGCACCGACCGGAACGCCCAGCTTTATGTCGCCCGAGCTGCTGCGCGGCGGGGCGCCGAATGTGGCTGCCGACGTCTACGCCCTCGGCGTCACGCTCTGGCTGCTGGTCACGGGTCACTTCCCATTCGCAGAGCTCGGTGCGCGCGCCAATGTCGCGAAGATGGATGGCCAGCTGCCGCAGATCCCGGACAGCACAGACTCACAAGTCCGCGCACTGTGTGAGGTGGCGCAACGTGCGCTCGCACCGCGCGTGGAAGATCGCTTTCCATGCGTAGCGGAGCTGCAGGCTTCGCTCGAGCGCGTGGTCTCGGTGAGCGTGGAGCAAGCGCGCGCGTTCGTGCTGCCGCGCCCGCGCGGCCACGAGCAGCCGCTCCTGCAGCTGGAAGCGGCGCTGATGAGCGACCGCAAGGAGCGGGCAGTGGTCGTGCAGGCGCCGTCGGGTGGCGGAAAGTCGCTGCTACTCCGCGAGCTCAAGTGGCGTCGTCAGCTCGCCTCGCAGCTGGTTCTGGAGGTCACGATCGGCGACGCCAGCGGCGTCATGCCTCTCGTCGGTTTGTTCGAGCAGCTGGAGATCGTGCTCGGTCCCGAGCACGCGGCGAGCGCAGCGGCGCGCGCCGTCATCGCCGGCCTGCGCTCGGGCAACCTGCAAGAGATGGCTGCAGCCGACTCGTTGAGTCAGTCGCTGCAAGCGGTCGCCGCGGACACCCCGCTGGCATTGTTCATCGACGACCTCGATCGTGCGGACGCACTGTTCGGCGCGATGTTGCGCTCTGCGATCCATGCAGTCGCGAGCGACTCGGTCACCGTGGTCGCAACGGCCACTGACGTCACAGCTCCTGCAGTCGCCGAGCTGCAGGCCGACACCAAGATCGCGCTGCAACCGCTCAGCGACGAGGACGTCGCTGCGCTCTGCACCGAAGCCCTCGGCGCGCTCGACCAGAGCGTGATCACCGCGCTCGTGCAGTACAGTCAGGGCCTGCCCGGCGTGCTCGCGAGCGCGTTCTATCGGTTGCACGCGCTGGCCGCGGTCACGGCCGATGACGTCGCGCAGCTACCAGCGGCAGAGGCGACACTCACGCTGACGCATGCGCGACTCGCGCGTGTGCCCGCTTCGGATCGCCGGCTCTTGCAAGCGCTCGCACTGGTCGCGACCTTGCCGCTGAGAGAGGCGCTCGCGCTCATGAGCGGCAGCGGCGAGGAGCGGGCCGCGAGCTTGGGCCGTCTGACCAGCGAAGGCGTGCTGCACACTCTGTCGACGCCCGACACGCAAGTGGCGCTGGCAGATGGCGGCATGCGCCGCGGCATCCTCGCGACCATGAGCGAGGAAGAGCGCAGCGCGCTCGCGAGCGAGCTCTTGCACCAAGATGGCATCAGCCAGGTCGATCGCGCCGGCTTGGCCGTCGCCGCCCACGACACCGCAGCCATGAGCAGCTTGATCCCTGCGGCGGTCGAAAGCCTGACGCGCATCGGCGCACAGGCACGCGCCGCGGGACTGCTCGAAGCGCTGTTGACCTGTGCGCATGGCGAGCAGCGCGTCAGCGCGACACTGCAGCTGTCGTCGATCCGGCACGCGCTCGCCCAAGACGAAGCGGCAGCTGGGCTCGCGACGGCGCTCGCAGAGGACCCCTGCACCGACGAGCGCCACAAGACCAAGGCCTATCTGCTCGCGGCGCGCGCGCTAACGGCGCTCGGCCGCTGGGACGACGCGATCGGCGCCTTGGGTCGCGTGCCAGGGAGCATCGACGGCGCCGAGCAGGCGCAAGTGCAGCGTGAGCTCGCCAAGATCCACCTGCGTCGCGGCGACTACGACGCTGTTGCGAGCGCGGTCAAAGCCGGTCTCGCGAGCGCGACCGAGGACGATCCTGTGCGCGTCGAGCTGCTGTGCAGCTGCGGCATCGTGGCGAACTACTCGGGCGATCAGAGCGCCGCGCGCGACTGCTACGAGCAGGCGCTCGCGCTCGCGCGCTCGAAGGGCGTGCGCAGCGACGAAGCCAACGTCCTCAGTTATCTCGCGATCGGCACTTACCGCGCCGGAGACATGCTGGCAGCGCGCGATTTGTTCGCGCAGAGCCTCGAGATCGCGCGCGATCTCGGCGACGTCGGCAGCATGGCCACCTCCTCGCTGAACCTCGGCGCGGTGTTCTACAACTTGGGCGAGCCCGAGACTGCCGCCGAGCACTACGCCAGCGCCGCGCGCCTTGCGCGCCGCGCGGGCCGCAAGAACACGCGCTTGTTTGCGCGCGTAAACCTCACGCATCTGCATGTGTACTTCGGCTTGTACGAGAGCGCGCGCGCCGAGATCAGCGAGCTGCGCAGCGAAGCCGAGGCGGCGGGCCAGCGCGCCACGGTGGCTCAGCTCACCGCGTTCGCCGCCGAGCTGTCCGCGCGTACCGGCGAAGTGGACCGCGCGCTGATCGGCTTCGACGACGCGATCGCGCGCTACTCCGCGCTCGGCCGCACGCGCGAAGTGATCGACTACAGCTTGAAGGCCGCCGAAGCTCTGCTCGATCGCGGCGGCCCCGCCGATGCTTCGGCAGCCGCACCCTACCTCGCGCGCGCTCGCGAGCACCTGGCGCGCGAGCAAGCCGACGACCTGCGCCAGCGCTTGGATCTGCTGGTCGCGCGTGCGCGGCTCGAGAGTGGCGAGCCCGATGCCGCCGTGCGCGGCCTGGAAGATGTCGTGACGCGCGCCCGTGCGACGCGCAGCCGCGACGTCGAGTGGCCTGCGCTCGCGGCGCTGGCGCTCGCGCAAGAGCGCTGCGGCGCCGTGTTCGCGGCCAAGCATAGCGCGCGGGCCGCAGTCGAAGTGTTGGAAGACATCGTAGTGCGTGTGCCGCGCGAGCACCGCGACGCGTTCTGGCAGGATCCGCGCCGTCGCGCGGTGCGCGAGTACGCGAACAAGAGCGAGCACCTGCGGCCGAGCTCGCACGTGACGCTGCACGGCTCAGACAGCACCGCGTTGCGCCAGGAGCGCGACCGCCTGTTTCAGATCCTGCGCCGGCTCGCGAGCGAACAAGACCCAGCGCGCTTGCTCGAGCGCATCATCGAGAGCGCCGTGGATCTCTCGGGCGCCGAGCACGGCTCGGTGCTGCTGGTGGATGAGAAGGGTCAGCTCAGCCCGCAGATGACGCACGCCCGCCCTGCGCTCGCCGACCAAGGACACGAGACCTTCAGCCGCTCGATCGCAGAGGCCGTGCTGATCGACGGCGAGCCGATCGTGACGGTGGATGCGCTCGCCGATGGTCGGCTGTCGAGCTACGTCTCGGTGCACAAGCTCATGCTGCGCTCCGTCGCCTGCTTGCCGATCCGCGGGCACGCCGCAACGCTGGGCGTCCTCTACCTCGAGCATCGCCGCTCGCGCGGACGCTTCAGCGAAGAGGCGGTGGAGCTCCTCTCGGCGTTCGCCGATCAAGCCGCGATCGCGCTGGAAAACGCGCGCATGCTGCGCGAAATCCGCAGGCAGAAGGACGAGCTGGAGCAAGCGAACCAAGAGCTGCAGCAAGCCAAGGGTCAGCTCGAAGAGCTGCTCTTGACGCGCACCCGCCAGCTCGACGACGTGCAGCGCGAGCTCGCCAACGTCATGCAGCGCGATGTGCAGAGCCCGCGTCACGGCATGGTCGGCAAGAGCCTCGGCATGCACCGCTTGCTCGACGGGATCACGCGTGTCGCAGGCAGCAGCGTCCCGGTCGTGATCTGCGGCGAAACGGGCACGGGTAAGGAGCTCGTGGCGCGCGCGATCCACGAATCCTCGACCCGCGCGGCAGGGCCATTCGTCACGCTCAACTGTGGGTCGGTGCCCGAGACGCTCCTGGAGAGCGAGCTATTTGGGTACGTGAAGGGCGCGTTCAGCGGCGCCGACCGCGATCGCAAAGGTCTGATCGCCGGAGCTTCGGGCGGAACGTTGTTCCTCGACGAAGTGTCGGAGATGTCGCCGAAGATGCAGGCGAGTCTCTTGCGCGTGCTGCAAGAGCGCAAGGTCACGCGCGTCGGCAGCGACATCGAAGAGTCGATCGATGTGCGCGTGCTGGCTTCGACGCGCAAGCCGCTGTCGGAGCTCGTCGCGAGCGGACAGTTTCGCGAGGACTTGCTGTACCGCATCAGCGTGGTCGAGCTGAACGTGCCTCCGCTGCGCGACCGTCGCGAAGACATTCCTCTCTTGTGCGATCACTTGCTGCGCGAGTTCGCCTCACGCGAGTCGGTGCCGCGCTGTCATCTCACGCGCGCCGCGCTCGCGATGCTGATGGATCAGCCTTGGCCGGGCAACGTGCGTCAGCTCGCGCACGTACTGCTGCAAGCGTGCGTGATGGCCGAGAGCACCACCTTGCAGGTCACAGACCTTGCGCTCGGCGACTCGGTACCGCCGCCACCCTCGCAGCTGCCTCGCTCCGATCGCTCGAGCGCGATCCCTTCGGCTACGGTCGAGAGCTTGAGCCACCACAAGCTCGAAGAAAAGCAGCGCATCTTGCACGCGCTCGAAGCCGCCGGTTGGAACCGCGTCAAAGCAGCGCAGGCCCTCGGCATGCCGCGTCGCACGTTCTATCGCCGGCTCACCGACTACAGCATCCTGTAGCGGCTACACGCGCTTTGGGAGCGAGGAGCTGCTGACCGAGAGCAGCTCGAGCTCCCAGCCAGCGCTGCGCAGCGCGGCTTCCACCGCGGCGACGTGATCGAATCCGCGCGTCTCGAGCACGATGTCGACCGCGACGCCCCCGACTTCCGTGCGCGCGGCCACGCGGTCGTGCTGCACCGCGATCACGTTCGCACCTTCACTTGCGATGGTGGCGAGCAAGCGCGCCAGCGTGCCCGGCAAGTCGGGCAGCAGCACGCGCAGGCGCATGCTGCGGCCGCTCTTCACCAAGCCGCGCTCGATGATGCGCGACAAGAGGTTCACGTCGATGTTGCCACCCGACACGACCAGCGCGGTGGCCTTGCCAGCGAGCGGCAAGCGCCCGCTCAACAAGCCCGCGAGCGCCACGGCGCCGGCACCTTCCGCCACGATCTTCTCGCCCTCTAGGAGCCGCAACACCGCCTCGGAGATCTCCGACTCATCGACGCTGATCACGTCGTCCAAACGCTGCTGCGCGATCGCCAGGGTGCGATCACAGACCCGCCGCGTGTTGATGCCATCTGCCAAGCTGCGCCGCGCTGCCAGCACACACGGCGCGCCGAGCTCGAGCGCGCGCTGCATCGAAGGCACGAGCAGCGTCTCCACACCATACACCGCGATGTCCGGGCGCACTGCTTTGATCGCGGTCGCGACGCCGCTAGCGAGCCCGCCGCCGCCGACTGGCACCACGACCGCTTGCAGGTTGGGTGCTTGCTCGAGCAGCTCCAGACCGATCGTCCCCTGCCCCGCGATCACCGCGTCGTCGTCGAACGCGTGCACCAGCGTCAGGCCGCGCTCGGCACGCAGACGCTCGACCTCTTGCGCCGCTTCTTCGTAGCTATCGCCGTGCAGCACCACCTCGGCGCCGTACGCGCGGGTGGCGGTCACCTTCACGAGCGGCGCGTTGTTGGGCATCACGATCGTCGCAGCGATGCCCTGCGCGCGCGCGTGGCGGGACAGACCTTGGGCGTGATTGCCAGCGCTCGCCGCGATCACACCCCCCGCGCGCTCTGCCGCTGTCAGCTGCAAGAGCTTGTTGAGCGCGCCGCGCTCTTTGAACGAGCCAGTGGACTGCAAGCTCTCGAGCTTGAGAAACACATCGGCGCCATGTTGCCGGCTGAGCCGCTCGGAGCGTGCGCAAGGTGTTAGCCGGATGAAGCTCGAAATGCGCTCGCGCGCAGCCAGGACATCATCCAGCGTGATCACGACTTTCTCGCTGGGTCTGGAGCCGTCGCCACCGGCTCAGCTTCCAAGCGGCGCTCGAGGTCACTCATGAACGCACCGTCTGCGAGCTGATCGGAGCCCTTGCGCTTGCGCGACAGGAGCACGACCGGGCGCACGCTCAAGTCTTCATCGAAGGCATCGAGCCCGAGCCGATCGCTGCGGCGTTGTGCGGGCGGCTCTTCCTCGATCAGCGCATCGGCGGGCACGCTGATGATCTCGGCCGACTCGCTGCTCGGCCCCGCCGCTCCCGGCTTCTGACCGAGGGCCCGCAGCTCTTCGGCGAACAGCTTGGCTTCGAGGTCCTTCGCGCCGGGCTCGGACAGCTGCTGCATCGGACGCACCGACGAAGACTCCTGCACGATGCCCATGCCTTTTTCGTGCGCGCGCTCATACGGAAAGATCGAACGCACGAAGTGCGAGACGACGAGCGCGCCACTCGCGAGGCCCTGGCGCATGGAAAACTGCTCGAGTGCGATCGCCATGTGCGCCGCGCTGACCGTGCGCTTGCTGCGGTCGCGCTGCAGCGCATGGAGCACGATCTGCTCCAGCTCCACCGGGTAGTTCGGCACGTGCCGCGACGGGGGCATGACATCGCGCTCCACGATCGCCGTCATGATCTCGATATCGCTGCCGCGAAACAGGCGCCGACCGGTCGTGAGCTCGTACAAGATCACGCCCAGCGCGAACACGTCCGCGCGCTTATCCAAGGGTTTTCCGCGCACCTGCTCCGGTCCCATGTACGCGTACGTGCCGCGCACCGCGCCGGCATCGGTGTCCGCGCGCGCGGCGGTCTGCGCGACACCGAAGTCGAGCACCTTCACCACCGCGTCCGGTGAGATCACGATGTTGTGAGGCGTGACGTCGCGATGCACCACCTTGAGCGGCCGGCCTTCGCGATCGCGACGCTCGTGCGCGTGATGCAGCGCCATGCAGATCTGCGTGACGATTCCGATCGCCACAGCGAGCGGCATCGGTCGATTGAGCTTCGCCGCGGTGCGGCACAGGTCCGTGAGCGTGACGCCACCCACGTGCTCCATCGCCAAGTACCAATACCCGTCTGCATGGCCGAGGTCATAGACCTGCGGGATGTTCGGATGAGACAGCTCAGCGAGTAAGCGCGCTTCGTCCTGGAACATGCGCAACGCGTGCTCGTGCTCCGCGTAGTGCGGATAGAGCCGCTTGATAACGACGTCCCGGAAGAAACCGCCTTGGCCCCATTGCCGCGCAAGAAAGACCTCTGCCATGCCACCGGCAGCAATCTTGTGCAGGAGCTCGTACCGCCCGATCTTCCCGTGCCTCACTCTGGGAGCATACTCGAACGGGTCAGGCGCAACAAAGCCGGAGCAAAAGAACAAGGCGCGCAAGCGCGCAAATCAGAGCAGGTCGATGATACAGACACCACGCTCGTCCGAATCGTCGTCTGCGTCGTCCTCGGAGCGTGCCGGCCGCGGGGCGGCGGGCATCGGAACGGGCAGCTCGATCACGGCCTCGCGGTCGTGCCTGCGCCGCTCTTCTTGTTCCCGCCTCTTGATTTGGTCGATGATGAAGGGGTTGAGCATGGCAGGGTTCCTCGCGGAGTTCCTACACTCTCCATAGTAACGCATCGGCCCCATCGCAAATGGACCTTAGGAAGTATTTTGCGACGACCCCGGCCTGAATGCCCAAAATAATGCGGAACACGGGGCATACGTGGCGCGGCACACCGACCTCTGCGAGCATGCCCGAGCTATCACAAGCATCTGAATTGACTTCTCATTCCACCCAAGCAGCTCGCCGTAGCCAGCTCCGCCGTTTTGGGACGACCTTCCGCCTTCTGACTTTTTCCGGGCTGGTGCTCGTTTTGAGTCAATCCAGAGTTGTCGCGGAGCAGATCGCCACCGACAACACTGGCTGGAATGGTCTTTCTGAGCTGCTCGAAATCGCTGCACAAGAGGGCGACGTCTCGAGGCTATCGCGCGTCGATGTGTCACACCTTTCCGCCAGCGATGGATTGCTGATCATTCATCCTGTGCAGCCGCTGCCCACCGCAGAGCTCGCCAAGTTCATGCGCAGCGGCGGTCGCGTCGCCGTCGCCGACGACTTCGGTGCGGGCGGACGCTTCCTCGCGACCTTTGGGATGACCCTGCGGGACGTGGAAGGCGCACCGATGCGCGCCCTGCGTGGCAACCCCGCTTGGCCGATCGCGGCCCCTGTCGTGGCGCACGCGCTGACCGACGGGGTATCGGCATTGGTCACGAATCATCCGCGCGTGCTGTACCACCCGACGCTGACACCGGTGTTCGAGCTGTCTGGCGATCTCGGCGCGGTGGTGCTGTCTGGCGCCGTGGGTGGCGGACGCCTCGTGGCGATCGCCGACGCGAGTGTGCTGATCAACAACATGCTCGAGTTCGACGGCAACCGGCAGTTCGCGCGCGATCTGGTCCGGTTCATTCGTGGCCGCGGACCGAATGCGCGGCTGCTGATCGCCGACAGCTCGACGCGCTGGGAGATCGGCACGCGCTCGTTCGAACGGCCCCTGGCACAGCTCGCGGCCACGCTCGAGCGGCTGTCCCATCCTGCCCTTCCGCCGCTCGCGATCGTGGTGCTCTCTGGCGCGCTCGCTGGGCTTCTGCTCAGCATCGCGGCGACCTCCCTGCCGCGGCGATCAGCGTACGGGCGCCGAGCCTACTTGCAGGGCAGCGAGATCCTCGCCGGCATGGCTGGTCGCGTGACCCACTATGCTGCGGGCGAGCGCAGCTTGTTGTCGCCCCTCCTGACGCTCAAGATCGAGCTGGAACAGCAGGCAGCCGAGGTCTTGAAGCCGAGCACGCAACTGCAGCGCACCGAGCTCCTGCAGGGTCTCGTCGCTGCGGGCTTTCGGCCGGAGCTCGCGCGTGAGCTCGGGCAGTTTTTGCAGGCCGTCGATCGGCTGCAGGATGCGAACACAGTACAAGCGAAGCCCGTGAGCGTCCGTCATTTCTCCGAACTAGTCGCGTCGGGACGGCGTATCCTCGCCGACTTGGATGCGCACAGCGCCGCAGCCCGAACATGAACGATACGAGTGAAGCCCTGAGTCCGGAACGCTTGGCTGCCATCGCCGGCCGCGCCACCGAGGTGACCCGCGCGATCAATCGCGTGTTCATTGGTGCGCCGGAGATCGCGGAGCTCCTCTTGGTCACATTGTTCGCGCGCGGGCACGTGCTGCTGGAGGGTGTGCCTGGCGTCGCCAAGACCACGCTCGCCAAGGCGTTCGCCTCGACGCTGCGCTGCGAGTTCAAGCGCGTGCAGTTCACGCCCGATCTGTTGCCTGCGGACATCACTGGCACGTACATGCACTCGCCGAACGACGGCACTTGGAAGCTGCGCGAGGGACCGGTCTTCGCCAATGTGGTGCTCGCGGACGAGATCAACCGCGCGCCTGCGAAGACCCAGAGCGCGTTGCTCGAGGCGATGCAGGAGTTCCAAACCACGATCGATGGCGAGACACGCAAGCTGCCCTCGCCCTTTATCGTGATCGCGACGCAGAACCCAGTCGAGCAAGCGGGCACATACCCGCTGCCCGAGGCGCAGATCGACCGCTTCTTGATGCGTCTGATGATCGGCTATCCGAGCGCGCGCGAAGAGGAGACTATGCTGCGGCGGTTTCTCGCCGGCTCCCCCAACGTCGAGCCGATGCTGCGTCCTGAAGAGATCTTGTTCGCGCAGCGCTTGGCGGCAGAGGTTCACGTCGAGGATGCGATCATCGACTTCATCGTGCGGCTCAGCGAGTTCACGCGGCGTCACGGCATGGTCTTTCTCGGCGCATCACCGCGCGCGGGGCTCGCACTGGTGCGCGCTGCGATGGCGCTTGCGCTCGTGCAAGGTCGTGCGTTCGTGCTGCCCGACGACATCAAACGGCTCGCACCGTACGTGTTGTCGCACCGCATGGTGATGACGCCCGAAGCCCAGATGGAAGGTGTGACTGGCGAGCGTGTGATCAAAGAAGCGCTCGAGAAGGTCGGCCATCGCAGGGAAGCGCGCCGCTAACGGCCGCAGCCTGGAGCCACCGCCATGCTGCCGCTGCCTACGACCAACGCGCTGATCACGTTCATCGCTGCCTGCATCATGGTCGCGCTAGGCATCGCGACAAACTCTGCGCTCGCGATCATGCTCGGCAGCGCGGCGCTGCTCGGTCTCGCGAGCGTGTTCGCGCTGACCCTGCCGGTAGGTGCACGCTTGAGGCGCGATCGCCTCGAGCTCGCCTGGTGGCACACGCACGGCGAGCCGGTGACTGCACGCGGCTCCGTCGTCGCAGGCGCTCGCTTCGAGGTGCAGGCGTCGCTGCGACACTTCGGCGCGCGTACCTTGGTGCTCTCGCAGCTCGCACCCGCGCACGGCCCGGCGCTGCGTTGCGTGCGCGGTGCACATGGCGCTGTGGTGTTGCCGGGCCAGTCGCGCAGCGAGTTCGAGCTGGGCTTCGTCGCCGTCGCGCCAGGCAGGCTCGTGCTGCATGGCCTTTCGGTGATGGTGCATGGTCCACTCGATCTGTTTCGCGCTCCGCTCTATTTCCCGATCCCGCTCGTGATCCGCGCGCTGCCGCGCAGCGCGGTGTACTCGGGGCTCGCGTTGCGTCAGAGCTCGGGCGTGGTGGCAGAGCGCGCGGGTCAGGTCCTGCGGCACACTCCCGGCGGCGGCACCGAGCTGCGTGAGCTGCGCGAGCTCGTCCCGGGCGATGCGTTCAAGACCATCGCGTGGAAAGCGAGCGCAAAGGCGGGCAAGCTGATGGTGCGCGACGTCGAGTCGGAAGTGCAGGAGACGCTCTATCTCGTGCTGGATATCAGCGGGACCATGCGCGGCGGTGCGCTCGGCGATCGCAAGCTCGACTACGGCATCGAGCTGGCAGCCTCGCTCGCGCGCGATGCGCTCGCGCGCGGTGATCGCGCCGGGGTGCTCACGGTCGACGGTCGGGTGGTCGGGCATGTGCCTGCGCGCGACGGGCTATCGCACATGGCGCGCTTGCACGAGGTGCTGCTCGGCGCGACCGAGATCATCGACCCGGATCTCACCGAGGCCGACGACGAAGAAGTCATCGCGCTGGTCGCACGCTACGTGCGTCATCAAGACGGCATCGACGTGCGAACGCCGACGGGCTTCGATGTGGACGCGCTGGTCCGCCAAGCGCAGACCGCACTGACGGGTGAGCACGAGCCCCGCTCTGCGACCAAGCCAGCGATTCCGAGCGATCCGCGAGTGCAGCTGTTGCGTCGCTTCTGTCGCGCACGCGCGATCGACTTGCGTTACCGCGCCGAGACACGTGGCCTGGCGAAAGGTCCAGGTTTGGCCCAAGCGCTGCGGACCGCAGCGGGAGATTCGCGCGTGCCGCGCTCGATCGTGGTGATCACAGACTTCGACGGCATCAACGACACCAGCGTCCTCGAAGCCACCGTGCGTATGCTGCGTACGCGCCAGCACGCGCTCTCGTTCGTCGTGCCACAGGCGCAGAGCCTCTTGCCGGCGCCGACTTCGCGGCTGGTGCGCGATCTGCACCTCGTCTACGGCTTGGGCGAGGCGCGCCGCGCACGTCAGATGCAAGCGCTGCTGTACAAGCTCGGCGTTCCCTTGGTGGTGAGCGCGCGCCGTCAGAGCCCGCGCGCAGCGCTCAGCAAGGCCGCGCCATGAGCGGCTACACCTGGGAGGACCCGCGGCGCGTGCTCGCGCGTCACGGGCTGACGCCCAAGCGTTCTTACTCCCAAAACTTCCTGATCTCCGAGCGCGCGGTGCGCGGCATCGTGGGCGCGTGCGAGCTCACGGAAGAGAGCCAGATCGTCGAGCTTGGCCCGGGCTGCGGCACGCTCACCGTCGCGCTCGCGGCCGTGTGCGCGCGGGTGTTCGCGGTCGAGCGCGACCCCGACATGTTGGCGCTGCTCGAGCAGGAGACGGACCGCGAGCGTGTGCAGCTCGTACCTGGCGACGCCAAAGAAGTGGACCTGCAAGCGCTCTCCGGCGGCGCGCGCATCCACGTCGCAGGCAACCTGCCGTACGCGATCACAGGCGCCATCCTGCGCCGGCTCGTGGAGCAGAGTGACCTCATCCAGCACGCTGTGCTGATGGTGCAGCGCGAGGTGCGCGACAGGCTCGTCGCCGCGCCTGACACCTCGGACTACGGCGCGCTCACCGTGTTTACGCAGCAGGTGTTTCGCGTGGAGACTGTGCTGCACGTGCCGCGCACGGCATTTCATCCGCCGCCCAAAGTGACAAGCTCGGTGGTGAAGCTCACGCCGCTCGCGAGCCCGCGTGCCCCGCGCGTACCCAGCTTCGAACGCATCGTCCGCGCAGCGTTTCAAGCGCGCCGCAAGACGCTGCGCAACGCGCTGATCCAAGCGCTCGGCGCAGCAGAGAGCGATGCGATCTTGGAAGCAGCCAGCATCGATGGGCGGCGCCGCGGCGAGACGCTGTCGATCGAGGAATACGCCAAGCTCGCAGAGGCGCTCGAGAGCAAGAACTGAAACGCCGGATGCTCATTCTCATGGATGGCGCGCGAGCAGCTGCCCCAGCAGAAAGCTCGCCTGGCCCGCGAGAAGCCGGATCCGTTCTAATGCGCTGCGATCATCCGCCAGCACGATCAGCCCGGCTTGTGATGCGCGCACACTGTCAAGCGCGATCTCGCGCTCGGCGACGTGCTGCATCAGTGACTGCGCGATCCAGAACACGCGCAGCGCCGCAGCCGGTGCCAGCTCCGGATCGGAGCCGCGCGCGATCTGCGTCAGATCTGCGAGCGCGCGATCGGAGTCGCCGAGGTAGGGTGAGCAGCGCACAGCCGCCAGGCGCAGCGCGCTGTCCTCGGCTTGGTGGAGCGCGCCCAGCAAGGTGTCATCGCCGACTTGTCGCGCGATCGTCGCGCGCGTGAGCTCGTCTGCATCGAGCGCGCTGACCAGCAGCGTGAGCGCGTCCTGCTTTGTGGTCGTCGCGCTCGCCCGCGACAGATCACAAACCAGCACGCACAGGCCCACGCTGAACGCCAGGATGTCGGACCAGCCACCCCTCCGCAGATCGGCCGGGACAACCCCGAGTCGCGCGCGAAAGCCTTTCAACATTTGCCAGTTCCGCGGTTATCCGGAGTATGCTCGTGAGCTGTATACGAGGTGTCCATGCTGGCCCGAGCGATCTTAATCTTGTCCTGTCTGTTCTGCACGCGCGCGCTGGCGCAGAGCTCGACCGAGCCTGCCGCAGCCCCTGCAACCACCAGCGCCGAAGTCGCGACGTCTCCGACCAGCACGCCCACGCCACCGCCCGAAGATCCGCAGGCGATCAAGAACGCGGTCCCTGTGGACCATGCAGCGCTCGTGCCCGCGACTGAGCCGCAGCCCAAGCGGCCGCTCGAGTCCGATCCGCTGTTCACGCCAGCCGTCGTGCTGATCGGCGGAGGAGGCGCGGTGCTCTTGGCATCGCTCTTCACCGGGCTCGGAGCCCACGGCATCTACACGTCGCTCGAGAAAGAATGCCCAAACAATATCTGCACCGGCGACAAGCAGCAGCGCATCGACAGCGGCAAGACGCTGGCCATGGTGTCGACCGTGCTGACCGGCGTGGGCGTCGCGGCTGCGGGCGTCGGCACGGTGTTGTTGGTGCTTGCGGCCACGAACAAAGATGAGCCTCCGCAGTCCAGCTTCGGTTTCTCGAGTCTTCGGTTGACCCCGGGTCCGACTCCGCTCGGCGTCGGTGCAGCCGGCCGCTTCTGATTTGTCCAGCACGCAGGAGAAACACACTGATGCAGCCTAGAGCGCGCAAAGCGCACGCAGTCAGCCGTTCCGAGGTAGCGCATCCTCAACGTCGACGAACGTGGGTCGCGTGTCTGTGTGCGCTCAGCTTGCTCTCGCTCGCGCTGCCGGCGGCGGCTAAAGAGACCCCCGCGCGCAAAGGCAAGAAGGAGGACAAGAACGTCCTCGCCGCGCAGGCGCTGCTCAACTCGAGCGATCGCGATCAAGTGGAAGCAGGCATTCAATCGCTCGGCTTGATCGGCACGGCCGCCGCGGCGCCACCGATCATCGCGCGTGTGCGCGCGGGCTTGCCAGCAGACCTGCTCGAAACGAGCATCATCACGCTCATGGCGTTGGGCCAGCCGCAAGCGGGCCCGCTTTACATCGAGCTGCTCGAGCATCGCCGGCCGGAAGTGCGCGTGCGTGCGATCGAAGCCATCGTCGCGCTCAAGCCGAAAGACGCGGAGCCCGCGCTGCAGCGCGCGCTCGCAGATCTGGACCCCAAGGTTCGCAGCGCTGCAGCTACCGCGCTCGGTGAGCTGCGTGCATCGGGCTCGGTCGAGCAGCTGTTCTTGTCGCTCGATCGCGGCACATACGAGGCCTCCTCGGCGATCGGGCACGCGCTGCGCACGGATCACGTGCCACGCCTGCTCAGCTATCTCGGGACCTTGCCGTTCCATCATCTGAAGCCCGCGTTCACGCAAGTGATGCAGCGCAAGGACATCGCCGAGAAGGACAAGCTGCTGGTCGTGGGCAAGCTCCAAGAGGTCGGCACGCGCGAAGTGAAAGATTACTTCGGCGATCTGATCCGCGAATCAGGCGATGCGCTCGCTGAGCCCGTCAAGCGCGCAGTCCTTCGCGCCATGCAAGAGATCGCAGACTGAAGCGGAAAGGGAATGCTTATGACACGCCACGCGCCAAAGGCATTGCAGTCCGCGCTCCTCTTGCTGCTGTGTTTGGTCGGCTGCTCGGGTGCGCCCGCTGCGTTCGCCACGCGCTATCCAGACAACGTCGAGCCTGACTTCGCAGCGGTCGTGAACCGCGCGCAAGCAGGCGCCCAGCGCAGCACGCCGCCCATAGCTGCAGGTGTGACCGCCGCCGGGCATTTGTACGGCTACGATCTCGCCGCCAAGCGCGTGCTCTGGGAGACGCCTGCGAAGCCGCGCTTTTCGCCGCTGCTGGCGGGCAACTCGGTCGTCATCCAAGAAGGCGGTCGCGTGGTCGGCCTAGACGTCAAGACCGGCTCGCAGCGCTTTCAGTTCGACGCAGGCGACATGCACCTCGTCGGTGCTGATGGCGTCGGCGAGCGCACGGTGATCGCGCTGACCTCCGGGCAAGGCACGTATGCGCGCTCGCAGGTCGTGCTCATGGAAGGTACGCAGCGGCTTTGGAATCACACGCTCGCGCATCCGGTCGGCGTGCCCGCGCTGACCGGCGACGTGGTGCTCGTGCCCTGGAGTAACCAGTACCTGAGCGGCATCGACGCCACCAGCGGCGACGAGCTGTCTCGCTTGCGCGTGCGCGGTGGCGTGATCTCGCACGCGTTCGTGAGCGCAGGCCATGTCTACGTCGGCAGCCAACACGGCATCGCCCTGCTCTCCCACCAGCTGCTCTCCGGTGACCTCAGCAGCGGCGTGCACTACGTCCCACCGGAGCGCGAGCTGCCAGGTCAACCCGCGTTCTTGTACGACGCTTATGCGAGCAAGCCGCTGCCCCCACCCGAGAGCGCGCACAGCCGCGTGCAGCTCACCTGGGAGACGGGCGGTGCCGGCAACAAGGCGATCACGCTCACCTCGAACAACGTCTACCTGATCTTCTATCGCTTCGTGCTCGCGCTCGATCAGCGCGACTACACCTTGCGCTGGGCCCACACGCACGATGTGGATGTGATCGGCGGGCGTGCGCAGCACGATGGGATCGTGCTCGCAGACGCCAAAGGCGCTGTCACGTACCTCGGCGCGGAGACGGGCGCGCCGCTTTGGCGCGAGCAAAACGCTCCGCTCAGCGTGGACCTCGAGTTCCCTGCCAATCAGAACGCGATCGGTGCCGCGCGCAATCCGTCTGTGGCCACGCTGAACTTGCGCGAGCAGCTCGCAACCGCAGCGCGTGATCCCGATGCGCGGCTCGTGCCGGTGCGCCTGCTCGCGGTGCAGCTCCTGTCCGAGATGCCCGACGCAGCTGCGACCGGCGACCTGGTCGCGCTGTGTGAGGACGACCGTACGACCGTCGCTGTCCGCAAAGCCGCTTGCAAGCTGTTGCGTGGTCGTACCATCGGCGGCGAGCACGTGCTGCGCGCGTTGCAGCGGCACGCGTCGTTTCTCGCGAACACCAGCGCGCCGCCCGTGGGTGCGTTGGCCAAAGCCGCGAGCGCTCAGAAAGAGATGCGCGCCACAGGGCTCTTGATCGCTCACCTCAAAGATCCCAACACGCCGTCCGAAGGTTTGCCCGAGCTCGTGCAAGCGCTCGGCGAGCTTGGCGAAGCCGATGCGGTCGAGCCCCTGCGCGCGTTTCTGCGTCTGTACCACGCCGATCCGATCGACGAGCACATCGCGAAGACGCTCGCGCTGATCCCTGCAGCGCTCGTGAAGTTGCAGGGCCCGGCGTCCAAGGAGCTGCTCACCAGCGTCGCGAACGACGGCTTGTCCGCGGACACGGCGCGCGACGCAGCGCAAAAGGCGTTGACGAGCTTGGAGGCTGCCGCAGCCGGCACACAACCCGCGACAGCGGAAGGCGCGCAGCCAACAGCTGCAGGCGCAACGGCGGACGGCGGCGAAGCTACCAAGGAGCCGGCGGCTGAGCAGCCCAAACCGCCCGCCCACATCACCGTCGACATCATCAAGCAAGTGCTCTTGCCTGTGCACGACCCGCTGCAAGCGTGCATCAAAAACGCCCAACCGGAAGCCTTTCAAGCGCGCGTCGTGCTCGTCGTGGAAGACGGCCAAGTGCTGATGGTCTCGGTGGTGCCGGAGCATCTGCAGAACTGCATCGAGCCGCTCGTGCGTTCGCAGACCTTCCCGCTCACCCACCTGAGCCAGCGCGACCGCGTGACCTACACGATCAAGCGCTTCTAGACAGAAATGATTGGACCAGCCTTCCGCTGCGGCTCTGCGCCGTTGTTCTTCACAGTGCGGCAGCGTAACCCGCGCTTATTCGGAAGCGCTGGTCCAATCATTTTCTCTAGTCGTAGCGCTCGGTGTGGATCTGCTTCCGGTTGTACCCGAGCGTTTCCTTCAGCACCGCGCGCACGCTATTGACCATGTTCGACAGCCCGCACACGTACACGTGCGGGCGACCCAGCTGCGGGATCAGCTCCTCCAGGTGCGTCTGCACGTAGCCGCGTCGGCCCTGCCACGCAGGCTCAGCGCGCGAGAGTGTGGGCTCGAAGCGAAAGCGCTCGTGCTTGTTCGAGAGCGCCTCGATTTCGCGCCGGTACAGGATGTCCGCTGGGGTCCGGCAGCCGAACAGGAGCGTCAGCCGCGGGCCGCTCGGAGCTGACAGGGCGGCATGCAGCATCGAGCGCAGGGGAGCCACACCCGTGCCCGTTCCGACCAACAGCGCGTCCTCTGCCGCGTGGTCCTCGCGCGTGAAAAAGCCGTACGGGCCATCCATCTGCAGCGTGTCGCCGGGCTTCATCGCGTGAAGAGCGCTCGATACCTGCCCATCTTCGACCAGCGTGACCGCGAGCTCGATGGTCGCTGGATGCGCGGGATCAGGCGCTGAGGCGATCGAGTACGGGCGCTTCTCGACTTCGCCCGAGCGCGTCCTGACGTGCAGATTGACCCACTGTCCGGGCACGAATGCGATGGGCAGCTCATCCGTGCACGTGAGCCCCAGGCCGATCACGCTGGGGCTCAGCAGCTCGTTCTGGACGACGACGACTTGGCGCATAGAGGTCACACCCCAGCTTAGCAATTCATGGGACTCGCGCGACCTGCGCCTGCCCAAGTCGGTGTAATCTCGCTGTGCCGTGAAGACTATGAAGAAGCGCTTTCTTGATCCCGCGGGCCGAGCCTCGCGAATCCTTGTACTTCTGTGTGCGTTTTGCTCGTGCGCAAGCGGACCACGCGGGCCGGACATCGGCCGCCTTCCGCAGCTGACGAGCGACGATCCGCGCGCCGAAGCGGAGCTGCGCACCGCACAAAAGTCGGTCGAGCGCGGGCGGACCACGCTCGCAGAAAAGCAGCTCCGCGAGTTTCTGCACGCGCATCCCGAGGACCGTTTGGTGCCGGTCGCACAGCTCGAGCTCGGGCGCTTGCTACTCGGCAAACACCAGGAAGGTGAAGCGCTCGCGCTATTCACCTCAGTCACCGAGCACCCCGAGCCGGCGGTCGCAGAGCAAGGGCGCTTCTACGCCGGCGTCGCGAACGAGCGCCTTGGGCGCCACAAGGAGGCGATCGAGATCCTGGAGCCGATGCTCGGGCGCACGATCGAAGCCGAGCAAACGCGCTTGCTCCTCGACACGCTCGCGGATGCTTACGTCGCCACGCAGCAATACGCTGCAGCCGTGCGCGTCATCTCGTTGCGCTTGGACGACGAGCTACCGGACGCGCAGCGGAAGAAGCTGCGTGATCGTATGTCCGAGTTGATCGATCAAAAGGCCGGTCCGGCGGACATTCGCCAGCTGCTCAGCGAGCTCGATCACAAGTCGCCCGCGTATCGCCAGACCGCGATTCGCGCCGTGCGAGACGCCGAAGCCGCGCGCGACACCGAGCGCGTGCGCGAGCTGATCGAGCTGCTGCGCGAGGAGAGGATCCCGCTCGACGAAGAGCTCACTGCGATCGCGCTGCGCTCGCAGTCTGACGGGGGCGCCAACCCGAACGCGGTCGGCGCGATCCTCTCGCTGAGCGGACGCGCGCGGCGCGTCGGCGAGCTCGCGCTGCGCGGGCTGATGCAAGCAGCGGGTCTTCCGCCGCAGGGCCCGGCCGCTCCCGATGCACCGAGCGTTGTCTTTCGCGATGACGCGGGTGAGCCCGCGCGCGCGGTGCAAGCGGTCGAAGAGCTCGCAAACGTGCACCGCGTGATCGCGATCATCGGCCCCATGGACGCGCAGCTTGCAGCCATCGCCGGCAGGCGCGCCCAGGAGCTCTCGGTCCCCTTGATCGCGCTCACACCGGCAGGCGACATTCCGAGCGCCGGCAACTTCGTGTTTCGCTACTTTCCAACGCCCGCTGCAGAAGCGCGCGCGTTGGCAGCGGCGGCGCGCAAGCGCGGAGCGCAGAGCTTCGCAGCGCTCTACCCGAACAACGCCTACGGCCAGGCGATGGTGCAAGCCTTTACGCGCGAAGCTGCCGCGGTGGGCATCCGCCCTGCATCCACGCTCGCATACGCGCCGGGAGCGACGTCGTTCGGCAACGAAGCCGCTGAGCTCGCAAAGCGCAGCTTCGACGTGCTGTTCATCCCCGACGCCGCCCAGCAAGTAGCGCTGATCGCGCCGGCGCTCGCGGCTGCGGGCTTGTGGAGCAGCCCAGCCGGCGACGCGCCACCACCCAAGGCACGCGCCATCGGTGTGCTCGTGCCGAGCGTCGGCTTTCATCCGAACCTGCCGCGGCTCGCGGGTCGCTACTTGCAGGGCTCGAGCTTCGCGGTCCCGTTCAACCCGCAGACGACAGATCCGGCGACCCGCGAGTTTGTGCAACGCTTCAGCGAGTCCTTCGGCAGCGAGCCCGACGCGTTCGCTGCGTTCGCGCACGACGCGTATCGCTTGGTGCGCAGCGGCGTAGAAGCCGGCGCGATCACGCGTGAAGCGCTGATCGAACAGCTGCACGGTCAGCGCGCGCGCGGGCTCGTCGCACCTGCGCTCGGCTTCGACGCGCAGCGCGAGCCGGTGCGCGCGGTCGAAGTGCTGGAGTTGCGGGGCGGAAGCTTCGAAGACGTGACGCCGAAGCAGTAGCTCAGCGGGCGATCAGGAAGAACAAGCCTATCACCACGAGCCCGATAGCGATCGCAAGCACCCACTTGGTGGCGCCGGTCTGTCGCGGAACTTGCAGCGGCGCATCGCTGGTCGTGCCGCCGGGACTAGCAATGGGCCGCGTGGGCTGCGGAGCTGGGCGCGCTGGCGCTGCAGCTGCTGGCGGCGCAGCCGCAGGCGGCGCAGCTGCGCGCTGCGGCTGAGCTTGCTTCGCGGCGGCCGCAGGCGCAGCCGCGAGGGCCGCGGTGATCTCGCTCTCTGACCGCCCCGCCCAGTCTTCGCACGTACCGGAGAGCCCGACCGCCTTGGCGAAAGCCTCTGCCAGCGCTCGCGCCGACTGGAAGCGCAGGTCCTTGTCCTTTTCGATCGCGCGCGTGATCACGGCTTCGATCGCGGGCGTGACTGCAGGGTTGTGTGCGCTCGCCGGCGAAGGCTGCTGGTTCAGGATCTTCAGCAGGATCATCGCGACAGTCGGCGCATCGAACGCGACCTTGGCCGTCAACATCTCATACAAGATCGATCCCACCGCGAACACGTCGGACTGCTGATCGACATCCGCCGCACCAGTCGCTTGCTCCGGAGACATGTAGCAGGGTGACCCCAACGTCGTGCCGAGCGCAGTCAGCTTGGCGCCCGTCTCGACCTGCAGCTTCACCGAGCCGAAGTCCAAGAGGCGCACCTGCGCCCCAGCATCGGTCGCGCACAAAAACACATTGTCAGGCTTGAGATCGCGATGAATGAAGCCGTACGAGTGTGCGTGCTCCAGCGCCAAGCCGATCTGGCTGAGCACACGAACGATCCGCGCCATCGGCAGCGGCTTACCGCGCGCGATCGCTTTGGACAGCTCTTCGCCCTCCAAGAACTCCATCGTGAGATACCAGGAGCGATCCGGTGTCGCGCCGAACTCGAGCACATGCACGATGTACGGGCTCTTCAACTCCTGTGCGGTCTCGTATTCGCGCTTGAAGCGCTCGACGGCGACGCGATCACGCGCCACCTGCTCGTGCAGCACTTTGATGGCGACGCGCGCTTTGGACTCGCTATGCCGACCTTCGTAAACCCGGCCCATGGCGCCATCGGCCACGCGCGCGACCACAGTGTAGCCGCCGAGCTGCTTGCCGAGCCTGGGATCGAAGTCCGCGGGATCTTGCTCTTGAATGGTAATGGCTCCGTCCGTACCGCAAAAGGCAGTCTCTTCCGGGTACGATGCTCCGCAGCTTGGACAAGTACGGCTCACGATGGCGCGATGCTAGCGACTCTGGAATGCATGAGCAACGTTGAGCGAGGAGCGCCGTTCAGGAGTCTCGAACCGACCAAGCCTCGGTGTGCTCGTCATGGGCCAGTGTGAGCTCCTCCCCGTGCTGTGTTCGTACGCGAAAACACACCCACGGCGACTCTCCTGGACGCGCAGGCTCGATCCAGCGACCGAGCACCGCAGCGATTCCAAAGCGCGCGCCGCCCAGTGAAAAGCCTGCGGGGGCGTAATTCCACCCAGGCGAAGAGCGCAAACGCACAGAAAGTCGCTCTTGTCCTTCCCAAGGAGGCGTCGCAAGGCCCGCCTCTTCGCGAAATTCGCGACTCGCCGTAGCCACTGCATCACGCAACTCGGAGAGATCGAAGCCCGGCTCGATCAGCACCACCAGCGCGTACTCTTCGCAGAACTGGCGGACCCAGACTTCGCGTTCGGCCGAGACCAGCTCGAAGCCGAACGTTTCGCCGAGCACGGAAGGCAAGCGCTCGCCACGCATTTGCTTCAGCAACATGTGCATGTGCGCTGCCACGACCTTCGCGTCGTACGGCTGGATCGACGCGACGTAGTCGATGCATTCACCTTCGAGGTCGACGAACACAGCAGCGATCACCGCGGGCACAGCCTGGAACACGCGGCGCAAGATGCCCGTGAACGCGCTCTCGCCTTGATCACGCTCCGCCTCGCTGCGAGCCATACGCGGAAAATTGCCGCGAGCTGCGTCAGAAATCGAGGGTCGCCAGTATCTTCTGCGCGTCCGGCGCAAACTTCACCGGCGTGCGCTTGCGCAGCTCGCTCAGCAAGGCATCGAGCCGCTGCGCTTGCTTGCGGGTCGCGATCTCGCGGCGCAGCGTCTCAAACGCGACGCTCTCTGGCTCACTGTGCGGCGGCACGATCTCGCGAACCAGGATCGCGTGGTAGCCGAACTGCGTCTTCACCACATCCGGCACCACACCCGGTGCTGACACGGAAAAGAACGCGCGCGAGAACTCGGGCACGTACGTGCCGTCGTTCGCAGCCGCGGGGAGCTCCTGCATTACGACCTTGACGTGGTCGACCTGAGCGCCGCCAGCGGCGGCAAGCGTCGCCTCGACATCGCGCGAGTACTGCAGCGTGCGAATGGTCTCTTGAATAAAGGCCTCTGCAGCTTGCAGCGCGGACTGCCCGCCCGCGGGATCCGGGATCGCCAGCACGTGCGCGCCGCGCCGCTTCTCGGGTTGGTCGAAGCGCCCTTTCTGCGCCTGGTACGCGGCTTCGATCTCCGCAGGCGTCACGTCGACCGGCTCTACGGCGTCCACCAAGAGCTGCTGCACGAGAGCCTCGCGCGCCGTGATCTCAGTCTCTGTCCGCCGCTCATAGCCGCGGCTCTTCGCCTCCTGCCCCAACAGGCGCTCGGCCTGCAAGCGCGAGAGTGCAGCGCTCGGCGGCAGCTTCCCCACCTGTACGAGGCGCTCCACCTCGTGCGTGCCGATCGCACTGCCATCGACACGGCTCACCACATCGCCCGAGATCTCCACCACCTCGTCCGACTCGCCGTGCAAGAGGCCGCTGACCTGCTCGCCACAGGCCGACAAACAGACGCACAACAGCACGTACGCTGGCTTGTTCATTCACCCGCCGAGGAACGCAGCACTTCGACGCCCGCACGCACCAGCGACAGCCCGGTAAACGTGAGGACAATGCAGCCGAGGTAGTCGCGATCACGCATCCTGACTACGCCGTAAAACAAAATGCCGAGCGCGCTGACCACCATCAGCAGCCCGGCACTGGCTCGAACACCGTGTTCCACCGGCCTAATCTAGCGCGAACGGGGCCGTAGAGTCACGACCCCCGTCACTGCGATCAGCTTGCGATCAGCCGCCCTTGCGCAGCTGTAGGCGTGAGCGCGCGGGCAGCGCTTCGCGCTTGAAGTTGTTCCAGATGGAGCGACCTCCTTCAGAGGCTTCGAGCTCGTCGATCTTCGCCACAGCTTCCTTGCTGCCGTTGGTCGCCATCGCATCGACGGCGCTCAACGCTTCGTTGCGAACCTCGAGATCGCGATGGCCAAACAGCGCGACGAGCGCTGCGATGGCCTTTTGATTCCCGCTGCCATAGCGCGCCAACATGCTCGCTGCTTTGCGTAGCTGCACCTTGTTGTCGTCCTTCAGCTTGCCCGTCCAGCAATCCACGCTGGCGTCGCATTTGGCTGCCGACTCGAAGAGCACCTCGTGGTCCTTGAGCTGCTCTTTGAACAGCGCATCCTTGTCATAGATCGCCTTGAGCGCAGCCATCTCGTCTTTGTTCGCGAGCATCGCGTAACCCTGGAACGCATACAGGCGCGCAGCGTCCGCGCCGTACTCTTTGCCCTTGGTCTTCGCGGTCGTGAGCAGGAACGGCAGGAGCTCGGGCGCGTACAGGTGGCGCATCGCCACGAGCAGCTGCGGCTTCTGCGCAACCTCGAGGTCCTTGTACACGCGCGTGAGCGCTTCCACGATCTTCGGCGTGTCCGATGGCTGACGCACGAGGCTAACGAGCGCGAGGGCTGCACCCATCGCGCGCGTCTTGTCCGCGGCTTTCGTCTCCTCGATCAGTGGGTCGAGCGCCTCGCGGAAACCGAGCTTGCCGAGCGAGAACGCTGCCTCGTTCGAGACCAACGTCTTCTGATCGAACTTGCTCGCGGCTTCCGCGTCCTTCGATTTGACCGCGTCGACGTACTGCTTCACGACGGCGTTCGCTTCCGCGTTTTCGCCGCGCAGCGTCTTCAGCAGCGGATCGAGCGCCGGACGACCGATCGCGACCAGGCCGCTCGTAGCGACATCGTTCATGCGCATCGCCGGGTTGTTGGCGTCGAACCAATACAAGCCTTTGATGAAGGTCGGCACCGAGCTCGGGTCCGCGATCGTCACGAGCTGCTGCAGCGCCAGGATGTTGAACAAAAAGCTCTGCGAGGCATCGCGCTTCAGCGCGACCTTGGTCAGCGCTTCCACGGCGCGCTTGTCCTTGAGCTTGCCGAGCACCTCGATGAACGACTTGCGCATGCGGTTGTCAGCGCCGCGCGCCCCATCGACGCGCATCAGCGCTTTGCCGATGGCTTCCACAGCAGGACCCTTCTGGTCCTCCGGGATTTGCAGCTCGGTGATCGTGAGCGCCGCCGTCACTGCGTGATCTTCACTGACCTCCGCCTTCCAATCGAGCGCTTGGATCAGCGCGGGCAACGTGCGCGCATCGCGCATCTCGCTCATCAAGCTGAGCATGCGCAGCCCGTTTTGATTGTCCTCGGGGTGCTCGACGTAGGCTTTGGTAAGCGGCTCGTGCGTGACCTCGATGAACTCTTTCACCGGGCCTGCGCTGCGGTCGCCCTTTGCCTCTGACAGTCGAGTATTGAAGATGGCTTGCAAGCGCTCGAGTGCGTACTGACGCCGAACGGGGTCATTCAGATCGCCCGCTTGCCCCTTCGGATCGTTGTCGTCCGGGTGACATCCGCCGACACCTCCGCAGAGCAAACACAGGCCCAACAGCACCGCGAGTTGAAGCTGCTTTCTCATGAAGACCTCCCCGCACGCGCGCCCTGCAGGCTTTGCACATGCGGACTTTTCTCTGTTAACACGAGCACTTAGCTGCGTGCACGCGGCACTATAGACAAGCCGCGCGCAAGCTGTCAACGAAACCACCGCTCAGGTTTGTTTGCGGTCAGGATAAGAATTGCAGCGCATCCGCGGAGCGAGCCCTATGAAAGGGCAGACTGACGTTGCACAGCCGCGTGCTAAGAGCTGGGCCCGCGATTGAAGGTAAAGGGTGTGACTTTGGGGACAATGACGGCGAAAGATGTGCTGGTACAAGGCGTCGACGACCTGCTCGAGCCATTTCAAACAGCCTGTAAGCCCGTGAGCGAGTTCCGCGTCGGGACAGAAGCCGAAAAGTTTGGATGGTTGGCGCAAGAGGCGAAGCCTCTGCCTTTTCAAGGCGAGATCAGCGTGCAGAGCGTCTTGCAGCAGCTTCAGCAGTTCGGCTGGCAGCCCGAGCGCGAGCATCCGCAAGGTGAGGTCATCTCGCTCTCGAAAGACTCCGCATCGATCACCTTGGAGCCTGCAGGTCAGCTCGAGCTCTCTGGCGCGCCGTTCGACTCAGTGCACAAAACCGCTGCGGAGTTCGACCAGCACTTCAGCGAGCTCCACGCCTTGAGCAAAGCGCTCGGCATCACTTGGATCAGCCTCGGCTTTCATCCTTTTGCCACGCAGGATCAGCTGCCTCATGTGCCGAAGCTCCGTTACGGCATCATGGAACGCTATCTGCCGACGCGTGGCTCACGCGCGCTCGACATGATGCGACGCACCTGTACCGTGCAGGCGAACCTCGACTTCGCCTCCGAAGACGACGCGATGCGCAAGCTGCGCGTCTCGCTGGCGCTTCAGCCCATCGTCACAGGCATGTTCGCGAACAGCCCGTTCTATGAAGGCCGCCTGGGCGAACGCGCCTCGGAGCGCGCCGATGTCTGGTTGAACATGGATCCGTCACGCACAGGTCTTCTGCCATTCGCGTGGGAGAAAGACATGTCGTTCCGGAAGTACGTCGAATGGGCGCTCGACGCGCCGATGTTCTTGATCAAGCGCAACGACAAGGTGATCGCCAACACCACGCAGACGTTCCGCGAGTATTTGCAGCACGGCGCGCACGGCGAGCGCGCGACGAGCACCGATTGGCGGACGCACCTCAACACGCTGTTCCCAGAGGCTCGACTCAAGAACACGCTCGAGATGCGCGGCGCCGACGCGCAGGGACGAGCGCTGACCGTCGCGCTGCCCGCGCTCTGGAAGGGCCTCCTCTACAGTGACAGCGCGCTGCGCCGCGCCGAGAGCCTGATCACGCCGCTCTCCGCGGACATCGTCCAGCGCGCGCGGCCTGAGATCACGCGCCGTGGTCTGCAAGCGACCCTGCTGGGTCAGCCCCTCGCCCACTGGGCCAGTGAGGTCGTGCAGATCGCGCGTGCCGGGCTCGAAGAGCTCGACGTGCGAAACGAGCGCGGCGAAAACGAGAGCGTGTATCTCGATCCGCTCGAGCGGCTCGTGCGCGAAGGCCGCTGCCCCGCCGATGTGCTCCGCAGCGAGGTGCGTGGAGCGGGGGACTTCACAGCGCGCGTGGTGAGTCTGACTGCGGTCTAACGATCCGGGCGTCCGATAAGTTAAGCAGCCCACTCGGCAGAGTGGGCCGTGACTCAATCGTCGTCTTGCACGTCATCGACGCTGTCATCGTCATCATCGTCGTCAGCGTCCGCACCACTCCCATTCGAAGCACCTCCGATGGGGCCAGTGCCTTGGTTGACGAGCGTCTTCAGCTCCTTGCCCACCTTGAAGAAGGGCAGTCGCTTGGAGGGCACGGCGACCTGATTGCCAGTACGCGGATTGCGACCGTCGTACGGCTTGTAACTGCGCACGGTAAACGAACCGTAGCCCCGGATCTCGATGCCTTCGCCGCGCTCGAGCGCTGCGGTCATGGCATCGAAAACACAGTTCACAACCAGTTCGGCACGACTCTTGGTTATCTTCGTGCGTTCCGCGACAGCCTCGATGAGCTCCGATTTCGTCATCAGCACCCTCTCGCTAAGCGCGACCCTGTTGTGGTGTCCAAGACCAAGCGGGTCAACAGCGATTACGCATACTTGCATCCATGATACGGCGAAACGATCGGGTTGGGAACAACCCTTGTCGACACAAGTTTGACCAGCCGCTGCCAGCTGCATGTAGCGCCATGTGCGAGAGCCACTGTTATCGGCGGCGCGATCACGAAGCCAGTAGCGGCGGTGCGATAGGCGGTCGATCGTGCGACAGCACCTGCGAGACAGGTCGGCGATCGACCCGAGCACAGCGACACGCTCCGAAGCGCACGCTCTGTCTCATCTAGAAACCCTCCCGCTAGCGTCGATTCCGCGCTGCTTTGGGAACATTTTGACTGCCGCGGAAACTAGACGCCGGCTGCAGTTGTACGTTGCTCGCACACCAGCACCGTGAGTATCGTCACCGGCAACCGTGGAGGTCGATCGATGCAACCGCGCGATAAATTCTCACCCTTTCATCCGGAGCCGGCGTCGTCGCTGAGAGCCTCTGCCTATCCAGAAGACCTAGAGGCCATCGCCGCCGGCATGTCGGACGACGAGGCACTCCGCAAGATTGGCAGCCGCACCACCCCGTTCGGGCGCGTCGTCTTCATCGCGATGATCGTCGGCGCGGGTGCGCTTGGTTACGTCTACATCCAGAACAACAAGGCCTTCGAAGCCCGCATGGACGGGCTGAAAGAGGCCGGAACGCTCCAGGGCGAGCCGATGCTCGCCAAGCTGCGCGATGTGCTCAGCACCTCGACCTATGACGACGTCAAGGTTCGAGCCATCCGCAACCTATCCCACTTCAAAGACAAGCAATCGGTGCCTCTCCTTATCAAGGAGCTGGAGAACCCCGGTGTGGTGCGTGCACAAGCCGCAACCGCCATTGCTGCCATCGGCCTCCCGGCGGCTGAGTCCGCGAAGCCTGCGTTGCTCGCCGCACTGCCTTCGACCGACGAGAAAGATCGCTCGCAGGTGGTTTGGGCATTGGCCGTGCTGAAGGAAGGTCAAGCCTCCGACGAGATCCTCAAGGAGTTCGTCAAAGGCATCTGGCAGAAGAACGACGACTTCGATCCCAAGGTCATCACTGACGCGATCGGGGTCGAACGCTTGAGCCAGCCCGAGCTCACAGGGCACGCAGACAAGCCGGTGCGCGCGCTTGTCGCCATGGCGCTGTCAGAAGCGGCCTCGCCGAAGGTCGTGCCCGCGCTCGCACGCATGATCAAGCGTCCCGACGAGGACCCCGAGGTGATCCGCGCCGCAGTCGCGGGCATCGGTCGCGCAGGTGACCCGAGCGCCGCGAGCGATCTGTTCGCGCTGATGACACAGCGCAAGGACATGCGTCAGAGCGTCTTGGAGGCGCTCGGCAAATCGACCGCTGCACCGCAGCTCGCCACGTTGCTCGGGCAGGCGAAGGACGCGACGACCAAGCGCGATCTCGTGCGGCTGCTCCGCAAGACCTACGATCCGCGCGCGGGTGATGCGTACGCCGCGCTGATCAACGACGAGGACAAGGACGTGCGCGAAGAAGCCGCACAAGGCCTCGCCGATCTGGGCGACGCGCGCGCAGTGCCGCCGCTGCTCGCTGCAGCCAAGAGCCCGAACGACGACGACGCAGGCGATGCGCTCGATGCGCTTCGTCAGCTCGGTAACCCGGCCGCGGCCGAGGGCCTCTTGCCGCTGTTCAAGGAGTTCCCGGAGCGCAAGGCTTCGATCATGCGCGCGCTCGGCACGAGCCACGCTGTCGCAGCCGGCCCGATCATCGAAAAAGAGCTGAAGGGTGACGACGTGGGTGCAGCCGCCAAGGCGCTCGCACAGATCCCCTACGACAAGGCCTATCCCAAGCTCGTCGCGATGGTGAAGAAGGACCCGAAGGTCGACTTCTCGCGTCCCAGCGTCGTGAGCGAGATGGCTTACCGCAATCGCTTCGAGGCCATCCAAGCCCTCGGCTTCTATGGCAAGAGCGACCCCAAAGCGGTCAAGGAGCTTGTGACGGTCGTCGAGGATCTGGAAGACGACGCGCGTCTCGCGCTCGCGGCCGGCGTCTCGCTCGGTCAGATCGCGGACCCCGCGCTGCAAGAGCAAATGTTCGCGAAGGTGGCCGATCCCAAGGCGGACGAGCGCATTCGCACCGCATACGTCAATGGTCTGTGGCGCAAGCCGAACCCGACGCTGGCGCCGAAGCTCTTGAGCGTGCTCACGAGCCAAGCGCCGGGCGGCGTGAAGCTGGCAGCTGCACTCGCGATCGGTTATTCGGGCAGCCCAGCTGCTGACGACGGCATCCTCAAGCTGCTCGACGACCCGAACGCGCGCCGCTACGCAGCTGTCGCTGCCGTGCTCGGCGGCAACGAAGCCGCTGCGAACAAGCTGCTCGAGGTGCTTCCGCAGGACCGCGACACCGAAGAAATCCTGCGTGGCGTCGTGAACAGCAACGAGGACGACAACTTCAACCTCATGCTCGAACAGATGTTCACCTCGGGTCAGATCTACCGGCGCATCAAGGTCGCCGAGATCCTGCGCGACGGCGATCCCAAGACACAGGTCGCGTTCACCTATCCGTGGGCGCAGCTGTCGGCTCGCCTGGCTGCGGGTTGGGACGGCACAGGCGGCGTGAGCCCGCGCTGGATCCGGGCTGAGCTGTACAAGCAGCTCACGACCAGCCCCGACGTCGCGCGACGCAAGCTGGTCGCGAATGTGCTCGCGGGCATGAACCAGCGTGGTCTCTTGCTCGCCGCGCGCGACGCCGGCGTGAAAGAGGCGCGCGAAGTGCTCCTGACCTTGGATCGTCCCAAGGCCGCAAGCTGAGCGGAGCTGCCTGAACACAACGGGGCGCGCAGCACTGGAAGCTGCGCGCCTCGCTTCATTTAAAGCTGCGCGAGCGCCTGATCGACGTCGGCGATCAGCTCGGCTGTATCTTCGATGCCGACTGCGTAGCGCACGAGCGTGTCCTTCATCCCGATCAGCTCGCGCTGCTCGCTCGATTGCTCGAAGTAGCTCATCAGCGCGGGCTGCTCGACCAAGCTCTCCACGCCGCCCAGGCTCGGCGCGATCCGCGGGATCTTCAGGGCGTCGATGAAGCGACCGGTGGACGCCAAGTCGCCCTTGAGCTCGAACGTTACGACGCCGCCGTAGCCGCGCATCAGCGCTTTCGCGGTCGCGTGGTTCGGGTGCGACTCGAGGCCCGGGTAATAGACACGCGCCACCGAAGGATGCTTTTCCAGCGCTTCTGCGAGCGCTTGCGCGCTCGCGTTCTGCTGCCCGATGCGGAGCGCCAACGTCTTGATGCCGCGCTCGACCAGATACGCAGCGTGTGGATCACAGATCGCGCCCGTCATGTCGCGCACGTCACGCGCGAGCGAGACCAGGCCGGCTTTGCCTGCGACGACGCCAGCGAGCACATCGTTGTGCCCGCTCAGATACTTGGTCGCGCTATGGATGATGAGATCCACGCCGTGCTCGACCGGACGCAGGTTATAAGGCGTCGCGAACGTCGAATCGATCAGCGTCTTCACGCGCCGGTCGCGACAGATCTTCGCCATCTTGGGCAGGTCGACGACAGCCAAGAACGGATTCGTCGGCGCCTCGCTGATCACGAGCTTCGTGTCGGGCTCGATCGCGGCTTCGAGCGCACCAAGGTCTGCCGAGCCGATGAGGGTGTGCCGCACGCCGTAGCGCGCGAGGAAGCTGGTCACGAACTGGCGCGTGCGCCGGTAGCAGTCGTTGAACAGCACCACGTGCGCGCCCTGCCCGACCAATGCCAGGATGGCGCTCGTCGTCGCGGCCATTCCGCTGGAGAACGCCGCGGCGTCCTCGGCGCCTTCCAGCGCGGCGATGTGCTCTTCCAGGACGCGGACTGTCGGGTTGCCGTAGCGCCCGTACTCCTCGCGTTCCTTCTGCCCTTCCATGTACTCGACCAGCTCGGCCGTGTTCTTGAAGGTGTAGGTGGCAGTCTGGACGATCGGGAGAGTCAGCGAATCATGGGCAAAGTGCCGAGGCGCCGCCCCGTGAACAGCCGAGGTGAGCGACAAGCGCGGGTCCTTGGGCGACGACATGGGGCCGGAGGTTAGCAGAGCGCATCAGGGCTGCAATATCGCGGGTTGACACGCAAGCCGCGAGGCGCTCGTTCCTCGCTAGCCGCGCCGCTCGCGGGAGCCGGCGGCGCGGAGCGCTCGTTCCTCGCTAGCCGCGCGCCACTCGGCGGGTTTTCACGCACGCCGATCCCGTGTCAGTGATGGTCGCGGTCGAGCCCGGGATGCGTCGGATCGCCGGGCTCGTGGCGCGGATTGCGCGTCTGTTGGCTGCCATCAGCTGCAGGGATCGCCATCAGCATCTCCTTGTCGAAGATGAAGTGCTCGCGCCGCGTGCTCGCCGGAACGTGCATACCGGTATCCATGCGGATCGCGTCACACGGGCAGGCCTCGACGCAGTAGCCGCAGAAAATGCAGCGCAACTCGTCGATCACGAACACCTTCGGATAGCGCTCGTAGCCGTAGCGTGTATCGCCGGGCTGGTACTCGGCGGCTTCGATGTGAATGCACTGCGCAGGGCACACGGTGCTGCAGCACAGGCACGCCACGCAGCGGGGAGAGCCGTCGGAG
>Ga0190269_10000154_pt1 | contig 34985 bp, 31 predicted proteins | sample Popmic249IS_FD_133749 | JGI IMG/M metagenome (GOLD analysis project Ga0190269, IMG submission 133749) | Populus adjacent soil microbial communities from riparian zone of Blue River, Arizona, USA - 249 IS | ecosystem: Environmental > Terrestrial > Soil > Riparian zone | place: USA: Arizona... | reverse complement strand
GATCACAAGGCGGACGCGAGAACCAGCGTCTGCCGAACGATCGACCGTAACCGAAAATGATCACAGCGCCTAGACCGTGTCTCGCCGTGGCTTTGGAACACAGCTTGCGTACAGGTGATTTACGCCGTCGGCGCATCCGAAAACGGGTTCGTATGCAAAGGTGTGGAGCGCGGATCAGCGATCGTTCGCTATGACGTGGCTTCGTCGGACGCACGCGGATGCCGCGCGAGCGATCGCGTGTGTGCTCGAGATCGCGTGCGCGCAGGCGATCGTGGCGTGCCTTGCAGCGCAGCCGCCGGGCTGGCCGGGCCCGCATCCGCACGCTGCCACGCGCCTAAAACTTGAGTGATTACAATCGGTTTCGCGCCGGCAACCGGCATTGCGAAGGTTGGGCCAAATGGGCGGTGCTGTGCTAGGGTACGCGCTCCGGTTGGCAGAAGGTTCCCGGAATGGTCGAGACGGCAATCCCACATCTCGGTGATACGATCGGGGGCAAGTATCGCGTAGAGCGTGCCCTCGGACGTGGAGGCATGGGCGCTGTCTTCGAGGTGACGCACTGCGTCACGCAGAAGCATTTCGCGATCAAGTGGCTCATGAGCGAGCCGAGCAGCAGCAACGACGCGGTCACGCGCTTCGTGCGCGAAGCGCAGGTCGCCGGCCGTTGTGAGCACCGGAACATCGTCGAGGTTTACGACATCGATCGCCACAACGGTCAGCTGTTCATGGTGATGGAGCTCTTGAAGGGCGAGTCACTGGCGGAGCGGCTGATGCGTTCCCCTTCCGGCATCGGTTATCGCGAGGCGTGCCGCTTGCTTGTGCCGTGCATCGAGGCGATCGCGGAAGCCCACGCTTCGGGCATCATTCACCGTGATCTCAAGCCGGCCAATCTGTTCATCTGTCAGGCGCGCGGTCGCGAGGCTGAGTACGCAAAGGTGCTCGACTTCGGCGTGTCGCGCTTCGTGACACCCGACGGGCATCTCGATGTTAGTCAGCAAACACGCAACGGCGCGATCATCGGAACGCCGTTCTACATGGCGCCGGAACAGATGCGTGGCCACGCGATCGACGCGCGCGCCGATGTGTATTCGATGGGCGTCACCCTGTACGAGACGCTGACTGGCACACGTCCGTACGATGCCACGAGCTACGGTGATCTGTTGCTCAAGGTCACGGAGGCTCGGCCAAAGCCAATCGGAAATCTCGTCCCCGGTCTGCCGCGGCCCTTGTGCGACGTCGTCGCGCGCGCCATGGCCACAGATCCGAACAAGCGCTTCTCATCGATGAATGATCTCGCGCGCGCGCTCGAGCCGTTCTCTGGCGCCGACTTTCCGCACACGCCGCAGCTCTCCTGGAGCGCCGCTACGCAACGCACGCCGCTTGTCAGCGAGACGCCGTCCGTACACGAGCTCGAGCTGTCGGTGGGTATCGATCGCTCGCCGCGGCGCGCTTTCTTGTGGCTGGGCCTGGTAGCCGTGGTCGTGGCTGGTGTGGTCGCGTGGCGATCACTCTCGGATTCCGCGAAGAACATCGTGCGTGCAGGTCCTCCCACTACGCCGACGACGAGCCAGTCGGCTGCAACTGCGATGCCCGAAGCTCCCGCTGAGCTGCCCGTCGCTGCCAGTCCGCCGGACGAGATCGCACCAGCCGTGGAGCCTGCGGCGATCGCCCCGCAACAAAACGATCCAGCGACACCGACGGAACAACCGAATCCCGCGGCTCGTGCCGCTCGTAAGCGCCGCGCGAACGCAGCCGAGGCTGAGCAGCCTGCGGCTCCTGGCGGCGAGCCTCAGCGGGCTTCTGAGCCGGCGAATCCGCAGCCACAAAAGGCTCGCGACCCGAGGGACAAGCGCAAGGCGCGGGCGCCCGCGCACATGCAGCGCGACGACTTCTGACTTCAGTCAGGGGTCACAGGGATGCAGATGCCGCCTGCTTCCATCTGCACGTTCGATCGGAACGTGTTCGGCGACGCGTAGTGGTGCACCTCTGTGGTCGGGATCGTCCCGTCTTCTCGCACGTGCGTCACGTGATAGTTCGCCATGTTCCAAATGCGCCGCGTCGGGATCCAGCGGTTCTCCGCGTCGGTAAGCACCTGGATGGTTGGCGCTGACTTCTCTTCCCAGCGCGAGAACAGATCTTCCGGCCCGCGCACGACCGTACCGCTCGATACGATGATCACCTCAGCGGACTTATCGTTGTCGATGTCCACGACGATCGGGTAGTCGAGCATGCCGGAGTGCGGCCACTCCATTACGACCTTCTGCGCCGCAACATCGAAGAACAGCAGCCGGTCGCGATCGGAGTAGATCGCTTCGGCCTTGCCATCGCCGAGAAAGTCGAACGCGGTGGTCGCGGTGAAGCCGCGCTCGATGTCGTTGTACACATAGATCGGATCGAGCTCGCGCGAGAGCACGGTGAAACCGTTCGTCGCTCCGATCGCGAGATCGACCTGACCATCGCCATCGAAGTCGTGCGCTGTCGGCGGCTTGAAGTCACCCATGCTCCAGCCTTGATCTTGCGATTGAAAGCGCATCGGCTGGCCGTCAGCGCCAAGCTTGGTCGTGCCGTCGTGCTCGAGGATGAAGATTCCCGGCCCCGACGCAAACGCGATCTCGGGCAGCGGGTCATCGTCGAGATTGACAATCAGCGGATACACGCCGACCAGGTTGATCAAGTCGCTGACGAGATCATTCGTCTGGAGCAGATCACTGCGGTCCCAGATCAGCGTTCCCGCCGAGTCGTACGCGCGGATGCCCGTGGTGACCTCGAGCTTGCCGTCCATGTCTAGATCGACTGCGAGGCTCGACAGGTTGAGCGTGTCGTCCTGCGCGTTCCAGATCAGGCCTCCGGTCTTGCCATCGAACACCGAGGTTGCGGCGATGATCTCGACTTGGCCATCCCCTTCGAGGTCGTGGATCGCGACGCTCTGCGTCTGCAGCTGATCGGAGAAGTTGTCCCACATCAGCGGGACCTTCCACTTCGGCGTCCCGTCGTGCTCGAACGCGACCAAGCCGCTCGGCGTCTCGCCGTTGATCAGATCGCCGAGCAACCAACCGGCCGCGACGATCTCGGGCAGGCCATCGCCGTCGATGTCGCCCACCGCGGGGATCATCGCCGGGTTGATGTCACCTTCGACCACGAAGTGTGCTTTGCCCGTGGCGCCGTCGAGCACATGGATGCGCGAGCCTTCCGGCAACCAGCGCCCAGCGAACAGATCCGGCGGTTGAAAGCCTGCGACCAAGATCACGTCCGGCGTATCGCATAGATCGATCGCGCCATCGCCGTTGTCGTCAGTCATGTTGGCGACGAGCGGCGGCCCCGAGCCGTTGCCCAGCTCCGCCGACCACTGCAGCTGCGGCTTGAACGCGTCAGGTGGTGCCTTGAGCTCACAGTCCGGCAGCTGGAAGCTCTCGGTCTGTTCGACCACCTTGCACGAGGCGCCCGGCGACGGCATCACGACATGGGTACCCGTGCCCGGCGTACGCGCGATCACAAGCGGCATGTCCTCTTGCACGCCGAGCGTGGGCTGCGCCGGGGCGCCGCTGCCAGCGGCAGCGGCTGTGGGTGGGCTGCTCGCTTGACGAGGTGCAGTCTTCTTGTCGGCTGCACACGCTGCCGCTCCCAGCAGCAGCGTGCTTGCACTGACGGCTGCGCGGAACCTAGCCGCGCGTGTGACACAATACGCTGGTTGCTTCGACATGGTTCCCTACGCGGCAGCGTGCCGAAAATGGCGAAATCCCGCAAGCCGCGGGCTGCAGCAACGTCGTGTGTTCTTCGTGACGTCGCACTTATTCTGTCTGTTTGAGTCATATGTCCTGCCAGTAATGATGGTAGCTTTTTGTGCCGCTGATAGCGGCGAAGCTACGAGTCGACAGGCGACTCGTTGGTGGGACGCGCATCAGCGGATACGCTCACGTTTGGGTATGCAACGCGCACTGAGCGAATCGCGAGAGCGTGCCGCTCGCTGGCTCGGCCTGCTGACTCACAGCTCGATGGATCGACTCGGAAGTGTGTAGCAGCTGATCGACATTCAGCTCGATCGACTTGCGGCGGCAGAGCAGCGGGCTCGCCGAGGCGCAGATCGAGAGCGCGGTCCTGCCCGACAGCTCCGAGCAGCTCGCGACGCGGACCTCTGGCGCCGCGAAGGAAGGCGTCGACCAATCCTGTGAGCCGGGCGCGCACGATGGAGCCGCAGCCTAGAGCTGCGTGCCCGCGCGAGCGTCCGCGGGCTCGCTAAATCACCTCTTCCGCCGCGCGACAATCGCGTATAATCGAGCCTGCGATTCGCGCACAGCGTGCGACGCTCTCAAAAGGTGAAGTCGACATGCCCAAGGGCACCGAGAAGAAGAAGACCAACAACAAGCCCAAGCTGACGGTCAAAGAGAAGAAAGAGAAGAAGAAGGCCAAGAAGGGCTGAACGTCACGGTACGCGTGCATGCGATGCGGCCGCGTTCGTTCACCGCTACTCGGCCGCATCGGCGCCGCGCCCGCTCAATCACGCGCGAAGCGCAACAGCTCGCTGAGGACGAGCTCGGGCGCTTCCTGCACGGCGCAGTGGCCCACGCCATCGAAGTGCGTCGTGGTGGCGTTGGGTAAGAGATCGGCAGTCACCGCTGCCATGTGCTTGTAGATCGCGTGGGAGTACTCGCTCGTGGAGACGCGGACCGGCACCGTGACGCTTGCCAGGGCGTCGAATGGCTGACCTCGATGGTCGCCCTCATAGGTGTTGGCCATGGCTTCGCCGATCGGCCCGAGCATCGCGACCTCGATCTCCGGGGTGCACAAGAGCCGAAGCTTGCCATCCGGAAGCGGCTCGAAGCCCGCGCGGAGGTAGCTCCACAGCGCCGCGTCGGTCCACTGGGCGAAAGCAGGGCGGCTCCGGAAGCGCTCGTACGCCATCGCCGCGCTCTCGAGCTCGGACCGCCTACGCAGCGTCGCAGCGCGTAGCTCCCGATAGAGCTGGTTGCCCTCGGCGGTCGCTGACCGTGCCGGTGGGCGCATCGCCGTGGGCTCGAGCGCAAAGATGCGGGTGAAACGAGACTGGAGCCTTGGCGCGGCGAGGAGCAAGTCCGTGGCGCCGGCGCTGTGCCCGATCCCATAGATCTCGCGCAAGTCGAGCGCTTCGATCACGCTGCACAGGTCCGCTGCGAAATCAGCGAAGTGGTAGGCGTGCGCCGCAGGCTTGTGGCTGCGCCCGTGACCGCGGCGATCGATCGCGAGCACCGAGTGGGTCGCGCACAGGGAGAGCGCGAGCTCCTCCCAAACTTCGCCAGCGAAGCCTGTGCCGTGCACCAACAGCGCGGAAGGTTTCGAAGCATCCGGAGCGTTCCAGCGCACCACTTCGATCTCTTGATCGCCCGGACCTACCGCCACCCGCTCGCGCGCCACCGCTCGTGATGCTTGCACCGCAGTTGCATAGCATGCCGGTGGTGGGTCGCTCATGCAGCTCATGGCGGCAGCGCGAGCCTCGTGCGCTGAGCTCGACGTCCATTTCGGCTCACGCACGTGACACGGGCGGAGGGTTGGCCCGGCGCGCATGACGCTGTACGCTCCGGTTTGGGTATGAGAAGGGCGCCGATGGTGATTGGGGTGTGCACAAACAAGCTTGCGGTGACGGTTGCCTGCGGCGTCGTAGCGGTTGTTTTGGCTACGTCGGCCTGTCAGACCTCCGACCGAGCCAATGATGTTGGCGCAGCGCTTTCGGCGGAAACGAGTCAGGTAAAGCCAGCCAGCGCGCGCGGAGCGAGCGAGCCTGAGCCGCCGCTCGCGCAGGCAGAGCCCGAAGCCGCCGATCTTCCGCGCGGGGTGAGCGCGCCCCAGCTCGATGCGCGAGATCTCGCGGCGAACAAGCCGAGCGCGGTATCGGCCGCACCAAAGCCCGCTGCAGCGAAGCCAGTCGGCTCGAGCGGCGAAGCTCCGACCGTCGCGGCGCCGAAGCCGAAGGCAGACGTTTCTGCCCCATCGGTCGCCAAGAAACCGCCGCCCGCCGCGCCGATCAACGCCAAGCCCGCCGCGCCAAAAGCGTCGCCGCCTTCGCCGCCACCGCCTGTTCCAGCGGAGCCGATCGCGAGCCCAACGCCTGCGCCTCCGCCACCGCCGCCATCGCCCTCGCCAACGCCGAAGAAGACGTCCGTGCTCGTTCCACAGACAGATCACGTGCGCGTCGAGGTTCCGCCTGGGTTGCAGCACTGGCTGGACGAGGATGACCGCATGAGGCCTTGGCTAGGCAAAGCCGTCAACGTGGCCGACAGCTGCTACGCCAAAGTTCGCGCCGACGATCCCCGGGCAGCCGGTGAGATCTCGTTCGTGGTCACCATGCACGAGAATGCGAGGCCAAGCGGCAAGGTCACCTCGGTGTCTTCCCCGATCAGCGGCATCGTCATGTGTGCGACGACGCGGCTGTTAGGTGTAAAGATGCCGCTGTTCACAGGTGACGAAGGCGCATCTTACACCGTGCGCGTGCGCTTTACGCCCTAGCACGTGCTGGAGCGCGTCGATGTAGCACTCCAAGCAGCGTTGAAACCGCCCTTGAAGCGCCAGACCTCGAAGTCGCGCAGCCATCGCTTCTGCGAGAGCTCGCCATCTTCGTTGCTAAGAAAACCGTCGTGCACCTGACCGGAAACCGACCGGTGAGTTGACGTCGATTGGACCCGTGCTGCCCAGCTGTCGAGGATCCACCCGCTGCCAGCGCTGTTACGACCTCCGTTCGCGCGCGGTCCCCACACCCCGATCGGTCCTCGCGCTGAGGAAGGTTCCGCGCGGACCCGCAGACCGTTCGCTACTTGGTGGTGGAGTAGCCACGCAGCAGCTCTTCGGCAATCTCACGATAGCGGGCGCGGGCACGTTCCGAGCCCATCTCTGCGTTGAGCTCTGTGAGCTTCGCCGCGGTGCCGATGCGGTAGAAGGCCATCAGCAGCGACAGGTAGAAGCCACGCCAGCCGTCTCGATAACCGCCCTTTTTCAGATAGCGATTGAACAGCTCGCCTAACACTTTGAGCATAGTGCTCCAGCCACTTTCCTGTTGGCCTTGTGCTTTCGCTTGTTGCGCTTCGACCGTGGTGTAGCGGTTCAGCTTCTCGATGAACTGTGTGACGTCGTCGTAGTTGAAGTGCACGATGCAGTGGTCGGCGTCAGCACGCATATGATGGATGCGCGCACCTTCGGCCGGATGCATGTACTTATGGATCTCGGCTGTGGTGCTTAGACTGCCCTTGCGAAAAAACCGAAAGTGCCGGTCTTGCTCCGGACCCCAGCCGGAGTGCTCGACCTTTTCGCCGAACATGTAGTTGCTGCGTGCGAGCTTCACGATGTCGTAGTTGCCTTCGTTCGCGAGCGCGCGCAGCGCACGGCTGAGCGGTGCGGGGATCATCTCGTCCGCGTCGAGCAGCAGCACAAAGTCGCCTTGCGCCTTTTCGATCGCAAAAGCACGTGCGGGCTCCGAGTAGCCCAGCCATTCGTGAAGATAGACCTTCGCGCCATACTGTTCCGCGACTTCGCGGGTTCGGTCGGTGCTGTGCATGTCGACGACTACGATCTCGTCGGCCCAGCTGTGTACGGAACCAAGCGACCACGGTAAGTTGTGCTCCTCGTTCCAAGTGTTCATGACGATGGATATGCGCTGGGTCATGTGCTTTTCCGGAGAAGCTCGCGCGCCTGCGTGAACGCGCGACGGTTGAATGTATAGACGCTCGCAGCGTACAAACCAGCGCCTAACAAGAGGTACAGCACGAGCATCAAGTGATTGTGCACTGGCAACGCGCGGTTGAGCACATACACAACGCCGCCGACACCGAGCGCGACCACCCAGGCAGGCGTAACGGTCTTCACGATCTCGAATGGCACATGCCGCTTGGCGACGCGAAAGAGCGCGAGGTTCGTGAGTTGCACCAGCACGTTCGCCATGCCGAAGCCGAGCTCACCGAACTGCAAGATCAACGGCACGCCGAACAGCCAGGTGCCCACCATCCAGATCACCGCAAAGGCGAGCGCGGTGCGCGAGTGACCTAGCGCGTTCATCAAGCCGAGCAGCGGCGTAACCGTGGGCACGAAGATGTTCGCGCTCCACAGCAACAAGAACAGCCTGTGCGCACCGAGCCACTGCTCTCCGAACAGCAACACAGTCAGCGGCTCGAACAACACCATCGTGAGAATGGCGAGCGGCGCTGCGACTGCATTGGTCGCCCAGATCACGCGCTCGACGACAGCGCCGAGCATCGCGCGGTCTTGCTGGAAGCGCGCGAACGTCGGCAGATACAGCCGCTGCAGGATCATCATGATCATGACCGGATAAGCCGCGACCATGCCTGCCCAAGTCACGTGACCCACTGCGGCCGTACCAGCTGTGAGGCCCAAGAGCAGCGGGCTGATGCTGTCTTTGATCAGCGAGACTGCGCCGATGCCTTGGTACGGCAAGCCGAACGCGAGGTGTCGCTTGAGCAGCGGCCAGTCCCAGTGGATGCCGAGCTTCCACGGGCTCACCAGCTGAATGACGAGCGCGCCGGTGAGCGCGCGCGCGACGATCGCATACGCAAAGGTTTGAGCACCGAAGCCCGCCCAAGCGCAGCTGACGGCGACGACGTTGAACATCAGCGCCTGCGACACTTCGACGATCGACAGACGATCGAACGATAGGGTGCGCTCGAGTCGGATCGCCGGAATGGTCTGAAAACCTGTGAGCAGCAGCGAGATCCCCACAGCACGGAACAACCAACGATCGCTCTCGCCGAGCTCGTAAGCAGCCGCGATGTAGGGCGCTGCGATCCACAAGCCGAGCACGGCGCACGCGATCAGCGCTTGCTGCGCGCCGAATACCACACGGTAGTCGTGCTCGGTCGGTTGCTCCGGATCGCGGATCAGGCTGGCGCCGAGACCCACATCACCCAGCGTCGTCGCGAAGCCGAGCACGAAGCTGATCACGGCGTACACGCCGTACTCTTTAGGCAAGAGCAGCCGGACCAGCGCGATGCCGCCGATCAAGTTCGCGATCTGCACGAGCGCCTGGCGAGCGCCCAACGCCACGACGCTCTTGAGCGCTTGGCGCAACAAGGAAGCGTGGGCATCAGAGCTGGGCGACGCCGTCATGACCGGAGCGGGCTCCGTACCACGGGCCCTACCTCCGGGCCAACCACGTGCGCTCGACTTCGCGGCGGTCGCGCGCGAGCAGGCCAGTGACGAGCGCGCGCTCCTCGCGGAAAGCGCGTAAGACGCGCGGTGTTACCTCGCGTAGGGCACCTCGGCCGCCAAAGGCTGCAAGCCAAAGGATTTCGCTCAGCGTCTTCGGTAAGCTGCGCACGAGCAGCTCCGGCGAGGCATTGCGCGCGAGCGCGATCAAGCGGTTTTTCGTGCACTGGCGCAGCACGAAGCGATTGCCGTGGCGGCGCGAGCTGCCTTGGAATGCGTGATACACGACCGCATCGGGCACATAGCGCGCGGCAAAACCCGCGAGCCGGCAGCGCCAGCCGAGGTCGACGTCCTCGTAGTACATGAAGAACGTAGAATCGAACACGCCGGCAGGCAGGCGCACGCGTTCCAACATGCTGCGCCGATAGGCCGCAGCGCCCGCGGTCGGACAGAAAATATCGAGCGGCCAATCCTCGGCGCGAGTGCTCGGTGTCCGCACCCCGCGATCCGCCGCGGTCGCATCTTTGAACAACAAAAGACCCGTTGAATTGAGCGTATCGGGGCGGTCCTTGAACACGATGCACGACTGCAGCATGCCGAGCTCCTGGCCGTCCGCTGCCGCGGAGAGCGGCGCGCTCGCGGCTGCTTGCAGTCGCTCGATCCAGCGCGCATCCGCGATGGTGTCGTTGTTGAGCGTCGCCACCCATTCGCCACGTGCTTGCTCGATGCCCTGGTTCACAGCCGGCGCAAACCCGAGATTCTTTGCGTTGGCGATCAGCTTGACCGCTGGAAAGCGCTCACGCACCAGGGCCGCCGAGCCGTCGCTGGACCCATTGTCTACGACGATGATCTCGTGTGGTGCGGTGGTTTGGCGCTCGAGCGATGCGAGGCACTCCGTCAGATCGGCGGCGGAATTCCAGTTCACGATCACCACCGAGATCGTGCTCGGCTTGTTGCTATCGACTTCGGCTCCAGCGGGCGACATCGGCGGGGGTATAGCACGGCGCCTGGTGCAAACCTGCTCCGCTGTGGACCCTTTGTTGCAGCACACGCGAGTGGTAACGTCTCAGGCCATGTCACGCAGCGTTCTCGTCACCGGCGCGGCCGGATTCATTGGTGCACATGTCGCTCGGCACTGCGTCGAGCTGGGTTTCCATGTGGTGGGATTGGACGACCTGTCGGCAGGTTTCCGGTCGAACGTGCCGGAGAGCGTGGAATTCGTGCACGGCAGCATCAACGACCCTGCGCTGATCGCGCGGCTGTTCGAGCAGCACCGCTTCCGGTTTGTCTACCATCTTGCGGGTTACGAGGCCGCGGGCCTCAGCCACTTCATCCGCAGGCTCAACTACCAGACAAACGTGCTCGGCAGCGTGAACTTGATCAACGAAGCCGTGAAGCACGAGATCGAGTGCTTTGTGTACGCGTCGTCGATCACCGTGTACGGCGCGGGTCGCACGCCGATGACCGAAGATCAGCCGCTGATGCCGAAGGATCCATGCGGCATCTCGAAGTACACGGTCGAGCTCGATCTGCGCGCTGCGCACGAGGCGTTCGGGCTCTCGTACATTGTGTTTCGCATGCACAACGTTTACGGCGAGCTGCAGAACATCGGCGATCGCCATCGCAATGTGATCGGCATCTTCATGAATCAAGTCATGGAAGGTCAGCCGATGACGATCTTCGGCGACGGCACGCAAACCCGCGCGTTCACGCACGTCGATGATGTGGCGCCCACGATGGCGCGCGCGCCGAGCGTCGAGTCGGCGTACAACCAAGTGTTCAACATCGGCGCCGACCGCGCATACAGCGTGCTCGAAGCCGCGCGCGAGGTCGCGCGTGCGTTCAGCGTTCAGCCGCGCGTGCAGAACGTTCCCGCGCGCTACGAGGTCAACCACGCCTTTTGCAAGCACGACAAGCTGTCGCGCCACTTCGGCGCGACACTACCGCTCACGCTAGAGCAGGGCATCGCACGCATGGCGCAGTGGGCGAAGCGCCGCGGCCCCGCGCCGCAGGTCAAGTTCGCCGACTTCGAGCTCCGCAAGGGCCTGCCGCCCTCCTGGGATGTCTGAGAGGCCGGTTCGGGCTTGACCCGCAACCTCATGGGTGTCGGGCTGGCCCGGCCGGTCCATCAGACGCCGTAGCCTGCTGCCGCTACGAGCGGCAGTGCTGCGCTATGACAGACCTGTTGGGCGCATGTCTCGTGTGGGCCGGCGCAGGGCATGCGCGCATCAGGTCACAACCGTAGGCCGTCGCGTAGCTCACCGGGCCATCCGACAGGTGGCCACGCGACGACACGCGACCCAGCCCAGCGAGCGCCGGCGCACCAGGTCGCACATCACGCGGCGCGCCAGTGCACAACTAACAGAAGAGCGATTTGTTGCTGCTCAAACGAATCGCGCTATGTTTTTGTCTGACGTTTCTTTTCCTTAGTGCTTGGGCTTCTGCACGAGGTTCAACCTGCAACAGGAGAGAACATGTCTAAACAGAGCTCAACTCTGATCGCGCTCGTCTCGGTGCTCAGCATGGGCGGTTGCGCGACAGTCAACTCGCCAAAGGACACTCGCACAGCACGGCACTGCGAGGAGCTCGAGACGCACGACACTCGAGTACAACAAAGCTCCCCTGCGCATAGCTCCGATCGCCCTGAGCTAGCGTTCCACGATCACCACCAGCATCACCCGCCCACTGCAGGCGCATCCCCGCATTACCTGCACGGTGCATCCACCTACCAGCTCGCGCATGGCGACATTCACGATGCATACGTAGATCCAACACTCGCTTGCTACTCCGGAGGCAAGCGGTCCGAACGGACGCCCCTCGTGCCGGAGCCCGTCACGAGCATGTGACGCTACGAGCTGCGGCCTCCAGTCTTCTGGCATGTCCGATGCGCGCGCGCGCTCGGACATGTCAGCTCAACTCGCTTGCGGCGACGACGTCGCGGCGCGCCGCTTCTTCATGGTAGCTCCCTGTAGCTACCGCCTCGACGCGCTAACCGGCTGAGCACGCTGCCACAAAGGCGTGGGCGACGCTGGGGTTGCTGGCCCAGTGGGCGTGGACGTAGCTGGCTAGGATGTTGTGGGCTCCGTAGCCTTCGAGCTGGGTCTTGCCGGTGCGTTTGACGCGGATGTCGAGCTGGCTGCCTGTTGCGCCTTCCAGGATCGAGTAGCGGAACTGGTGGCCTCGGTAGCTCGTACCTGCCGCTCCTAGCGGCGATGGTGCGCGCGTGGTCACCTCGACGTAGCCCAAAGCTTGCAGCTTGTTTTGCATGATGGCCCGGCCTCTGACTAGGCCGAGCATCGGGAAAGCCTCGCCGCGCAGATCGACGATGGCATCTGCCAGGTACATCAGGCCTCCGCACTCGGCGTAGAGCGGCTTGCCCCCTTGTGCGTGCGCTTGGAGCTCTGCGCGCATGCCGCTATTGGCTGCGAGTGCCGCGGCGTGCAGCTCGGGGTAGCCGCCACCGATGTACACGCCGTCGAGATCAGGCAGGGTGTGATCGCGGATGGGCGAAAACTCCACGAGCTCTGCACCAGCCGCTTCGAGGAGCCGCAGGTTCTCGTCGTAGTAGAAGTGGAAGGCTTCATCGCGCGCGATGCCGATCCGGCAGCGCACGGCGGCGGGTGCTGTCTCCAGCTTCGCAAACGGAACGGCAGGGGCCGTGCGTGCGAGCGCGAGCAGCGCCTCGACGTCGCAGTGCCCTTCTACTTCGTCCGCCCAGGCTTCGAAGCTCGCTTCGTGCTCGCCCTCTTGCGCGGCGACGAGGCCCAGATGGCGCTCCGAGAAGCCGATCTCGGAGCGCTTCAACAAACCTCCCAGCACAGGCGCCTCCGTCAGCTGCGCCTCCTGCAGCAAGCTCAAATGACCTCTGCTGCCGACGCGGTTCGCGATGACCGCGCGCGGCGCGATGCCCGGCTCGAAGCTGCAGAAGCCTTTCACTACAGCACTGAGCGACCGCGCCATGCCAGAGGCATCGCACAAGAGCACGATGGGCGCCGCTACAAGCTGCGCGATCTGCGCGCTGGAGCCGCTCAAGTCAGTCGGGCTCGCGCCATCGAACAGGCCCATCACGCCCTCGATCAAGCTCACATCCGCGCGCGCCGCGTTGCGTGCGAACGTGGACTGCACCGCGAGAGGGCCCATCAGCCAGCTGTCGAGGTTGTGCACGACGGCACGGCTCGCTTTCTGGTGGTAGGTCGGATCCAAATAATCAGGACCGCACTTGAACACCTGCACGCTGAGCCCGCGCCGCATGAGCGCGCGGCACAGGCCCACGGTGAACGTGGTCTTGCCGACGCCGCTGCTCACTCCGCCGATCAACAAACGCGCGCCGCTCACTGCGGCAGGCCTTCACCTTTTCGCACACCTGGCTGCGCCGACTTGTCCCCGCGCCGGAAGCGATGCGTGAACGTAGGATCGTACAAACGCGAGTCTGCGAAATCCTCGGCGGTGAGCACCTCACCCACGATCAGCATGCTCTGGCTGGTGATCTTAGCCTCTTGAACGCGCTCGACGATGTCGCCCAGCGTGCCCATCACGATCTGCTGATCCGGGCAGCTCGCCTTGTGCACCACAGCGATCGGACAGTCCGCGCCGTAGCTCGGCGTGAGCTCACGCACTACGCGCTTCAGCAGGTTGATGCTGAGAAACAAGCACAACGTCGCGCGGTGCGCTGCGAGCGCGTCGAGCTTCTCGAGCTCGGGCATGGGCGTGCGGCCCTCCGCACGCGACAAGATCACCGTCTGGCTCAGCTCGGGCAGCGTAAGCTCTTTGCCGAGCGCCGCAGCCGCCGCGACGAACGACGACACGCCCGGAACGATCTCATAGGGGATGCCGAGCGCCTTGAGCCGGCGCATCTGCTCCGCCGTCGAGCCGAAGATGCTCGGATCGCCAGTATGCACGCGCGCGACGTCTTGTCCGCGCGCGTGAAACTCGCTGATGAGCTCGATGATCTCGTCGAGCGTCATGCCTGCGGAATCGCGCACCGTCGCATCGCTGCTCGCGAGCGCAACGGTTTCGCGCGGCACGAGCGACCCCGTGTAGAGCACGAGCGGACAGCGCGCGATCAGCTCAGCGGCGCGCAAGGTCAAGAGCTTCGGGTCGCCGGGGCCTGCGCCGATGATGTAAACAGCCATAACAGTTCTCCTACAAGCAGCGCAGCACTGAGTCGCGCACAATGTTCCAGATGCGATCGGGTGTCTCGGTGAACCAGTGGACGTCCTGCGTTGCGGGGACGCGTGGTGTCTCATCCGTCTCGCCGATCACCAGGCGCCACAAACGATCACTCACGGAGCCGTTGCGCTCGATCAACAGACGTGCAGCCAACAGCTTCGCGAGCGGTTCCCCTTCGAGCGGCACGAGGATGTTGGGCGTCTCCAGCTTCACCGCCGCGTGCAAGCGTTGCAGCTCGATGTACGGCCGCGCGACGGCGTCGACCTCTTGCGCGGGCGTCTCGAAGCCGTGCGCGCGGAAGTCGCACGGGCGCTTGAAGTTCCCCACCAAATAATAGTGACTGCCTGTATGCGCCAGCAACGCGCCGTCCATGCGAGCAACCTGAGCCATTCGCGCCTCCCTTTATTCGGTTGTGGTGGAAGTCACCGGCTGCCCTTGATCATCCAGCACGAGCGAGCGCGCTGGCTTCTGTCCAGGCAACACATCACCCTCCCACGTGTACTTGTTCGTGTACCCGCGGGGCGTAACCATGTACCCCTCGTACATAAACGTATTGCTCGATCCCACGATCACCGTGGTCAGCATGCCGATCTCATAGTCGAGAAAATGATCGAGATCTGACAGCTCTACCTGCTGCAGCTTGCGGTACGCGCTCTTTACGAGCGCGACGGGTGTGTCGCCGGCCCGCTGAGATCGCAGGATCTCCTGCGCTTCGACGATCTGCCGCGTACGGCGGCCGCTCGCGGGGTTGTACAGTGCAACTACGAAGTCAGCAGCGGCAGCCGCTTGCAAGCGCTTGCGGATCACCGGCCAAGGTGTCAGCAGATCTGACAGTGAGATGACACAGAAGTCATGACCGAACGGTGCGCCGACGAGGGAGCCACACGAGTTGAGCGCGGTCATGCCAGGAACGAAGCGGACTTCGGGGGATTGCCCGCGCTTCCAACCTTGCTCTTTCAGCACTTGGAACACCAAGCTCGCCATGCCGTACACACCCGCATCGCCCGACGAGATGATCGCGACCTTCGCGCCATCGCGCGCGCGCTCTACCGCTGCGCGTGCACGCCCGATCTCTTCGGTCATGCCCGTCTTGATCACCTCTTTGCCTTCGATCAGATCGCGCACCAGCTTGATGTACGTCGAGTAGCCGACGACCAGCTCTGCCTCGGCGATCGCCTTGAGCGCTTCCGGCGTCGTGTGTTGATGCGCGCCAGGTCCGATGCCGACGATGCTCAGGGTGCCGTGTGTGCTCATGTTGCTGCCTCTTCGGGTCGGGTTGGAAAGCTTCGGCGCGCCACGGACACGGTCATGGTGCGCCCGATCTCGGGCTCTTTGTAGATAGTTTTGGGGACGAGCAGCTCGCTCGCGCCCGCAGCGAGCAGCGCAGCCGGCTCGCTGACACCACGCGTGCCGACGTGCTTCTCCACCATCGCCGATGGATTCTGGATCCCTGAGACACCGTCGAGCTGCTCTGCCGTATAGAACGCGGTGCGAAGCTCGTACTTCTCAGCGAACTCGAGCAACGCGGGCTCGTCAGCTTTCTTGTCGATCGACGCGAGCGTATGCAGGCACTTGTAGCTGAGCTCGTGCTGCTTCAGCGTCGCGAGCACCCCGCGCTCTAGCAGCTCGAACGGTGTGCCACGGTCGCAGCCCACGCCGAGCACGAGGCTCTTCGGACGATAAACGATCCCGCGCTCCAGGTGCGCCGCGTAGCGCTCGTCGAGCAGCCGGTCGCTGACGATCAAGAGCATCTCCCACGCACTGGGATCGACGCCTTCCAAGCTCGTCGTGTAGCGCACGCCGGTCGGCAACGGCTTCTCGAGCGGCCAAAACGTCGGCTCACCCGTCTCTTGCACGACGAGCACCGGCGTTTGATTCACGACGGCAGCACAGCCGCGCGTCACGTTGCGATCTTGATCGTCGAGCTTCCAGCCGAGCTCGCGGCCGAGGATGTCGACAGTCAACGTGCCAAGCACATCGGACGCCGTGGTGATCACGGGCGTCGCGCCGAGCACCTCGGCCACGCGCTCGGTGAACTGATTGCCGCGGCCGACGTGTCCCGATAGCACGCAGATCGCGAAGCGCGCGCCATCGTCGACGCAGATCACCGCGGGATCGACCTTCTTGTTTTGCAAGAGCGGCGCGATCATGCGTACCACGGCACCGACGCTGATCACGTGCACGTGGCAGTCGTACGCGGTGAACGTGCGCTGCAACGTCGGTCCCATGGGCAAGCCCATCGGGATCGCATCGCGGAGGCCATGCTCCGTGCGCGCGCGCTCGATCAACTTCTCGGACACGTACACATCTGCAGCTGGCAGCTGCGCGGCCAGGCGCGCCGCGTGACCCAGGCCATGCTTGGTGATCGCAAAGATAGCGAAGCTTTTCCGTTCAGACATGCTTGCGCGCCTCGCTATCGCCGAGCAGCACGCCGGCTTGCCCAGGCTTCTTGATCAACACCATCGTGAAGCAGTCGCCGCGCTCAGCGTCGACCTGCGCGAGGTCGTGCTCGATGCGCTGGTCTTCCATGGTCGCGCGCGAGACGTACACCGCGTTTGCGAGCAAGCCCGCAGCTTCGAGCCGGCCCTTGAGCTGTGCGAGCTCGGGGCCCACTTTCATGAGCACCACCGTGTCGAAGTGCTGCAGCGTGCGCTCCAGATCAGCGAGCCCGCTCGTACCAGGCAAGATCGCGATGCGCTCGTGCCCATCTGCGAGCGGCAAGCCGGCGACCGCAGGCACGGCCATGATCGAGCTGACGCCCGGCACGACCTCGACGTGCAGCGTGGGCAAGCGCTGTAGCAATGTCTGACGCACGTAGATGAACGTGCTGAACGTCGATGGATCGCCCTCGCTCACGAACGCGACATCGAGCCCGCGCTCCAGCTCGGCTTGCATCGCATCGCACGCGCGCTCGACCGCGGGCTTCACGCGCGCGGGGTCTTTGCTCATGGGAAACGTGAGGAACAAGCGTTTTTGCGAGTCTGGCACGTCGAGCGCCGGCTCCACGATCCGCCACGCCATCGAGCGGCTGTAGTCGTTCGACCGCGGCAGCGCGAGCACGGGCACGCGCTCGAGCAGCTGCTTCGCGCGCAGCGTCAAGAGATCCGGTGCGCCAGGGCCTGCGCCCACGCCGTACAGCTTGCCGAGGCTCATGACGCAGCCTCCGGCTTTTGCACGCACAGTATTTGAATCGGGTTCTGCGCCGCGAGCCGCATGTAGCGCGCGAGCGGCTCGGCGCGCGACACCTGCACCATGCTCACCTCGGGCGTGACGCCCATGCCGCGCGCAGCGGCATAGGCTTCGTGCATGTTTTCAAGCGTGATCGCGTTCACCACCAAGCGACCACCTGGCGAAAGCCGCGAGAACGCGAGCTCCATGATCTTCTGCATGCTGCCCTTGCTGCCGCCGATGAACACCGCGTCGGGCGCTTCCAGCTCTACGAGTGCGTCGGGGGCGAGGCCTTCCACGACCGTCAGGTTGTCCGCACCGTGCGTGCGCGCGTTGTCGCGGATCATGCCCACACACTCCGCGTCGATCTCGATCGCGTACACGCGCCCCTGCCGCGCGATCAGCGCAGCCTCGATGCCGACTGAGCCCGAGCCCGCGCCCACGTCCCACACCACGCTGTGCGGTGTGAGCTGAAGCGCAGCGATCGACAACATGCGGATCTCACGCTTGGTGATGAGACCGAGCTTGGGCACGCGCTTCTCAAAGGCCGTCTCAGGCAAATACGGGATGATCGGCAGGCTCGGCGCAGCCTCGCGCACCAGCACCAGTACATTGAGCGGAGAGATGTCTTGTTCCTGCGCGAGCGCTGCCAGGGTAAACCGCCGCACGCGCTCGTCGGTGCCGCCCAGGTGCTCGCACACGTACGCAGTCGCTTCGCCGAAATGATGTGCGAGCAGATGTTCTGCGATCCGGCGCGGGTTGTTGTCGGCATCGGTGAACAAGGCCGCTTTGCGCAAACCTCGCAGCTGCGCGACCACACCGCCTAGCGGTCGGCCGTGCACGCTGATCACACGCGCGTCGTCCCAGGACACGCCCGCACGCGCAAACGCGAGCTGCGCGCTCGAAGGCGCGGGGAGCACCTCGACATGCTCGGCGCCGAGCTGCTCGATCAGGCGTGCGCCGATGCCGAAAAATAGCGGGTCGCCCGAAGCCAGCACGCACACGGTGTTCTCGTCTGCGAGCCGCTGCACTTCTTTCAGCACGCCATCGAGCCGCCCGGAGATCGTCAGCTTGTGCCCGGGAAAATCCGGGAAAAATCCCAACTGACGCGAGCCGCCGACGAGCACCTGTGCCTGCGCGATCGCGTCGAACGCGCGGCTGCTCAAGCTGCGACAGCCGTCATCGCCGATGCCCACGACGCGTACCGCCCGGGCGTGCTTCACGACTGCACCTGCGTCGAGAGGAGGAGCAGCGCGTGGATGATCGCGACGGCGATCGGGCTGCCCCCCTTGCGTCCGGTGACCAAGATCGAAGGCAGCTCAGGGTGCTCCAGGAGCGCCTGCTTGGACTCCGCGGCCGAAACGAAACCGACAGGCACGCCGACCACCAGCGCCGGGCTGATGCCTTCCTCGCGCGACAGACGCACCAGCTCGAGCAGCGCCGTCGGGGCGTTGCCGATCGCCACGATCGCACCCGCGAGCAGCCCGAGCCGCGCAGCCTTGCGCATCGCCATGATCGCGCGCGTGCTGTTCTCCGCTCGCGCCTGCGCGATCACGTCTTCGTCCGAGATGAAGCAGTGCACTTTGCAGCCGTAGCTCGCGAGCCGCTCTTCGTTCAGCCCGACCTGGATCATCTTCACATCTACGAGCACCGGTGCGCCGGCTTTCAACGCAGCGAGCCCGGCACGCACCGCATCGGGATGCACGCGCGCGAGGTCTTTGAACTCGAAGTCCGCAGTCGCGTGGATGACGCGCCGCACGATCTGCCATGCGTCGGGCGGAAACCCGTGTGCGCCCACCTCTGCATCGATGATCGCGAAGCTGCCGTCCTCGATGCTGCGCCCCAGGCTGGTCATCTGTCGCATGTCATTCATGATGTCTTCTCCGGAGCTGGTTCTGCAGCTGAAGGCGGCGGCCACTGGCCGAGCAGCGCGCCGCTGAAATCTACCAGGTACGCGCGGACATCGAGCCCGCCGCCGATCTTCGCGAGGCCATGGAAACAAGCCTTTTCGCAGATCAAGTCGGTGATGCCGGTGAGCCCGCGCTCGTTGCACAGCTCGAGCACGTGGCGCGCGGTGTTGGCTTGCGCGATCTGCGCGCGCGTGTCCCCGTCTGCGCCGAGCTGCGCCGCAAACTCCGCGAGCAGCTCCAGGTTCACTTCGGAGCCAGCAACGTGCGTCTGCATCTTGCCGTTGGCCATCTTCGAAAGCTTGCCCATCATGCCGACGATGCGCGCGGTCGCGAGCCCTTTGCGCTTGGCATGCTTGAGCGCGACGCCGACGAAGTCGCCCATCTGGATGAACGCTTCTTCCGGCAACGTCGGAAACAGCTTCATCGCGTAGGCCTCGGACTTGCCACCCGTGGTCAAGACTACTTCCGTGAGGCCGAGCTCTCTCGCAACATCGATCGCTTGCACCACGCTCGCGCGAAACGCCGCGGTGGAGTAGGGGCGCACGATGCCAGTCGTGCCGAGGATCGAGATCCCGCCGAGCAAGCCAAGGCGCGCGTTCGTCGTCTCTTTCGCGAGCTCTTCACCGCGCGGCACGCTGATCTCGACTTCCACGCCAGCGTCTTCTGTGAGCTCTTCGCTCACCATCTCGGCGATGTTCTTGCGCGGAACTGGGTTGATCGCAGCTTCACCGACAGTCAAGCCGAGCCCCGGCTTGGTCACCGTCGCCACGCCTTGACCGCCGCGGATCTTCACCGTGCCAGGCTCAGCGACGCGCCGCACACGCGCGACGATCTCTGCGCCATGCGTGCAGTCAGGATCGTCGCCACCGTCTTTGATGATGCTCGCGAGCACATGATCTTCGTGCAGCTCACAGCGTTCGAGCGTGAACGTGACCTTCTGGCGATTCGGCAAGACGGACTCGATCTGCTCGAGCGCAGCCCGCGAAAGCAGCGCGCGCGTCGCCGCTTTCGCAGCGGCTGCAGCGCACGCACCCGTAGTGAAGCCGGTTCGCAGGCCGCCGCGCTGCCGCTCTGGAACCTTGCTCGTCATGGCGCAGGCTGCGCGGGTTTGGCTTTTTTCTCGTGATTGAAGAAGCTCTCGCTCTGGATGTGCGCTTCGGGCACACCCGCAGCTATCAGCTGCGCTGTCGACTGGCGCGCGAGGATACCGTCGCCGGTCAAGTAGACCTGCGCTGGCAGCTCCTTTTCGAGCCGCTCCTCGAGCCAGCGCTCCAGCTCCATGGCACGGAGCGGCGCCTGCACGCTCGCGAGCGGCTCGGAGCGGAGATCGGTGAGGTTCCCGAGCTTCTCGCGCAAGAACTGATCGCTCAGGAATGCATCTGGATGCGTGCGGAAGTGCCAGAGCTGCACGCGCGACAGGTGCGGCTGCAGCGCGGCCGAGCGCATGAGGCCAATGGCTGCGCTCGCGCCGCTGTCGGTCGCGATGATCCACACGGATCCTTCACGCGACGCGAGGTCCTCAGGTACTTGCAGCTTGCCCCATGGTCCGGTGAAGCGCAGCTCACGGCCGACTTCGATCCCATTGAGCAGCTCCGAGCCTTCACCACCCGGCAAGCAAAAGACGCCGAGCTCGAAGCCCTGCGACTCGCTGTCCGGCGAGAGCATCGAGTACGCACGCTTGCGCGCGCGCCCGTCGTCGAGCTTCAGCCCTGTGTCGATGATGATGTACTGGCCACCTCGGAAAGTCAGCGGGCGCTCGTCAGACAGCTCCATCCGCAGCCAGCGGCTGCCGCCGAAACCTCGCGCCTCGCGCAGCACGGCTCTGCGGACGTCGCTCATGCTTCCTCGGAAACAGGGTAGATCTCGTGGATGTAGTCATGCATCTCGTCGAGCTCGCGACACAACCGGTGCATGCCTTCGAGCTGCGCGCGCAGCTCCATCTCGACCTTCTTGTTGAACACGATCAGCGTCTGCAGATACGCGCGGGAAGGGTGATCTCCCGGCGTCTTGGCGAGCTTCTCCTCGAGGCCCACGAGCGAGGTCTCGTACAGCGATAGCAGCCGCGAGAAGTCTTCTGCCTTGCGCATCGAGGAGAGCGGCCCTGGCGTGTTCGCGAGCGGGCCGAGCTCCGCGAGCTCGTGGCTCTGGGCAGCCTCGTCATAACCACCGAGTAGTCCCATCAAACCCAAGCGCAGCGCTGCGACTTCATGACATGCCATTGTGTTTTTCCGCTCCTATATCGTGGCAAACGTGGCTCAACCGGGGCGGCAACCCTACGCTCTACCCCATGATGTTGTCGACCAGCTTGGCAACGAGCTGGTCTCTGAGCAGATGGTCGTGCACCAGGGAGTGCACGTCCGCCTCGCTGAATCCGCGATACCAGACGCCGTCTGGGTAAACCACGAGCGTCGGGCCCTCGCCGCAGCGGCCCATGCAGCCTGTGCGGGTCACCCGCATGCGCTCCATCAGCTTGTTCGCTTTGAGCTCCCGGCGCAGGCTGGTGAGCACCGCGAGGCTGCCCCTGTCGGCGCAGTCGGCGTTCGTGCAGATCAGCACGTGCTTCACCAGCGGCTTGTGCGCGTGCACGTGCGGCATCGCTTGGCCGTGCGTGACCGAGTGGCGCACGCTCCAGAGCAGCGCGCGCAGGCCGCCGACCTCTTGGCTCACGCTGCCGATCGCGCGGCGGTACTGACACGTGTCGCAAGGCATGGCGCCGTCGCCGCGCTGAGCCGCTGCGATGCGCTCGCGCAGCGCTTCGAGCACGGATGGATGCGCGCCGAGCACGTTCGTGACTTGAAACGAGATCCAGGGTGTGCGCTCTGCGAGCTGCGCGACCTGATCTTGCAGCCGGTTCATCAGCCGGCCTGCGAACAGCATATAAGGCGCGACGATGATGCGACTCGGACGCTGTCGCTGCGCCCGCTCCAGCGCGGGTGCGAGCGCGGGCTGCGTGATGCCGAGAAAGCCCACGTCGACCGAGGCGAAGCCTCGTCCTTCGGTGCACAGCCTGACGAGCTTGAACAAGTCGCCGTTGGCGTCAGGGTCACTCGCGCCGCGGCCCACGACGACGAGCGCGGTGCTCGCAGGATCGGCTGCATGCGGCGCGATCTGCGCGTACAGCGCGTCGACCATGTTCGGATGCACGCCGAGCGCGGGCGCGAGCACGAAGCGCACGTTCGGAAACTGCGCGCGCGCACGTGCGATCGCGAGGGTGAAGTCGTTTTTCAGGTGCGGACCGCCGAACAAGAGCAGCGGCGCGACGACGACCTCGAGGTGCTCGGCCGCCGCTGCCAGCAGCGCGTCTTCGAGCAGCGGATGCGCCAGCTCGATGTACGCATGACGGACCGTCGAGGCAGGGCTGTGCGCCGCATACGCAGCGCACAGTGCCTCGAAGTCCGCATTCGCAGGAGCCTCGCGGCTCCCGTGACCCACGATCAACACGCAGGTCTTAGGTCGTTGCGCTAGTGACAATAGTTCTGACCTTTGGGAATCGTGACGCTCCACGGATACTTGCCGACGTTGCTGAACGTCTTTTTGACCTTGCGCGTGGCCACATCGAGCACCACGACGCTGTTCGCGCTCGACACTGTGGCGACGATGTACTTGCCATCTGCCGTGGTGGAGGCTGTCTCGGTGTTGCCGCCGACGCCGATGCGCTCGATCACTTCGCCCTTCGAGGTGTCGACCACCGCGATGTCTTCGCGTACGCGGTTCATCACGAACGCGAGGTTCGGTTCGAGCGGCGAGAAGTTGACGCCGTACGCTTCCTCGTCGCCAGGCAAGGTCGCACTGACCGAAGGCTTGAGCTTCTCGTGCGCGTCGATCACCGAGATCGTCTTGTCGCCGAAGTTCGGCACCACGTGACGCAGCGGCGCGCCCTTGAACGGATGCTCGGCGAACGCGACCCACGGGCCTTTGCCCACGGACAGCTCACCCTGCTTTTTGCCGGTCTTTGCGTCGACCGTCAACACTTTACCGCTCAGGTGATGCGCCGCGAACAAGGTGCCGTCCTCGGCGATCTGTGCATCGGCAAAGCCGCCTTCGTTTTCGATCTGGCGACGGTCCTGGTACTCGTCGAGCGAGATCGTGTCGGTGACTTCGAGCTTACGCATGTCGACGCGGCTCAAGAAGTTGCCGCCGATGTTCGCGACGTAGCCCCAGTCGCCGTCTGGCGTGAAGCGCATGAAGTGAGGTGTCTCGAAGCCGCTGATGCGCGTACGCTCACGGTCGTCGCTCATGTCGAGGAACGCCACTTCGTTGGTCGCTTCGACCATCACTGCGATCAGCCGGCCGTCCGGGCTGAGCGTGAGGTGCGTGGGGTGACCCGTGACGTCGATTTTCTCCGCGACTTCGAGCTTCTTTGCATCGACGACGATGGCTTCGTCGGTCGCAGAGGACGTAACGTACACCTTGGTGAAGTCGTCGTTCAGCTCAGCCATGTGGTTTTCGCCACCGCCAGTCGGAACCTTGCCGATCACCTCGAGCTTCTCGAGGTCGATGATCGTGAGCTCTTCGCTGTCGCGGCTCACGATGTACGCGCGCTGTTCGAGCTGCTTGGCGCTCGGCTCGAGCACGCCGGGCTGCGCTGGGCCTGCGTCATCGGCCGCTTCGCCGCTCGCAGCATCCTCGCCGCTACAAGCTGCAACGCCGAGGCATAGTGCCCAGACAAACTGTTTGTGTCGCGTCTTCTGTGTAAGCATTCGTGGCTCCGATCAGTGACCTTGCTGCGATCCGCGGTTAGCACCTGCGTTCGCAACATCGGCGCTCGCTGCCAGATGCGCTCACTACGCGATAATGGAAATGTGGTTGCCGAGCGACATGACTGCCCGATGCAACGCTCCGTATCCACGCGGAAGCGCACTGCGCGACTTGCTTTAGGAAGGTCTTCTGGCTCGCAGACTTCCGGGCTTGCGCTCGGACGCCGCACCACCTTCCCCGGCTGTTTTTGCCGAGTGGCTCAACGGTGCGGCTGAGTCTGCTTACAGCGGCGGGACCGCGCCGGATTCTAACCGGTCTTCCCTGTTACCCTCTCACGCATGAGTGAGAGGCGCCTAAAGCAGCCATGTTGCAAAGAGCAAATACGCCGGCACGAGTACTGCCCTTCTGGGTGGAGTGTCAAGACGCGCCGCATGCGTTCAGCTGGCGTCGCGGCCTAGGAGGAGCTGGCCCTGTGCATCGCCCAAGTGGCGCTGCCCGTCGAACACCGGGACACCTCGCAGAAAAGTTTCGCGCACCGCGCCGACCAGCTGCGCACCCAAGTAGGGCGACACGCGGTGCCTGAAGAACAGCTGCTCGGGTCGCACCTCGAAGCTCGCGTCAGGATCCCACACGACCAAGTCGGCGTCATGGCCCGGCGCGATGCGCCCTTTGCGTCGCGCGAGCCCCGCGAAGCGCGCGGGCCCTGCGCTGGTCCAGCGCGCGAGCTCGACCGGCGTTGCGCCGCGCTGACGTGCGTGCGTCCAGACGTTCGCGAGCCCTAACTGCAGCGAGGAGATGCCGCCCCAAGCTGCATGGAAGTCGCCGCGCTCGCGCTGCTTGAGCTGAGGCGTGCACGGGCTGTGATCGGTCACCACGAAGTCGATCACGCCCTCGAACAGGCCCTGCCAGAGCGCTTCGCGGTTTTCGTGCTCACGGATCGGCGGCGCACATTTGTACTCCGTCGCGCCGTCGGGGATCGACTCGGCCTCCAGACACAAGTAGTGCGGGCACGTCTCCACGCTGATCGGCAAGCCTGCTCGTTTCGCCGCCCTTAGCTGCGGGAGCGAGCTCGCTGCGGACAGATGGACGATGTGGACATGGCAGCCCGTCTCGCGGCACAGCTCGATCAAGAGCGCGATCGCAGCGTCTTCCCACTCGCTCGGACGCGACGCGAGATAGCTTTGGTACGCGCGCGGGTCGTCTCCGGTGCTGTGCGCGCCGAGATCGAGCTCCGCGTGCGCGAGCAGCGGCAAGCCGTGTGCGTGCAGCACGGGCATGGCTGCGCGCAGGTCTTCCTCCGTAGCGTTCGGGAACTCATCGATCCCGGAATGCACCATGAACGCTTTACACCCGAGCACACCCCCGTGCGCGAGCGCGGGCAGCTCCGGCGCATTGCCTGGGATCACGCCGCCCCAGAAGCCCACGTCCACCCAACACTGCTTCTGACAGGCTGCGATCTTCAGCGCGAGCGCATGCGCCGTCGTCGTGACGGGCAAACAATTGAGCGGCATGTCGACGAGCGTTGTGACGCCACCAGCTGCAGCGGCGCGCGTAGCAGTCGCATAGCCCTCCCAATCGGTCCGTCCAGGCTCGTTGATGTGCACATGACAATCGACCAATCCCGGCGACACCATCAGGTCACCGACATCACGCAAGAGCACGTCAGGCGCCGGCGTGTCCGGCCCGACGTACTCGATCCCCCCGCGTTCATCGACCACCACGAAGCCTGCAATGATCTGATCGTCCTGAACGATGCGCGTACTCTTCAGTGCCCAACGCTGCATACACGCGATGATACACCGCTTGTATTTCATCCCCGTGCTCATCTGGGCTTGCGTCGGGCAGGCTGGCTGCCTGTGGGGTCGCACCGCCGTTTCTTGCTGTCGGGAGGACCCTCGGCCTAGGCTGCGCCATGGACAAGCAGTTCATGGTCGATCAGCTCGCCGCTCGCATTCGGGACTCTCTGCAGACCGCGCTGCGCGAGCAGGAAGCGGCTGCCACCGAGGCGCGTGACGGGGCTTCGCCCAGCGAAAAGCGTGATGATGCGCGTACGGCGCTCGAGTTCTCCAACTTGGCTCGCGCACAGGGCCGAAGGGCGCTGGCAGCCCAAGAGGAGCTCGCGCGCATCGAGAGCTTTCGCCCAGGCAAGTCCGGGTCGCGGGTCAAGCTGGGTGACATCGTAGAGATCGAAGACGGTCCAGCGGGCCGCACCATCTTCTTGGCGCCTGTGGGCGCCGGCCTAGAGCTCACGATGCCGGATGGCGATGGCTTCGTCACAGTCGTGACGCCCGCTTCCCCGATCGGCAAGGCGATCCTCGGCCGCGAGCTCGGAGATACGATCGAGATCAGCGTAAAAGGTGAGGACCGCGACTGGACCGTGACGTTCATCGGATGATGCAGCTCTTGGCTGCAAGCGTTGCAGCGTAGCCTCGCTGTCAGCGGCTCGCGGGTGCCGGTGGCGTCTCCGCGCCGCGGCCTTTGGACGCGCGGTGCAAGATCCGCTACTTAAGCGGCCCCATGGCTCGTCGAATGCTGATCATCAATGTTGCCGCCTTGAGCCCGCGCGAGGTGACCGAGCAAACTCCTAACTTGCGTGTGCTGGCGCAGCGTGGGGGGCTGTATCCCGTGCGCGAGCCGTTTCCGAGCTTGACGAGCAGCTCGCACGCCACGCTGCTCTACGGAAGCTTGCCGAGCAGTCACGGGATGATCGGCAACTGCTTGTATTCGCGCGAGTACGCGAAGCTGTTCAACTGGAACCGCTCCAGTCACTTGATCTCGGGCACGCCGCTCTGGGAGGCGGCGCGCGCGCGGGAGCCGAAGGTGCGAACGGCGAACTTGTTCATGCGGCACAGCGCCGACAGTACGTGCGACGTGCGCGTCATCGAGCGGCCTGTGTACTGGGTGAGTGGGCGCAAGCAGTTCGAGTTCTTCGCCGAGACGCGGGCGCTGCACGATGAGCTTGTGGAGAAGCTCGGCGCGTTTCCGTTTCAGCGCTTTTGGGGACCGCTCGCGGGCATCGGCTCCAGCGAGTGGATCATCGGCGCGGCCCTGCACATCATGGAGCGCCAGGACCCGGAGCTGATGCTCGTGTACCCACCGTTCCTCGACTATGACGGTGCGCGCTTCGGGCCCGATGCGCCGCAGACTCACGCTGCGCTGCGCGCGATGGACGCGGCGCTCCTGCCGCTATTGGCTGCCGCTCAGAGTCAGGATCGCGATGTCCTGATCGTGTCTGACTACGGGTATGAAACCGTAAATCAGCCGGTGTACTTGAACCGCGAGCTGCGCCGCGCGGGCTTCATCAACATCGAGGATGCAGCCAACGGCGAGCGCCTGGACTTTGGCACATCGCGCGCATTCGCCGTGTGCGACAACCAGGTCGCGCACGTGTACGTGGCACGCGAAGACGACATCCCTCGCGTGCGTGCAGTGCTTGAAGCCACGAGCGGCGTGAAGGAAGTGTTGGACCGTGCCGCCCAAGAGCCGCTCGGGATCGCGCACCCGCGCTCCGGCGAGCTGATCGCAGTCTCCACCCCACAGGCGTTCTTCTCGTATCCCTACTGGTTGGACGAGGACAAAGCGCCCGACTTCGCAGACTGCGTCGCGATCTTCGACAAGATCGGCACCGACACCTGCGAGCTGTTTTTGAAGCCAGGCGTGGCGGGTAAGCTGCACTTGGCCAAGCGCCTGGCGCAGCTCGTGGCTGGCCTGAAGGTTCCGTACAACATCATCGACACCAACGATGGGAACGTACGAGGTGCAAGGCGCATCGCACGTGACGACCCGCAGCGTGGAGCTGCAGCGGTCGCGAGTTGGGATCTCGGGCGCAACGGCGTCGTTCCCATGGAAGACCTGAAGGATTTGGTTCTGCAGCGTATGTTCACCCGATGAACGTGATGGCGAGCCGGCCTGATGGCGCGCGTGTTGGGCCAGCGGCGACGCGCGCTTGCCGACCGTCGAGAGCTTGGACGTGCGCGAGCAGACACGCTCAGGCTAGGGACTTCGCTTCGCCGCCTGCATGCGCATCCCGATGCGGTTCGCGCTCGCGCTTCGACGCGCGGACAAAGCGCTGGCTGCGCGTGCGCTGCAGCGATACGCTCGTCAGCATGGCTTTGTGCATCTCCACCGTCACGCGAAGTCATCTTGGTCGTTTGCTGTCGGCGCTCTTCACCCTGAGCGGTTGCGCCGGCGCGCTCACTTTCGCTGAGCCGTTGCCGCCCGGCGCGAGCGTCGGTGACGAGCCGCCACCAGCCGCTGCGTCGTTCTACAAGGCGAACACCGGTCGCGGCAGCGTGGTGGTCACGGCGAAAGTCGACGGGCAGCCAGCGGCTGCACGCGTGAAGGTCCTCGATGGCAGCTCGAAGCCGGTGGTGGAAGGCGCGACCGGCGAGTCGATCTCGTTGCCCGCCGGGACGCAGCGCATCTCGGTGACGATCGTCGACGCAGGAGCCCTGCTCGACAAGCCAACGCAGAATCTCAGCGTGTTCATCGAGTCCGGTAAGTCGACGCCTGTAGATGTCACGTTTCGGTGGGCGAAGGTTCGATTGGATGTGCTCGTCGGCGGTCGCTCTCAAGGCAAGGTGCCGGTGAAGTTGTTTCGCGGCGGCCAAGCAGTGGCCGAGCTGCAGTCGGGCAGCGCGCCGCAAGCGATCTCGCCCGGCAAGTACGAAGCGGATGTGCTCTTGCGTGGTCGCACCATCCACGTGACTGGCCTCGTGTTCTTGGAAGGCGCGGAGCAAACAGTTCCGGTGCGCGCGCAGCTGTAACGAGCACGCGCTCTCGTCGTTCCCCAATCAGACAGTCGATTGGCGACTTTGGATTGTAAGGCGGCCGTGTGCGGAACGATCCGCCCTTCAGCTGCCATGTCTAAGCGCGTGTGCGTAGCCGAAAGCGACACCCTTTGGCGCGATTCAATCGCCGCGCACACGCACGCAAAACAGCGCATTCAGAAGCGCGACAGCGAGAGGACATAACCTTACGTTAGACGCTATCCGTCGCTGCCAACCTCCCTAGCGTGGATAGGTACATGGTGTTACACCAGGTAAGAAGAGGTTGTCGAAGTGCATGATTATCCGGTTGATTGGCCCGGTGCCGGGACGGTCGAGCTTTCCGTACACGACCTGCCGCACGAGTCCGCCACGACCGAATGGTGGTACGTAAACGGCCACATCCAAGCGCACACGGGCGGTCGCTACGCCTTTTTCGCGGCGTTCTTCCGACGCGTGACTGGCTACGATCCTGTGACGCAGCTGCCGCGTTACATGCATTCGCTCACCTGGTCGATCAACGATTTGAATGATCTCCAGAGCACGTACGTGTCGCGCGTGGACAAGGGCGCGCCGCAAGAAGGCATGCGCCGCATCGAAGCGGGCTTCGGCTCGCGCGATCCGCGCATCGATCGCGGGATCCGCGAGGTGCTGGAGCGCGGCCACGTGCCGAAGCCCGATCGTGTGTTCGACGGGCAGGTGCACATCGAGAAGAACCGGCTCGGCCTGCACTATGCCAACGACAGCTTCTGCAAGAACGACGATGGCAGCTACCAGCTGCACTTGTTCGACGCCGAGCGACGCCTGGGCGCGGAGCTGCGGATCATGCCGCAAAAGCCGCCTATTCGGCACGGTGAAGATGGTGTGGTGCGCGGCTCGGAAGACGAGTCGATGTTCTACTACTTCATCCCGCGCTGCGAGGTGACCGGCTCGCTGACGTATCAGGGCACCGAGCTGCGCGTAGCGCAAGGGCAGGGCTGGTACGACCACGAGTTCGGCGTGGGCGAGGTCTACGACGTAGACATCGCCGCGGAGCGGCAGCTGCCAGCGGCAGAGCGCAAGCGCGTGATCGAGGAGCGCCGCGCGCGCTTCGATGCTTCGATGGTGGGCTGGAACTGGATCTCGGTGCAGTTCGATGATGGCACCGAGCTCTCGGTCTATCCGGAGCAGTACGTATGCTTGAACAAGAGCGCGGGCGATCACGCGATCACCATCGGTCCGCGCGGCGAGCGGGCGGTCTACACAGAGTTCACGCTCACCGAGCTCTCGCACTGGCAGAGCGCGATTACGTTCGTGGAGTACCCCACGCGCTGGCGTCTGCAGATCCCCGAAGCCGAGATCGATCTGCAAGTCAAGACTGCGTTCGACGACCAGGAGGTCGTAACGTTGATCGCGCGCAACTCGTTCTACGAGGGGCGCGTCGATGTACGCGGCACCAAGCGCGGTAAACGCGTGACAGGAGTCGGTTTCGTCGAGCGCAGCGGCATCGGCATCAGCGAAGACCTCGACACGTTCTTCGATCAGGTCGGCAAGCTGGTGCGGCGTTCGGTCGAGCGGATGGTGCCGAAGAGCCCGACGCGCGAGCAGGCGGTCGAGCTGATCGCTGCGCCGGGTCGCGAGTACTACCTCGACGGCGTCGACCTCGAGCAGTACGCCCGTACGCATTTACATCCGCTGCGCGAGATCGTGGACCGCGGCGGCAAGGGCTGGCGTTCGTACGCCATGAACACATGCATCGATGTGGTCGGCGGTGATTCGCGCGACTTCGTGCAGTGGATCGCTGTTCCGGAGCTGATGCACGTCGGCTCTCTGATCGCGGACGACGTGCAGGACAAAAGCACGATACGTCGCGGCGGTCCGACGGCTCACCTGATCTACGGTGAGGCTCAGGCCATCACGTCGGGCACGGCCGGCTACTTCATCGGTACGGGTCACTTGAAGCACAACAAGCTCTCGGCTTCGGCGCAGCGTGCGCTGTACGAGCTGTACTTCGACGTGCTGCGCGCGGGCCACGCCGGTCAGGCGCTCGACCTCGATGGCTTTGCGGGTGTGGTCGCGGACACTGTAAAAAGCGGTGAATCCAGCCTGCTCGAGAGTCGCGTGCTCGCGGTGCATCGGCTCAAGACGGGCGTACCCGCGGGGTGTCTCGCGCGCATGGGCGCGATCGCGGGCGGTGGTAGCAGCGAGCAAGTCGCGGGCCTCGGAACGTTCTTCGAGAACCTCGGTCTCGCGTTTCAGATCGTCGACGACGTGCTGAACCTGCGTGGCTTTCAGCACAACCTGAAGACGCGCGCAGAGGATGTGACGCAGGGGAAGATCACGCTCCCGGTGGCAAAAGCGCTCGGTCGCTTGTCGTTGGAGGAGCGGCGGTGGCTCGCAGACACGCTGGCTTCGAAGCCTGAAGACATGCCCACGATCAGCCGCGTGGTCGAGGTGTTGGAGCAGTGCAATGCCGTCGAGGACTGCTCGCGCATGGCGCGTCAGTTGATCGACGACTCCTGGCAGCGGGTTTCTGTGTTGCTGGAAGACTCGCTTGCCAAAGTGATGCTGCGCGCATTCGGTTGGTACGTGATCGAGCGCCATTACTAGGCCTCAGACGTCATTCAGAGCTGGCCGAGCGGTGCGCGATAGAAGCGCGCTCGCTCCGCCCTGGTCGCCATTGGTTCGCTGCGCGTGCCGCCATTAGCTGCGACACGGCCCCGCTCCATCAGGGCCCTCGCACGTCCCAAGCGGCGCAGCGGTTGCAATACTGTAGCCTTGAAGGAAATCCTTGGCATGATAACTAAAGCACGACATCGTCTTCATGAAAGACCGAGCGTTCATTCGGCATTAGGACCCTTATGGCCACGCAGACGAAGTCCACGCCCGGCGGCGAACCGACCTGGACCTTTCTGACCAACCACGCGCATGTGCTGATCTGCATCGCCATGGATCCGAAGGCCCGATTGCGGGACATCGCAGACCTCGTGGGCATCACCGAACGCGCGGTCGCACGGATCTTGTCCGAGCTCGAGGCGAGCGGCTATGTCGAGCACAAGCGCGATGGTCGCCGTAACATCTACAAGGTGCGCACAAACCTGCCGTTTCGGCACCCGCTCGAGCATCACCGCAACGTGGGCGTATTGCTCGAAGCGATCGTACGCGGAGGGCGGCCCAAGGGTCGCTCCGACAAGTAACTGAGGCAAGCCACGCGCCCGAGGTAGTCGTGCCCTGACCGGCGAAGGTGATGCCGCCTCGCAGCGGCGGCCGGCTGCCACGCGTCAGCGGCTCCCTGAACGCCGCGCCGCAGCATGTCCTGGGGCTCGCCCGAGCTTCCCTTGACAATGCGCCCCGCGCATCTAGATTCATGAAAATAATGTCAGGCTTTAGCTGTCATGAAACGCGCCTACGCCGTTGCGCTCACGACGGGCAACGTAGGAGATAGAATGGGGGAAGACGCATCCGGGGTGCAGCCAACACCTTCCGATAGCTTGCGTGAGCTCGTCCTCCGGCATCGCTCGGAGATCACCACCGTCATCGTGTATGCGATTTGCGTCGGCTTGTTCACGCTGGCGACGCCGATCGCCGTCCAAGCGCTCGTGAACACGGTGGCTTTCGGCACGCTCATGCAGCCCCTGCTGGTGCTTGCCACTGCGCTCGTCGCACTGCTCTCCGTCTCCGGTGCGCTCAAAGCGCTGAAGTTCCGCGCCGTCGAAGTGATCCAGCGGCGCATCTTCGTAGAGACCATCTCGCGGATCGCGTTCAGCTTACCTTGTGCCGATGCCAGAGCGCTCGAACGTGCGGGTGGAGAGCACCTCGTGCACCGGTACTTCGATTTGTTCGTGGTACAGAAGTCGCTCGCGTCGTTGCTGCTGGGCGGCGTCGATGTCGTGCTCGCCGCGCTCGTGGGCATGCTGGTGCTGGCCTTTTATCATCCCTTCCTGCTTGCCTTTGACCTGGCGCTGATTGGCATGCTGCTCCTTGTCGTGCTCGGCCTGGGGCGCGGCGGGATCAAGACCGCGATCGCAGAGTCCACCTCGAAGTACGATATCGCGAACTTTCTCTCTGATGTGGCAGATGCCACCTGCGCCTATCGCGACCGAGGAGGAATGGCGTTCGCGCATGCCAGGGTGGACGAGCTCGCACAGAAGTATCTCGTGACGCGCGCAGCTCATTTCGACGTCGTGTTTCGCCAGTTCTCCGGGGCGATGGTGGTCCAAGTGATCGCGAGCGCGGGCCTGCTCGGACTGGGTGGATGGCTCGTGATCGAACGCGAGCTCAGCTTGGGGCAGCTGGTGGCTGCAGAGCTGATCGTCACGATGTTGGTCAACACCATCGCTCAGCTGGTGAAGTACACGGATACCTACTACGAGCTCGTCACGGCGGGGTACAAGCTGCAGGGGCTGATCGCGCTTCCCACGGAACAGCAGAGCGGGGACCGCGGTGTCGAAGTGGAGGGCAAGCCGGTGGCCCTGACTATCAGGGACCTGCACGCCACGGTAGGTTCTCGCACGCTGTTTGCGGGAGCGGAGCTCGAGTTGCCAGCGGGAGCGAAGGTCGCGCTGGTGGGGCCCGCGGAGAGCGGTAAGAGCTATCTGATCGATCTCTTCTTTGGCTTGCAACGGCCGACGCGAGGACACATCGAGCTCGACGGTACCGATGTACGTGAGCTGTCGCGAGCTGCGCTGCGTGAACGCGTTGCAGTCGTGCACGGTCCAGAGATCGTGTCCGGCACTGTGATCGAGAACATTCGCCTCGGGCGCGACGACATCTCCTCCGGCCGCGTGCGTTCGCTGCTCGAGGACCTTGGACTCGCGGAGGAGTTGTTGCGGTTGCCGGACGGTCTGGAAACCAAGCTGTCATCATCGGGATGGCCGCTGTCTACCAGCCAAGCTCTGCGGGTGACGATCGCGCGCGCGATCGCGCGCAGCCCAGGGCTGCTGGCGATCGACGCTCCGCTCTCCACCATCAACTCCGACAGTCTCCAACGCGTGCTCGGATTCTTGGCGCGCCCGCATGCGCCTTGGACGTTGATCGTCGCGGCAGCTGAAGCGCAAGTCCTGCCCTATTGCGATCGCGTAGTGCGCCTCGAAGGACAGCGCTTCGAACAGGAGAAGCTCGAATGACCGAGCCTGTGCGCTCCATACCGCTTGTGGCCGCGACGCTCGTGCCCGCGCCCGTACGCGCCGAGATCGTCGTGCGCTGGTTGGTGTTAGGACTGGTCGCGTTGTGCAGCGCGCTCGCGCTCGCGCCCTGGCAGCAATCGGTATCCGGTCAAGGCAGAGTCATCGCATACGCGCCCGTCGAGCGTCGACAGTCGGTAGATGCGCCCGTCTCCGGTCGCATCGTCCGCTGGTTTGTACAGGAGGGCGACATGGTGGTCGCTGGCCAAGAGCTCGCTGAGATCAGCGACAACGACCCTCTCTTTTCCGAGCGCCTGCGGACCGAACGGGCTGCGGTCGCGTCTAAGCTCGTGAGCTATGAGGAGCAGGTCACAGCCCTCGAGGCTCAGATCGCGAACGCCACGCGCGTACGTCGTACAGAGACGGTCGCTGCAGAGGCGAAGCTGCGTGTCGCCACCGAGAAGCTCCGCAGCTTGAGGCTCAAGCTCGAAGCAGCCGACGCTGCGCTCGTCACCGCAACGCTCAACCTCGGCCGAACGCGGGCGCTCGCGGACCGCGGCCTGGCGGCGGAGAGAGACCTCGAGTTTGCGACGCTCAATGCCACCAAAGCACGCACCGATCGTGAGGGCGCTCGAGCAGATGTGGACGCCGCTTTGGGCGAGATCGACGCTGCGAGAGCAGCGATCGAGAAGGTCCGCGCGGACGGTGACGTAAAGATTCAGGACGCCGAGGTCAAGCTGCGTTCGGGCAGATCGGAGGTTGCAGACGCACGCGCAGCGCTCACGCGGCTCGAAGTCACGATCGCGCGACAGCCAACCAGATCGTCCGCGCTGCGCGGCCTGCGGTGGTGTTGAGAGTGCTCGCTGCGCAGGGTGGTGAGCAGTTGAAGCAAGGTGATGCGCTGGCCACGCTCGTCCCGGTGACGGAGGAGCGTGCTGTCGAAGTGTGGGTCGATGGCAACGACGCAGCCATTGTCTCCGAGCGTCGGCACGTGCGCCTTCAGTTCGAGGGTTGGCCGGCAGTGCAGTTCGTCGGCTGGCCCTCGGTCGCGGTCG
>Ga0190269_10000153_pt1 | contig 35146 bp, 29 predicted proteins | sample Popmic249IS_FD_133749 | JGI IMG/M metagenome (GOLD analysis project Ga0190269, IMG submission 133749) | Populus adjacent soil microbial communities from riparian zone of Blue River, Arizona, USA - 249 IS | ecosystem: Environmental > Terrestrial > Soil > Riparian zone | place: USA: Arizona... | reverse complement strand
GCGTCACGCTTTCGCGCATTGCGCAAGATTCCCCACTGCTGCCTCCCGTAGGAGTCTGGGCCGTGTCTCAGTCCCAGTGTGGCTGATCGTCCTCTCAGACCAGCTACCCATCGTTGCCTTGGTAGGCCGTTACCCCACCAACAAGCTAATGGGCCGCGAGCCCCTCCCAATGCGGAGGCCGAAGCTTCCTTTAGCGAACAGGCTGATGCCTGTGCGCCACATCCGGTATTAGCCCGAGTTTCCTCGGGTTGTCCCGGTCATCGGGGCAGGTTACTCACGTGTTACTCACCCGTTCGCGGCTTTGCCCCAGGGCAAGCCCTGGTTCGTCGCACCACTTGCATGTGTTAAGCACGCCGCCAGCGTTCGTCCTGAGCCAGGATCAAACTCTCCGTGAAATGTACTTCTACAGAGAGCCTGTCATATCTCAGTTGGCCGCCGAGTACACAAATACAACGACCGACATGACGAGGTAAATCAAAACCATCCGGCACGCTGGCGCACCGAATGGGTCGGACTCGAACATTCCGCGGACCAGTTGCTCGGGTCCACGGAGTGCACGCTGCTCAGTTTTCAAAGACCACTGCGCCTCCGCGACGGGGCTCGTCGCTCTCGACGCTTGGAGCCGCCACAGGCAGCCCCAAGAGGGCAAAGAAATATAGCACTGCCGAGGCTGCTTGCCTAGGGGGTGGTCCTCAGGCGGCAGAAGCGTCGCTTCCCCACCTGCAGCACGTGCCCGTCAAGGCTATCGGACTCGAGGTCCAGAGGCTCGGCGGGTAGCGGCTCCCCGTCGAGCTTGACCGCTCCCTGCGCCAGCAGGCGTCGCCCCTCGCTGCTGCTGAGCTCGAAGGCGCCCGCGATCAGGCGCGGCAGGTGGACGAGGCCGTTGCCGTCGGCGCGGTAGTCCCCGAGGTCCACCTCGGGGATCTCGTCCGGCACCGCGTGCTGGACGTGGATGCGGTTGAAGCGCTCCTCCGCGGCGGCTCCCGCCCCCGCGCCGTGGAAGCGGTCGACGAGACGCCGGCCAAGCTCCCGCTTCGCCTCGTTCGGCCCTGCGGCGGGCTGCTCGGAGCCCAGCAGCAGCCGGTAGTACTCGGGCATCGCCTCGTCGGGGATGCTCATCAGGCGGCCGAACATCTCCTCCGGCGCGTCGGTGACGCCGACGTAGTTGCCGAGCGACTTGCTCATCTTGCGCTCGCCGTCGGTTCCGACCAGGATCGGCAGGGTCATAATCGACTGCGGTTTCTGGCCGTAGGCCCCCTGGACGTCGCGCCCGAAGAGAAGGTTGAACTTCTGGTCGGTGCCGCCGAGCTCGACGTCGGCCTCCACCGCGACCGAGTCGTAGCCCTGCAGCAGCGGGTAGAGCAGCTCCAGCGCCGCGATCGGCTGCGCCGCCGCCATCCGCTTCTGGAAGTCGTCGCGCTCGAGCAGGCGCGCCACAGTCGTCTGCGCCAGCAGCCCCAGCAGCGCCTCGGGCTCCATCCGCAGCCACTCGCTGTTGCGCCGCACCTCGGTCCGCTCGCGGTCGAGGATCTTGAAGGCTTGGTCCTGGTAGGTGGTCGCGTTCGCCTCGATCTCCTCGGCGCTCGGCACCGGCCGGGTCGCCGAGCGCCCGCTCGGATCGCCGACCTGGGCGGTGAAGTCGCCGATGATCAAGACAACCTGGTGCCCGGCGCGCTGGAACTCGGCCAGCTTCTCGAGCACGACCGTGTGGCCAAGGTGGATGTCGGCCGTGGTCGGGTCGATCCCGAGCTTGACCCGCAGCGGTCGGCCCCCCTCCAGCTGCTCGGCGAGCCGCCCCGCGGGCAGCACGTCGACGGCGTTTCGCGTCAGATCCGGCATCCGGGCAATGCTAGACTGCCGCCTTCGCTCGGCGGTCCGTGAAGGACGTCGAGCTGTTTTTTGCCGTTCCTCACTCGATGGCTGTCCTAGGACTAAAGAGACGGCGAAGCGGCGGCGGTGAGATCCCGCCCATCCCCCCGGCTTCGACGACCGCGCCGGCCCCCCCTTCGCCCCCGAACAAGTCAAAACCGCGCCTGAAGAAGCTGCGCGTCCTCTTCGTGCTGCTCGGGCTGGGGGTCCTCGCCGTGGTCTCGATGGTCTTCGGGATGATGGCCGCCGTCTCCCAAGACCTGCCGGCGATCTACGACTTCGCCCAGTACAAGGCCTCCAAGAACAGCGTCCTCGTCGACGCAAACGGGGAAGAAATCGGGACGTTGAGCAGCGACCAGAACAAGATCCTCCTCAGCTCGGCGCAGATCTCGCCCAACATCAAGAACGCGGTGGTCTCGATCGAGGACGCCCGCTTCTACGGGCACAACGGCGTCGACTTCCAGGGCATAGGTCGCGCCCTCGTCAAAGACATCCTCAGCGCCAGCGCCGCCCAGGGCGCCTCGACGATCACCCAGCAGTTCGTCAAGAACGCGCTCGAAGCCCAGGGCGACCGCACGCTCTTCGTCAAGTTCAAGGAGGCCGCCCTCGCCTATCGGCTCGAGCGCCACTGGAGCAAGGACAAGATCCTCACCGAGTACCTGAACACCGTCTACTTCGGCGAGGGCGCCTACGGGATCGAGGCGGCGGCGCGGACCTATTTCGGCAGGGCCCACCCCGGCTGCGGGACCCGGACCGAGCCCTGCGCGTCGGTGCTCGAGCCCTGGGAGGCGGCGATGCTGGCCGGGATCATCCAGTCGCCCTCGGCCTACGACCCGAAGATCTATCCCGAAAACGCCCTCGCCCGCCGCAACGTGGTCCTCGAAAAGATGGGCGAACAGGGCTACATCTCCGAAACCCAGATGCGGGAAGGCCAGGAGCAGGCGCTTCCCCCCGACTCCAGCATCGAGCCGCCGACTCTCGACTCCCGGGCGCCATACTTCACCGCCTACCTGCGCCAGCAGCTGGTCGAACGCTACGGCGCCTCTAAAGCCTTCTTCGGCGGGCTGACCGTGAAGTCGACGCTGGACCTGCAGCTGCAGGAAGCGGCCGAAGAAGCGGTCAGCTCCTACCTCGGCTACTCGCCGGCAACCGCTTCGGTGGTCGTGATCGACAATCGCAACGCCGGTATCAAGGCGATGGTCGGCGGTCCGGACTTCGACAGCAGGCCGTTCAACCTGGCAACCCAGGGGCATCGCCAGCCCGGATCCTCGATCAAGCCCTTCACCCTGCTGACGGCGCTCGAACAGGGGATCTCCCCCTACACCGTCTACCCCTCCGAAGAGCGCTTCTTCCCGTTCGGGAAAAACGGGGAAGAAACCTTCCACGTCACCAACGACGAGGGCTCCTACCTTGGCTCCTGCGACATCGTCTGCGCCACTACCAATTCCGACAACTCGATCTACGCCGCGCTGGCGTTGGAAGGCCTGCAAGGAAAGACCGTCCACGACAAGACGCAGGCGATCGCCGCCAGCGCGCACAAGGCCGGCTACAGCGACCCGATCTCGACCAACCCGGCGATGGTCCTCGGCGGCCTTACGGAAGGCGTGACCCCACTCGGCTGGACCTACGCTTACAGCACGATCGGCAACAACGGCGAGCGTGTCAGCGGCACCCTCGCCCCCCGCCCCGGCGACAGCCCCGTCGCCTTCACGCAAGTGACCAACGACGACGGCGAGACGATCAGGGGCGGCGACAACGACTCTCTCGAGAAACAGGTCTTCGACCAGGAAACGGTCGAAACCGCGAAGGGCATCCTCGAAACCGTCGTCTCCAGCGGCACCGGCACCAATGCGCAGATCGGCGCCGAAGGACAGTGGGGCAAGACCGGGACGACCGAGAACAACGGCGACGCCTGGTTTTGCGGCGGGATCTCCGACGAAGTGACCGCCTGCGTCTGGGTCGGCTACCCGGACACGACTACGCCGATGACGACCCTCTACAACGGGGGCCCGGTGATGGGCGGCACCTTCCCGGCCCTGATCTGGGCGCGAGTGATCTCCGCCTGGCGTGACATCCAGGCCGAACACGCGGCGGAAAAAGCCGCGCGCAAGGCCGCAAATGAAGAAGGCGAAGACCGCGAACCGGACGAAACCGAAGGCTACGTCGCGCCGGAAACCGAATACGGCACTCCGGAACCCGAACCGGAAGTGGTCGAACCGGCGCCGGAAACCGAAGTGACGCCGGAAGCGGCGCCGGAAGCAACTCCCGAAGCCACGCCTGAAGCGACCCCCGAAGCCGCTCCGGAATCCGGCGGCGGTGGCGGCATCACCGCCGGCTAAGGGCGCGGACGCGAGACGTAGGGGCTGCCGGCGGCGCAGAAGCGCCAGGGACGCTCGACCGCTTTGGTGATGCCGATGCGGGGGCCGGCGACGATCCGCGGCCGCTCCCCCTCCGGCGGGGTCAGCAGGAACGGCTCGCGGGTGAGGTCGCGCTCGTTGTCGCCGAGGTCGATCCCCAGCGCCTCGGTCAGCTTGCCGGGGCCCGAGCAGAGATCGGCGTCGGCCTTGCCGCCCCGCCGCGCCCGCATCTCGTCGATCCCATGGGTCGGCTCCAGGGCTCGGATCAGCACCGCCGCCGCCTCTCCCTCGGGTTCGGCGACCGCGTTGAGGAGGCTGTGGATCCCGTAGGAGAGGTACACGTAGGCATAGCCGGGCGGCCCGAAGAGCACCCGCGTGCGCTCGGTGAGGCCGACGTAGGCGTGGCAGGCCGGGTCGTCGGCCTCGTAGCTCTCGGTCTCGACGACGATGCCGCCGCGGCCTTCGTAGAGGAGGGTGCAGCCGATCAGGTCGCGCGCGACCTCGTGGACCGACCGGTTGAAGAAATCAGCCCCCAACCGCTCTCCGAGCGGTTGGGCCCGGCTTCCAGACCCTGAGGGTCGCTGGTTCACCCGCGCTCTTCTTCGACCCGGGACTGCACCGCCGCCAGCGTCTGCCGAGCCTCCTCGATCTGCAGCGCCAAGGGCGCCGAGCCGGTGCCGCCGGCGATCCGCTTCGACTCCAGCCAGCTGCTCTGCTGCAGGACCTCGTAGTAAGAGTCGTCGAGGTGCTCGGAGCGCTTCCGCAGCTCCTCCGGGGTCAGCTGCGAGAGGCTCTTCCCGCGCTCCACCGCGTCGCGGACGAGGCCGCCGACGATCCCGTGCGCCTCGCGGAAGGGGACGCCGCGGCGGACCAGCAGGTCGGCGACCTCGGTTGCCGCCAGCATCTCGTCGCCGGAGGCCTCCAGCATCCGCTCGCGGTCGAACTCGACCCCGCCGAGCATCCCGGCGGTGGCGTCGAGCAGGGCCTCGACCGTGTCGATCGCGTCGAAGAGCGGCTCCTTGTCCTCCTGCATGTCCTTGCCGTAGGTGAGCGGCAGCGCGTGCATGACCCCGAGCAGGGTCAGGTAGGAGGCGGCGACGCGCGGGCTCTTCGCCCGCAGCAGCTCGGCCGAGTCGGGGTTCTTCTTCTGCGGCATGATCGAGGAGCCCGAGGAGAAGGACTCGTCGAGCTCGCAGAAGCCGAACTCAGAGGAGCTCCAGATGACGATTTCCGAGCCCAGGCGCGAGAGGTGCATGGCGCAGGTCGAGGCCGCGTTCAAGTAGTCGAGGACGAAGTCGCGGTTGGAGGAGCCGTCGATCGAGTTGTGGCTGACGTGGGCGAAGCCGAGGTCGGCGGCGACCGACTCGCGGTCGATCTCCCAGTTGACGCCGGCTAAGGCGCCGGAACCAAGTGGCATCACGGAGGCGCTGTCGAGGGCGAACTGGAAGCGCAGCACGTCGCGGGCGAGCATCCAGAAGTAGGCGAGCAGGTGGTGGCCGAGGTAGACCGGCTGCGCGCGCTGCAGGTGCGTGTAGCCGGGCATCGTCCAGTCCTTGTGCGACTCGGCCAGCGCCAGCAGCTGCTCCATGGCTGCGCCGCAGAGGTCGATCGCCCGCAAGGAGTGCGCCTGGACGACCATCGCCACGTCGGTCGCGACCTGGTCGTTGCGGGAGCGGCCGGTGTGGAGCTTCCCGGCCAGCGGGCCGATCTCCTCGCCGAGCAGGCGCTCGATCGCCATGTGGATGTCCTCGTCGGCGGGGTCGAACTCGAAGCCGTGCTCGGCCATGCGGACGCGGACGCGGTCGAGGCCGTCCTCGATCCGGGCCAGCTCATCCGGGGTGAGGACGCCGATCTCGCAGAGGCCGCGGGCGTGGGCCTTCGACTGGTCGATGTCGTACGGGGCCAGCCAGGCATCGAAGGCGAGGGAGCGGTTGAGGCGCCAGAAGCGCGGATCTGGATCCTTGCGGAAGCGGCTCATAAGCGGGCGATTATGCCTCCTCAGGAGCCCTGGCCGAGGGCCGCGGCGAGCTCCTGGCAGACGCGCTCCACCTGCTCCTCCCCCATCGCCGGGAAGAACGGCAGCGCCAGCGAGTCGGCGGCGGCCGCTTCGGCGACCGGGAACTGGCCCTCGCGATAGCCCAGCTCGCGCAGGTGCGGGAAGAGGTGGATGCAGGGGAGGTAGGCCTTGGAGGCGACGCCGCGCTCGGCGAGGCGGCGGATCACCGCGTCGCGGTCGGCGCCCTGCGGCAGGCGGACGGCGTAGACGAACCAGCTGCGCACCTCGTTGCCGCGGCCCGGGATCGGCGTCCGGACTCCCTCCAGCCCCGCCAGCTGCTCCTCGTACATCCGCGCCACGGCGCCCCGCCGCTCCAGCAGCGAGTCGAGCTTCTCGACCTGGGCGACGCCGAGGGCGGCGGCGAGGTCGGAGAGGCGGTAGTTGAAGCCGAGCCGGTCGTGGTCGAGCCAGCCCATGTCGACGGCGCGGCCCTGGTTGCGCTCGGAACGCAGGCGGGCGGCCTCGCCGGGATCGCGGGGGACGATCATCCCCCCCTCCCCCGTCGTCATCTGCTTGTTGGCGTAGAAGGCGAAGGTGGCGAGGTTGCCGCGGGCGCCGACCCGGCGGCCCTCGGAGTCGATGGCGCCGAGGGCCTCACAGGCATCCTCGAGGATCCCGAGGCCGTGGCGCTCGGCCAGGGCCTCCAGTTCCGGCATCGCCGCCGGAAAGCCGAAGATGTGGACCGGCAGCAGGCCGACCGTGTCCTTCCCGACCGCGTCCGCGACGGCGTCCGGATCGAGGTCGAGGCTCTCTTCCTCGACGTCGACGAAAACCGGCTTGGCACCCTCGTACAGCAGGCAATTGGCCGAGGCGACGAAGCTGAAGGGGCTGGTCACCACCTCGCCGCCCCTCCCCCAGCCCAGCATCCGCACCCCGAGGTGCAGCGCCGTCGTACCGCTGGAGGTCATCACGGCGTCGGGGACGCCGAGCCAGGCGGCGAACTCGCGCTCGAAGCGCTCCCCCATCGGGCCGAGGGAGAGCTGCCCGGAGCGCATGACCTCCAGGACCAGCTCCTCCTCGCGGGCGCCGATCTCCGGCCGGGCGAGCGGGATCACTGGAAGGCGTACTCCAGCGAGTCGACCAGGGCCTCCCAGGAGGCCTCGATGATGTTCTCCGAGACCCCCGTCGTCCCCCACTCGCGCTCGCCGTCGGCGGAGTCGAGGAGGACGCGGGTGACCGCGCCGGTGCCGTGGGCTTCGTCGAGGATCCGCACCTTGTAGTTGGTCAGCTCTACGTCGGCGAGGTGCGGGTGGCGGGCGGCGATCGCCGCCCGCAGGGCGCGGTCGAGCGCGTTGACCGGGCCGTTTCCCTCGGCCGCCTGGAAGTAGCGCTTGCCATCGACCTCGACTTTGATCGTCGCCTCGGTCGTCACCTCGCCGCCGGCGTGCTTTTCGACCACGACGCGGAAGCTTTCGAGTCGGAAGAGCGGCTTGTATTTGCCGCTCTCGCGCCGCAGCAGCAGCTCGAAGGAGGCCGGAGCCGCCTCGTAGTGGTAGCCGCGGTGCTCCCGCTCCTTCAGGCGCTGTACGGCCCGCGACGCGGCCGCATCGTCGAGCTCGACCCCGGCCCGCTCGGCCTGGCTGCGGATCGTCGCCTTGCCCGCCAGCTCGGAGGCGACGATGTCGCGCTCGTTGCCGACCAGCGCCGGGTCGAGGTGCTCGAACGTGCTGGCGTCGGCCTCGACCCCCGCGGCGTGCATCCCCGCCTTGTGGGCGAAGGCGTTGCGGCCGACGTAGGGACGGTCCGGATCCGGAGTGAGATTGCAGAGTTCGTCGAGGTAGTGGGAGGTCCGCGTCAGGCTCCCGAGCTGCTCAGCCGTGACGACCTCGAAACCCATCTTCAGCTGCAGGGCGGGCAGGATCGTGGCCAGGTTGGCGTTGCCGCAGCGCTCGCCGTAGCCGTTGACGCAGCCCTGAACCAGCCGAGCCCCGGCTTCCACCGCGGCGAGCGAGTTGGCCACCCCGCACCCGGCGTCGTCGTGGGTGTGGATGCCGACCTCGACCGATCCGCCGACGGCGGCCACGACAGCTGCCGTCGCCTCGGCGACGAACGCCGGCAGGCTGCCGCCGTTGGTATCGCAGAGCGTCACGTTCTCGGCCCCGGCGCCCGCGGCCGCGGCGACGCATTCGAGCGCGTAGCCGCGGTCTTCCCGGTAGCCGTCGAAGAAGTGCTCGGCGTCGAAGATCGCCCGCTTGCCCTGGGAGGAGCAGAAGGCGATCGAGTCGGCGATCATCGCCAGGTTCTCCTCGCGGGTCACCCGGATCACCTTCTCGACGTGGAGCGGCGAGCTCTTGCCGACGAGGCAGATCGCGGGCGCGAAAGAGGAGGCGAGGACCCTCAGGGCCTCGTCCTCGCCGGCGGCGCGGTCACGCCGGCGGGTCATCCCGAAGGCGACGACTGTCGCGTTCGAAAATTCGATCGGCTCCAGCCGCTCGAAGAGCTCGGCTTCCTTGGGGTTGCTGCTGGGAAAACCGGCCTCGATGAACTGCAGTCCGAGAGCGTCGAGCGCCCGGGCGACCTTGAGCTTCTCGCCGACCGAGAGCGACATCCCGCGGCCGCCCATTCCGTCGCGCAAGGTGGTGTCGTAGAGCTTCACCTGTTCCATCTGATTGCTGCCTTTCGAGTCGAAGAAGATCGGGTGGACCGTGCTGGTCCGGCGTACGCGGGCATGCCGCGCCGGCCGCTTATGCGGCGGGGGTAATTCGCCCGATCGACTCCGAGCCGGAAGCCTCGGTGGAGCCGTTGGCGCCGTTGCCGGCAGGCGCCTCGACGAAGTCGAGCCACTCCAGGTACTCCTCCGCCCTGCCCGTCAGCGCGTCCTCGAACTTCGCCTGGACGTGGCGGGTGACCTCGCCCGGCTGGCCGAGCGGGTGGTCGTCGATCTCGCGCACCGGAACGAGCTCGGCGGCGGTGCCGGTGAGAAAGACCTCCTCGGCCAGGTAGAGCTCGGCGCGGGCGATGTCCCGCTCGACCACGGTGTAGCCGAGGTCGCGGGCGATCTGGATCACCGACTTGCGGTTGATCCCGTCGAGGATCGAGGCCACGTGCGGCGGGGTGAGGATCTGGCCGTCGCGGACGACGAAGATGTTCTCGCCCGAGCCCTCGCAGACGAAGCCGCGTTCGTCGAGCAGGATCGCCTCGTCGTAGCCGGCGTTGTGGGACTCGGTCTTGGCGAGGATCGAGTTGAGGTAGGAGCCGGAGGCCTTGGCGTGCGGGATCGAGCCGCCGGGGCTGATCCGCCGCCAGCTTGAGACCTTGGCGCGGATACCGCCGTTCTTGCTCTCCTCGCCGAGGTAGGCGCCCCAGGGGAAGGCGGCGATGATGACGTCGATCGGCGCGTCTTTGGCGTAGAGGCCTAGCGAGCCGTAGCCGCGGTAGGCGAGCGGCCGGATGTAGGCGCTGCTGAGGCCGTTGCGGCGCAGCAGCTCGTGCGTCGCCTGGCGGATCTCCTCGGCCGAGTACGGCAGCTCCAGGTAGTAGAGCTCGGCCGACTTCTCCAGCCGGTCGAGGTGGTCCATGTGGCGGAAGATCGCCGGCCCGCGGGAGGTCTCGTAGCAACGGATCCCCTCGAAGACGCCGGTCCCGTAGTGCAGCCCGTGGCTGAGCACGTGGGTCTGAGCGTCCTCCCAGGGGAGGAACTCCCCGTTCCGCCAGATCAGCTCGACCGGATCCATGACGGGGGATTATGCCCGATGGAGGGCCGCGCTTCTACCGGCGCCGGAGCAGATGGCGGCGATTAGGTGTCGAGCTGCTCCAGGACCGCCGCGGTCATCTCCTCGGTCCCGACCGCGCGCTGCAGAGAGGGGTTCTCGCTGGTCGGCGGCTCGACGACGGTGCCGGAGGCGAGGTCCGGGGTGCGCAGGCCCTGCTCGAGCACCGCGTCGACGGCGATCTCGATGCGGGCGGCATCCTCGCCGCGGCCGAGGCCGTGGCGCAGCATCATCGCGGCCGAGAGGAAGGTGGCGAGCGGGTTGGCGACGCCCTGACCGGCGATGTCGGGGGCCGAGCCGTGGACCGGCTCGAAGAGGCCCGGGGCGCCCTCGGCGCCGAGGCTGGCGGAGGGCAGCATCCCCAGCGAGCCGGTCAGCATCGCCGCCTCGTCGCTGAGGATGTCGCCGAAGAGGTTCTCGGCGAGGACTACGTCGAAGTCGGCGGGCCGGGAGACGAGCTGCATCGCCGCGTTGTCGACCAGGAGGTGCTCGAGCTCGACGTCCTCGTAGTCGGCGGCGACGCGACCGACCACCTCCCGCCACAGGCGAGACGTCTCGAGCACGTTTGCCTTGTCGACCGAGGTGACCTTGGCTTTGCGGCCGGAGCTCTCGGCGCGGCGGCGGGCGGCGTCGAAGGCGGTGCGAGAGATCCGGTCGATCTCCTCGACCGAGTACTCGCAGGTGTCATAGGCAGAACCGTTCTCGCGACCAGAGGTACCGAAGTAGATGCCGCCGGTGAGCTCGCGGACGACCAGCAGGTCGGTGCCGGCGATCCGCTCCTCGCGCAGGGGGCTGGCGCCGATCAGGGCCGGGCTTGGCCGGACCGGCCGCAGGTTGGCGTAGAGGCCCATCCCTTTGCGCAGGCCGAGCAGGCCCTGCTCCGGGCGCGGCGCGTCGGGGTCGGTGGTGTCCCACTTGGGGCCGCCGACGGCGCCGAGCAGGACCGCGTCGGCGCCGCGGCAGGCGTCGAGGACCTCGTCGGTGAGGGCGGTCCCGTGCTCGTCGATCGAGCAGCCGCCCATCAGCCGCTCGTCGTAGGAGAACTCGCCGAGGGAATCGAGCACGCGCCGGGCCGCGGCGACGATCTCGGGGCCGATCCCGTCACCGGGCAGGACGACTATGCGCGGGGTGCCCTTCACGAGGCTCGCACTCTAGTCAGGACGCCCTGGCGTCGATGTTGAGGCGCACGTAGCGGTAGGAGATGGGCGCTCCGAGGCGCTCCATCACAGCATCGATGAAGGCGTCGTGCTGCTCCTGCGGCAGCCGTTCCAGGTGCGGGGCGAGGCCGGCGGCGGCGCCGAACTCCCGCGGCTGCTTCGGTTCGACCAGCTTCTCCTCGAGCCAGCAGCGAACCCCGTCGAAGCCGGCCTCCCGCAGTCGCTCCTCGGTGACGTCGGGGCCGGCGAAGTTGTACGGCGTCGGCCAGCCCTCGAAGGCGGCCGCGAACTGAGGCAGCACCGAGGCCTCTTCGATCGCGGCGGCGAACTCGGCCACGTTGCCCTCGCCACCGCATTGGGCGACCAGCGGCGCGCCGGGCTTCATCGCCTCGCGCAGGCGCCGGAACAGCGTCTCGTGGTCGGCGATCCAGTGGAAGGTGGCGTTGGAGAAGACGGCGTCGACGGGTTCCTCGAGCTGCAGCTCGACCAGGTCGCCTACGCGCAGACCAACCCGGTCCCCCCACCGCGCGAGGTTGGAGCGGGCTTCGTCGACCATCGCCCGCGAGCCGTCGACGCCGATCACGCGTCCCTGCGGCAGGCGCTCGAGCAGCAGCCGCGTGACTCCGCCCGAGCCGCAGCCGGCGTCCAGGACCGTCTCGTCACCGCGCAGGGGCAGGCGCTCCAGCACCTGCCGCGCCCATTCCTCCTGCGGCTTGGCAAGGCGGTGGTAGGCCTCCGCGTCCCACTCGGCCGGTCCGCCGGCCATCGCTACAGGCTCGTGGTGACCGGACCGAAGCCGGCGGCCGGCTCGGCCTCGAAGCGGTCGATCGCGCCGTCGTTTTCGAGCGTGATGCCGATGTCGTCGAGGCCGTTCAGCAGCCGGTGCTTGACCTCCGGCTCGATCTGGAACTGGAAGACGCCGGCGGCGCAGTTGACGGTCTCGTCGTCGAGGTCGATGCGGGCCTCCCCGGCCTCGGCGACCGCGCGGCAGTGCTCCTCGTCCAAGACCGCCGGCAGCAGCCCGATCTTGGTGCAGTTGGAGTAGAAGATGTCGGCGAACGACGGTGCCAGGATCGCCTGGAACCCGAAGTCCTCCAGCGCCCAGGGCGCGTGCTCGCGAGAGGAGCCGCAGCCGAAGTTGGCGCCGGTGACGAGGATCGGGTTCGGCTCCAGCTCGATCTCGCCGTCGCGGATCCAATCGTAGAAGAGGAACTCGCCGAAGCCGGTCCGCTCGACCCGCTTGAGGAACTGCTTGGGGATGATCTGGTCGGTGTCGACGTCGCTGCGGTCCAGCACCGACACCTTGCCTTCGATCTTGTCTATCGGCCTCATGCTCAGCTCCAATCCCTGATGTCGACGAAGTGGCCCTCGACCGCCGCGGCGGCGGCCATTTTTGGGCTGACGAGATGGGTGCGGCCGCCCTTGCCCTGCCGCCCCTCGAAGTTGCGGTTCGAGGTCGAGGCACAGCGCTCGCCCTCCTCCAGCGTGTCGGGATTCATCCCCAGGCACATCGAGCACCCCGCGACGCGCCAGTCGAAGCCGGCGCTCTTGAAGACCTCGTCGAGACCCTCTTCCTCGGCCGCCTTCTTCACCTGCTGGGAGCCGGGGACGACCATCGCGCTGACGCCGCCGGCGACCTTGCGGCCCTCGACGATGGCGGCCGCCTCGCGCAGGTCCTCGATGCGACTGTTGGTGCAGGAGCCGATGAAGACTCTTTCAGGGGTGATCTCGGTCATCGGCGTGCCCGCCTTCAGGCCCATGTAGGCGAGGGCGCGCTCGGCCGCTTCGCGGTCCGCGGGGGTGTCCATCTGGTCGGGGTCGGGGACACGGTCGGTGACCTCGACAACCTGACCGGGGTTGGTGCCCCAGGTGACCATCGGAGAGATGGCCGAGGCGTCGATCTCAACCTCGGTGTCGAAGCTGGCGTCGGGGTCGGTCGGCAAATCGCGCCAGCGGGCCATCGCCGCCTCGAAGTCGGCGGGCGCGGCCGGGCGGCCCTTGACCCACTCGAAGGTCGTCTCGTCGGGGGCGATCATCCCGGCGCGGCCGCCGCCCTCGATCGTCATGTTGCAGATCGTCATCCGACCGGGCATCGCCAGCGCCTCGATCGCCGGTCCGGCGTACTCGACCGCGTAGCCGGTCATCCCGCCGGTGCCGAGACGGCCGATCGTCGCCAGGATCAGGTCCTTCGGCGTGACCCCGTGGCGCAGCTCGCCGGCGTAGGAGATCCGCATCGTCTTCGGCCGTTTCTGGACCAGGCACTGGGTCGCCAGCACGTGCTCGACCTCGGAGGTGCCGATGCCGAAGGCCAGCGACCCGAAGGCGCCGTGGGTGGAGGTGTGGCTGTCGCCGCAGACGATCGTCATCCCCGGCTGGGTGACGCCCAGCTCCGGACCGATCACGTGGACGATGCCCTGGCGGGCGGAGCCGAGCGAGTAGACCGGGATCCCGAACTCCTCGCAGTTGCGCTCCAGGGTTTCGACCTGGACCCGCGAGAGCTGGTCGGCGATCAGCCGCGCGGCCATAGTGCCGTCGGTGGGCGTGTTGTGGTCGGCGGTGGCGAGGGTCTTGTCCGGGCGGCGGACCTTGCGGCCGGCCAGGCGCAGGCCGTCGAAGGCCTGCGGCGAGGTGACCTCGTGGACCAGATGCAGGTCGATGTAGATCAGCCCCGGCGAGACCTCGTGCTGCTCCCAGATCTTGTCGAACATCGTCTTTGGCATATGTCTTATGACCTCCTGAGGCCTGCGGCGATCACGGCGAGGAAGCGAGTCGCCTCCTGGCCTTCATTCTCGAAATGGTGCGGAAGGTCGGCGTCGAAGGTGACGCCATCCCCCTCCTCAAGCTCGTGGCGGCTGCCGTCGACGACCAGCGCCAGGGTGCCGGCGAGGACGACCGCGGTCTCGCGGCTGCCCGGCTCGTGCATCGGCGGGTCGGCGGCGCCGCCGGTGGTGGCGCCGGGCTCCAGCACGTGCAGGGAGACGTCGGCGCGCTGTCCCGGCAGCGGCGGCGTCAGCTCCTCGAAGCGGTGGCCGCCGCGCTCGCTGCGTCGGCGCTCGGCGGCGCGGCTGATCGCCACGTGCTGCCCCTCGTCCAGGCGCAGCAGCTGCGAGAGCGTCAGCTCCAGTCCTGCGGCGATCTTGCCGGCGACGGCCAGCGTCGGGCTCGTCTCCCCGCGCTCGACCTGCGAGAGCATCGGCGCGCTGACGCCGGAGCGCTCCGCGAGGTCGCGGAGGGAGAGACCCATGGCTTCGCGCAGGGCGCGGATGCGGGGGCCGACGGAGGTTGCGGGATCTTTAGCGGCGCTGGAGGGCGAACCGGTGGTAGCTACCGCCTTGGTCACAGTGGGGGCCATGGGTTGTACGTTATCACGGACGTTTGTATTTAGGGCCGCGGCGACGCGCCGGGCGTTCTCCGAGCCTCCTTCTCTGCCGGCCTCGTGCCCTTTTTCCTTTTTCGCTCCGGGCCGGGCCGCTGCAACCTCTACTTGATCAGGTGGAGGTTGCAGCGGCCCGGCTCAGACGGTTTGGGTTGTTCAGCAAGATGGCTCGGAGGTCGACGGCGATGGCCTGGGCTTCGTCGTCGAGTTGGCTCCAGGTGAGGTGGGTGATGGTGTAGCCGGCGGCGGTGAGGCGACGATCGCGGGCCTTATCCTCGCGGAAGGCGACTCGACCCTTGTGCCCGTCCCAGCCGTCGAGCTCGACGATTTGGTTCGTGCCTGGCCAGTGGCAGTCGACCTGGTAGCGCTTATCTCCCGCTTGGATCCAGTCGTTGTAGCGGGGTAGGGGCAGGCGGTGCCGGCGGAGGAACGGGCTGAACCGCTCCTCCAAGGGCGAGCGCTTGCGACCCGCCGGTTCTTCCTTCAGCCGCTCAAGCGCGATCCGAACCTTCCGGGAGCCCCGTCTTCCCGGATACCGCTCCAGGAGATCCCAAAGGGACAGCTTGTCCCAGAGGCTCCGGTATTCCGCCTCCCGAAGCATCGAGACCACCGCATCCACATCCTCAGTCGCCGCCAGATCGAAGATGGTCCGCGGCACGCTGGTCACCGGTATCCCCTCCTCCACCACCCTCTCGTCGGGCGGAATCTCAGCCACATGCCTATAGACCGCCGTCGACGACCGGCTCCGGTGCGGAACCGTCACGTCGATCCTCGACCGCGAGTTAGGCCGGATCATCCAAAGGGCAGCGGCCGACCAGTGACTGAGCACGGCATCTGGGCCTGAGACGAGCACAGCCGCCATCCACTGTCCCTGCCTGCTGACGAGCTGGTGCCCGAACGCATAGACGCCGAGGTGCAGCCGATGGAGCCTTCCCGTCCTTAGCCGACTGTCAATTGCTTCTTCGCTAAACCCGAGACACAGCAACTGCTGCCGTCCCACCACCCCATGCTGCCGCCGGGCCAGCGCTGCGATCGGCCTGTCATCTCCGCGAGTCCGCGTCAACCCGTCTTGAAGAAGGGTTGACGCGGACTCGGCGGGCATGGGCTGAGCCTGCCGAGAAACATCGCGCGCGTGGTGCGCAGTTTGCGCCAGGTCCCAAACGAGAGGCGCATCGAGCCCGCACCCTCCCCCGCTCCAAGGACTATCGCCCTACGGCCCTGGCGTCCTCTCCACAGCCGCCTCAGCCGTAGCCGCCTCCGCCTCGCGCGTCGCCGCCCCTTCCAGGGCGTTAGACAGGGCGCGAACGTAGGCGCGCGCAGATGCCTCGAGGATGTCCGTAGCCACCCCCTGGCCGGTCGCCAAGCGTCCCGCCACCCGCAACTGGACGGTCACTTCGCCGAGGGCGTCCTCTCCTCCGGTCACCGCCTCGACCTTGTACTCGACCAGCTCGCACTCGGTCCCGACGGCGTCCTGGATCGCGTGGAAGATCGCGTCGACGGGGCCGTCGCCGCTCGCTTCACCGACCGGCTCCTCGCCGGAGGGCTTGGTCACGGCCACTTTCGCCACCGGCGGCTTGCGGGTGCCCGCCTCGACCTCGAACCAGGCCAGCTCGTGGGCGTCGGAGCGCTCGCGCATCTCGTCGGAGACGATCGCCTCCAGGTCCAGCGCGGTCACCTGCTTCTTGCGGTCGGCGATCGCCTTGAAGGCCTTGAAGGCGTTGTTCAGCGCCTGACCTTCGACTTGAAAGCCCAACTGCTCCAGCGCGTCGCGCAGGGCGTGGCGGCCAGAGTGCTTGCCCAGCACGATCGAGTTCGACTCCAGGCCGACCTCGGTCGCGTCCATGATCTCGTAGGTGCTGCGCTCCTTCAGGACGCCGTCCTGGTGGATCCCGGACTCGTGGGCGAAGGCGTTGCGGCCGACGATCGCCTTGTTCGGCTGCACCGGGTATCCGGTCAGGCGGCTGACCATGCGGCTGGTACGGGCGATCTCCCGCGTGTTGATCCCCGTGTGGAGGCCATGGACGTCCTCGCGGACGTCGATCAGCATCGCGATCTCCTCCAGCGAGCAGTTGCCGGCGCGCTCGCCGATCCCGTTGACCGCGCACTCGACCTGACGCGCCCCCGCCAGGACCCCGGCGTAGGAGTTGGCGACCGCCATCCCCAGGTCGTCGTGACAGTGGACCGACATCTCCACCTCGCGCAGCGCCGGCACCAGCTCGTACAGGCGGCGGAAGTAGTCCGCGTACTCCTCGGGCGTCGTGTAGCCGACAGTGTCGGGGATGTTGACGACGGTTGCGCCCTCCTCGACCGCGATCGCGCAGACTTCGGCGGTGAACTCGATGTCGGCGCGGGTCGCGTCCATCGGCGAGAACTCGACGTCCTCGCAGTAGCTCTTCGCCAGCGCCACCGCCGCCCGCGCCTGGCCCTTGACGTCCTCGCGATCGGTCTGCAGCTGGTGCTCGATGTGGATGTCGGAGGTCGAGATGAAGGTGTGGATGCGCGGGCGCTCAGCCTCCTTAATCGCCCCCCATGCCGCGTCGATGTCGGCCTTGTGGGTGCGAGCCAGGCCGCAGATCGTCGGCCCCTCGACCCGGCGGGAGATCTCCTGCACGGCCTCGAAGTCGCCGGGCGAGGTGATCGGGAAGCCGGCCTCGATCACGTCGACTCCCAGGCGGGCGAGCTGCTGGGCGATCTCGACCTTCTCGGCGGTGTTCAGCGAGATGCCGGGCGACTGCTCGCCGTCGCGCAGCGTGGTGTCGAAGATGTGGACGCGATCTGCGTCGTTTTTGATCTCACTCTGGGGTCCCATCGGACCTCTCCTTCTCTCTTTGAATCGAATGGCCTTTGTCTCTCGCGGCTATCGCGCCGCCCAGCGCTATTCCCCCCGAGGGGGGAGGAGAAGGAGTAGCGCGAGGCTGTCGAGCCGGAAGCTCATTCGGTTCCGAACCTTAGCGTAGGCTGCGCGAATCTCAACCCCGGCGCCCACCAGCACCGCCGCTCGACGCACCAACTGGCTCGCCCTCTTCGCGATGGGGATGGCCGTCGTCGTCATCGCCAACGACTTCACCGCGGTCAACGTCGCCCTGCCGACGATGGAGGCCGACTTCGGGACCAACATCAACACGATCCAGTGGGTGATCAACGCCTACGCGCTGACCTTCGGGGTGATGATCGTCACCGGCGGCCGCCTCGCCGACCTGTTCGGCCGCCGCAACGCCTTCTTCGTCGGCGCCGCGATCTTCGCTTCGATGTCGGCGCTCGGCGGCGCCGCACAGACGGAGACCTGGCTGATCGCGGCGCGGGTGCTGATGGGGATCGGCGGGGCGCTGATGTGGCCGGCGATCCTCGGCATGACCTACGAGCTGCTGCCGGAGGAGAAGGCCGGCCTCGCGGGCGGGATCATCATCGGCGCCGCCGGCCTCGGCAACGCCGTCGGCCCGCTGCTCGGCGGTTTCCTCACCGACGAGCTGAGCTGGCGCTGGATCTTCTTCCTCAACGTCCCCATCGCCCTCTTCGCGGTCGGCGTCACCTACCTGCTGGTCCACGTGAAGGAGCCGGAGGGCGGCGAGCGGCGGATCGACTACCCGGGGATCGCCACCCTCTCGGTCGGCATCGTCTCGCTCCTCGTCGCCCTCGACCAGGCCGACGATTGGGGCTGGGGCGATCCAAGAGTTCTCGGGCTGCTGGCGCTGGCCGCGGTGCTCGTCGTCTCCTACGTGCGGCTGGAGCGGCGGGCCGGGGCCCACGCGCTCGTCCCCCGTGAGGTGATGCGGAACGAGAGCTTCACCGCCTCCTGCATCGCCATCCTCTTCATGGCCGGGACCTTCTTCGCCGCCCTGCTCTACCTGCCCCAGTTCATGGAGAAGCAGCTCGGCTACTCGGCGCTGGAATCCGGGTTGGGGATGCTCCCCTTCCTCGCCGTCTTCGCCCTCGCCTCCTTCGCCGCCGGCCCCCTCTACAACCGCCTCGGCGCCAAGCCGCTGGCGGTGGTCGGCGCCGCCCTGATCGCGCTAGGGCCGCTGCTGCTCTCGTTCGTCGGCGAGGACTCCGGCTACGGTGCCCTGGTCCCCGGGATGATCGTGCTTGGGATCGGTGCCGGCAGCTTCATCCCCACCGCGACCACCGCCGGCGTCACCTCGGTCGACGACTCGCAGACCAGCCTCGCCGGCGGGATCATCTACATGTTCCAGATCGCCGGCGGCTCGATCGGGCTCGGCCTCACCACCACCGTCTTCGCCGGCGCGATCCCGCCCTTCGTCGACGGCATCCAGGCCGGCTTCCGGCTCGACGCGGCGCTCTCGCTGATTGGCCTGCTGGTCGCGATCGCCTTCGTCGGCGGGCGGATCAGGGGATCAGCTGGTTCCGTCCCGGCCCGCCGCTGAGCTTGTCCTTGTCGGGGCCGCCTCGCATCTGATCGTTACCCGGGCCGCCGCTGAGGAGATCGCGCCCGGGGCCGCCGAGGATCCAGTCGTCTCCGCGCCGGCCGAACAGGAGGTCGTCGCCGGGGCCACCGACCAACTTGTCGGAGGCGCCGCCGCCGTAGAGGTTGTCGTTCCCCGCACCGCCGCGCACCGTCACCGGGACCGGGATGTCGCTGGTGAAGAAGACCGAGTCGACGCCGCCGCCGGAGTTAACTTCGAAGCCGGCGATCTCGGGCGCCGTGCAAAGGAGTTCGGTCGGGATTTCTTCGGGGTGCTCGCAGAGGTTGCCGCCGACTTCCAGCGGCACCGTCGAGAGAATCGCGTAATCGCGCCCGTCGGCGGTGAGGGCGACGTGGAAGCCGTTGTTTTCCTTGCCGCCGCTGATCAGCAGGTTGACCGGTTCGGCGGCACCGGCAACCGGCGCGGGCAGGGCCGCGAGGAGCGTCAACGCAATGAGGATCGCCTTCTTCATCGTTCCTGGCTTCGGATCCAGAGGACCCATACCACGAAACAACCCTTTCGCGCCGACGATGCGGCGCGCAACCCGGGATTCGGCTAGAGATCGACCGAGCGGCCGTTCGAGAAGCCCTCGAGGCCGAGGATCTTCTCGATCGCCTCCGACCGCACCGGCGCGTCGGTGGTCAGCGCCATCACCGCCCGCTCCCCCCCGCTTTCGGCGCCGACAGCAGCGGAGACGATGTTGACCCCCTCTTCACCGAAGAGAGTGCCGACGCGGCCGATCATCCCCGGCTGGTCGGCGTAGCGGAAGACGGCGATGTGCTCGTCGAAGGGCAGGTAGAAGCTCTCGCCCCAGACCGAGACCAGGTAGGGCTCGTTGCGAGGCCCGACGCTCGTGCCGGCGACCTCGACCTCGCCGCCGGCGGTGTGGACGCGGACGCGGACTAGCTCGGTGAAGTCCTCGGCGCTGGCGTCGGTGGTCTCCGAGAGGTCGATCCCTCGCTCCTCGGCCATCTGCGGCGCGTTGACGAGGTTGACCGGCTCCTCGGTGTGGCCGGAGAGGATCCCGGCCATCACGGCGATCCCGAGCAGGCGGGTGTCGTGGGAGGCGATGCGGCCGCGGAATTCGGCGCTGACCTTCTCGACCGAGCCGTCGGCGAGGCCCTGAGCGAGACGGCCAAGCTTTTCGCAGAGCGGGACGAAGGGCGCCAGCGCCTCCATCGCCTCCGGGCGCACGGCGGCGATGTTGACCGCGTTGGTGACGACGCCGCCGGTCAGCGCCGCGGTCACCTGCTCGGCGGTGACGACCCCGGCGCGGTCCTGCGCCTCGGCGGTGGAGGCGCCCAGGTGCGGCGTGACGACGACGTCGGGGCGGGAGAAGATCTGGTGCTCGGTGAAGGGCTCGGAGGGAAACACGTCGAGCGCGGCGCCGCCGAGCTTGCCGGACTCGAGGCCGGCCAGCAGCGCGTCGAGGTCGACCAGCTCGCCGCGAGCGCAGTTGACAAGGCGGGCGCCGTCCTTCATCGCCGCGATCGTCTTGGCGTTGATCATCCCGATCGTCTCCGGCGTCTTCGGCGTGTGCAGGGTGACGAGGTCGGCCCGGCCCAGCACCTCCTCGATCGAGTCGCAGCCCTCGACGCCGAGGTCCTTGAAGCGCTCGGCGTAGACGAACTTGTCGAAGGCGACGACGTCCATCTCGAAGCTCTGGGCGCGTTTGGCGACGAGCTGGCCGATGCGGCCGAAGCCGATCACGCCGAGGGTCTTGCCGTAGAGCTCTGCGCCCTTGTACTTGGCGCGGTCCCAGCGACCGGCGACGAGCGATTCGTGCGCCTGCGGGACGTTGCGGAAGAGGGCGAGGGCCAGCGCCAGGGTGTGCTCGGCGGCGGCGACCGAGTTCGATTCCGGCGCGTTGGCGACGATGATCCCGCGGCGGGTCGCGGCCGGGATGTCGACGTTGTCGACGCCGGTGCCGGCGCGGCCGATCACCTTCAGATTGTCGGCCAGCTCGATCAGCTCCGGCGTCATCTTCGTCGCCGAGCGGATCAGGATCGCGTCGTACCGGGAGATCTGCTCGCGCAGCTCCTCGTCGGACATCTCCAGCCCGAGGTCGACCTCGAACTGCGAGCGCAGCAGTTCCACGCCGGTGTCGGCGATCTTCTCCTTGACCAGGACCTTCACGAGGCGACCCCCTCGACGTTGGCGACGACCCAGTCGATGCAGGCGGTGAGCGCCTCCACGTCGTCGGGATCGATCGCCGGGAACATGCCGATCCGCAGCTGGTTGCGACCGAGCTTGCGGTAGGGCTCGACGTCGACGATCCCGTTCCCCCGCAGCGATCTTGCGACGGCTCCCGCGTCGACCGACTCGTCGAAGTCGATCGTGCCGACGACGAGCGAGCGCTTGGCAGGGTCGGCGACGAAGCAGGAGGCGAACTCGCTGCGCTCGGCCCAGCCGTAGAGGCGGCCGGAGGAGTCGGAGGTTCGCTCGACGCAGCCGGCGAGGCCGCCGAGACCGAGCATCCACTGGACCTGGTCGTTCAGCAGCAGCAGGGTCGCAAGCGCCGGCGTGTTGTAGGTCTGCTCCTTGCGCGAGTTGTCGAGCGCGGTCTGCAGGGAGAGGAAGGCGGGCTGCCAGCGGTCGCCGGCGCCGTCGAGCTCCTCGATGCGGGCGATCGCCGCCGGGCTCAGCGCGGCGAGCCAGAGACCGCCGTCGGAGGCGAAGCCCTTCTGCGGGGCGAAGTAGTAGGCGTCGGCCTGGATCGCGTCGAGCGGCAGGCCAGCGGCGCCGGAGGTGGCGTCGACCAGGACCAGCGCCTCAGCGGCGCCTTCGGGGCGCCGGACGTCGACCATGACCCCAGTCGAGGTCTCGTTGTGGGCCCAGGCGATCACGTCCGCGGCGGGGTCGGCGGTCGGCTCCGGCGCGTCGCCCGGATCGGCCTCGACAACGATCGGATCCTGCAGGAACGGGGCCGCCGCGGTCGACTTGGCGAACTTCGAGGAGAACTCGCCATAGGTGAGGTGGAGCGCCCGCTCGCGCACGAGCCAGGCGGTCGCCGCCTCCCAGAAGGCGGTGGTGCCGCCGTTGCCGAGAGCGATCTCGTAGCCGTCGGGGAGCGAGAAGAGCTCCGCGAGGCCGGTTCGCACCTCACGCACTAGGTCGCGTACCGGCGCCTGGCGATGCGAGGTGCCCATCAGGTCGGAGCGCTCGGCAAGCGCCGCCAGCGCCTCCCGGCGCACCTTCGAGGGCCCGCAGCCGAAGCGGCCGTCGGCCGGCTTGATCTCGCTCGGGATCTGCGTGGTCGTGTGCGCCTCCATCGGGCTCGACAGGTTATTGACCAAAGGCTGCGCACGACCCGCCGGCGCCGAGGTAGGCTCGCAGCCGCATCCGCAAGCGCTTTTCGGAAGGAGAAAGACAATGGAGGGCTCGGTGAAAGAGGGCGACGGCTACGCAGTCGCCAACCTCGAAGACCTCGGCGAGGGCTGGGGGTTCCGCAAGGTCCGCAAGGAGCTGGGCGTGAGTGCCTTCGGCGTCAACGCGATCGTGATGCCCCCCGGCTACGAGTCCGGCAAGCACTATCACGAGGAACAGGAGGAGCTCTACTTCGTCCACCGGGGAAGGATGGAGATCGACCTCGACGGCACCAAGCACGAGCTCAACCCCGGCGGCTTCGCCCGGGTCGCCCCCCGGGTAGTCCGCAGCCTCAAGAACCTCAGCGAGGACGAGGACGCGATCTACATCTGCGTCGGCGGCAAGGACGGCTACGTCGGCCGCGACGGGAAGTTGCCCGAGGGCGAGACGGACCCCCGGGGCCCGATCAAGAACTAAGCAGGGCTTGGGCTATTTGGTGTCTTTGAAGCCCTGGTCTATCCAGGGCATCATGTTGCGCAGGTCGCCGCCGATGTCCTCGATCTGGTGCCCCTCGCCCTCTTTGCGCATGCGATCGAAGTTCTCGTTGCCGGCGCGGTTCTCGGCGATGAACTCGCGGGCGAAGTCGCCTGACTGAATCTCGGAGAGGATCTCCTTCATCGCCGCTCGGGACTCGGCGCCGATCACGCGTTTGCCGCGGGTCATGTCCCCGTACTCGGCGGTGTTGGAGATCGAGTAGCGCATCCCCTGGATCCCCTTTTCGTACATCAGGTCGGCAATCAGCTTCAGCTCGTGCAGGCACTCGAAGTAGGCGAGCCGCGGGTCGTAGCCGGCCTCGACCAGGGTCTCGTAGCCGGCGCGGACCAGCTCAGAGGCGCCGCCGCAGAGGACGGCCTGCTCGCCGAAGAGGTCGGTCTCGCACTCGTCTTTGAAGGTCGTCTCGATCACCGCGGCGCGGCCGCCGCCGATCCCGGAGGCGTAGGCGAGGACGAGGTTGTGGGCTTCACCGGAGGCGTCCTGGTGGACGGCCATCAGGCAGGGAACGCCGCTGCCTTCCTCGTACTGGCGGCGGACCAGGTGGCCAGGGCCCTTCGGCGCGACCATGCCGACGTCGACGCCGGGAGGCGGCTCGATCTCGCCGAAGTGGATCGCGAAGCCGTGGGCGAAGAGCAGCAGGTTGCCGGGGGCGATCCCGTCGGAGATCTCCTCATGCCAGACCTCTGCCTGCTTCTCGTCCGGCAGCAGGATCATCACCAGGTCGCCGCGGCTGGCGGCTTCGGCGACGTCGAGCACCTCGAGCCCGGCCGCTTCGGCCTTGGCGCGGCTGGAGGAGTCGGGACGGAGGCCGACGACCACCTCGATGCCGGAATCTTTGAGATTGAGCGCGTGGGCGTGGCCCTGGGAGCCGTAGCCGAGGATGGCGACGGTCTTGCCGTCGAGCTTGCCCAGGTCAGCGTCTTTGTCGGAGAAGATGTCGTCGGTTCGCATGAGGCGGCAGGCTAGCGGAGCGCTCTGCGCATCAGCTTCCCCGACGGCGTGCGCGGCAGGGCCGAGGCCAGCTCCACCCGCTTCGGCACTTTGAACCCGGCCAGCGATTCGGCGCAGTGGCGGCGCAGCTCGTCCGGGCTGACAGCGCCATCGCTCTCGAGCACGACCACCGCGGTCACCGCCTGCTGCCACTCGGGGTCCTCCCGGCCGATCACCGCCGCCTCGGCCACGTGGGGGTGGCGCAGCAGCACCTCCTCGACCTCGGCGGGGATCACGTTCTCGCCACCGCTGACGATCATGTCGTCGATCCGGTCGCGGACGTAGAGGAAGCCTTCCTCGTCGATGTGGCCGAGGTCGCCGGTGTGGAGCCAGCCGTCGGGGTCGGCGCTGCCGGGAGCGACGGTCGGCCCCTGGACGAGGATCTCGCCTTCCTGGATCCGCAGGTGCGTGGTCAGCAACGGGCGCCCGGCGGAGCCGAGCTTGCGCTTGGCGTCGGCCGGCGCCAGCGTCGTCACCTGCGAGCAGGTCTCGGTCAGGCCGTAGGTCTGGACCACGGTGGCGCCCTTGGCGAGCGCCTCTTCCAGCGGCTCTGCCGGGACCGGGCCGCCGCCGACGAGGATTGCCCGCGGCGCCGAGAGGTCGACGCCGGCGTCGAGCAGCCGCGTCAGCATCGTCGCCACCAGGCTGAGCTGGGTGATGCCGTCGCGCTCCAGCGCCTCCCCCACCCGGTCGACGTCAAAGCCGTCGTGGACGACCGCGCCGGTGCCGTAAACCACCGCTTTCATGACGATGCCGAGGCCGGCGATGTGGCTGAGCGGCACGCAGCAGAGCCAGCGGTCCTCGGGCTGGACGCCGATGTTGAAGGCGGAGCCGACCGCGTTCCAGAGGAAGTTGCCGTAGCTGAGCGGGATCGGGCGCGGCTGGCCGGTGCTGCCGCTGGTGAGGACGCGGCAGCAGATGTCGTCCATGTCGTGCTCGCCGAGCAGCGGCAGGTCGGCCTCGGTCTGGGTCAGCTGGCCGGGGTCGTCGAGGTCGATGATCGGCTCCTCGGCGCCGACAATGGCGGCGCGCTCGGCGGCGGTCAGGCGCGGGCCGAGCGGCAGCAGCGCCGCGCCGAGCTTCATCAGGGCGTGGAGGAGGACGACCTGCTCGCGGCGCGGGTGCATCGTCAGCGCCGCGGTCGATCCGCGACGAACGCCGTGGGCGGCGAGCCGGCGCGCGACCCAGGTCGCTTCCGCCTCCAGCTCGGCGTAGGTCATCTCCGCCCCGTCGGCGACGAGCGCCGTCCGATCGGGGCAGCTCTGCGATCTCTGGGAGAGCCAGTCGTCGAGCTTCATCGGGATATCGTCCCCATCATGCCCAAACGCCACAAAGGAGCTCCGCCCGAGGAGCAGCTCTACGCGCCGATCGGGTGGACCCCGGGTCCCGGCGAGTACGAGGACATCCGCTACGAGACGGGCGGCGGGATCGCCAAGGTGACGATCGACCGCCCCGACGTGCTGAACGCGTTCCGCCCGCAGACGCTGATCGAGGTCTCGGAGGCGATGGAGCGCTCGCGCGAGGACAGCGAGGTCGGGGTGATCGTCTTCACCGGCGCCGGCGAGCGCGCCTTCTGCAGCGGCGGCGACCAGACCGTGCGCGGCGACACCGGCTACATGCCCGAGGGCGCCTCGGTCGGGCGCTTCCACGTCACCGACCTGCAGGTCCAGATGCGACGGCTGCCAAAGCCGATCGTGGCAATGGTCGCCGGCTACGCGATCGGCGGCGGCCACATCCTCCACCTCTGCTGCGACCTGACGATCGCCGCCGACAACGCGGTCTTCGGTCAGACGGGGCCGCGGGTCGGCTCCTGGGACGGCGGCTACGGCGCCTCGCTGCTGCGTGACCTGGTCGGGACGAAGAAGGCGAAGGAGTTCTGGATGCTCTGCCGCCAGTACGGCGCCGAGGAGGCGCTGGAGATGGGGCTGATCAACGCGGTCGTGCCGCTGGGCGAGCTGGAGCGGGAAACCGTCGCCTGGTGCCGCGAGATGCTCGCGCTCTCCCCCTTCGCCCTGCGTCTGGTCAAGGCCAGCTTCAACGCCCACGAGGACGGCTACGCTGGGATCCAGCAGCTCGCCCACGATGCCAACCTCCTCTTCTACGGAAGCGAGGAGGCGGCGGAGGGGCGCGAGGCCTTCAAGCAGAAGCGCTCCCCCGAGTTCTCCAAGTTCCCCCGTCGCCCATGAGGATCTGGCTGATGGCGGCGCGGCCGCGGACGCTGCCGGCGGCGATCGCGCCGGTCCTGGTCGGGACCGCGGCGGCGGTGCAGTGGGCCGGGGAGCTGCCGCGCTGGGGGGCCTTTCTCGCGGCCCTGATCGGCTCGATCTTCATCCAGATCGGGACCAACCTCGCCAACGACTACTCCGATGCCAAGCGCGGCGCCGACACCGCCGACCGGCTGGGGCCGGTCCGGGTCACCGCCAGCGGGATGGTGACGCCGCAGCGGGTGATGACCGCCACCTGGATCGCCTTCGCGGTTGCGGTGGCCTGCGGGATCTACCTGACCGCGGTGGCGGGCTGGGTGATCCTGCTGATCGGCGTCCTCTCGATCGCCGCCGGCGTCCTTTACACCGGCGGCCCCCGCCCCTACGGCTACGCCGGCTTCGGTGAGGTCTTCGTCTTCCTCTTCTTCGGCCTCGTCGCCGTCAACGGCTCCTACTACGTGCAGCTGGAGGAACTCGACGCGCTCTCGCTGGGGCTCTCGATCTCGATCGGGTTCCTGGCGACGGCGATCATCGTCGTCAACAACGTCCGCGACGTCGAGACCGACCGCCGCGCCGGCAAGAACACGCTGGCGGTCCGGATCGGCCGCGAGGCCGCGGTGCGGCTCTACGTGATGCTGGTGGTCGGTGGGTTCCTGGTGCTGCCGATCGCACTCTGGGCCGGCGAGGCAAGCGCCTTGCCGATGATCGGCTGGCTGGCGGCGCCGCTGGCGGTGCGACCGGCGCGGACGCTGGCGGAGCGGCGGGACGGCCCGGCGCTGAACGCGGTGCTGGCGGCGACCGGAGCGCTGCTCGGCGTCTTCAGCCTGCTGGTCACCGCCGGCCTCCTGATCTCCGCCTGAGAGACTCCGGCCGTGCGCCTCAGCTCGGTCGAGGTCATCCCCTACGCGCTGCCGTTCAGGCGGCCGTACGTGACCGCGCGGGGGGTGTTGCGGGGGCGTGAGATGGTGCTGCTGCGGGTGCGGGACGAGGACGGGGCCGTGGGGCTGGGGGAAGCGGTACCGCTGTCGCTACGGGGCGGGGCGAGCTTGGGAGAGGTCGTGCGGGAACTCGAGGAGTGGGCGGAAGATCAGGCGATTGAGATCGCAGGACTATCCGCTCCGGCTCGCTGTGCGGTGGCGGTGGCGCGGATGGATTTGCTGGGTAGGAGGACGGCGGACCAGGGTGGCGGGAACGACGAAGCGGTTCCGTGCAACGCGACGTTGGTGGCGGACGAGCCGGAGGCGGTCGCGGCTGACGCCGAAGCGTGGGCGGCGGACGGGTTCAGCACGTTCAAGCTGAAGCTCGGCGCCGAGTCCGCGTCAACCCGTCTTGAAGAAGGGCTGACGCGGACTCGCGGGAGCCGGGACGTGAAAATGGTGCGAGCGGTGCGGGAGATGCTGGGGTCAGGGGTGCGGATCCGGGTGGATGCCAATCAGGCTTGGGATCTCGAGACGGCCAAGGCGCGCCTGGACGAACTGGAGCCGTATGGGATCGAGCTGGCGGAGCAGCCGGTTGGGACTTTGGAGGAACTTGCCGCGCTCGCGGCGTCCACTTCGATTCCTCTCGCGGCTGACGAGAGCGTGGCGTCTCTCGAAGAGGCCGAGGAAGCCGTGGCGCTCGGCGCCTGCGCCTACACCGGGATCAAGCTCTCCAAGGTCGGGGGGGCCGAAGAAGCGCTAAGGATCGCCGACGTCCTCCCCGCCTACGTCACCAGCGCCCTCGACGGGCCGGTCGGGATCGCGGCTGGGGCGCAGACCGCCCTCAGCATTGCCGAGACCGGGCATCCGGAACGGCTACACCTCGCCCACGGACTCGCCACGCAGCGCCTCTTCGCGGAGACGATCGCCTCAGTCCAGTGCGAGCTCCGGGACGGGATGCTTCACCTGCCTCCAGGTCCAGGTCTCGGTGTCGAGATAGACGAGGATGCCCTGCAGGGACATCGCCTCTGAACCCCATGGATCCGACCAACGCCAACACCGCCCTCGCCTCGGCCTTTGCCGAGGAGCTGGCGCGCGGGGGACTCCGGCTGGCGGTGGTCTCCCCCGGCTCGCGCTCGACGCCGCTTGCGGTGTCGCTGTGGCGGCAGCCGGAGATCGAGGTGAAGGTGATCGTCGACGAGCGCTCGGCCGGCTTCTTCGCCCTCGGGGCGGCGCAGGCGTGGCGCCAGCCGGTGGCGCTGCTCTGCACCTCGGGGACGGCGCTCGTCAACTACCACCCGGCCGTGGTCGAGGCCGACGAATCGGGGATCCCGCTCGTCGTCCTCAGTGCCGACCGGCCGCCGGAGCTGCGAGGGATCGGAGCCGGCCAGACGATCGACCAGATCAAGAGCTTCGGCTCCTCGGTGCGCTGGTTCTGCGAAGTCGGGACGCACGCGGCCGACGACTCCGGCCTCCTCCACTACCGATCGGTCGCCTGCCGGGCGCTGGCCGCGGCGCGGGGAGAGACGCGGCCGGGGCCCGTGCACCTGAACATGCCGTGGCGGGAGCCGCTGGCTCCGGTCCCGGTCGAGGGCGCGGTAACGGCCACCGACGAGCTGGCGCTCAAGGGCCGCGATGGGCGGCCGCTCACCGCCGTCACCCACCTGGATCTCGAGCCCTCGGCCTTCCTCCTCGACGAGGTCGCCGGCCACATCGGCAACGCGATCTCCGGCGTGATCGTCGCCGGGCGCCAGCTCGACCCGGAGCTGCGCGAGCCGCTCACCCACCTCGCTCGGGTCACCGGCTTCCCGATCCTCGCCGACCCGACCTCCCAGCTCCGCTGCGGCCCCCACGACCGCTCCCACGTCATCGCCGCCTACGACCTGCTGCTGCGGGAGGAGCATTTCGCCCGCTCGGTGGTCCCGGACTTGATCCTCCGCTTCGGCGAGATGCCGACCAGCAAGCCGCTGCGGGCCTGGATCGAGGCCAGTGGCGCCGACGAGATCGTCGTCGACCCATACGGCGGCTGGAACGAGCCAACCAACCGGGCGGCGGCGATCCTCCGCGCCGACCCGACCGAGCTCGCCGCCGGCTGGGCGGCGCGGGTCGAAGGCCTGGAGGGGCGGGAGCGGCCGCTGCCGGAGCGGTGGATGGACGCGGAGCGAGCGGCACAGGCAGCGCTAGACGAGGCGCTTACCGGGGCCGAGATCTCCGAGCCGGCCCTCCACCGCGCTCTCGGCGCCGCCCACCGCGACGGCGGCCTCGTCTACACCAGCTCGAGCATGCCGATCCGCGACCAGGAGGCATTCCTCGCGGCGGCAAGCACCGACGTCCACTTCCTCTCCAACCGCGGCGCCAACGGCATCGACGGTCTGATCTCCTCCGGAATCGGCGCCGCCCAGGCCAGCGGCCGCCCGACCACGATCATCACCGGCGACCTCGGCTTCCTTCACGACATCGGCGCCCTTGCGGCCCTGCGCGACATCTCGACGCCGGTCCGCATCGTCGTCATCGACAACGACGGCGGCGGCATCTTTCATTTCCTGCCGCAGGAGACGGCGCTGGACGCCGGCGAGTTCGAGGCCCTGCTCGGCACTCCCCGCGGCGTCGACGTGGGCAGGGCAGCGGCGCTCTTCGATCTCCCCCACCGCCGTCTCGACTCGCTTGCCGACCTACCGGCCATCCTGGCCGCAGGCACCGGCCTGATCGAGGTCAGGACCGACCGCCACGCGAACGTCGAGGCCCACCGCGGCCTGGTGGCCGCCGTTCAGGCCGCGATCAGCAGCTGATCGGGCCCGCTTCGCGGCCGGGGCCCGGCTGCCAGGCGGTGCCGTAGAAGGCGATTCTCGGCCGGGAGAGGATCTTCTCGCGACAACTGCCGTCGGCGTTGACCTGCATCAGCGCGTTCCCCGCGGGGAAGAGCAGGCCTAGAGCCGGCACGAAGGAGGTGTCAGCCCGGAACTGGACGTAGCCGATCCGCTGCCCCGACGGATCCCAGCTCGGCCCGGACTCGAGCACGTCCTCGCTGCGACTGAGGCGCCTCACCTCGGTGCCGTCCGCTCGGGCCACGTAGAGATCGACCGCCAGGTAGTCGTGGTTCTCTTCGGCTTCGACCAGGTCGGGATCCATGAAGCCGACGAAGGCGATCCGGGAGCCGTCGGGAGAGACCGCCGGTTCGGAGGCGGATTCGAGGATCTCCCGCGAGCTTCCGTCGGCGAGGTTCACATGCACGATCCGGGAGCCCTCGAGGTTGCTGTCCTCCTTGGTGACCAAGAGGCCCGACCCGTCGGCGGTAAACGAGCCGGGCTCGTTGTAGAGACCGTCCCGCCACCGGGTCAGGCGCCGGGGCTTGCCGCTGCGGAGATCGACGATCCAGGTCGTCGTGCTGGAGTAGAAGTCGGCGTACAACCGGCCCGGCTTGACGTTGGACCTGAAACGGGTGCGGGAAAAGGCGAGGGTGACCCCGTCCGGGGAGAGGACGGGCTGGCTGCCCCCCCGCGTGCCCGGGATCGGGCGCGCGCCGCTGCCGTCGGCGGAGGCGAAGAAGATCCTGTCCCCCGATTCGTCGCCGTCGTCGTTGGCGGCGAAGGCGATCAGGGCGCCGTCCGGCGACCAGGCGGGCGCTTGGAACGGCGAAGGCACGAGGCGGTTTGGGGTGCCCAGCTTGGCGCGGAGGAACCGCTGCTGCCCGCCCGTGGACGGGTCGATCGTCGCCAGGGCCATCATTGGCGGCCTCCCGTCCCCTTCGAGCCTGGGGCGCTTGGCTTCGATCAGCTCGGTGGTGCCCAGGCGCGGGCCGGGGGGCGCTTCGCCCGCCACGACGGGCGTCGCCATCAACCCCAGCAGCCCTATGCATATGGCCGCCGTGCGCCGGCCCCGTTCGCCCCTACCTCGAATCACGCGACCATCTTCCACGATCGGCCGGCGTCCATGCGCCGAGCCGGGCTACTCGGCCAGCAGCGGCAGCAGCGCCCCCAGCTTCACCTCGGTCTCAGCCAGCTCGGCAGCCGGGTCCGACCCCGCAACCACACCGACGCCGGCGAAGAGGTGGGCCTCGCGGTCGCGGAGGAGGGCGCTGCGGAGGGCGACGCAGAACTCGCCGTCCTCGGTCGCGTCCATCCAGCCGACCGGGGCGGCGTACCAGCCGCGGTCCATGCCCTCGAGCTCGGCGATCGCCGCGGCGGCCGCAGGCCAGGGCTCCCCGCCGACGGCGGGGGTCGGGTGCAGGAGGCCGGCCAGCTCGATCGCCGAGTGCGGCTCGGCCAGCTGCGCGATCACCGGGGTCGCCAGGTGCTGGATATTCGCCACCTTGACGATCTCCGGCTCGGCCGCGGCCTCGACCCAGACCGCGTGCGGACGCAGGGCGCGGACGATCCGATCGGCGACGATCCGCTGCTCGCGGCGGTCCTTGTCGCTACGCAGCAGCTGCTCGCCGAGGTGGTCGTCGACGGCGGGGTCGGAGCTGCGGCGGGTCGAGCCGGCGAGGGCGACGGTGGAGACGCTGGCGCCGGAGCGGCGGACCAGCAGCTCAGGGCTGGCGCCGAGGAAGGCGGCCTCGGGCGTGCCGCAGCAGAAGCAGAAGCAGGCCGGGAACTGCTCGCGCATGGCGCCGAAGACGGCAGCCGGGTCGTGGGCGGCGCCGGCGCGGACGATCACCTCGCGGGCGAGCACTACCTTGCTCATCTCCCCCGCGGCGATCCGGGATGTGGCGCCCCCGACGGCGGCTTCGAACTCGCGCGGCGGGCGGGCGCTGCGGATGTCGGCGTGGGCGGTCGGGTGTGGATCGAGCAGGGGCAGCGGGACCTCGGTACGGAGCGAGGCGAGGCGAGATCGCAGTCTCTCCTCCAGCCGCTCGACGTCCTCGCCGGGCTGAACGACCGCGTTGGCGGTGAGGAAGGTGCGCCCCCCGCTGCGGCAGAGCGAGAGCTCGGGCAGGACGAGCGAGGCCGGGGCCAGCGAGGACCAGGTCGGGGTCGAGCCGCCGTCGGGGTCGAAGGCGAAGCCGCCGAGCCAGACCGGCCCGGCCCCGGCGGGCAAACCCCGCGGCTCGTCGAAGACGGCGCCGCCGCCGATCCGCAGGCACTCGTTGGCGACGTCGTCGAACCGTCCCTCGGCCCGCGAGCTCGCCTCGTGCGCGACCCCGAGCCCGGCGAGCGCGAATCCGCGGTCGGGCTGCTCCCAGCAGAACCAGCGGTCTGAAGCCAACCGCGAGGCGAACACCGCCGCACAGGGGTCGCCGACCTCGACCTCGCGGGTGACGCTTACGAGGGTGCGCCGTCCCCGTTCGGCGGCCTTGTGCAGCGCGCCGAGGAGAACCTCAGTCGTGCCCACGACCTATGGCTATCTCACCCGTCCGCACCATTTCCACCAGCCCATGAGGGCGGACCATCCGCTCGAAGGCCTCGATCTTGTCGGCGGAGCCGGTCACCTCGATCGTCATCGTCCGCCGCGCCACGTCGACGATTTTCGCCCGGAAGATCTCGGCGAACTGGATGATCTCGGCCCGGTTCTCGACCGCCGAGGAGACCTTGAAGAGGGCCATCTCGCGGGCGACCGTCTCCTCCGGCTCCATGTCCCGGATCTTCAGCACGTTGACGAGCTTGTGCAGCTGCTTGGTCACCTGGTCGATCGGGTGGACGGCTCCGTCCAGAGTCAGGGTGACGCGGGAGATGCTGGGGTCGTCGGTCGGACCGACGGCGAGGGTGTCGATGTTGAAGCCCCGGCGGGAGAAGAGCCCGGCGACGCGGGCCAGCACGCCCGGCTTGTTCTCGACCAGGATCGAGAGGATGTGCTTGCGGCCGCTGAGCTGACCGGCGACGTGCAGATCCTCCAATTTGACAACCTGGGGGGTCCCGGCCTCCATCAACCCACCGCCTTCCGCGGTGCCTCGACCATGTCGCGGGCGGCGTTGCCCGGCGGGATCATCGGATAGCAGTTCTCTTCGCGGGCGACGCGGACGTCCATCAGGACCGGTCCGTCGTGCTCAAGCGCCGCCACCATCTGCTCCTCGAGGTCGGCGGAGTCGTCGCAGCGCATACCCGTCGCGCCGAAGGCCTCGGCCAGCTTCACCCAGTCGGGGCTCGAGCCCATGTCGACGGAGCTGTAGCGGCGATCCCAGAACAGCTCCTGCCACTGGCGGACCATGCCCATGTAGCCGTTGTTCATCAGGAAGACCTTGACCGGGATCTGCTCGGTCACGCAGGTGGCGAGCTCCTGCACGTTCATGATCAGGCTGCCGTCGCCGGCGACGCAGACGACCTCCTCGTCCGGACAGGCGACCTTGGCGCCGATCGCGCTCGGCAGCCCGAAACCCATCGTCCCCAGGCCGCCGGAGTTGATCCAGCGCCTGGGCTTGTCGAAGCCGTAGTACTGGGCGGTCCACATCTGGTGCTGGCCAACGTCCGAGGTGACGATCGCGTCGCCCTGGCTGGCCCGGTGCAGCGCCTCGATCATGAACTGCGGCTTGATCTCGCCGTTCTGGCTGGGCTCGTAGTAGAGGGGGTGCGCGTCCTGCCAGCCCCGCAGGGTGTTCCACCACTCGTCGAGCCGCGAAGAGTCGGTCTGCAGCGCCCGGTACTCGCGGGTCAGCTTCGGCAGCACCTGCTTGACATCTCCGACGATCGGGATGTGGGCGCCGACGTTCTTCGAGATCTCGGCCGGGTCGATGTCGATGTGGATGACCTTGGCGTGCGGTGCGAACTCGGTCAATTTGCCGGTGATGCGGTCGTCGAAGCGGGCGCCGATGGCGACGATCAGGTCGGCTTTGTCCATCGCCCAGTTGGCGGTGAGGGTGCCGTGCATGCCGAGCATGCCGAGAAAGCGGTCGCTGGAAGCCGGGAAGGCGCCGAGGCCCATCAGGGTCGAGGTGACCGGGAAGCGGTCGGAGTCGGCGAGCTCGCGCAGCTCCTCGGAGGCGTTGGCGTTGATGACGCCGCCGCCGGTGTAGAAGATCGGGCGCCGCGCGCTCGCCAGCGCTTTCGCGGCGATCCGGATCTGCTTGATGTTGCCCTCGGTGGAGGGCTTGTAGCCGGGCAGCTCGACCGGCTCCGTGCGCGGCACGTAGTCGATGTCGGCGCGCGAAAGATCCATCGGGATGTCGAGCAGCACCGGCCCGGGGCGCCCGGTCGAGGCGAGATGGAAGGCCTCGTGGACGTACTCGGGGATCTGGCGCGGGTCGGTGACGGCGAAGGAGTGCTTGACGAAGGGCAGGGTGGCTCCGAGGATGTCGGCCTCCTGGAAGCCGTCGGTGCCGATCAGCTCGGTGCGGACCTGGCCGGTGATGAAGACCGTCGGGGTCGAGTCCATCATCGCGTCGGCGATCGCGGTGACGAGGTTGGTGGCGCCTGGACCGGAGGTGGCAAAGGCGACGCCGACCCGACCGGAGGCTTTCGCGTATCCCTCGGCAGCGTGGCCGCCGGCCTGCTCGTGGCGGACCTGGACATGGCGGAACTCCGCGTCGATCATCGCGTCGTAGGTCGGCAAATTGGCCCCGCCGGGGATCCCGAAGACGTCCTTGACGCCCTCGGCCTTGAGGGATTCCATCAACGTGTCAGCAGCCCGCATAGGAACTGGCGATGGTAGCAGCGGGCCTAAGCCTGGCCTGCAGGAGATTTGGCGGGGTTCCAGCGGGTCTGCGGGTCGATCGCGGTCTCGATCACGCGCCCTTTGTGGCGCTCGATCGCGTGGATGATCGACTCGACCAGCTCCTCGCCGAGGAGGGTCGGTTGCAGGCCGAGGTCGAGCAGCTTCGTGTGGATCGCGTTGTAGTAGTGCTCTTCCTTCTCGACCCGCGGGTTCTCGTAGTGCTGGATCTCGACGCTGTAGCCGAGGTGCTCGCCCGCCTCCTTCACGAGCCCCGCCAATTCGAGCACTGAAAATTGCTCGGTGAACTGGTTGAAGACGCGGAACTCGCCGGGCTCGGCCGGGTTCAGCGCCGCCAGTTCGACGCAGGCGAGGGTGTCGCGGATGTTGAGGAAGCCGCGGGTCTGGCGCCCGGCGCCGTAGACGGTCAGCGGGTGCCCGATCACGGCCTGCACGCAGAAGCGGTTGAGTACGGTGCCGAAGAGCTCGTCGTAGTCGAAACGGGTGACGAGGCGCTCGTCGCGGGCCGTCTCCTCGGTCTCGACGCCGTAGACGACGCCCTGGTTGAGGTCGGTCGCGCGCAGGCCCCAGGTGCGGCAGGCGAAGTGGATGTTGGTCGAGTCGTGGACCTTCGAGCAGTGGTAGAG
>Ga0190269_10000152_pt1 | contig 35162 bp, 24 predicted proteins | sample Popmic249IS_FD_133749 | JGI IMG/M metagenome (GOLD analysis project Ga0190269, IMG submission 133749) | Populus adjacent soil microbial communities from riparian zone of Blue River, Arizona, USA - 249 IS | ecosystem: Environmental > Terrestrial > Soil > Riparian zone | place: USA: Arizona... | reverse complement strand
GCTCGGGCTCGGGCTCGGGCTCGGGCTCGGGATCGGGCTCGGGCTCGGGCTCGGGCTCGGGCTCGGGCTCGGGCTCGGGCTCGGGCTCGGGCTCGGGCTCGGGCTCGGGCTCGGGCTCGGGCTCGGGAGGTTTAGCGCGCGTCTTTCAGGTATTTCAGCAACGGGGCATCCGCAGACAGCACGATCTCCGTGTCCTCGTTGATGATCGACTTGTACGTTTCGAGGGTCTTCAAGAACCCGTACAGCTCGGGGTCGCGGTTGTACGCCTCGGCGTAGATGCGCGCGGCCTCGGCGTCCGCCTTGCCGCGGATCTCCTCGGCCTGGCGGTACGCCTCGGAGCGCACGCGCAAGAGCTCGCGCTCCACCTTGCCTTCGATCTCGGCGCGCTTGCCGCCGCCCTCCGAGCGGAAACGCTCGGCGATGCGCTTGCGCTCCGAGATCATGCGCTCGAACACCTTCTGCTGCACGCTCTCGACGTAGTTCACGCGCTTGATCTTGATGTCGGCCAGCTCAAGGCCGTAGTCGGGCATGACCTGCGCGGCCTTCTCCAGGATGAGCGCCGCGATGCGCTCACGCCCCACGCTGGGCGTGAACACGGACTCGTTCTCTATCGCCTCGAGCTCTTCCTCGCGATCGAACTGGCGGGAGCTCGTGCGCACGATGTCTATCAGGTCGTGGTTCGCGACGACGTTGCGCACCTCACCGTCGATGATGTCGTCGAGGCGCGATTGCGCGCTCCGCTCGTCGCGCATGCGTTTGTAGAACTTGGTGACGTCCGCGATGCGCCAGCGCGCGAACACGTCCACCCAGATGTACTTCTTGTCGCGCGTGGGGATCTGGTTCGGCGAGCCATCCCACTCCAGCCAGCGCTTGTCGAAGCTCAGCACGTCCTGCACGAACGGCTTCTTCCAGTGCAACCCGGGAGTGGACACGCTGCCGGAGATGCGCCCGAACTCGGTGACCAACACCTGCTCGTTCTCGGCGACGGTGAACATCGACGCCTGCAACAAAAACAGCCCGAGGAGCGCGATGCCCAGCAAGAGCAAGAGCGAGCGCGTCATGGCTTACCTCCGAGCAACCCAAACAGCGGCAAGACGCCTTTCACCGAGTCGTCGATGATCACGCGGCGCTTGGCCTTCGGCAGCACGCGGTCGATGTTCTCCAGGTACAAGCGGGCCCGCGTGACGGCCGGCGCCTTCTTGTACTCCGACTCGATGGACAGGAAGCGCTGCACCTCACCGCGCGCGTTGTTCACGCGCTCGGTCGCGTAGCCTTCCGCGGATTGCACGGCTTGCTGCGCCTTGCCTTCGGCCTCGGGGATGACCGAGTTGTAAGCGGCCCAGGCCTGGTTGATCGCGCGCTCGCGCTCCTGGATGGCCTGGTTGACCTCGTTGAAGCTGTCGCGCACGGCCTCGGGCGGGTTCACGTCTTGCAGCACCAGCTGCAAGATCTCCACGCCCATCTGGTAGTGATTGCACAGCGCCTGCATCTCGTCGCGCGCTTGCTGCTGAATGCGCTCGCGCCCGACGGTCAGCACCTCCGTGACGCTGTGATCGCCCACGACCTTGCGCATCACGGCTTCGGTCACGTCGCGCAGCGTGCCGCGCACGTCGCGCACGCGGAACACGAACTCGTATGGATCTTTGACCTTGTACTGCACGATCCACTCGACGTTCGCCACGTTCAGATCGCCGGTGAGCATGCTCGACTCTTTGGAAGCGTCGTCCCCTTCCGCGTAGTCGCTGCGCACGTCTGCGCGCGTGGTGCGAAAGCCGAACTCTTCCTTGAGCTGACGCTGCACGGGCACCTTGATGGCCCCGTCGATCCCGAGCGGCCACTTGAAGTGCGGCCCAGGCTGCGCCGTGTACACGTAGCGCCCGAAGCGCGTGACGAGCGCCACCTCTTCAGGCTCGACCTGGTAGTAGCTCGTGAACGCGGACAACAGCACGATGCCCGCGATCAACACCAAGCCGAGCTGACCGGATAGACCGCGCCCGATGCGGGCCAAGAAATCACCGAAGGCGCCCAGTGCATCGTGCTCTGGGCCCACGCGTTTGGGAGGCGGCACGTGTCATTTCCCCTTGTAGACGAAGCGAGTGTCAGGTCCCGGCTGGACCCGGCATGGTCCCTTCGGTCACGCACAATAGACGCACACTGCCCTGCGCGACCAGTCGATCGTCTGCGTCCGTGATTTTCGCCTCCCAGACGTGCGTCGTGCGCCCGCGGGTCACGGGCACCGCGCGCGCCCGCAGCGTGGTGCCGGCACGCACCGCGCGGATGAAGCTGGTGTGGTTCTCGAGGCCCACCACACTGCCCTTGTGCCCGCGAGCGCGCGCCGCGACGCCCGCGCCGATCGAGCACACCGTCTCCACCACGCCACAGTGCACCCCGCCGTGCACGATCCCGTAGGGCTGCAGGTGCTGCTCGGCCACGGTCCACTCCACGATCACTTCGTCCGGGGTGGCCACCAAGAAGCGCAGGTCCATCGCCCGCGCCCAGCCCGCGTTGCCGCCGTTGAAGGCCGCTGCAAAGTCCTGCTCGTTGTCAGCGCTCACGTGGAGGTCCTCTCGCTAAAACAGGCGCTGCTGCGCGCGCGAGGGCAGCGGCAGCGCGAGATGTTGATAGGCGCGGTCGGTCACCACGCGGCCGCGCGCGGTGCGCGCCAGAAAGCCCTGCTGCAGCAGGAACGGCTCGTACACGTCCTCGAGCGTGTCGCGCGGCTCGGACAGCGCCGCGGCCAAGGTGTCGATGCCGACCGGGCCGCCCTTGTAATGATCGATGATCACGCGCAGGTAGCGGCGATCCATCTCATCGAGGCCGGCGTCGTCGACCTCCAGGCGGCGCAGCGCTTCGTTCGCCATGCGCAGATCGATGCGGCCGTCGCCCAGCACCTCGGCGAAGTCGCGCGCGCGGCGCAAGAGGCGATTGACGATGCGCGGCGTGCCGCGCGCCCGCCGGGCGATCTCACTCGCAGCGTCCGGAGCCACCTCGATCGAGAGCAGACGCGCGCTGCGGAGCACCACGCGCGCGAGCTCCTCGGGCGGGTAGTAGTCGAGCCGCTCCACGATGCCGAAGCGCGACAGCATGGGGCTGGTCAATAGGCCCGTGCGCGTGGTGGCGCCCACGAGGGTGAACGGCGCGATCGGCAACTGCAACGTCGCGGCGTACGGCCCATCACCCTGCACGATGTCGATGCGGAAGTCCTCGACGGCCGTGTACAGGTTCTCCTCCACCACGGACGATAGGCGGTGGATCTCGTCGATGAAGAGCACATCCCCGCGCTCGAGCTTCGTCAGGAGCGCGGCGAGCTGACCCTTGTGCTCGATGGCCGGGCCGGATGCCATGGCGAGGTTGACGCCCATCTCCTGCGCCAGGATCAGCGACAGCGTGGTCTTGCCGAGTCCCGGCGGCCCGCAGAACAGCACGTGATCGAGCGGCCCGCGCCTTCGCTTCGCCGCCTCCACGTACACGCGGAGGTTCTCTTTGAGCTTCGTCTGGCCGATGAAATCGTCGAAGCGAGACGGCCGCAGCGTGATGTCGTACTCGCGATCGTCCGCGCTCTCCGAGGCGCCCAGGGTGCTGCGCGCGCTTTCAATGTGCTGCTTGGCCATGTGTCATGCTCGGGGTGCTCAGGGTGCTCAGCCGAGTGAAGCCAGCGCTTGACGGAGCAGCTGTTCCACCGGTGCCTGAGCGTCCGGCTTGATCTTTGCTACGGCGGACTCCGCCTGCGCGCGCGTGAAGCCGAGACGTGTCAGCGCATCGCACACCTGCGAGGCGGCATCTCCCGGCGGCAGCACCACGGGCGCGGCGTCCGCCGCTCTCAGCTGCGCGGGGAGATCGGCGAGGCTGACGTGCGGCAGCTTGTCCTTCAGCTCGAGCAGCAGGCGCGCGGCCGTCTTCTTGCCCACGCCGCTGATGGCTTCAAGGCGCCGCTTGTCGCCGCGCGACACGGCGAGCGCGAGCTCGTGCGCGGTGAGCTCCGACAGTACGGAGAGCGCGAGCTTCGGGCCCACGCCGGACACGCCCATCAGCACGCGAAACGCCTCGCGGTCGTCGCCATCCGTGAAGCCGTACAGGGTCAGCGCTTCTTCGCGCACATGGGTGTGCACGTGCAGCTGCGCTGGGGCAGATAGAGGCAGGCGCGAGAGCGAGCGCAGGGGCACGAACACCTCGTAGCCCACGCCGTTCACGTCCAGCACGCACGAGCCATCCACCGCATGCTCGACGACGACACCTGAAAGCCGTCCAATCACGCCGCCGAGGCTAGCACAGGCGGCCGGACACCTGCTCAGTCTTTCAGCCTGGCCGAACGCGCGGCGTGGCTGCTGCGCGCTGCACCTGCTGTGACAAGAGGGCCTGCGCGTGCGTGATCGCGATCGCCAGCGCGTCCGTGGCGTCTACCTCGGGCAGATCGCGCAGCCCCAGGATCGCGCCCACGATGCGCGCCACCTGCGCCTTGTCCGCCTGACCCCGCCCCGCGACGGATCGCTTGACGAGCGCGGGCGGGTAGGCCGCGATCGGCAGCCCCGCCTGCGCGCCGACCAGCAGCGCGACGCCCCGCGCGTGCCCCAGCTTCAGCGCGGAGGCCGCAAAACGCGCATGGAAGATGTCTTCGACTGCCAGCGCGGTGGGCGCATGCTCCGCGATCACGGCGCGCAGGGCCTCGTAAATCTCGTGCAAGCGCGCCGGCAGCTCGCTGTCTTTGCCGGCGTCGATCGTACCGGCGGCCACGTACTGCAGGCGCGGGCCGGCGCGCCGCACCACGCCCCAACCGGTGCGGATGGTGCCAGGATCGATGCCGAGGACGATCATTGCGACAAACGCTGCAGCTCGGCCTCGGACAGCTCGAAGTCGCTGTAGACCTTCTGCACGTCATCGTGGTCTTCGAGCGCTTCGACGAGGTTGATCAGCACCTCGGCCTCGCGCCCCTCCACGGTCTTCTTGTTCTTGGGCAGCTGGCCGAGTGAGGCTGTAGCACCCTGGATCCCTGCCGCGGCGATGCCCTGCCGCACCTCTTCGAGCGACGCCCGCTCGGTGGTGACCATCCAGCGATCGCCCGAGTCTTCCACGTTGTCGGCGCCTGCGCCGACGGCGGCCTCGAACAGCTGCTCCTCGCCCGCGTTCTCCTTGGGCACGAAGATGAGGCCCTTGCCCTCGAACGCCCAGGCCGCGGAGCCGGGTGTGCCGAGCTGGCCGTTGTGCCGCTCGAAGATCTTGCGCAGCTCGGGGTTCGTGCGGTTGCGATTGTCGGTCAGGGTCTCGATCAGGAAGAGCACGCCTGAGGGGCCCACGCCTTCATACGTGATCTCCTCGTAGCTCACGCCCTCGAGCTCCCCGGTACCTTTTTTGATCGCACGCGTGACGTTGTCACTCGGCATGTTGGCCGCGCGCGCCTCGTCGATGGCGTGGCGCAGGCGCGGATTGCCCGTGGGATCGCCTCCGCCCATGCGGGCAGCCACCGTGATCTCTTTGATGATCTTGGTGAAGATCTTGCCGCGCTTGGCGTCGGCGGCGCCTTTCTTGTGCTTGATGGAGGACCACCGATTATGGCCACTCATGCGTACCTCTCGTTCACGGGGGCGGTCAGCGGTCCTCGACTATATCGACCTCGCGTCAGGACCGCTACCTCTCGAGTTGCCCCGATCGCATGCGACGCGCTCGACCCATGCAGCCGAGCGGGCAACGACAGCCACGGACCGGCGGTGCAGCGTCGCCTCCGGCGGCGCACCGGGGATGGGTCATCACCGGGCGGCGGGGTATGCGCCCCCGGACTTGGAGCATGACTTTGTTGCGCTACCCCAGGCTCTTGCTGCACTTAGGCGCGATCGCCGACCCCACGCCGAGCTGCAGCTCGGACGCCGACCCGGTCGCGCAGCTGCGGGCCGCCGGCTCGGCCAGCGCCGGTCGCTGCGGGTGCGGGCGCGAGTGCAACGCCCCGCGCCGGCTCTGCCGCTCACAGCGGCAACGGCGCCACAATCGCTACACGTGTTCATCGCCGGGGACTGGTCGACTACGTGGCGGATTATTTCCAGAAGCGCGGCGTCCGCGAGCTTGCCGAGCTCGTGGCCGACGGCCTGCGCGAGGGCGGTGCGTCCGCTGAGCCCCGCTTGCGTGCGGGCTGCAGTTGGCGAACGCTGAGCACGTGAACGATTCACTCGTCCATTTTCGTCTCGCGAGGGCCGCGGATGTGCCCGTGTTGCGGGGCTTCATCGCCGCGTTCAACGGGGAAGATGGGCACGACATCGCGCCGGATGTGCTCGAGCGCTCGCTCGCCGCCGTGGCCGAGCGCGAGCCGCTTCTTCGCGTGTGGATGATCGAGCGCGAGGGGCGCGCGCTCGGCTACGTGGCGCTCGCGCTCGGCTATTCGATCGAGGTGGGCGGGCTCGACGCTTTCGTCGACGAGCTGTACCTCTTGCCGGAAGAACGCGCGCACGGCCTCGGCAGCGCGGCGCTCGCGTTCGTCGAGCGCGAGGCGCGCGCGCTCGGCGTACGCAGGCTGTGCCTCGAGGTGGAGCTGCACAACCTGCGCGCGCACGCGCTCTACGAGCGGCACGGCTACACCGCGCACTCGCGACACTTGATGAGCAAACGTCTCACCTGAGGTCGATCGTCGCGCAGCCGAAGCCGATGTTGAGCGTGCCGCCTGCGGCGATCGTCTCGCACGTCTTCGGGCACAGCATGATCTGCGTGGGCGGGCTAGCGTCGTAGTACCAGCCCAGCAGATCCTGACATGCGCCGCCGTTAGCGGCCCTGCCGAACACCATCGATGCGGCCGCACCGACCGGCTGCCAGCTGACGTTCACCTTGCTCGCATCCAGCGTGTCGCCGCTCGGCGGCTTCGGGATCTGGTAGCTGCACGGCAGCGGCGCGGACTTGATCACTGCAGCCGTGAGCGGCTCGAAGATCGTCTTCCAGTCGCTCTGACAGATCGAGGCCTTCAGCCCCTTCGTCATGTCGGCGAGCTGGTAATACGTGGTGCCCACCGCCGCCGCACCGCAGCCGAGCATCACGAACACGCAGATGCCGGTGTTCGGATCCGGCATGCAGTTCGGATCGCGACACGGCGCCGGGCCTTCGGACGCGACCGTGTGCAGGTAGAAGTCGTGACCGAGCAGGCCGCGCATGTCGCCGAGGAACATCGTCGCGCGCGCCTCCGGCGTGGGCTGTCCGCGGTAGCGGCTCTCGTCATCCGTCACGACCACGAAGTGCGTGGCCGCACCCGGCCGCAGGAAGCTCTTGTATTGATCGAAGCTCGCCTGCGCGACGTCGAGCGCGTTGTTCGAGTCCACGCGGCTGCTGATGAACTTGTAGCGAGGGTCGGTAGCGAGCGCGGTGCCCGTGAGCGGATCCTCCGGCGTGATCGGGCAGATCACGGGGATCGCCGCCGACGTGGTCATCATCACGATGTGCACGTCGATGTTGGCCTGCGTGATGGCATCGGCGAACGCGGTCAGGTTCGCGCCGATCTTCATCTGCTCGTCGAGCATGCTGCCGGAGGCGTCCACCACCCAGATGATGTCCACGGCCGGGTTCGCGGCCGGCGGCGCCTTCGCCATGGTGCTGACGCACGAGTTCGGATCCTGGGTGTTCACCATGGTCGTGACCATGGGCGGAGGCGGAGTGATCAGCGGGCCCGGATCGCTCCCGCTCGGGCCGCCAGCGCCGGCGCTCACCGTATTCATGACGCTCGGCGTACCAGCGGCCCCGGAGGGCGTTGCACTCGGACGGGCGCCACCGCCCCGCGTGGGTCCGCTGCTTTCCGCACCACAGCTCAGCAAAATGGCGGCGCACGCGATATATCTGCAGCGTAGCGCCGCGCTCTGGAGACTGACCATAAGCCGGAGCTAGACCAGCCATCATCCGAGCGCATTCTCCCAAGCCGTCAGAACAGTGACCCCAATGGCCAGCGAGCCTTGACTTAGTTTCTCAGTTACACACTTGTGCGCACCGCCGCACTTGTCGACATACCCCAGACTCGGAGCTCATGACCAGCACATCTCGCCAACCTGCCCTGTTCGAGCTGCCTTCATCGCCGCTGGCGGCCGTTCAGCCGAGCGACGAGCAGCGCGCGTTGGCCGCGGCGTTGCCGGACAGCCTGCACATGGGCGCGATGACCTGGTCGTACCCGGGCTGGGCGGGCGTGGTCTACGCCCAGAAGCACAGCGAGCGCGAGCTTGCGGGACGCGGCCTCACCGCGTACGCGCAGCTTCCGCTGCTGAGAGCGGCAGAGCTCGACCGCACCTACTACGAGACGCTGTCGGCGGCGAGCTACGCGCGCTACGCGGAGCAGGTGCCGGACGACTTTCGATTCCTAGTGAAAGCGCACGAGGACTGCACCGTGTCGCGCTATCCCATGCACGCGCGATACGGCAAGAAGCGCGGGCACGACAACCCGCGTTACCTCGACGCGAGCTACGCCGCGGAGATGGTGGTCGAGCCGCTCTCGGGTCTCGGCTCCAAGCTGGCCGCGCTGCTGTTTCAGTTTTCGCCGCAGGGCGAGCAGGAGCCGGATGCGTTCGTCGATCAGCTGCACCGCTTCCTGCGGCGCCTGCCGCGCGGCGTGTTGTACGCGGTGGAGATCCGCAACCGCGCGCTGCTCGGGGCGGCGTACGGCGCTGCGCTCGCGGACGTCGGAGCCGTGCACTGCCACAATGCCTGGAGCTTCATGCCCTCAGTGCTCACACAGGCGAAGCAGTTGCCGAAAGAGACGCGCCGCCCGCTCATCTTGCGCTGGCTCTTACGGCGCAACGATCGCTTCGCCGAGGCCGAAGCGCGCTACGCGCCGTTCAACCGCATCGTGGCAGAGGATCCGGACACGCGCGCCGAGGTCACGAGCCTGGTCAGTAAGGCGCTGAAGAGCGGCGTGCCCGCGTGCGTGCTGCTCGACAACAAAGCGGAAGGTTGCGCGCCCGAGAGCGTGAGCTTGCTCGCCAAAGCGCTGGTGCAGGCGCTGAGCTGAGCACACGAACGTTGTCTCGAGCGCGGCACCTCATCTATACCGTGCCGCATGACAGCCAGTGTCCCATCTCTCGTGTTGTGCGACTTCCCGGCCGAGACGGGACACGCACGCTGGAGCTCGTTCTCGCCGTTCGTGCTGCAGGTGGAGCGCGCACTGCGGCTCGCGAAGCTGCCGTTTCGTCATGACAAGATCTCGATGATGCGCATCCGCAGCCTCAACCCCACCGGCCAGCTGCCAGTACTGCTGATCGGCGATGAAGCGCTGCCGGACTCCACGCGGATCTTGCAACGCATCGACCGCGAGCTCGCGCCCGGCTCGCTCACGCGCGGTCTCGATGCGCGCGGCGTGGCCGAAGCCTGGTTGTGGGAAGAGTTCGCGGATACCGCCCTCTACCCGCACGCGCTCGCCACGCGCTGGGCAGACGAGCGGGGCTGGCCGGTTCCGCGCAAGGCCTTCTTCGGTGGCATGCCTCCGCTCGTGCGCGACCTGGTCGCGAACCTGGTGCGGCGCAAGGTCCTCGGCTCGCTCGAGGGCCGCGACTTCACGCGTGGAGGGCTCGCCGCTTGCGAAGCGCGGCTGCAGCGCGTGCTCGATCACCTCGAGGCGCGCGCGCCCGAGAGCGGCTTCTGGATGGGCGACGCGCCCAGCGTCGCGGACTTGGGCCTGTTCGCCCAGCTGCACGAGCTGCGTCTACCGGACATCCCGTTCCGCGCAGCCGACATCGCGAGCCGAAAGCGCCTGCACGCCTGGCTGGATCGCGTCGACGCCGCTACGAGCTGAAGCGGGGCGTTGGCCGGGTCGGTTGAGCCACGGTTTCCCCGCCTTTCAAAGCGTCGATCGCAAGCGGGAGTCGGGGCGCTTCCTGCTCACCGGCTCAGCCAATGTCTTGCTCCTGCCGTCGCTCTCCGACTCGCCGGCCGGTCGCATGGAGATCCTCCGTCTGCACCCGCTCGCGCAATGCGAGCTGGAGAGGCGCATGCCCAAGCTCATCGACGCGCTCTTTGCGGGCGACTTCAAGCTGCGCCGCTATGAACGACTCGGACCTGAGCTCGCCGACCGCGTCGCCGCAGGCGGCTACCCAGCGGCGCTCGCACGCGCGACCGAGCGCCGGCGCGCCTCGTGGTATCGAGACTACGTCGAGACGATCGTCCAGCGCGACGTACGCCAGATCTCGCGCATCAGCTCGCTCGACGTTCTGCCCCGCCTGCTCGCGCTCTCCGCGACTCAAACCGCCCACTTGCTCAACACGTCCGATCTCGCCAGCCCATTTCAGCTGAGCCGCCCCACGATCCGCGACTACGTGACGCTCCTCCAACGCGTCTTTTTGATCGAGGAGCTGCCGCCTTGGCACAGCCACCCCTCCGCCGGCTCATCAAAACGCCCAAATTGCACCTCGGCGATACGGGCATCGCGTGCCATCTCCTCGGCGTAGATGCCGGCGCGCTCGTCGGCGATCGCGCGCTCTTCGGTCAGCTGCTCGAGACGTTTGTCTACCAGGAGCTGCGGCGCCTAGGCAGCTGGCACGAGCGCGAGTTGCGCTTTCACCACATGCGCGACAAAGACGGGATGGAAGTCGACATCGTAATCGAGCGAGGTGCGCGCGAGCTCGTAGGCGTCGAAGTCAAAGCCTCGAGCACGATCAAGCCCGAAGACTTTCGCGCGCTCACCAAGCTGAAAGCCGCAGATCCGTCGCGCTTCAGGACGGGCGTGGTCCTTTATGACGGGGAAGCCAGCCTTCGCTTTGGCGAGAAGCTCTTCGCGTTGCCGCTGCGCAAGCTGTGGGAAGACTGACGCCGCGTCGACCGCGAACGTGGCGTTGCCGCTAGGGGCGGCGCACGCGCAGGCGTCGCTCGAGCAGGAAAAACGCGCCGCCGACGAGCAGCGACAGCGGCAGCACAAACAGATCCCAGCCGGGCCAGCCGAGGCTGCTCGGACGCAGCGCACCGATCAGGCGCACGAGCGACATGCCGCCGGCGTAGCTGATCACGCTGGCGGCGAGCACGCGCCGCGTGTGCGATAGGGTCTCGACGACGCGCTGCGTGCTGGGCCAGACGTGCCAGAACAAGTGCTGCGCCCAAACGATCGCTGGGATGCACGCCACGACGACCGAGGCCAACACGCACATGATGACTTCGCGCACGCTGAGCGTGCCCGCGCCGCTACCGAGGCGCACGATGCCGGTGCTGAACGCCACGAGGCCCGCCAGCAGGAACAGCGCGTATGCCGCGGACAGCACCCACAGATGCTCGCGAGCGCGCTCCGGGCCACCGTCCGTGTACAGGCGCAACATGCGCTGCAGCAGGTTCTTCGGCGGTGCGCTCAGAGCGATCGCCGGTGGAATCGACAGCCGCTGTGAGATGCTGATGCCGCTACCAGCGGCAGTCTGATCGAACTCCGCGAGCGCCGCGTCCAGCTCGCGCATGGTCCCGTAGCGCTGCTCGGGCGTCTTCGCCATGGCCTTATTGATCACGGCCTCGAGCCCTTCCGGCAGCTCGGGCGCGTGGCTGCGCGCGGGCGAAGGCAGCTGCGTCAGCACGGCCCCGAGGGTCGACACGGCATCGGCGCCCTTGAACGGGGCCCGACCGGTCACGGCCTCGTACAGGATTGCGCCCACGGCGTACACGTCCGCGCGATGATCCACGCGCTGTCCGCGCGCCTGCTCGGGCGGCATGTAGGCCGGCGTACCCATGACCATGCCAGTCTTCGTGAGCGAGGCCGCGGCGTCTCCCATGAGCGAGATGCCGAAGTCGAGCACTTTGACCGTGCGCTGCGCGCCTTCACCGACCAAAAACAGGTTCTCCGGCTTGATGTCACGATGCACGATGTCGCGCTCGTGCGCCGCGATCAGCGCCTGGCAGATCGAACGACAGATGGCCACGGCCTCCGGCACGGGCAGCCTGCCCTGACGCTCGAAGTAGTCACCCAGCTGACAGCCCTCGAGCAGCTCGGCCACGATGTACGGCCGGCCGTCCGGCACCTGGTTCACGTCGAGCACGCCGACGATGTTTGGATGGTGCAAGGCGCTCGTGGCTTCGGCCTCACGCAGGAAGCGGCCCACGACCTCGGGCTGGCGCGTCAGATCGCCATGCAGCACCTTGATGGCGAAGCGCTTGCTGAACAGGCGCGTGTGGCGGGCTTCGTAGACGCGGCCCATGCCGCCTTCGCCGATCATCCGCAGCACTTCGTACGTCTCGGCGAGCACCGCGCCGATCAGCGGATCGGCCTCCGGCGTCACGTCCTCGCGCAGCTGCGTCGCGTCGCGCGGGCAGACCACGAAGTGCGTGGGATAGCGCTCGCCGCACGTGGGGCAATGTTTGCGTAATAGCGCCGGAACAGTGGACATGCGCGGCGCCACGTCGCTGACCACACTCGCGCCACCCGTGACCACGGGAGCGTCCGCAGGGGCCACGTCGGTACTCGGTATGCTCGTGCTCGGCTTGGTCACAACTATGCCTGAACTGGGGACAGCGCGATGCACCCCTGTACCCCACCTGAGCCGCAACCGCACCTGTTTTAGCGCGTGTGCAACCATCTAACAATCGCTCATGTTTGGTGCAATCGAGGTTCCCGGCAGTGCTTCGGCATGTGCCCTGTCCTGGCTGGAGCTCAGACAGGCTTTGCGCGTGCGGGCACCACTGGATCGACGGTCAGTGGCTCGCGCCGCGACGGATCGTCCGCGCTCGTGCGTGTCGAACCGGGCCACGGACGTCCGCACGTTCGCGCGCAGCGCTATGTAGCTCCGCCGCCGTCAGCTGCAAGCGCGCGCGAGGCGAATGCGCGCGACTGCGCAGCTGCATGACCTGCGCGGACTGAAAGTCGGAGGAACGGTGCCTGCGGAGCCTCGAGCTGTCCCGAGCGAGCACGGAAGGTCGCGCTCCGGCTCGACGACGTGGCGAGAAATGATCGACGTGTCAATATCGGCACGCGCGCACGTTGCCGCTGTCAGCTGCAACGCTAGCCCGGCTGCCACGGCCGCCAGGGGCCTAGCCGCGGTGTGCACCCGCTGCCCACGCTGTACGTGCGTATGCAGCACGCGCGCAGAAAAAACCGCGCCGGACGGACGCCGCCGGTACGCAGCGGCCCGCGCCTCCTTACCATGGGAAAAGCGAGGGCCAAGTTGCGCCCGGAGGGTGTTTGAGCGCGAACAGCGAAAGACCGGAGCTCGAGCCACCGGCCAGCATCGAAGCGCGCTACCAGATCGAGCGGACCCTCGGGCAGGGCGCGAACGGCGTGGTCTACCAGGTGCTCGACCGGGAGACGGGCGAGCGCCTGGCGCTGAAGAAGCTCCTGCGCATGGACCGCGTGAGCGTCGCGCGCCTGAAGCACGAGTTTCGCTCGCTCGCGAATCTGCATCACCCGAACCTGGTCAAGCTCTACGAGATGGGCCGCGCCGAAGATGCCTGGTTCATCACGATGGAGCACCTGGACGGCCAGGACCTACTGATGCACCTCAGCCAGGAAGCGGACATCTCCAGCACCCTGTCGCTCAGCAAGCCGCTCGCCGACGCGGACGTCGGCCACACGCTCGGGCCCCTGTGCGGTGCGTTTCTGCAGTTGGCGCGCGGCATCCACGCGCTGCATCGCGCGGGCATGCTGCACCGCGATCTGAAGCCCAGCAACGTGATGGTGGTGCGCGAGCGCGTGGTGGTGCTGGACTTCGGCCTCGTGCACGAGCTCGGGGACCGCAGCACCACGCTCACGCAAGAGGAGAGCGTGGCCGGCACGCCGGCGTACATGGCTCCCGAGCAGGTGCAGGGCGAGGCGCTGTCCGCTGCGAGCGACTGGTACGCGTTCGGCGTGATGCTGTATGAGGCCGTGAGCGGCAGGCTGCCGATCTCCGGCAAGCTGATGGAGCTGCTCGACCGAAAGGTGCGCATCGATCCACCGCCGCTGAGCGAGGCGGCGCCGTACTGTCCGGGCGCGCTCAGCGAGTTGTGCTCGGCGCTGCTGTCCCGCAAGCTGTCGGAGCGTCCGGGCTTCGAGGCCATCAGCGGCGTGCTGCAAGCGCTCTTGCCCGCGCAGCCCGTGCACGCGCGCCCGATCGAGGGCAGCCTGTCGGCTGAGCGGCTGTCTCTGCCGCGCGTCGCGACGCGCACGCAGCTGTTCGGGCGCAGCCGCGAGCTCGCGGAGCTGGATCGCGTCTGGAGCGAGACGACGCGCGGGCGGCTGGCCGTGGCGCACGTGCTCGGCCCGTCGGGTGCGGGCAAGTCTGCGCTGGTCGAGGAGTTCGTCGAGAGCCTCGAGATGCGGCACCAGCCCGCCGGCGCCCGGCCGCCGCTCGTGCTGCGCGCACGCTGTTACGAGCGCGAGGCCATGCCGTTCAAAGCGCTCGACGGAGTCATGGACGCGCTCGTGCGTCACCTGCTCCGGCTCGACGAGCTGCTCGTGGGCCACATATTACCGGTGCATCTGCCGGAGCTGGCGCGCGCGTTTCCTGCGCTCGAACGCTTGCCGAGCGTGCAGCGACTGCTCGGCGCTGACGCTACGCGCGGCGGTCCCTCACGCGAGCGTCAGCGCGCGGAGCTGGCGCTGTTCGAGCTGCTGCGGCGCTGCGCGGGCCACAGCGCGCTCGTGTTGTGGATCGACGACCTGCAGTGGGGCGACCTCGACAGCGTGCACATCCTGAAGAGCTGGATCGAGAGCGAGGAGAGCCTGCCGATCATGCTCGTGCTGAGCTATCGCGGCGAGGAGCGGGAAGACAACGCGTGCCTGAGGCTGTTGGCGGCAGCGGAGCCGAGCGCGAACGCGGTGCAGCTGGAGATCGGGGTCTCGCCGCTGTCCGCGAGCGATGTGGAGAGCCTGTGCCAGTCCACGTTGGGCTCGCTCGCGCCGCGCCACAGCTCGCTCGTGAACCGCATCGTGCACGAGGCGCACGGCAGCCCGTTTCTGGCCTGGCAGCTCGTGACGCTCGCGCAAGCGCGCATCGCGCAGGGCGACAGCGATCTGGCGCCTTCCATCGGTGGGCTCGTGTCGCAGCTGAGCGCGCTGCTGCGCGAGCCGGAGCGCTCGCTGCTCAACGTGCTGGCGGTGGCCGGCCGGCCGATCGCGCCGAAGCTGGCGCTGGACGCGGCGCGCATCCGGCACAACGGCCGCTCACAGCTGCACGCGCTGCAAGGCCTCGGGCTGATCCGCATGCGGCTCGCGGATGACGCGCGTCTCATCGAGGTGTACCACGACCGCGTGCGTGAGTCCGTGGTCGAGGCCATGACCGAGATCGAGCGCGTCGAGACGCACCGGCGCCTGCTCGCGACGCTCGAGTCGGAGCAGACGGTGGATCCGGACTGGCTGCACGTCGTGGCCGTGGGCGCGCACGACGACGCCGCCGCCGTGCGCTACGGGCTCCTCGCCGCGCAGCGTGCCGAGGCGAGCCTGGCGTTCGAGCGTGCCGCGGATCTGTACCGCGATTGCCTGCAGCGCGGCGAGCGCTCCGCCGCTGAAAGCGGCGCTCTCTGGCAGAAGCTGGGCGACGCGCTGGCGGCGTGCGGGCGAGGCGCGCGCGCGGCCGAGGCGTACATGGAGGCGGCGCAGCACGCGGACCCGGAGCTCGCGACGGAGCTCACGCAGAAGTCGGCGACGCACCTGATCCGCACCGGTCGCTTCGAGCAGGGCGAGGCGCTCGTGCGCAACGTGCTCGCGGCGCTGCGGATCTCCGTGCCGCAGTCGCAGTCCGGGCTCATGGCCGCGATCGCATGGGAGCGCGGGCGGCTCGCGCTGCGCGGCGTCGAGTTCACGCGCCGCGATGAGGCCAGCATCGACAAGGCGCGGCTGCGCGAGGCGCAGACGTACGCCACGTTGTCCATCTACACGCAGGCCTACGATCCGCTGCGTGCCGCGCTGTTCGAGGCGCGTTCGCTGCGCATCGCGCTGGAGCTCGGCGCTGCCGCCGACGTGGGGCACGCGCTGTGCGCCGCGGCGACCCTGCGCGGAGTCTCCGGCACCGAGCGCGCGGGGCGCGAAGCAGAGCAGCTCCTCGCGCGCGCCGAGCAGCTCGCGGAGGAGCTCAGCGATCCGCTGCTGCTCGCGCGCGTGCAGAGCTCGCGCGCCATGTGCGCGTTCCTGCTCGGGCACGTGCAGCAAGTTCTCGAGCTGTCCGACGTCGCCGAGCACCTGTACCAGGTGTACGTGTACACCGCAGGGCGCTTGCCCGCGGAGTACTACCACCGCTTCGCCGTCAACGCGGCGCGCATCGGCGCGCTGTTTCAGCTCGGGCAGCTGCGTCAGGCGAGCGTGGAGCTCAAGAAGGCGCTGCAGGATGCGCGCAGCAGCGAAAACCGCACGGCGCAGCTGCACCTGACGATGGTCGTGTCGCTCGACGACATCGCGTTTGGACGTGCGGCGCGCGCGCGAGCGCGGCTGGACACGGAGCGCGGACAGCTGCCACCCTCGGGCTTTGGCCCGCTTCACTTGTTCCACATGGTCGCGGTCATTCGCGTCGCGTGTGCGCTCTCCGACTTCGAATGGGCGGAGCACGCGCTCGCGCCGATGTGGCCACAGTTCGACGGATCCTTGCTGCGGCACGGTGTGCTCGCGCAGCTGATCTACGGCGGACGCGCGCGCATGCAGCTCAATCGCCACGTGCTCGAGCAACGCACGGGCGACGTGCGCCGCTTGCTGCAAAGCGATCTGCGCGCGATGCAGCGGCGGCCTTCGCACTTGCCGCCCGCGATGCTCACGCGCATGCAAGCCCGTGTCGCGAGCGTGTCCGGCGCCACGCGCGAGCAGGTGATCGCGCTGTATCGCGCGCACGTGCAGGCGTGCGAACGCGCCGCGTACGCGGACGAGCTGGCGCGCGCACGCTGGGCACTCGGCCGCGTGCTCGCGAGCACCGAGGGCTCGGCGCTGAGCAGCGAAGCAGTGGCTGCATTGGCCGAGATCGGATTTGCCGACCCAGAGCGCGATCTGGCGAGTCACTTCCCCGAGCTCGCCTGATCGCGATTGACACTGCACATCCGTTCATCTATCTACAGGAGCGCGAGGTGACACGTGCTCCGCGGATGCAGGCTCTATCTGACTTATCGCAGCGAGTACCTGGTCCTGTCAGACCTGTGCGTCGGCGTTCGCGACCGACGCAGTGGTGCGTGGCAGCCGCTGCATGCTGCCGCGTGCGCGCACCTGATCGGGCCAGTGGACGAGAGCACGCAGACGCCGCTGATCCAGAGCAGCGTGCGCGTGGGAGAGCAGCTATGTTTTCTGCCCTCGGTGCGGCGCGTCGTCACGGGTCCCGTCGTGGCGATCGAAGAGCCCTCGCCTGCGCTGCTCCGTGAAGCGGAGGAGCGCTGGCAAGAGCTATTCGCGCCCAGGGAGCGGCGTCACAGCATGCTCCTGCTGGGTGACAAGGTGCGCTGAGCGAGCTCAGTCCGCGGCGTCTTCGATGTTGTCGTCCAGCGTGTCGACGCGCGACTCGAGGCCCGAGAGGCGCTCGTTCAGGCGCTTGGTCTCCTGCTCCCAATTCGTCGAGCGCACCTGGCTGAGCGCACCCATCTCGGTCTGCAAGGTCTGATGTTCGGTCAGCGCCGATTGCAGCTCGCCGCGAAGCTTGGTGGGCGCGCGCTCCCCGAGCACGGAGAGCTTCTGCTGCGCTGCGTTGATGCGCACGGCTAGCTTGTCGAGCTGCGTGCGCTTCGCGGATTGGTAGTCGCTGCGCTCCTTCGATAGCTCCAGCAGCTTGGCAGACTGTTCGGTGCCGGGCGTGTCCTGCGCCTCGACGCCTTCTTCACGCGCCTTGTACTGCTGATCGAGCGCTTCCTTGCGCTGCGCGCCGCGCTCCTCGACCAGCTCTTTCTGCGAGTCTTCCTGCGCCTCGACGCGCTCCATGCGCGCATCGCGGACTTGCTCGGCATGGCTACCTGCACAGGCCGCAGCGAACAGCGGCAGAGATACGATCATCCAGCGGCTCTTCATGACGTGACTCCAAAGTTGTGCCAGCCCGAGTGCGCTCCGCACCGGGACAAGCGTGACCAAGTTGCGCGCGACGAAGCACGTCCTGCGCGGCTCTAGTGGTCGAGAGAATCAGCAACACGTGTGCCAGCGTGCGGCCGCGTACGCGTCCGCGCGTGCCGCAGATCCCGGAAGAACCGCCTCAACGAGCGAACTCGCCTCACCCTTGCACGCAGGCGACTACGCGCCTCACCGCTTGAACGGGCTCACGAGCCAGGCGGCCGCGAGCCATAGATCTCCCCACCACGCCGCGCATACTCGCGCAGGACTTCCCGCGCCTGCGCGCCGGACACCCCCAGCTGCACCGAGATCCCCCGCCGCTCCAACTCCTCGGTCCAGCTCGCCGGCTTCGGCCCCTCGTCGAACCCGATCTCCTCGGCATCCCGCGTCGTCGCAGCGCAAACCAGGCGCGTGATCCCCGACCAAACCAGGGCCCCAAAGCACTGACAACACGGCTCGGTGCTCGTGTACAGCGCCAAGGGACCGAGCGCGGTCACTCCACTCTGCAGCGCCTGCTGCGCCCGCATCAACGCGACGATCTCCGCATGGGCGATGCTCAGCCCGGAGGCGAGCACCAGGTTCACGCCGCCGGCGATCACGTGCGATCCTGCCATCACCACGGCGCCAAACGGCCCACCGCCGCGCTCCACGTTCTCCTGCGACAAGGCGATGGCGAGCCCCACGCGCGCAGGCTCGTCGTCGAGCGCGCCGGCGCGCGTCACGAGCTCGTCGATGAAGCTCGGCATCGGGATCACGATCGGGGCGGGCTGCTGCGACATGCTGACCTCTACTCCGCCGCGCGCTTCTCGTCGCGTGGCAAGCTGCGCGCACGCTGGATGGCCCAGAACGCGACCTCGGGGGTAATCGGGCTCGGCAGCTCGGAGCTGCCATGACCGAACGCTGCGATCGCGGCGCGCAGTGCCTCGCGTACGCTGATCGCGAGCATGAACGGAGGCTCTCCCACCGCCTTGCTGCCGTGCACCACGCCGGGCTCTGCGGCGCGCGTCAGGGTGGCGACGTGAAACTCGGGCGGGCACTCGTGCAGGGTCGGCAGCTTGTATGTGGACGCGCCCGCTGTGAGCAGCCGGCCCTGCTCGTTCCAAACCAGCTGCTCACACGTCAGGTACCCGACGCCCTGGATGAAGCCGCCCTCGATCTGCCCGCGGTCGACCAGCGGCGACAGCGAGTCGCCGACGTCGTGCAGCACGTCCGCGCGCAGCAATCGGTACTGGCCCGTGAAGCCGTCGAGCTCCACCTCGGCGACGGCCGCGCCGTACGCGAAGTAGTGGAACGGCTTGCCTTGCCCGCTGCGCCAGTCGAAGTGCAGCTGCGGTGTGCGGTAGAAGCCCGTCGCTGAGAGCGGCACCCGCTCGAGATAGGCCTGCGTCACGATCTCGCCAAATGGCAGCGCCGCGCCCGGCGCGTGCTGCGGGTAGACCGCGCCGTCGTCGAACACGATGTCTGCGGGGTGCGCGTTGAAGCGCCTGCCCGCGACCTCGGCCAGGCGCTCGCGCAGGCTGTCGCAGGCAGCGCGCACGGCAGCGCCGTTGAGATCCGAGCCGCTCGAGGCGGCGGTGGCGGAGGTGTTCGGCACCTTGTCCGTGCGCGTGGGCATGATCCGCACGTGCGCGAGCGGCAATCCGAGCGCGTCGGCCGCGATCTGCAAGATCTTCGTATGAAGGCCCTGCCCCATCTCCGTGCCGCCGTGGTTCACCTGCACGCTGCCGTCCTTGTAGATCAGCACGAGCGCGCCCGCCTGATTGAAGAACGACGTGGTGAACGAGATGCCGAACTTCACCGGTGTGATCGCGAGACCCCGCTTCAGCTCAGCGTGCGCGCGGTTGTGCTCCTCCACGCGCGCCGCGCGACGCACGTAATCGCTGCTCGCGAGCAGCTCCTGCCAGATGCGTGAGATACGCTCGGCATCTGTCACTGTCTGACCATAATGCGTTGTGTCACCCTCACGATAGAAGTTGCGCTCGCGCACGACGTCCGGGGGCAGGCTCAGCTCGGCCGCGATGCGCGCCAGGATCTCCTCGATCGCGAGCATGCCCTGCGGCCCGCCGAACCCACGGAATGCGGTGTGTGACACGTGGTGCGTGCGACAGACCCGGCCCACGGCTTCGAGGTGCGGCACGTGATAGCAGTTGTCCAGGTGGAAGAGCGCCCGGCCCAACACCGGCTGACTCAGGTCGAGACTGTAACCACCGTCGCTCCACAGCTGCAGCTGCAGCGCGTGCAGCTTGCCCTGCAGATCGAAGCCCGCGTCGTAGCGGATCAGAAATGGGTGGCGCTTGCCGGTGACGCTCATGTCTTGCGCGCGCGTGAGCCGCACGCGCACCGGTCGCTGCAGCTTGCGTGCGCCGAGCGCCGCGACGGCGGCCCAGGCGCTGGCCTGCGTCTCCTTGCCGCCGAACCCACCGCCCATGCGCAGGCACTGCACGGTGACGTCGTGCTTCGCACAGCCGAGGACGCGCGCCACGATCTCCTGCGTCTCGGTCGGATGTTGCGTGGAGGACTGCACGAACGTGCCCGCAGCATCATCGCAGTGGGCGAGCGCAGCTTGCGTCTCGAGGTAGAAGTGCTCTTGCGCGCCGAGGCGCAGCTCCCCTTGCAAGCGGCGCGGCGCCTCACGCAGCGCGCGCTCGGGCTCACCGCGCCGCAGCCGATCCGGCTCGGTGTGGAAGCTACCCGCGGCGATCGCCGCCTCGATCGAGCCGAGCGCCGGCTGCGGCTCGCAGTCGAGCAGCACCGCCGCCGCTGCCAGCTGCGCCTGCGCCTCGCTCTCGGCCAGCACCCACGCCACCGGTTGCCCGTAGAAGCAGATCTCGCTCGGAAAGAGCGGCTCATCGTGGCGGACAGGGCCCACGTCGTTCTCGCCCGGTACGTCCGCCGCCGTGAGCAGCGCCAGCACACCCGGCATGTGTAGCGCCGCGCGCGCATCCAGCCCGCGCAGCAGCGCGTGCGCGTGCGGCGCGCACACCGGCCAGGCATGGGCCACGCGCGCGAGGTTCTGCCACAGGTCATCGACGTATTTGGCAGCACCCGTGACGTGAGCGCCCGCGGACTCGTGACTGAGCGCTTTGCCCACGTGGCGTGTCATGCGCGCGCCTCCGGTAGCAGCGTGTCGTCGTAGAACTTCTCGAGCAAGCGCGGCACGAGCGCCGCGCGATAGGCGGCGCTCGCACGCGCGTCCGAAAGAGGGCTGCCGAAGCCCGCCAGCGCGTCACACAACACGCGTAGCGTATCGCGATCCCAGCGCCGCCCTTGCGCGAGCGGCGTGATCTCCACAGCCATAAGCGGCGTGGCCGCGATGCCGCCATAAGCAGCAGCGAAGCGCGTGACCCGTCCACTCGCATCCAGATCGAGCACGAACGCGGCTGCCACGCTGGAGATGTCGTCCAGCACGCGCTTACTGACCTTGTAGAAACGTTGCCAGCGCGGCGTGGGACGCGGCACGTGCACGGCCATGATCAACTCGCCCGCGGCCAGCGCGTGGGCTCGATAGCCTCGAAAAAAGCCGGAGAGCGGCAGGCGGCGCACGCCTGCGAGCGAGGCCACGCTCAGCTCGGCGCCGAGCGCGAGCAAGAGCGGCGCGGCGTCGCCGATCGGCGACGCCGTGGCCAGGCTGCCCCCGAGGGTCGCGCGCTGGCGGATGAGGCGCGAGGAAAAGAGCGGCAAGAGCTGTGAGAAGCCGCCCAGCTCCGCGGGCGCGACGTGCTGGATCCAGTGCTCCAGATGCGCGAGTGGCACGCCCGCACCGAGGCGCAGCTCGCGCTCGTTCACGCTCAGCACGCGCAGCTCGGGTAGCGCATCGAGCGCGATGAAGCTCGCGTAGCGGCGGCTCTGTTGATTGACGTAGACCATCAGGTCCGTACCGCCGGCGATCAACGTGGCTTCGGGATGCAGGGACCACAGCGCGAACAGCTCTGCGAGCGAGCTGGGTCGCAGGTACGCGTGCGCGCTCGAGCGCTGTGCGCAGCTCGGCAAGCGCGGCTCGCTGCGCGCCAGCTGCGCGAGCCAAGGATCATCGGGCTCGGGCGCGCGCAAGCTGCGCGCGGCGTCCGCGATGGGTCGATAGCCCGTGCAGCGGCACAGGTTGCCCGAGATGGACTCGGGATCGTAGCCCGCGCGGCCCGGCCGGTAGTACTCGCAGAACATGCTGACCACGAAGCCCGGCGTACAGTAGCCACACTGGGAGCCGCCTCGCTCCACCAGCGCGCGCTGGACGGGGTGCAGCTCGCCGCTGGCAGCGGCGATGCCCTCTACCGAGAGCAGCGTGCGCCCGTGCAGCGCAGGCAGCGGCACGAGGCAACTGTTCACGGGCGCATACCAGGCGCGCCCGGAGCCATCGCGCTCGAGCACGGCCACGGCGCAGGCGCCGCACTCACCCTCGGCGCAACCTTCCTTCGCGCCGGTCGCGCCGACCGAGCGTAGCCACGACAGCAGTGTGGTGTGGGGATCGACGTCATCCAAGCTGACCTGCCGACCGTTCCACTCGAAGCACACTGGCATCAGAGACAACGATAGCGCGCGGTCTGCGCCTGACAAAGCGAATCTCCGGCGCGGGCCCTCGCCGACTCACGCCGACCCCGCCCGGAAACATGCTGGCTGCTCGATGGTTACGCGGCTCGGCTCAGGCGCGACGCGCGGAGAACGCGGGCAACCGGCTCTGCTGTCCGGAGCTCAGGAGCGCGGTCAGGCTGCGCAGCAACTCCGCGCGCCCAAAGGGTTTGCGCAATAGCAGCCGTCCGCTGCGAGAGGGCAGCGCCTCGGCCACATCGTCGCCGCTGTAGCCCGTGATCAGCAAGAGCGGGCACTCGGGGCTCTGTGCTTCGATCGCCTGCACCAGCCCTACCCCACTCAGGCCAGGCATCGCCAGGTCACTGATGATGACATCCGGAGCCGCGCCGCCGCGCAGCGCGGTCAGGATATCGGTGCCATCCGTCATGGCCTGCACCTCGCAGCCCGCGGACAAGAGCAGCCCCGCGATCGCGTTGCGCGTGAGGTCCTCGTCGTCCGCGAGCAGCACGTGCGCCTTGAGGCCTGCCGGCACAGCGGCCTCGCCGCGCTCCCGCGTTTCTTCACTCGTGTGGGGCTGCAGCGCCGGCAAGAACAGCTCGATGCGGGTGCCGGCGCCGGGCTCGGTGTTCACCGCGATCGCGCCACCGCTCACGCGCATCGTGCCGTGCACGGTCGACAGGCCGAGGCCGGTGCCCTCGCCCGGAGCCTTCGTGGTGAAGAAGGGATCGAACATGTGGTCGCGCACCTCGCGAGTCATGCCCGTGCCGCTGTCCTCGACGCCGAGCACCACACACGGACCGGGCGCCAGCTCGCCGACGAGCCGCGCGCAATCACTGGACTCGAGCATGACGCGGCGGCAACTCAAGGTCAGCGTGCCGCCATCGGGCATCGCCGCCTGCGCGTTGAGCACGAGGTTGAGGAGCGCGTGCTCGAGCGACGCAGAGTCCGCGCGCGCGTAGCAGGGCTCATCGCTCGGCGCGAGCACCACCTGGATGCTCTTGTGCAACGTGCGCTCGACCAACCGCGACACCTCGTACAGCAAGCGGTTCAGATCCAGCTGCTCACTGTTCCAGCGCTCCTTGCGGCCGAATGACAGTAGCTGTTTCGTCAGGTTCGCCGCCCGCTCCACCGAGCTCTGGATCAGCTTCACGTGATCTTCGATGCGGCGCGCATCACCGCGCGCGTAGCGCACCAGCTCGCAGCCGCCGAGGATCGCCGCAAACATGTTGTTCAGGTCGTGCGCGACGCCGCCCGAGAGCTTGCCGAGCGCCTCCAGGCGGCGCGCCTGCGCCAACATGGAGCGCGTCTCCACCAGATCGCTCACGTCCACGATCTCGACGAGCACCTGGCGCACGCTCCCGGCGCCATCCAGGAATGGCGAGAGCGCGACCTGGTACACGCCCGCGACCCCGGGTGTGCGCAGCTCGTGCCGGGAGGTCTGGCCGAGGGCGGTCTGCTCCACTGCACGCACGAGCTGCTGGCGCTGGGCGGGACTGAAGCGCGCCGCTGCTGTCAGCTGCATGCCCACCAGCTCGGACTCGGGCTGACCCAGAAAGCGCGCGGCCCGCAGGTTGAGCTGCAGGATGCTGCCGCCGGGCGTCAATAGCAGCAGCGCGACGCTCGCCTGATCGAACACGGCGTGGAACGCGAGCTCGGTATGTTCCCGCGCCGCACGCGCCGCCTCCGCCGCGCGACGCTCGAGCTGCGCGTTGCGCATGGCGTCGGTCAGCAGCAGGTGCGGTCCGCCCACCATCGCCACGGTCAGCAAGAACACGGCCGCCTGGATCCCGTACACCAGGGCCGCCGGTGGCTGCGAGCTTTCCCAGGCCGGCTGCGATTCGAACAACATGCGCAGCGCGCCCACCGCGATGAACCACAGCGCCGCGATGGTGCCCCAGCGCAAGCCATACAGCGTGACGATCAACATCAAAACCAGCACGCCCACGCCGTAGCCCGGCGCGCGCACACCGTTCAGCATGACGGCCGTCAAGCTCGAAGCCAGAGCCGCGGCGCAAAACACGCCCGCCGCTTCGAGCCAACGCCCGGCCCGGCGCAAGCGCCAGACCCAGATGCAGGGCAGCGCAAACACCGCGGGCGCCACGAGCCGCGATGGCTGTGACAAGCCCGTGTTGGCCAGGAGCAACACGACCGCGAGGCCGCACAGGCATAGCGACGGCGCGCCGACCCAGCGCAACACGTGCTCGGCCATGCGACGGCGCATCGCCGGTTCGAGCGGTGGTGCGTTCCAGAGCCGGCGCGTGTCGGCGCTGGCTGCCTCTGCATTTTTCATCACCCAGGACAAGAGTCGAGATCGCGACATATCGGCTCACCAGTGTTTCTGCGCGTCAGCAGCTTGAGCAGCTGACAGCGGCGAAGCCTAACGGCATACGACGTGAGACCACGGACCCCGAGCGTAGGTCGGAGCTTTGCACGCGAAGGGATCGAGCGTCCAGTTAGGAATGCTCCGCACAAACTTTCGATGCCGAGCGATGTGACAGGCAGAAGACATCGTCCGCGTGCGCTAGCACACCTCTATTCGTCAAAGCTGCAATGCGTACCTCGCCTGGGGTCGTAGTTCGCGACACATCTGACACATGACACTCGAACTGTCCTCTAACATCTCCTCATCCTGACGTAACCGCGCTGCAACCACTTGCAGCAGCTACACGGTGGGCGAGCCGAGTGTCGCATCTCTGCCACCGCGATCAGCGTTGCCCCACTCGCCGCCGCTGGCGTCAGCTGCCAATGGCTGCAAGTGCGCAAGCGATCGCCCGCAACGATCGTTGCTTGCGGCTGCCGGCTGCGGGCGCGACGGACCGCAAGGTCGAGCTCACCGGGCATTGTTTCCAGAAGGAAACACGCACCCCGCCGCAGCTCACCCCACGCGAGCATCCCCCGAAGCGGCGTATACTCAGCCGCGTGCAGAAGATCACGGAAGCGGTCCTCGAGGTGCTCGCGAGCGGGCAGCGGGCCGCGCTGGCGACGGTCATTCGTGTGGCCGGGTCCACGCCGCAGCGGCCGGGCGCGCGGCTGTTGCTGCTGCCGGACGGGCGTTGCCTCGGGACGGTGGGCGGCGGTGCGATCGAGCAGGCGGTGATCGAAGCGCTGCGTGAGACGCTGGCAGGGGGCGAGGCGCGCGTGATCACGCGCGAGCTCGGCTTCGACCTGGGCATGTGCTGCGGAGGTCGCATGGAGGTGTTCGTGGAACCGATCGAGCCGTTGCCGCGCCTCGTGCTCCTCGGAGCTGGGCACGTGGCGCAGCCCACGGCGGCCCTGGCGCGCCGGCTCGGCTGGCAGGTGTGCGTGGTCGACGAACGCGAGGAGCTGGCGACGCCGGAGCGCTTTCCCGACTGTCAGCTCGTGATCCAGGATCCGACGGGCTTCCTCCGCCGCTCGCAGCTGACGGCGCGCGACAGCTTGCTGATCGTCACGCACGACCACCACCTGGATGAGCTGGCGCTCGCACTCGCGTCCGCGCAACCCGTGGGCTACATCGGGATGATCGGTAGCGAGCGCAAGGTGTTCCGGCTCCTGCAGCGGAGCGCGGCACGCGGCGCGGCCGTGGATCTGACGCGCGTGTTCGCGCCGGTCGGGCTCGACATCGGCGCGATCGGTCCAGAAGAGATCGCGGTCAGCATCGTCGCCGAGCTGATCGCGCTGCGCCGCGGCAAGAGCCTCGCTGCGCCGGTGCACCTGCGCGCGGTGGACGACGCGCGCCTGCAGCGCACGCTGAGCGGGGGATCGCCGCTGCCCGCGGCGAAGCCCGCGACCGGGCTCGAAGCGCTCGCCGCGCGCGTGCAGGCCGATCTGCAGTGCCTCGATTATCCGCAGCGCGACTGGCTCACGCCGCGCAAGGCCGCGAACGGCGAGGCCGTATACGACGTGGTGATCGTGGGCGCGGGCCAGAGCGGCCTGGCCGTGGCGTTCGGCCTGCTGCGCGAGCGCGTGAAGAACGTGCTCGTGGTGGACGATCAGCCGCTCGATCGCGCGGGCCCTTGGCTCAGCTTCGCGCGCATGCGTACGTTGCGCACGCCCAAACACCTGACCGGCCCCGATCTCGGCATCCCCAGCCTGACGCCGCGCAGCTGGTACGAAGCGCAGCACGGCGCGGGCAGCTGGAGCGCGCTCACGCAGATCCCAAAGGAGAGCTGGGCCGCGTACCTGCGCTGGTATCGCGAGACGCTCGGTCTGCCCGTGCAGCCTCTAACGCGCGTGGGAGCGCTGCGCTGGGATGCGGCGGCCGGGGCTTTCGAGGTGCCGTGCAGCGCGACGGCGGAGCAGGGTCTGACGCGCAAGCTGTACGCGCGGCGCGTGGTTCTGGCCACGGGCATCGACGGCTCCGGGCGCTGGGCCGTGCCGGAGCTGGTCGAGCGCTCGCTGCCGCGAGAGCGCTACGCGCATACGCGCGAGGCGATCGACTTCGCCGCTCTGCGCGGCAAGCGCGTGGCCGTCTTGGGCGCGGGCGCGAGCGCGTTCGACAACGCGGCGACCGCCCTCGAGCACGGCGCGCGCGAGGTACGCCTCTACTTCCGGCGGCCGGAGCTGGTGCAGGTGAACGCCTATCGCTGGGCGGAGTTCACGGGCTTCCTGCGACACCTTGGCGATCTGCCGGACGCGGACAAGTGGCGCTTCATCTCGCAGCTCCTCCGCATGGGCCAGCTGCCGCCGGCGGATACCTTGCGGCGCGCGCAGGCGAACCCCGGCTTCCATCTGCAGCCGGCGAGCACGTGGCGCAAGCTCACGCTGCAGAACGACGAGATCGCGATCGACACGACGAGCGGTCAGTACGCGGCGGACTTCGTGATCGTCGGCACGGGCTTCGTCACCGATCTGGCCGCGCGACCCGAGCTCACCGCGCTCGAGCCCCACATCGCGCGCTGGGCCGATCGCTACGTGCCGCCGGCTGCGGAGGACAACGCCGAGCTCGCACGCCATCCGTACCTCGGGGCCCATTTCGAGCTGACGGAGCGCACTCCTGGCAACGCGCCTCATCTGCGGCACGTCTACAACTACACGTTTGGTGGACTGCTCAGCCTGGGCTTCGGCGGCGCGAGCATCTCCGGCATGAAGTACTCCGTGCCGCGGCTCGTGGCCGGCATCACTGGCTCGTTCTTCGAGGAAGACCGCGAGCACTACTACCAGAGCCTGTGCGCGTTCGCCGAGCGCGACCTGTGATTACACGAGCAAACGCGACAGCACGCGCTGCAGCTCTTCGACGCGCACGGGCTTGACGAGATGCTCGTCGAAGCCTGCGAGCCGTGCGAGCTCGCGGTCGCCTGGTTGACCATATCCGGTGATCGCCACCAGCTTGAGCCCGTCTTCGGCGCGCTGCGCGCGCAGCCGGCGCGCGAGCTCGTAGCCGTCCATCACGGGCAGGCCGATGTCGAGCAGCGCGACGTCCGGCTGCACTTGCTCGGCGAGCACCAGCGCCTCGGCCGGATCCGAGGCCGTGTGCGTCTGGTAGCCCTGCAAGGACAGCGCCTCTGACAGTAACGACAGCGCGTCTTCGTTGTCGTCCACCACCAGCACGCGCGCGCCAGTCGCGGGTGGGCGCTCGGACTGCGGAGGCGCCGCGCTCGGCGCGAGCGTGGGGCGGGTGAGGAGCGGCAGCTCCACCTCGAACTCGCTGCCCTGTCCCGGGCCTGCGCTGCGGGCCGAGACGCGCCCGCCGTGCAGCTCTACCACGTTGCGCACGATGGCGAGACCGAGGCCCAGCCCACCCTGCGCGCGATCGAGCGCCTGCTTGTCCTGCACGAACAGATCGAACACCTGCGGCAGCAGCTCCGGGCTGATGCCGGCGCCGGTGTCGCGCACGCGCAGCTGCACGACCTCGCCGACACTGCGCGCGCTCACCGAGATCTGGCCGCCAGGCTCGGTGTACTTCGCCGCGTTGTTCAGCAGGTTCGACAGCACCTGCGCGAGTCGCACGGGATCGCCGTGCACGAGCAAGCCGCGCGGCACATCGGTCTGCAGCTGGTGGCGGCGCTGCTCGAGCAGCGGGGCAGCGAGCTCGAGCGCCGTCGACAACGTGTCCGCCAGCTCCACCGCTTCGCGCTGAAGCTCGAGCTTGCCACCCGCGATGCGCGACACGTCGAGCAGGTCGCTGACGAGCGTGACCAGATGCTTGACCTGGCGCTCCAGCACGGCGCGCTCGCGCTCCAGCACGTTCGGCGCGCGCAGCTTCATCAGCTGCAGCGCGGTGGCGATCGGCGCGAGCGGGTTCCGCAGCTCGTGCCCGAGCATGGCCAGAAACTCGTCTTTGGCGCGGTTCGCCTGCTCGGCCTCGCGCCGCGCCGCCGTCGCCTCGCTGTACAGGCTGGCGTGGTGGATGGCGAGCGCCACGCGATCGGCCAACGCCAGCGCGAGCTCGAAGTCCTTCTGATCGTAGATGCGCGCCGGCTCGCTGCCCTGCGGCTCGAGCGTGGCGAGCGTGAGCACCCCGAGCACGCTGCCCTCCACGCTCAGCGGCACGATGATGCAAGACGCGCAGCGCAGCTCGCGCAAGAGCGCGAGGTGCTCGACGTCCTGCGCGGCTGCTTGCATGTCACCGTCCGCAAGGCGCGGCAGAAACACCGCGCTGCCGCTGAGAGCGGCAGCGAAGGCGCCGCCGCTGCGACGCCGCGACTGCGGGTAGCGCAGCGGCAGCCGCAAGAGCAGCGCCTGCCGCTCCGGATCCACGTGTCGCGCCGCCAGCCGCCGCGAGCTAGCGTCCGACACACTGTCGATCACGAAGCAGTCTGCGAGCTCCGGCACCGCGAGCTCCGCGACGCGAGGCAACGTCTGTTCGTACGACAGCGATGCGCTGAGCTCGCTCACGGCGAGCGCCAGAAAGCGACGGCGGCGCTCGTCTGCGCGCCGCTCCGAGCTGTCGCGCAGGACCAGCACGGCGCCCGCGCTCTCACCGCGCCGGCTCAGGATGGGCGCGGCGTTGCCTTCCACGCTGACCTTGCGACCATCGCGCGTGCCGAGCAGGCTGCGACTTGCGACCACATTCTGGCCGGAGCGCAACACTCGCTCCACGGGGCTGGCGGTGGGCGTCAGTCCGCTGTCCTCGTCCTCGAGCTGAAATACGTCCGCGAACGGCCGGCCCTCGGCTTGCGCCAGCGACACGCCCGACAGCGCCTGGGCGCGATCGTTCAGGAACGTGACGCGCGCGTCGGCGTCGGTCGCGATCACGGCGTCCCCGATGCTGCGCAGCGTCGTCGCGAAGCGCTCCTCGCTCACGTGTAGGGCGGCGTCTCGGGCGCGCGCGGTGGTCACGTCCTGTAGCACGTTGACGGCGTAGCGGCGCTCATCGCCCTCGATGCTCACGGCGTTCGCCCGCACGCGCGCCCAGCGCTCGGCCCCGTCCGGCAGCGTGCGGAAGCAGAGCAGTTGCTCCCCTGCGGCCTGTCCGCGCAGCACGCGCCGTCCCGGCAGCTCATCGAGCGGAAACGGCCGGCCATCGACGTCTGACAGCTCGAAGCGGCGTGCAGCTTCCAGCGGCGATGCAGCCAGGAGCTGCTGCACGGAGTCGTAGCCGCACAGGCGCGCCGCCAGCTCGTTCGCGTAGATCAGCTCGCCGTCCGGCCCTTGTACGGTGATGCCGTCGCTCACGCCCTCCAGGATCGCGCTGAGCTTCGCCAGCGCGCGCTGCGCCTCGCTCGCGGCCAGGCTGGCCCGCGCGCGCTCGGAGCGCATGCGCGCGGTGATCGCGGTCATCACCAGGCCTTCGAACACGAACACGCCGATGCGCATGCCCGTCCCGAGCCAGTCCGAGGGCTGATCGTGCTCGGCGACCATGAACAGATGGCCGCCCACCACGGCCGCGCCTGCGGTCACGAGCAGGCCACCGCGATAGCCGTCGAACCAGGCTGCCGCGATGATCGCGGCGAAATACAGTAGAAACGGGGTCGGCGCGCCGATCACCTCGTAGAACGTCAGCTTCAGCGCGGTGAGCGCGACCAACGCTCCCAACGTGACCCACAGGCCGTAGCGCCCATGCCCCGGCGCAGGCTCCCGGCTCAGCTTGTTGTGGGACGGCGAAGCCATGCGGGAGGCCATCTGTATACCACCGCCGACCCGCCGAGCTACAGGACGTCACCGACCTGCCACGGCCGAATGCGTACGATTCTCCGGAAAGGCGCGATCAGTCGGTCATGGTGCGCCCGACGAAGCGCAGGCGCACGCCCACCTGCATGCCCATGCCCTTGCCGAGCCGCCTGTCGCTGTCCTTGCGCAGCGCGCCGAGCGCAGTGAGCGTGAGCTGCAGCGGACCGATCAGCTGAAAGCTGCTGATGAGCTGGCCGCGAACCGTGTGCGCATCGTCGTCGCCCGGCGAGTCCCACAGGTACGTGATGTTGCCCTCGAGCTGCAGGGTTCCGTCCGACGTGACGATCGTCCAGGGCTTCAGCAGGATCTCGGCACCGACGCTGGGATTGACCCTGCGATCCGGCGCGAACATCTCGTACTGAAAACCCGCGAACAGCTTCAGCGACAGCACGCGGCTCGCCATGGAGCGCACGCCGGCCTTCGGTCGCAGCAGGACGTGCTGGTACGGGTCTCCGTCGTCCGCCCGCGCGCGCTGGAACGCGGTCTCCCCGTACAGCTCGACGAACGGATGCGGATAGAGCAGCGGCGATGGCCACAGCCCGCGGTACGTGTAAGTCGTTTGCAGGAACGTGAGATCGACGGCCGTCGTGCGCGAGGCGAAGTTGCGGTCGAACGCGACCTGCAGCAGGTTTTCGAACAGGAACTTGGGCGCGTCCGCGTCGAGGTTGACGACGAGCCGCAGCCCGAGCTGGCGTGAGTCGTTGACCTTCAGCGCCGGCTCTTCATAGTTGCCGCGGTTGTCCACCTCGGTGACGTTCGCGAGCAGCTGGCCATCCGTGCGCAGCACCCACTGCGTGCCGAGCGAGGGGTCGCGCCGGCGCGTACGGGGATCGCGCGCGTCTTGCACCTCCAGATGGGCGAGCAGCGCGCCGCGCAGGCTGGCGTTCGGCACGTCGAGCGGCTCGAACGTCACACCGCCGGGCAAGCGTCCCGAGCGGGCGAGCACGCTGGTGGTGACGACGCGATAGCGCGCGTTCGGCACCGGCAAGCGACCGGCGATCAAGGAGTCGCCGCCCTCCTTGCTCGTGCCGACGAGCGTCAGCGGGCGCAAGCCCTCGAGCAGCTTGCTAGCGGCGCCGATCCAGTCGAGCGGCACGTCAGCCGCTACGAGCGGCGAGTCCAGCACGACGCCGCGCTCGGCTTGCCCGCGCTGCAGGCGCTGGCCCTCGGCCGCCCCGAAGTGTCGGTCGTAGGCGAGCGGGTCGAGCAGCGCGATGTCGGCGTCCGCTAGCTCACACGCGGCTGCAGCGGACAGCTGCAAGAACGCGTCTGCATCGAGCGGCGCCTCCAGCTGCCCGCCCGGCAGCGGGTTACTCCGCTCGCGGCAATACGCAGCGCCGAGCTCACCAAGCCCGGCGGCCAGTGAATCATCCCAGTCGTGCAGCCGTACGCTGCGGGCGAACACGTCGGCGTCGCGCTGCTCGGCCAGCTTCGTCACGCGCAAGCCGGTGAGCACGCCCGTGCGTGCGCCCACGACCGCTGGCTGCACGTCGAGCGGGCGGATGAAGAGCAGGTTCTCGCCCGTGCTCGGGCTGAGCAGCAGCTCCGGGCGCTTGTCGGCGGGCAGCTGCTCCAGAAAGCCGGCGACCTGCACGGATGCGGTGGTGTCCGGGCCGTGATCGAGGCTCGAGACCACCAGGTCGACCTTCTTGGCATCGGACTCGATCACGCGCTCGACGAGCGCCTCGGCCGCCGGGCGCAGCTCCACGCGCTCGCCGCCGATCGGCTCCACGCGCGCGAGCACGTCGTCCGGCAAGAGCGAGATCAGCGCGTACTTCCGTCCGTCGCGCTCGATGATCGGCAGCGGATCCTCGGCGCTCGCCCAGCTGTCGCAGAACGCGCGCCCGGCGCACACGAAGTTGCTCGCGACGACCGTGATGCCGTGTTTGGCGAGGGCCGCGGATAGCTGCGGATCGCGCAGCAGCGGCCCGCGCAGATCGGCGATGCCCACGGACACCACCGCGAAGCCGGCGCGCGCGAGCCACGCGGCGAGCTGCTCCGGATGGCTGTGCGCGGCGTGCGCGATCAGGGGGTGATCCCCGAAGAGCCCCGCCGGCGCCACACCGAAGCCCGCGACGGACACGGAGCGCTTCAACGTCGAGGCGATGCGGATCGCTTGCTCCATCCCTTCGATGCCGTTCGAGCCGCAGCGCGCCGAGCCGAGCGCGCTCGCCCAGCCCGCGCTCGCCCACAACACGAGCGGCGCGCTGACCTTCACGTCGGGCTGCTTCGGCCCGCCGCGCGTCGGGGGTTTCGGCGCGCGCGGTCCGCTCGGAGCGCGCTCCTGCGCGGGCGTCGGCTCGTGCGCTTCACTCGCTTCCAGCAGACGCTGTGCCTCTTCGCTGACGACGGCCTCCGGCGTGAGCGGAGCATCGCCGCGCGGCTCCTCGGGCGGCGCGGCTTGCGCGGGCGGGGCATCGCTCGGGGCTGGCGCAGCGCCCGCTCCGTCAGGCCTCTCCGGCCCGACGCCTGCGTCTGATGGCGGCGGCGTGTCCTGGGCCACAGTCGCGCTGCAGCACAGCCACAAGACAGCGCAGATGAAAGATGAATGCCGATAAGAACTACGCACGGCTCTGCGTTGTACCTTCCTGGGCTCGACGGCAGAGCAAAAAAACGCGTGCTCACGCGTCGTCCGCCAGAGCGGGCCGTAGTGAAGTGAAGGCCCGAGTGCCGCCGTCAGCGCTCAACGAAGCCGCGGAGATCCTCGCCACCCGACTCCACGCACGCGGCCCGGATTGAGCGTGTGTCGTGAGAGAAACGTTCGAATGAGCGCTGAAACAAGGCATTTTCGCCTCAGAGGCGCCGGAGCAGCGAGGGCTCTGTGACCACACTGCCGCCCTGACAGAATCGTGACAGCGAGACGCCGTATACGCGGTCTCAGCAGGTGACTGGCCAACGATTGGCATTGTCGGCGGTGCGAACATCGTACAGAAATACGTTCCTCGCTGGTGCAGCCGTGCTCGTAGTTCACGTGGCACGCACGCATCCGAGGGCGATCTTGCTCTTGCTATCACTTCGTCACTGACAGCGAGCACGCCCCCGATTTGGGGTTCACCGCACCCGTCGATCGACTGCGCGCGCCAAGTCCGCCGCGTCGCCGGTCCACGCTTAGCGTCGCGTCGTTCATCGATTTGAACGGCGCCTAACCCACATCGAGTCGGCGGCCGTGATGCCGTCGCCGCTGAGAGCGTCAGCTCTCGGACGAAAGGCACGTTCAACGAGATGAAGCATTCGCGTGTGTTGCTAACCGTGAGCCCGTTCTGTTTGCTCCTTGCCTGCACCGGAACAATCGACGATCCCGCGAGCTACGGTTTTTCCGAACCGCTCACCACGACCGCCGCCATCGCGAGCGACCGGAGCGAAGCAGTAGAGCCCACGGCGGAGCCGGAGCCGGAGCTCCAGCCCGAGCGGGAGCCCGAGTCGAAACCTGACACCTCTGTCGCAGTCGCGGAACCCGCGCCGGCCTTACGTGAGGTGCCGAAGAAGTCTGACAGTCAGACGACAGTCAAGAGCGCAACTCTGACCCAGGGCGTGGCGGCCGTGGAGGCATTGAGCGCACGCGTCGGCGTGGGCGATCTCAAGCAACCGCTGAACGGCCCCGGACCGCTGGAGGTCGCGAAGTTGGCTGGCGAGCCGTACCACCTCGTCAAGAACTGGGATTTCGGCAAGAACGGCACGATCCGCAGCCAGGCGGATCTGAGCGAAGAGTTCGAGTTCCACGATCACTGGAACACGATCGCCAATGGCACGAACTACGGCGCGGTCACCGTGGCTCCCAGCGACAGCGCGGCGATTGGCGCCGGCGGCCTGGGCCTGCCCGGCGACAAGCAGCCCGTGGAGGACCCCTCACGGCCCACGCGCGAGTGGACGGACGGCAGCATGCTGGCCCACGTGCGGCCGCTGTCGCCGGCGCAGCAGACGGTGAGCGCGCTGCGTCACGATGCGGGCAACGGCAGCATGATGGCGAAGTGGCAGTTGCCGAAGGGCGGCGCGCTGCTCGGTCACGATCTCGTGTGGGAGACGCGCGTGCGCATGCCGAAGCCCGTCGCGGGCTACTGGTTCGCGCTGTGGACCGCGGGCTCCAAGTGGGACAAGGGCGCGGAGATGGACGTGCTCGAGTCGTTCGGCACACCGAACATCGATGCAGACGCGTTCCACGCGGACTCTGTGGGCGGCAGCAACCTGGTCGAGTACAAGAGCTGGCCCGAGGCGCTCGACGAGGTCGGGGTGCCACGTCAGAACCGCGAGTTGCTCGACTGGCACACCTGGACCTGGGTGTACCTGCGCGACGACACCTACGAGATCTATTACGACGGCCACCGCGTGCAGCACGGCGTGATCCACTGGACGCACGGCGCGGACGAGGGCGCGGAGCCCGTGGACATGCGCTTCCTGTTCGACTTCTCGTGGGGTCACACGGAGGTTTCGGACGTGAAGATCGAGCTGCCGGCCTCGGCGTTCCCGCTCACGTACGAGATCGATTACAGCCGCGTCTACATGCGCTGAAGCGCGGGTTAATCACAGCGGCGGTTGCGGGACCCGCTCCGCAAGCTCCGCGGCTCCCGACCTCCGCTTAATCATAGCGGCGGTCGCGGGACCCGCTACGCAAGCTCCGCGGCTCCCGACCTCCGCTTAATCATAGCGGCGGTCG
>Ga0190269_10000151_pt1 | contig 35251 bp, 33 predicted proteins | sample Popmic249IS_FD_133749 | JGI IMG/M metagenome (GOLD analysis project Ga0190269, IMG submission 133749) | Populus adjacent soil microbial communities from riparian zone of Blue River, Arizona, USA - 249 IS | ecosystem: Environmental > Terrestrial > Soil > Riparian zone | place: USA: Arizona... | reverse complement strand
TACGACCCGGCCGACCGGCCGATCGCCGACGGCCACTTCTGGTACGCCCTCGACCGCAGCATCCTGCACGAGGCCGGCCTGGTCCTGCTCGGCCCACCGGCGGCCGAGGTGTTCGCCGACCTCGCCGCCGCCGACCTGCACGACCTTCTGCTCGAGTCGCTCACCTGGTGGCTCGCGCTGCCCGCTCCGGACGACGACAGCCCGGCCGCCGGCGCCGAGGACGCCGTTCTCGGCGCCTGCCGGTCACTGGCGAAGTGCTGCCACGGCTACTGGCTCTCCAAGGTCGACGCCGGCCGACGCATCGCGGCCGACCTGGCGCCCGAGGGCACCGCGTCCGGCCGCGTGGCGTCGATCCGGAAATCGGTGAACGCTCGCACGGGCGGAACACCCCCGACCGGGCCGGAGGCCCGGGCCTTCCAGCAGTGGGTCATCGACCGGATTCGCCGAGCACGTCCAGGTAGTGCTGGTTGAACATGACGCCGAGGACGTTGCCGAACGGGTCCACGACGGACGCGGTGACGAAGCCGGGGCCGCGCTCGGTCGGCTTGTCGTGGGCGGTTGCGCCCAGCGAGAGCAGGCGGTCGTACGCGGCCTCGACGTCGTCGACGGCCCAGTAAGCCACGACGCCCGCGCCGGGGGCGGTCGGCGGCGCGAAGCGGCGGTCGAGGAGGCCGAGCTCGTGCCGGTAGTCGCCGATCCGGAACTCGACGTAGGCCGGCGGTCCGTCGACCGGCCGGGCGAAGTACGGCTCGGCGCCGAGCACCTCGGTGTACCACGCGGCCGCCGCCGCGACATCGTCGGCGAAGTACGTGATGGTGGTGAGTCCTCGCAGCATGGGTGCGCTCCTTCGATTCGGTGTCGAAGATCAGCATCCGCGTCAAAGCGCTCATCCTCTGATCACTTTTACGAAGAGACTGAGGGCATGCGCGCCGATCGCCTCGTGGCCACCCTCCTGCTGCTCCAGGCCCGCGGGCGGGTGACCGCCGCCGACCTCGCGCACGAGCTGGAGGTCTCCGTCGCCACGGCGCGCCGCGACCTCGAAGCGCTGTCCGCGGCGGGTATCCCGGTCTATCCGCAGCCGGGCCGGGGCGGTGGCTGGTCGCTCGTCGGCGGTGCCCGTACCGACTTGAGCGGCCTGTCTGCGCCCGAGGCGCAGGCGCTGTTCCTGCTGGTGGGTCCCGCGGCTGCGGTCTCCGACGACGCGAAAGCCGCACTACGCAAACTGGTGCAGGCGCTGCCGAAGACGTTCCGCGCCGATGCCGAGGCGGCAGCCACTGCCACGATGATCGACCCGGCACGCTGGGGTGAGCGCGAGCGGCGCCGCCCGGAGCGGGTCGACCTGCTGCAGAGCGCGATCGTGCGGCAGCGCAAAGTGCGCCTCGTCTACACGAGCGGCAAACGTGAGCGCAGCGAGCGGCTGGTCGAGCCGTGGGGTCTCGTCGACAAGGACGACGTCTGGTACCTGGTCGCCGGCACCGAGAACGGCAGGCGGACGTTCCGCGTCGACCGGATCGTCGAGGCGGTACCGACCGACGAGCCGAGCACGCGACCGGACGACTTCGCGCTGGCCGAGGCGTGGGAGCAGGTGGTCGGCGAGGTGGAGGAGCGCCGGTCCCGCACGTGGGCGACGCTGCTGATCGCGACGCGGTTCGTACCGATCCTGCGCGCACACTTCGGGCGGCACTGCCACGACGAGCTTCTCGACGACACGCGCTCGCGGGTGCGGGTGGGTGCGCCGACGCCGCTGGACATCGCCCGCGACCTCGCCGGGTGGGGCAGTGCAGTGGAAGTGCTCGATCCGCCACCGGTCAGGGCCGAGCTGGCCCGGATCGGCGCGGAGCTCGTCGGACGTTATGCGGCCAGGTAGGAAGCCAGTGCTTTCAAGGCCGGCTCGAACACCTCGGCGGCGAAGAACGCGGTCCAGTGTCCCCGCTCGGCCTCCGCACAATCGAAGACGACGCTGTACTCGACGAACGAGCGGCCGTCGGACACCGGCGTCACCCGCACCGTCGCGACGTAGTCGGTCACCGGGAACGGAGCCGGGTCGACGAACTCGTAGCTGTAGGACCGGTCGATGTCGGAGAGGGCCAGCAGGCGCTCCCGGATCGTGGCCTCGCCCAGCCGGAACGACCGTACGCAGCCCACCTGGTCAGCCGCTTTTCCGTCCTCGATGTGGCTCTCGCTGACCGCGGCCGGCCACCACGTCGCCAGGCCGTTGAAGTCCCGCGCCACCGCCCAGACGGCAGCCGCGTCCTGCTCGAACACAGTGCTGTAGTACGACCGGGCCATGTGCCCCTCCTAGCGTTTGAGTGCGGTCAAACCGGCCCGCAGCATGGCCGGCTCGTGCCAGACCGGTAGCCGCAGGAACGTACGTTGCCCGGCGTAGGTGGAGAAACTCGGGCCCGCGGCCAGGCGGACGCCGGCCCGCTTGCCGCGTTCGGCGAGGCCTACAGCGTCCTGGCCGGTGTCGACCCAGAGCCCGGAGCCGCCGTTGATCGGGTGCCACTGCCAGTCGGGGAACGCCGCGGTCAGCTCCGCCTCGGTCGCGGCCAGCGCGTCGGTGAGCATCGTGCGGCGCTGGTGCCTGGCCACGTCGGTGCGGCCGATCAGCTCCACGGCGATGAGCTGGTCGACGACGGAGGATGCCAGGTCGACGGCTTTCCGCAGCTCGATCAGGCCGTGGATGCGGGTCTCGCTCGCCCGGACCCAGCCGATGCGGACGCCTCCCCAGAACAACTTCGACGCGCTGCCGATCGTCACCAGGAGCGCGGGGTCGACGAGCCCGGCCAGCGTACGGGCGACCGGCGGACCGGCGAGCGTGAGATCGGCCGAGCAGGTGTCCTCGATCGTGGTGAGCGCAGCGTCGTTCACCAGCGCCGCCAGCGACGCGCGAGCCGCGTCGCCCATGCTGCGGCCGGTCGGATTGTGGATCGCCGTCTGGCAGAACAACGCCTGCGGCCTCCGGCTCAGCGCCCGGCGCACCTGCTCGACGTCGAGCCCGCCGCCGACCAGCGGAAGGCCCTCGACCCGCGCGCCGGTCGAACGGAGCGCCTCCAACGCGCCGCGGTAGCTCGGCTCCTCCGTCAGCACCAGGTCACCGCTGCCGGCCACGCTGGTCACGGCCAGCCACGTCGCCTGCTGTGCGCCCGAGGTGACCAGGATCTGCTGCGGCCGGGTCGGCAACCCGTCGCGGGTGTACTGATCGGCGATGGCCTGCCGCAGGACCGGTAGCCCGGCGGGGAAGTAGCCGTCGGTGTCCAGGTAGTCCGCGAGCTCCTGACGCGGCCGGCCGAGAACCTCCACGGCGACGGGTGAGGCGGGCAGCGAGCCGGTCGACAGGTCGATGACGTCGCCCGGCGCGCTGGTGAACGAGAACAGCCGCCCGCCGGTACGTCCCTGCAGAGTGCTGCGCGCCGAGCGGACGCGTGAACCCGAACCGCGGCTGGTGACGAGGTAGCCGCGGGCCTCCAAGGATTCGTACGCGGCCGTGACCGTTCCACGGGAAACCAGGAGTGCGTTGGCGAGACGGCGCTGCGGCGGCAACAGGGCACCGGCCGGAACGAGACCGGCGTCGATCAGCTCGACCAGCGCGCTGACCAGGTCCTCGGTGAGCGTGGTGGACCCGCTCGTCCAGCGACCCAGCAGACGACAGACCTCGCTCGGGTCCAGTGCCGTCATCGCCACTCGTGCACTGTCCCACCGCGACGGCTCCGCGGCATGGGCCAATCGCCCGGAATTGGCCCGGACCTGCGACGAACCGTCCGCCTAGGCTCGTGCCGAATGATCGTCGGTGAGAGGTGAGGTCAATGGCGACCGTGGCACTGCTGGGCACGTTCGACACGAAGGGCGAGGAGTTCGCCTGGCTCCGGAACCGGCTCCGCGAGGCCGGCGTCGACGTCGTCGCCATTGATGTGGGTTCTTTCTCCGACAGCGCGCTCGCGGACGTGCACTCGGACGACGTGCTGCGGGCCGCGGGCGCCGACCCTCGGGCGCTGCGCGAACACCGCGACCGTGGCGAGATGATGACCGCGATGGGCCGCGGCGCGGCGGTCGTCGTCCGCCAGTTGTTCGCCGAGGGCCGCGTGCACGGGCTGCTCGCCATGGGTGGCTCCGGCGGTTCGTCGGTGGCGGCGCCCGCCATGCAGGCGCTCCCGGTCGGCGTCCCCAAACTGCTCGTATCGACGATGGCCAGCGGCGACGTGCAGCCCTACGTCGGTGAGGTCGACGCGACGCTGATGTACTCCGTCGTCGACGTGGCCGGGATCAACTCGGTCTCCGAGGCGGTGTTCGGCAACGCGGCAGCGGGTATCGCGGGCATGGCCCGCGCCTACGAGCAGCGAGTTCCCTCCACCGATCGCAAACCGCTCGTCGGTCTGACGATGTTCGGGGTGACCACCCCGGCCGCGGACGAGGCGCGCGAGCGCCTGACCGACCTCGGGTACGAGGTCCTGGTGTTCCACGCGACCGGAACCGGTGGGCGGGCGATGGAGAAGCTGGTCGAGTCGGGCCTGCTGGCCGGCGTCTGCGACCTGACGACGACCGAGTTGTGCGACGACCTGGTCGGCGGGGTGCTCAGCGCGGGGCCCTCGCGGCTGGAGATCGCGGGGCGGCTCGGCGTGCCCCAGGTGGTCAGCGTCGGAGCGCTGGACATGGTGAACTTCGGACCCCGGGAGACGGTGCCCGCGCAGTTCGAGGGGCGAAATCTGTTCGTGCACAACCCATCGGTGACGCTGATGCGGACGACGCCGGCCGAGATGGCGGAGCTGGGTCGGCGGATCGCGGCGAAGCTCGCCGCCGCTACCGGGCCGACCGCGCTGTTCCTGCCGCTGCGCGGGGTGAGCGCGATCGACGTCGACGGTGGGCCGTTCCGGGACGTGGCGGCGGACGCCGCGTTGTTCGACGCGCTGCGGTCGGGTCTTGCCGGGTCCGGGGTGTCGATCTACGAACTGGACGTGGCGATCAACGACGCTGGATTCGGTGCCGCAGCGGCCGAGGCTCTGCACGCGTTCATCAAGGGGGTTCCGGCATGAATCGGTCAACCGTTCTGGAGCGGTTCCGCGCGCTCGTGGCCGCGGGCCACCCGATCATCGGCGGCGGCGCCGGTACCGGGATCACCGCCAAATCGGCCGAGGCCGGCGGCATCGACTTGCTGATCATCTACAACTCCGGCCGCTTCCGGATGGCCGGCCGCGGCTCGCTCTCGGGGCTGCTGCCCTACGGCGACGCGAACGCGATCGTTCTCGAGATGGCGAACGAGGTGCTGCCGGTCGTTTCCCGGACGCCGGTGCTCGCGGGGGTGTGCGGTACCGATCCGTTCCGGGTCATGCCGCACTTCCTGCGCCAGCTCCGCGACATCGGGTTCGCCGGCGTGCAGAACTTCCCGACGGTCGGGCTGATCGACGGAGTGTTCCGCGCGAACCTCGAGGAGACCGGGATGGGGTTCGGGCTCGAGGTCGACATGATCCGGTCGGCATCCGAGCTGGGCCTGCTCACCGCGCCGTACGTGTTCGACGAGGAGCAGGCCGCGGACATGGCGCGGGCCGGCGCCGACATCCTGGTGCCGCACATGGGGCTCACGACCTCGGGGACGATCGGCGCTCACACGGCGCTGTCGCTGGCCGACGCCGCGGCTCGGGTGCAGGCGCTCGCGGACGCCGCCAAGCGGGTCAATCCGGACATCCTCTGCCTGTGCCACGGCGGCCCGATCGCCGAGCCGGCCGACGCGCAGTACGTACTCGACCACACGGAGGGCGTGGTCGGGTTCTTCGGCGCCTCGTCGATCGAGCGGCTCCCGACCGAGGTCGGCATCCGGCGCCAGACCGAGGAATTCAAGGCGCTGACCTTCGGCTGATCGATAGGTTGCGGCTCGTGGTCATCGTCGCCGGACACATCCTGGTCGAGCCCTCGCAGCGCACGTCGTACCTCGAGGGGTGCGTGCACGTCGTCGAGCTGGCCCGGGCCGCTCCCGGCTGCCTGGACTTCTCGGTCGCCGCGGACATCGTCGACCCGGGGCGGATCAACGTGTACGAGCGGTGGGAGTCGCAGGCGGCGGTCGAGGCGTTCCGGGGCAGCGGTCCCGGCGACGAGCAGACCGACGCGATGATCTCGGCGTCGGTGACCGAGTTCGACGTGACGGGCAGCCGCGCCCTGACCTGACTGTTCAGTTCCGGCCGGTCGTCGGTGGGGCCACGACCAACTGGGTCGCCGGGTCGGCGTCCATCCCCGGAGGGCCGCCGACGATCATCGTCGCCCGGGCCCACGGCTGTTCCCGCAGCAGGAACGGCAGCTCCTCCCGCAACCAGTTCGCCACGTGCTGCAGTTGCTCGGGGGAGTCGCCGTCGCGGGCGATCAGCAGCCGCTCCTGCTCGTCGAGGTCCCCCTGCATCCACACCGACGCGTCCAGCCACGGAGCCAGCTCCTCGCGGATCACGCCGGTGCCCTCCACCCAGACCACGTCGACGCCGGCCGGAACGGTGATCGATCCCGGCCGGTCGTGGGCGATCCAGGCAGCCGGGCGGTAGTCCACCGCCTCGCCCCGGTGCAGCGGTTGCAGGACGTGCTCGGCGAGCAGCGCACCCCAGTCGAAGTACGCGTGGTTCCAGGCCACGTCGTCGGTGTGTACGACCGCGGAGTTCGGCACGATCTCGCGGAACCGCTCGGCGAGGGTCGTCTTGCCGGCCCCGCCCCGGCCGTCGATCGCGATCACCTGCGGACGTCCACTGATCCGTGGTGCTGCCTCGCGGAGCCGCTGGACGGCGGCCCGCACGGGCACGACGCGCCAGCCGCCTGCCTCGGGCTCGCCTGGATGTAGCCGCATCGACCGATGCAACCACGGCCGACGCGGGCGCGATACCTGCCCGCGCTGATCCGGGCGTGCCCCGAACCTCCGCGTCAGGCTCGCCGCGTGAAGAAGCGGGTCATGTCCTCGGCCGCGGTGGGAGAGAGCATCTGTGCGTGGATCCGTACCGACCGATCCGCGATCGGCGCGGTTCTGCTGAACATCGCTTCCTCGTAGCCGCGGATCGCGGTGGCGGGATCGCCAGGGTGTGCGACGAGCGCCAGGGCGAGTTCGGCTCCGTCCAGCATGGCTTGGTTGGCGCCTTCCCCGACCGGCGGCATCAGGTGCGCGGCGTCGCCGAGCAGGGTGACGTCGGGTCGGGCGTCCCAGCGGGTGCCGACCGGCATCGTTTCGATGATCCGGCAATTGACGATGTCGTCGCCGGCCTCGATCAGCGCGGTGAGGCGGGGATCCCAGTCGTGGAACATGCGCAGTAACGCGGTCTTGTCCAGATCCGGGGTGCCGTTCGACAGCGTCGCGACGGCGACCCGGATACTGCCGTCGCCGCTGCGCTGGGCGCTGAGATTCTGGTTCACGCCGAGGCACCAGAGGCTGCCCGGGCCGACCAACTCGGCGATCTCCGGGTGCCGTTGGTCGGCGTTCTCGACGGTCAGTTCCGTATAGGTGCTCTCGTAGGCCGGCTGGGCGTCGGTGACCAGGGGGCGGACGCGTGAGTGCGCCCCGTCGGCGCCGACGAGCACGTCGCACTCGGCCCGCTGACCGCCGCGGAAGTGCAGTGCGAAGCCGCCGCCGGGCTTCGGCGTCGCCGCCGCGAACTCGTGTGCCCACGCGATCGCGTCGTCCGGCAGCGCCGAGAGGAGAAGATCCCGCAAGGCCGCCCGATCCACTTCCGGACGCGCGGGCGGAGCGCCTGCCGTCGGCCGCTTGTGGACGAGCAGGCGGCCCTGCGGATCGAGGATCCGCAGGTCGTCACCCTCGGGGCGGGCGATCGACCAGAACGGCTGACTCAGTCCGGCTTCGGCCAGAGCATGTTGCCCGGATCCCGGATGCAGGTCCAGGCTGCCGCCCTGGGAGCGCGCGAACCGGTCCGCGTCCCGTTCGTACACGGTGGCGTCGACGCCGTGCCGGTGCAGCACGCAGGCCAGCACCAGTCCTCCGAGGCCTCCACCGACGATTGCGATTCGCATCCGATCTCCTTAGCGTACGCTGTATTTCATGGATACACCGTACGCCAGCGTTTGGGAACGCCCGGAGCCCCGGCCCCGCGCGGCTCCCACGCCACTGAGCCGCGCGGCGATCACCGACGCCTCGATCCGGCTGGCCGACGCGAACGGCCTCGATGCGGTCTCCATCCGCAAGATCGCCACCGAACTGGGCGTCGGCCCGATGCGCCTGTACGACTACGTCGCCGGCAAGGACGAACTGCTGGACCTCATGGTCGACGCCGTCTACGCCGAGATCGCAGCAGCGGTCACACCGCAGCCCGACTGGCGCGCGACCGTGCTCGCGATCGCCCACGCCACCCGCAGCGCGGCGCTCGAGCACGAGTGGTTCACCGACCTGCTCGGCGGACGGCCACGCCTGGGCCCGCACGCCCTGGCCGTGGGCGAGGCCACCGCCGCGGCGCTGGACCTCGCCCCGTCGGTGCGCGACACCGACGACCTCCAGCGCAGCCTCGGCGTCTTCAACGCCTATCTGATGGGGGCGCTCCGCAGTGAAGTCGCCGGACGCCGCACCGCACGAGCCACCGCGACCGACGAGCCCACCTGGCAGCGCGCCCACGGCCCGTACCTGCAGCGGGTCTTCGCCACGGGCAAGTACCCCACCGTCGCCCGGCTGGTTCGCGACGGCTCCCACCTGGATCCCGACGCCCTCTTCGTCCGCAACGTCACCGCGATCGTGGACGCGATCGCCGGGCAGACGTCGCCGGAGCGTCAACCCGCTCCTGACCACCTGGGAGAACGACCATCCTCGATTCGAGGTGCACTTCTTCGACCAGCCGGAGTTCCCGACGTCGAGCCCGATGGCGGACGAGTTCGAAATCGAGGGCGCTGACGTGGTGGAGGCGCTCGACTGGGCGAACCGGGAGGCTGCGGCGTCGGACCGGACCTTCATCCTCTACCTCGTCGTCGTGGACGGCGACCAGCGCGGACGGATCTACCTGGCTGGTGAGAACCCCCACGCATCGACGGACGACCGCACCTACGAGTCGGACCTCTAGCGCCCCAGTGGCCCGTGGATGGCCCGCCACGACGAACCGGCACCAGACGCACCGTGGGGTCCGGGGCTCGGCCCCGGAGCGAAATGGCGAAAGGGCCGAGGTCCGCGCTTTCCGCGGACACACGGCCCCTACCTCTGAGCGGGTGACGGGAATCGAACCCGCAGTGTCAGCTCGGGACCGAAACCGCTCGTGGGCTCTGACCTGCGGCGGGAGGTGTCCGCCGTTGACCGGGGTTGACCCTCGCGAGGGCGTGGGTGAGCTTGCGATGCTACGGCGCCGATCGCCCGACCACGGACGGACGGCCACCGCCAGGCGATCATCACGGCATCAGCCACGCAGCTTCAGCCGGCTTCGGACAAGAAGCTGGTCGACCGCACCGCGCAGTCGTTGTGAACCACGGCCCCACCTGGGGATGGCGATGTTACTGAGTGGCCACCCGCTGGCCCAAGCGGTCATGGGGCTCACCTGGCCGCTCTTCTCTCAACGCGGACTCGCGATCGGCGTGATCGTTCAGCTGGTCCTACAGCACCCCGTGCACTCGCTAGCGGTATATCTTCGTAGCCGATATGTTAGTCGGCATGACGACGCCGTTGCGGGAGCCGACGTTCTTGATCCTGACCGCGCTTGCCAGAGAGCCATTGCACGGATATGGGCTGATCACCGAGGTGGCTGAGCTCTCCGAAGGGCGGATCACCCTCCGGCCGGGCACTCTCTACGGCGCGCTCGACCGGCTCTCCGACGACGGGCTGGTGGCGCCCGACCACGAGGAGGTCGTGGACGGGCGTCTCCGTCGCTATTACCGGCTCACCGACGAAGGCTTGAACGTGCTCGGAGCCGAGACCGAGCGGATGCGTCGCAACCTGGCCGCCGCGACGGCCCGGCTGAAGGCGTCGGGTTGGGCCCCGGCGGGAGGGCTCGCATGAACGAGCTAGAACAGCGAAACCGCCTGGAACGGCGGTACCGCCGGCTACTGCTCGCCTACCCGGCGGACTACCGCGCCGAACGGGGCGACGAACTCGTCGACACCTACCTGGACACGATCGGACCCGACCGGAGCCGACCTAGCCCCCAAGACACCGTCGACCTGCTCGTCGGCGGGGCGCGGCAGCACTTACGGGCCCGTCGAGCGTCTGGCTTCATCGGCGGGGTGTCGATCGCGGCGGTGCTGGCGCTGGCGACCGGGTCGATGCTGGCGACGATCTGGCTGCTCGCGGTCGAGTTCACGCCCATGCTCGACGACTACCCCCCGGTCGGCCCGGCCCGTGTTTTCCAGTCGGTGGCGGCGTTCGCCTGGATCACCTGGTTGGCCGCGGCGGTCGTGTTCGCGGTCGTCCCCGGTCAATGGTGCCGGCGGTTGATCGGGGCGTCGCTCGTGCTGATGGTCGTGGCGAAGCCGGTGGGGCTGGTGGCCACGGCACTAGTGGGCCCGGGCGGGGGCTGGTTCAGCAACTCGCCACCGTCGTTCGTCGCGCTCCTCCCGCACGCGGCGCTCGGCGTCCTCGCGTTGGCGTTGCCGTCCCGCCCGGGCCGGGTGACGCGATGGGTGCCGGTGTTCGTCGCCGCCGTGCCGATCGTGCCGGTGCTGCGCCTCGAGCTCGCGCACTACTGGTCGTACAACTGGGTGGCGCCGACCGCCTTCGCGGTGGTGGCGCCGTTGTTCCTGTTCGCCGCGAACGCGGTGGCCGGGTGGCTGCTGCTCCGCCGGGACCTGCGCGGGCTGTGGGTCGGCGTGGTGACGCTGCCGGCGGTGGCGTTGCTCGCGGCCGAGCCGCTCATCCACCTCGCGACCGGGTCGTCCTGGGCGCCGGTGCCGAGGGAACTTCCGTTCTGGTTGGAGCGGTCGACGGTCAGCGCGCTGCTGACGGTCGTCACGCTCGGGATCCTCGGGTTGGCGTTCGCGGTCAGTAATCCCCGGCGAACTGGCCCGGCTGGAAGCTCCCGGCCGGCTGGCGAACGATGACGCGGCCAGTCCCGGCCGAGGCAAGGCGTCCGGCTGGAAGGCGGTCCAGGCGGTCGGCGTCCCGGAACTGCACCTGCACGACCTCCGGCACACGGGAAATACGCTCGCGGCAGCGACCGGCGTGCGGGCCGCGCTGATCTACCGGCACGCGACGAACCAGGCCGATCGCGAGATCGCCGAGGCGCTCCGCCAACACCTCGCCGGCCACACCCCCGCCTCCGCCGGCGGCGACGAGACCGGTTTCGACGAAGCCGCCGGCGACGGGAGGCCACGGACGAAGACGACCTTGACGACGCTGCCGAGTGCGTCCCGGCCCCAACGGGCTAATGGCACGAGACCGCAAGACGGGCGCCCAACAGCACCACCGCACCGTGGGGTCCGGGGCTCGGCCCCGGAGCGAAATGGCGAAAGGGCCGAGGTCCGCGCTTTCCGCGGACACACGGCCCCACCCTTGAGCGGGTGACGGGAATCGAACCCGCACTGTCAGCTTGGGAAGCTGATGTTCTGCCATTGAACTACACCCGCAGCGCTCGCTACTTTAGCGTCTCCCCGGCGCCCATCACATGGCACCCCGGCAAAACTCCCTTGTGTCCACTACCTTGCAACGGTGTAATCACTGCAAGTCGAACGGGGAGCTGACCGATGACCACCTCTGACCAGCGCTACTGGCGCCGCGCCGAACTCCGCCGGGACGAGGAAGACGGCCGACACCGGTCGGTCGGCTGGCTGGAACTCTTCTTCGACCTGGTCTTCGTGGTCATTGTCGGCGTCATGGCCGAGGAGCTCGCTCACGAACCGCGTCACTTACCGGGCTTCGCGCTGCAGTTCATGGCCGTGTTCTGGGTGTGGAACGCGTTCACCTACTACACCGAGCGCTTCGAGACCGACGGCCTGGAGAACCGCCTCTTCACGTTCCTGGCGATGATCACGGTCGCCGGGCTCGCGGTATGGGCCCCGCACGGGCTGGACGACAACTACGCCGGATTCGCCGGGTCCTACCTGGCGGCGCGAGGCCTGAACATCGCGCTCTGGCTCCGGGCGGGCGTCCACGAGCGCATGTTCTTGCCGATCGCGGTCCGGTTCGCCACCGGGTACGCGCTCGCGGCCACCATCATCGGGATCAGCCTGGCCATCCATGACGAGGTGCTGCGCGCGGCGCTGTTCGGGCTGGCGGTCGTCGTCGAGATCCTGGCGCCGGCCTTCACGACGAAGCAGCAGGGCGCACTTCCGCCCCTGAGCCGCTCGAAGTGGCCGGAGCGCTTCGGTCTGTTCACGATGATCGTCCTCGGTGAGATGATCATCGGCGTCATCCACGCGCTCTCCGACGCCGAGAAGCACGTCGTCAGCGGCATCCTGGGGCTGGCGATCGGGTTCGCGTTCTGGTGGCTGTACTACGACTTCGTCGCCCGCCGTCCGTCCCGGCAGGCCATCGCGACGGCGCTCGGCTGGGTCTACCTCCACCTGCTCGCGCTCCTCACGATCACGGTCGCCGGCGCCATGGTGAGCGTCGCGCTGGGCGGGCACGACGTCCCGGGCCTGCTGTTCGTCAGCGTCGGGGCGGCGCTCGCCGTGCTCGGCGTCCTCGAGATGACGCTGGAGCGCGCCGATGACGAGCCGACCCACCCGAAGCTCAGCCCGGGGCTGAAAGTCGGCCTCGGCGCGTTGCTCGCGGCCGTGGCCCTGCTCCCGGTGCACTGGTCGTCGGCGGCGGCGTTGGCGACCTGCCTGATCGTGCTGGCGGTGCCGGCGGCCTACGGCGCCCGGGTCTGGTACCGCCGGTCGGTGGCGTAACTTCCCGCTCGGTAGGGTGCGGGAATGCTGCTCTCCGACCGCGACCTCCGCATCGAGATCGACGCCGGCCGGCTGGGCCTCGACCCCTACGAGCCCGAACTCGTCCAACCGTCGAGCATCGACGTCCGTCTCGACCGGTGGTTCCGGGTCTTCCGCAACATGCAGTACACGCACATCGACCCGGCCGAGCAGCAGGACGACCTCACCGAGCTGGTAGAGACGCCGGACAAGAGCCCGTTCGTGCTGCACCCCGGTGAGTTCGTGCTCGGCTCGACGCTCGAGCAGGTGACGCTGCCCGACGATCTGGCCGGTCGGCTGGAGGGCAAGTCCAGCCTCGGGCGGCTCGGGCTGTTGACGCACTCCACTGCGGGCTTCATCGACCCGGGCTTCTCCGGGCACGTGACGCTGGAGCTGTCCAACGTCGCGAACCTGCCGATCACGCTGTGGCCGGGCATGAAGATCGGGCAGCTGTGCCTGTTCCGGCTGTCCAGCCCGGCCACCGAGCCGTACGGGTCGGCGATGTTCGGCTCCCGCTACCAGGGCCAGCGCGGCCCCACGCCGTCCCGGTCCTGGAAGAACTTCCGCACCTGGTCCACCGAGCGCTGAACGTTCCGTGCCGCTCTGACGGCACGAAACGTTCAGCGACTCAGGCGGCGGTCGCCTCCTCGCCGAACACCGCGTGCAGGACGTCGTCCAGCGTGACGACCCCTACCGGCGTGACGCCGTCGGTGACCAGCACGAAGTGCACGCGCTCGCGCCGCATCAGCACCAGCAGGTCGGCCAGCGTCGTCGACGGTGGCACGGCCTTGAGCGTCCGGATGCGGGACGGCGGCAACGGGGCCCGCCGCTCCGCGCCGCTCATCCCCAGCACGTCCTTGACGTGCACGAACCCAATGATCTCGCGGCTGACCCGGTCGACGACCGGGAACCGCGACCGCCGCACCCGGGTCGCCAGGACCTCCAGCGCGGCCGGGCTGATCTCCTGGTTGACGGTGTCGACCTGCGGCCACGGCACCGCGACCGTGCCCGCGGTCTTCTCGGCCAGCGAGAGCGCGCCGGTGATGCGCCGGTGGTCCTCGGCGTCGAGCAGGCCCTCGGTGCGCGACTCGGCAACCAGGCTGGCCAGCTCGTCAGCGGTGTAGACCGTCTTCACGGCGTCCTGCGACTCGATGCCGAGCAGGCCGAGGAGGGTCCGCGAGACCCACTTGAGCGCGACCAGCACCGGCCTCGTGGCCTGGGCGAACCAGAGCATCGGCGCACCGAGCCAGAGCACGGCCTTCTCCGGCCCGGCCAGCGCGATGTTCTTCGGCACCATCTCGCCGAGGACCGTGTGCAGGAAGACCACGATCGCCAGCGCCAGCACGAACGCGATCGGGTGCAGCAGGTCCTCGGGCACGCCGAACGCGTGGAACGGCGCCTCGAGCAGGTGCGCGAGCGTCGGCTCGGCGATCGCACCGAGACCCAGCGAGCAGATCGTGATACCCAGCTGCGCGCCGGCGATCATCAGCGGGATCTGGTTCATCGCCCGCAGCGCCGCGGCCGCCCGGCGGGAGCCGAGCGCGGCCATCGGCTCCAGCTGCGTGCGCCGGGACGCGATCAGCGCGAACTCGCCGGCCACGAAGAACGCGTTCCCCAGCAGCAGGAAGAACGTGACGGCGAACGCGAGGATGTTCACTGCGCCTTCCCTGGTGACCCGACCGACGAGAGTTTCCCGCCACCTCCGGTTGCTGTCTTCCTTGCCGACGCCGTCGAGCCGGGCACCGCAGGCGAGAGGCCCTCGGCGCGCTCGGCCGCCGCGGTGGCGGCTTCGCCGCCCGCGGCCCCGGAGGCCGCGGTTACCGCCGAATCGGGCGCCGTGCCGGTCGCCGAGTCGGCCTGGGCTCGCGCCGCCGCCGCCTCGGCCGCCACGGCCCGCCGCTCCTCGAGGTACTCGGCCGACGGGCGGACCTTCACCTGTTCGATCCGGTGCCGCTCGACCGATGTGACGATGAACGTCCAGCCGTTGTACTCCGCCCGCTCGCCCTCGACCGGAATGCGGCCCAGCTGCGACATCACGAACCCGGCCAGCGTCTCGTACGGGCCGTCCGGCAGCCGGAACCCGGTCTGCTCGGCCAGCTCGTCCTCACGCAGTACGCCGGGCACGAGAACGGCCTGGTCCGCGTCGGGTGCGGTGATCCGGGGGGCGTCGAGGCTGGTGGGCGGGTCGTACTCGTCGTCGATCTCGCCGACGAGCTCCTCCACCAGGTCTTCGGTGGTGACGATGCCGTCGGTGCCGCCGTACTCGTCGACCACGACGGCCAGCTCGGCGCCGGCGGCCCGGAGCGCGGCGAGCACCCCGTCCAGGTCGAGGCTCTCCGGCACGAGCACCGGGTCGCGCCCGATCGCGCGGGCCAGCGTCTCGCCGCGGCGCTGCGCGGGGACGCTCAGCGCGTCGATCACGCCGACGACGCCGACCACCTGGTCGAGCGTGTCGATGTAGATCGGGAAGCGGGTGTGCCCGGACTCGGTGGCCAGCGCGAGCAGGTCGTCGACGGTGGCGGTGGCCTCCAGCCCCACCACGTCGACCCGCGGCGTCATCGCCTCTGCGGCGCGCTTGTCGCCGAACCGGATCGTGCGCTGCAGGAGCGTCGCGGTCTCGGTCGGCAGCGCACCGGCGCGGGCGGAGATCGCCGCGAGCAGCCCGAGCTCCTCGGGTGAGCGGGCGCTGGCGAGCTCCTCCTGCGGCTCGATCCCGAGGCGGCGGACGATCACGTTCGCGGTGCCGTTGAGCACCGCGATGATCGGCCGGAACACCACGGAGAAGACGCGGAGCGGGCCGGCGGTCCACAGCGCGAGCCCACGGGGGCGTGCCAGCGCGGCGTTCTTGGGCACCAGCTCGCCGAAGAGCATGGAGATCAGCGTCGCCAGCACCAGCGCGATCGCGACCGAGATGCCGTCCGCGACGTCGTCTCCGCCGGGAACCACCGGCCTGACCAGCTGGGCGATCGCCGGCTCGGCCAGGTAACCGGTGAGCAGCGCACTGAGCGTGATGCCCAGCTGCGCGCCGGAGAGCTGGAACGAGAGCGAGTGCAGAGCGGCGGAGAGCCGCCTGGCCGACCGGTCGCCGGCTGCGGCCTTCTCTTCGATGCTCGCGCGGTCGACCGTGACCAGCGAGAACTCCGCGGCAACGAAGAATGCGTTCGCGGCTGTCAGCACAGCGAACGCAATCAGGGGTAGAAGAACGTCAATGACCGGTCACCTCTTCGCGAGGTGACTATGTCGGGGTCTCACGACCAACAATGGTACGGCTCGATGTCTCGCCGCACCGGTACCAGTCCTGTCGGACATGTAACGCTTCGGTGAGCGGCGTCCACCCGAACGACAGGTGGACGCCTGCTCGCCGTCAGTTGCTGGCCGGCTCGTTCGGTCCGAGCTCCTCCGCGGAGACCGGGTTCCCGGTCGGGGTGTCGGCCGGCTCCGCCCCCTGGTCGACGGCTGTCTTCGGCGTCGCCGGCTGGATCGCCTTGAGCAGCACCTGCGACACGTCCAGGACCTCGACCGAGTCCGACGCCGTTCCGGCCGCCTTCGCGCCGGTGACGCCGTCGGAGAGCATCGTGAGACAGAACGGGCAGCCGATCGCGACGACCTCGGCGCCGGTGGAGAGCGCCTCCTCGGTGCGCTCGACGTTGATCCGCTTGCCGATGCGCTCTTCCATCCACATCCGGGCACCACCGGCGCCGCAGCAGAAGGACCGCTCCTTGAACCGCGGCATCTCGGTCAGCGTCGCGGACGGCGACGCGTCCATCACCGCGCCCAGCACCTCGCGCGGCGCCGAGAACACGCGGTTGTGCCGGCCCAGGTAGCACGGGTCGTGGTAGGTGATGTTCTGCTCGAGCGGCGTGACCGGCGTCAGCTTGCCGTCGCGCACCAGCGTCGAGAGCAGCTCGGTGTGGTGGACGACCTCGTAGTGCCCGCCCTCTTCACCGATGCCCGGGTACTCGTTCTTGAGCGTGTTGAAGCAGTGAGCGCAGGTCGCGACGATCTTCTTGTCCTTGGGCTGACGCTCCTCGAACGCCGCGTTCAGCACCTCGACGTTCTGCATCGCCTGCATCTGGAACACGAACTCGTTGCCGATGCGGCGGGCCGGGTCACCGGTGCACGTCTCGCCGGTGCCGAGGATCGCGAACTCGACGCCGGCCTCGTGCAGCAGCGTGGCCACGGCCTTGGTGACCTTCTTCGCCCGGTCCTCCAGCGCGCCGGCGCAGCCGACCCAGAACAGGTACTCGACGTCCTCGGGCAGCGGCTCGCCCTGCTCGACCTTGCGGACGTCGAACCCGAGGTTCTTGGTCCACTCCTCGCGGTCGTTCGGGTTGGCGCCCCAGGGGTTGCCCTTGTTCTCGATGTTGCGGAGCATCACGCCGGCTTCCGACGGGAAGCTCGACTCGATCATCACCTGGTAGCGGCGCATGTCGACGATGTGGTCGACGTGCTCGATGTCGACCGGGCACTGCTCGACGCAGGCACCGCAGGTGGTGCACGACCAGAGCACGTCGGGGTCGATGACGCCGAGCGACTCGGCGTCGCCGATCAGCGGACGCTCGGCCTCGGCCAGCGCCACGGCCGACACGCCCTGCAGCTGCTCCGGGGTGGCCTTCTCCTCGCCCATCATGTCCTTGCCGCCGCCGGCCTGCAGGTACGGCGCCTTGGCATAGGCGTGGTCGCGCAAGCCGGTGATCAGCAGCTTCGGCGAGAGCGGCTTGCCGGTGTTCCAGGCCGGGCACTGCGACTGGCACCGGCCGCACTCGGTGCAGGTCGTGAAGTCGAGCATGCCCTTCCAGCTGAAGTGCTCTACCTGGCTGACGCCGAAGACGTCCTTCTCCGGGTCGGCTTCCTCGAAGTCCAGCGGCTTGCCCTCGCTGGTCATCGGCTTCAGCGCGCCGAGCGAGACCGCACCGTCGGCGTGGCGCTTGAAGAAGATGTTGAAGAACGCGCTGAAGCGGTGCCAGGCCACGCCCATCGTCGGGTTCAGGCCCAGCACGATCATCCAGGCGAACGACACGATGACCTTCACCGCGGCGGTGAGCACGATCGCCGTCTCCAGCGCGCTGTGCGACAGCCCGGAGAAGGCCGCGGCGAGCGGGTAGCTGAACGGGAAGTGGATGCTCCAGCCGTCGGCGTGCCCGGTCAGCACCGCCTCGAAGCCACGGATCAGCAGGATGCAGACCGGTACCGCGAGGATCACGAACTCGACGAAGTACGCCTGCCAGAAGTTCGAGCCGGCGAACCGGGACTTCCGCTGCGGGTTGCGCGGGTGGGCCCGCTGCCGGATGACGATCAGCGTGGCGATGCCGAGGATCGTCGCGAGCGAGAAGAATTCGGTGATCAGCTCGTAGGGCCACCAGTGCCCGATGACCGGCAGTACGAACTCCGGCGAGAACAGCTGGCCGATGGCGTTGGCCAGCGTCGCCACCAGCAGGATGAAGCCGAAGGCTACGAACCAGTGGGCGACACCGACCGTGTGCCACTTCATCATCTTGGTGTGGCCGACGAACTCGCGGAGCATCGTCTTGGTGCGCTCGCCCTTGTCGTTCGTCCGCGAGTAGTCGGGCGCACCGAGCTTGATCGTCCGGACGATCGTGAGGATCGCGCGGACGAACAGGACGAGGCCGACGACGGCCACTCCGAGGGCGATAACCGTGGCAACGATCTGGACGGCGTCCATTGCTGACGATCCTCCTGCGGGGATCAGCGCGCTTCGTCGAGCACCGCGCTGCCTGGGACACGATGGGCGTGCCCGGCAGCCTACGCCGAGGTTAACCCGGCAGTAACGTGACGCGCCTCTCAGCCTGTCCGCGCCGGAACTGACCAGGGGTTTCAGCGCCCAGATGTGGCCGCCGTAACGCTGTTAGGCGAGGCTAAGGCGGCCGAACTCAGCCGACGTCGCGCAGGCCGGGCGGCAGCGAGCCCCGCCGCTGGCGCCAGTACTTCGCGGCGTTCCGCGCGGCCAGCAGCTGCGCCAGCCCGATCACCGCACCGGAGAGCAGCGCGAAGCCGATCGCTTCCTTCCACGCCACGTCGGGGTCCTCCGGGTTGTTCGGAGGCGGGTTGCCGGTGGCCGCGCGCCAGGTGCCGTCGAGGCCCTTCTTGGCGACGAAGGCGGCGGCGGCGACTGCCCCTCCACCGACGACTTTCCAGAGCAGCTTGTCGGCGACGGTCTCCTGCGACACATTTCCTCCTCGATGGGCTGCGATGAGACGCACGGGACTTGCACTGCCCGTTAGCCCCGCACCCTACGCAGGCCGGTCATGCGGGAGTGAGCGAGGCCGCGATCTGCTCGAAGCCCGGTAAGTAGTCCTCGTAGCTGGCCTGCGGGGAGCGCAGCGAGATCTCGTAGTACTTGCCGTTCTCGACGAACCGGAAGATCCGCACCCGGTGCTTCTGGTTGACGACCGCACCGGTGTGGGTGAACTCCAGCACCGCGCCACGGTGGCCGCCGTAGGTCTGCTCGCGCAGATCGACGCGGGAGTACTCCGGGAAAGCGCCCTTCGCGCGAGCGATCTCCTCCTCGCCCTCCAGCTGCCGGAGCGGAGTTCCGCTCGCGTCGCCGACGATCACCAGCACGTACGGGCTTCGCCGCAGGTCGGTGTTGTCGTCGGTGTGCTGTGCTGGCGTGAGCTGGTCGAAGTAGCAGCCGTCGTGGCCCTGCTTCTCGATCTCCGCCGGATCCTCCATGCAGTACTCCGACCACGTCTCGGGGTACCGCAGCGAGTACTTGTCGCCCCGGTAGAGGTTGCCGGTGGGGGTGGTGGGCGAGGCGCTCGCGCCCACGCTGGGTGATGCGGTGGGAGACCCGGTCGACGTGACGCCGGAGAGGTCGAGCCAGCCGTTCTTCCGCGCGACCACCCCGGCGGCGCCGGCGACGAGGACGACCAGCAGGGCAGCGAGCAGCCAGAGGCCGAGCCGGCTACCGCGCTGCTCGGGAGCGGGCGGCCCGGCCGGGCTCGGCGGCGCGGCGACGGCTCCGTAGGTCGGCGGCGGTACGGAGACGGGCCGTGCGCTCACGGCGGGCCGGGGTGTGCCGCCGGAGACGGGGTGGGCCGGGCCGTAGCCGACCGAGCCCCCGGAGACCGGACGCGGTCCGGAGAGGTCGGGTACGAGCGGCGGGCTCCACTCGGCCTGCGGACCGGGGTCGATCCGGTACTCCTGGGGCGTCGGCGGCGCGGCGGCGGACGGATCGGAGGGCATCCACCACGTCGGCTGCCCGCTGTCGACCGGCGGCGTGCCCCACGATGCCGCGGACAGGCTCTCGACCGGGAGGCCGTCGGCGACGCGACGCAGCGCGGCCCGGGTGCGGGCGGCGTCCCAGCGCTGCTCGGGGTCCTTGTCGAGCAGGCCGGTGATCACCGGCGAGAGGTTGCCGGCGTGGGGGGCGGGCGGCACGGGCTCCAGCGTGATCGCGGTGATGACCGCGAACTGCTCGTCGCGGGCGAACGGTGCCCTGCCCTCGACCGCGGCGAAGAGCGTGCACCCGAGCGACCAGAGATCGGCGGGCGGGCCGACGGTACCGCCGGTGAGGCGCTCCGGTGAGAGGTAGGCCGGCGAGCCGACCAGGTGCCCGGTGCGCGTCAGCGAGGCGTCACCGGAGACCGAGGCGACGCCGAAGTCGGCGAGGACGGCGCGTTCGCCGGCCTCCTCGCGGCACACCATGACGTTGGCGGGCTTCACGTCCCGGTGCAGCACCCCGGCCCGGTGCGCGTGGTCGAGCGCGTCGAGGATCTGCAGTCCGAGGGCGGCGGCGCGCTCCGGCTGCATCCGGCCGTCCTGGCGGAGCAGCTCCGCGAGGTTCCGGGCCTCGATGTACTCCATGACGATCCAGACCCGGTCGGCCTCGGGCAGCACGTCGTAGACGCCCACCACGCCGGCGTGGCGCAGCCGGGCCGCCGCCCGCGCCTCGCGCAGGTAGCGCTCGCGGAAGCGTTCGGCCTCGCTGGCCGGCAACCCGTCCGGGATCGGGACTTCCTTGACCGCCACGTCCCGATGGAGCAATTCGTCGGTGGCACGCCACACCGTGCCCATACCGCCGGTGCCCAGATGCGCACCGAGCCGATATCGGCCCCCGACGAGTTGACTGTTTGCCCCGTCCGTCACGCGCACGAGGCTAGAACGTCTCGCGCCCATCGTGTCACCCACAAGACGGACAGGTGACACTGTCCACCCTTTAGGTGCCTTTGCGGCGTCGGCTGGGTAGGTCCGGAACGGTCGGGTTGGGCGCCGTGTCCGAATCTGGCCCCGGGCGTGAGGAACAAGCGCGGGCGAGCTATCGTTGAGTCGATCAGCAAACTTGCGCGAGGTTGACTCAAGTTCGGTGAGCCCGGATGACGAGCCAGTAGCACCCTCGAACGAGACAACTGGCGGAGATGATTCTCCGCAACCCCCTAGGAGGAGGGATCCATGGCACGAGCGGTCGGCATCGACCTCGGTACCACCAACTCGGTCGTCAGCGTCCTCGAGGGCGGCGAGCCGACGGTCATCGCCAACGCTGAGGGCAAGCGGACCACTCCGTCGATCGTCGCTTTCGCCAAGAACGGTGAGGTGCTCGTCGGCGAGGTCGCCAAGCGCCAGGCCGTCACCAACGTCGAGCGGACGATCCGGTCGGTCAAGCGCCACATCGGCACGGACTGGACCGTCGACATCGACGGCAAGAAGTACACCCCGCAGGAGATCAGCGCCCGCGTGCTGCAGAAGCTCAAGCGGGACGCGGAGTCCTACCTGGGTGAGCCGGTCACCGACGCGGTCATCACCGTTCCGGCGTACTTCTCCGACCACCAGCGCCAGGCCACCAAGGAGGCCGGCACGATCGCCGGCCTGAACGTGCTGCGGATCGTGAACGAGCCGACCGCGGCGGCGCTGGCCTACGGGCTGGACAAGGGTGAGACCGAGCAGACCATCCTGGTCTTCGACCTCGGTGGCGGTACGTTCGACGTTTCGCTGCTGGAGATCGGCGACGGCGTGGTCGAGGTCAAGGCCACCTCCGGCGACACCAACCTCGGTGGTGACGACTGGGACCAGCGCCTGGTCGACTACCTGGTGAAGCAGTTCTCGGCCCAGAACGGCATCGACCTCTCGGGCGACAAGATCGCGATGCAGCGCATCCGCGAGGCTGCCGAGGTCGCGAAGATCGAGCTGTCGGGCCAGCAGTCCACGAACGTGAACCTGCCGTACATCACCGGCGGCCCCAACGGTGCTCTGCACCTGGACGTCAACGTCTCCCGCGCGGAGTTCCAGCGGATGACCGCCGACCTCCTCGACCGCTGCAAGGGCCCGTTCCACCAGGCGATCAAGGACGCGCAGATCCGGGTGGCCGACATCGACCACGTGGTCCTCGTCGGTGGTTCCACCCGCATGCCCGCCGTGACCGACCTGGTCAAGGAGCTGACCGGCGGCAAGGAGCCCAACAAGGGCGTCAACCCGGACGAGGTCGTGGCCGTCGGCGCCGCGCTCCAGGCCGGTGTCCTCAAGGGCGAGGTCAAGGACGTCCTGCTCCTCGACGTCACGCCGCTCTCGCTGGGCATCGAGACCAAGGGCGGCATCATGACCCGCCTGATCGAGCGGAACACGACGATCCCGACCAAGCGCTCGGAGATCTTCACGACCGCCGACGACAACCAGCCGTCCGTGCAGATCCAGGTCTACCAGGGCGAGCGCGAGATGGCCGCGTACAACAAGAAGCTCGGAATGTTCGAGCTGACCGGCATCCCGCCGGCGCCGCGTGGCGTCCCGCAGATCGAGGTCACCTTCGACATCGACGCGAACGGCATCGTGAACGTGTCCGCCAAGGACCTCGCGACCGCCCGTGAGCAGAAGATGGTCATCTCCGGTGGCTCCGCGCTGAGCAAGGACGACATCGAGCAGATGATGCGCGACGCCGAGGCGCACGCGGAGGAAGACAAGCAGCGCCGCGAGCAGGCCGAGGTGCGCAACGTCGCCGAGTCCCTGCAGTACCAGACCGAGAAGTTCCTGGCCGAGAACGGCGACAAGATCCCGGCCGACAAGAAGACCGAACTGTCCGACGCCCTGTCGGAGCTGCGGTCGGCGCTCGGCGGTAGCGACCTGGAGGCCATCAAGGCCGCGCAGGAGAAGGTCGCGAAGACCTCGCAGGAGGTCGGCACCGCGATGTACGCCAACACGCAGGCCGCGACCGGTGCGGCCGAGGCCGGCGACGGCCCGGCTGCCGGGGGCACCACGCCGCCGCCGTCCGCCGCTGCCGGCGCTGACGACGTCGTCGACGCCGAGATCGTCGACGACGAGAACCGCGGTGGCGCACACGAGAACCGCGGGGGCGCTCCGAAGTGAGCACGACGAACGACGGGCACTCCGAGGAGCAGCCGAAGGTCGTGATCCGCGACCGGCGCCGCATCGATCCGGAGACCGGGGCGCCGCGGGAGGTCGCGGTGGCCAGCGTCGGCGGCGACGCGGCGGGGGCTTCGGCCTCCGCCGCCGCGCCGGCGAGCGATGGTCCGTCGGACGGTGGCTCAGGCGTCGACGCTCCGGCCGGCTCTCCGGCCGGAGCGCACGACAGCGCGGGGGAAGGAGGCGGTATGGGCGCGACGGAGGTCACGGAGCAGACGGCGGACGGCGGCGAAACCGCAGCCAAGCTGACGGTCGAACTGGCCGAGCGCACCGCCGACCTGAAGCGGGTGACGGCTGAGTACGCCAACTACCGGCGACGGGTCGAGCGTGACCGGCAAGTGGTGGCCGAGCAGGCCACCGGAGCGGTGCTGACCGCACTGCTCCCGGTCCTCGACGACCTGGACCGGGCGCGGGCGCACGGGGATCTCACCGGGCCGTTCGGTGCGGTCGCCGAGCAGTTGACGGCGATCCTCACCAAACTCGGGCTGAACGCGTTCGGGGAGAAGGGCGATCCCTTCGACCCGACCTTCCACGAGGCGGTCGCGCACACCACCAGCCCGGACGTCACGGAGACGGCCTGCATCGACGTGTTGCGCAAGGGCTACACGCTCGGTGACCGGCTGCTTCGTGCCGCGATGGTCGCGGTGGCCGACCCGGCGAATCCGAGTACCGATTCCACTACGGATCGGTCGGCCTCGGGTGCGAACATTGCTGGCGTCGAGACGTCCGGTGAGTCGTCCGCCGAGTGACGAAGGGAGGCGCGCCCGGTGAGTACCAAGGACTGGATCGAGAAGGACTACTACGCAGTCCTGGGCGTGTCGAAGGACGCTTCCCCGGATGTCATCAAGCGGTCGTACCGCAAGCTCGCACGCGATCTGCACCCCGACAAGAACCCAGGTAACAACGAGGCCGAGGCGCGGTTCAAGGAAGTCTCCGAGGCCTACGGCGTCCTGTCGGACGAGCGGAAGCGCCGCGAGTACGACGAGGCACGGACGCTCTTCGGCTCCGGCGCGTTCCGGCGTCAGGCCGGGGCCGGTGGGTTCGGCGGCACGGGGCCGGGCGGCATGCCGTTCGACTTCACCGACCTGTTCAACGCCTCGCAGGGCGCCGGCGGTGCCGGCGGGCCGGGGCCGGCCGGCGGCGCTCACCGCGCCCGCAGCGGCGGCCTCGGCGACCTGTTCGGGGCGATGTTCGGTGGCGGCAGGCAGCCCGGCTCGTCCAATCGCGGCGGTGACATCGAGACCGAGGCGACCCTCGACTTCTCCGAGGCCGCCCGCGGGGTCACCGTACCGCTGCGGTTGCACGCGCCGGGCGTCTGCGAGACCTGCCAGGGCAACGGTGCCAAGCCGGGCACCAAGCCGCGCACCTGTCCGCTGTGCCTGGGCACCGGCCTGGTCAGCCGGAACCAGGGAGCGTTCTCGTTCTCCGAGCCCTGCCGGGAGTGCCAGGGCGCCGGCTCGGTCGTCGACGAGAAGTGCCCGGACTGCAAGGGCACCGGCGGGATCACCAAGACCCGGACGATGCACGTGCGGATTCCGGCCGGGGTCAGTGACGGCCAGCGGATCCGGCTGAAGGGCAAGGGCCAGCCGGGCACGCGGGGCGGTCCCCCCGGCGACCTGTACGTCGTCGTCCACGTGCGGCAGCACACGCTGTTCGGCCGGAGCGGGCTCAACCTCACACTGACCGTTCCGGTCACGTTCCCCGAGGCGGTCACCGGAACCGAGATCCGGCTGCCGACCCTCGACGGCTCGGTCACCCTCCGGATCCCACCGGGGACGCCGAGCGGGCGGATCTTCCGGGTCCGCGGAAAGGGCGTCCGGAAGGGCGATTCCCCTCCGGGCGACCTGTTGGTCACCATCGAGGTGGAGGTGCCCCAGAACCTCAACGAGGCCGCCCGGAAGGCGCTGGCCGATTTCGCCGCCGCCACACCGGGTAACCCCAGGGCGCACCTGGAACGGGAGGGAGCGCGATGAGCGAGCCCGCGGAACGATTGGACGCCCGGCGTGCCCGGGCTCCCCGTCCGACGCAGTCTCGCCGTGGCAGTGCCGGGTTCGACGCCGACCTCGAGATCGAGATCGACGTGGCTTTCGAAGGACCGGTCTTCGTCATCTCCGTGGCGGCGCAGTTGGCCGGGATGCACCCGCAGACTCTTCGCCAGTACGACCGGCTCGGGCTGGTTCAGCCCGGCCGGTCGGCCGGCGGTGGGCGGCGGTACAGCGCGCGGGACGTCGTCCTGCTGCGCGAGATCGCGCGGCTGTCCCAGGAGGAGGGTGTCAACCTCGCCGGGATCAAACGCATCATCGCGCTCTCCAAGCAGGTCCGCGACCTCGAGGAAGAGATCGAGGAGCTCGTCGCCGAGCTGCGGGAGGCCCGGCAGGAGGCCGCCGAGGCACGAGCGGCGATGCCGTACCGCGGTGAGCTGGTGCCGCTCAGCCAGACCGTGCTACCCGTCTGGCGTCCGAAGAGCCGCTGACACGTCCGAAGCCGCCCGGGCCGATCCCCGGGCGGCTTTTTCGCGCCCGCGTCACCAGGGGATGACTTCCCGGTCCTGCCAGAGCAGGCCGGTGGGCGCCGGCGTGCCGTCGGGCTGGGCCGCCGGGCGCGTGCACAGCCAGACGGCGGTGTCGGCTCCCTCGGCCGCGGAGCGCGGCGCGTTCGGGCCGCCCAGGTCGGTGCGGCTGCGCCCCGGTGCGACCGCGTCGACGAAGAGACCGCGGCGGCCGAGGCCGGTCTCGTAGGCGAAGTTGCGCGTCAGTGCGTTCAAGCCGGCCTTCGCCACCCGGTAGGGCGCGACACCGCCGGTGTTGCCCGGACCGGTCATGCGGCCCTCGTCGGCCGAGATGTTCACGACGCGACCGCTGCGGCGGGCCATCATCGCCGGGGCGAATGCCTGGATCAGCAGGAACGGTGCGTCGAGCACCACCGCGGACACCGACCGCCACTCGGCGTACGTGGCTTTCAGCGTCTTGGACGTCCGGTTGCCCAGCACACCGGCGCCGTTGACCAGGACGTCGACCTCTCCCAGTTCGCCGAGCTTCTCGGGGAGCCGGGCGACGAGCCCCGGCTGGCCCAGGTCGCACGGTGCCGCGACCGCGTCGATGCCGTCCGTGCGCAGTTTGAAGACCGCCTCGTCGAGGCGTTCCGGATCCCTGGCCACGCACACGACCGTGGCGCCGGCCCTTCCCAACCCTGCTGCGATTTCGTATCCGATGCCCCGACTCGCGCCGGTGACCAGCGCGAGCTTGCCGTCCAGAGTCCGCTCCACCCGTCCAGCCTTCCGAAGAAGCGGCCCAGCCGCCAAGTCCGACCCGCGTCGGCGCCGAAATGCCCGGCGTCCGAACGCGGAAACGCTGCGGCGCTCCGAGATGCGGGAACGGACAAACGGCGTGACGATCGAGGTATGCGCATACTCGTGACAGGCGCCACCGGCTACATCGGTGGGCGATTGGTGCCGAGGTTGCTCGAGCAGGGACACACCGTCCGCTGTCTGGCCCGGACGCCCGCGAAGCTCCGTGACGTCCCCTGGGCGTCCCGGATCGAGATCGTCCAGGGTGACGTCACCGACGCCGACTCCGTGCGGGCGGCAGCCGACGGCGTCGACGTCCTCTACTACCTGGTGCACAGCCTGGGCACGCGCGGCTTCGACGACCTCGACCGGCGGGCGGCCGAGACCGTGGCCGAAGCGGCCGCCGCGGTGGGCGTCCGCCGCATCGTGTACTTGGGCGGGCTGTACCCGAAGGGTGTGCCCGCGGCCGACCTCTCGCCGCACCTGCGGTCCCGGACCGAGGTCGGGCAGATCCTGCTCGACTCCCCGGTGCCCACCGCGGTCCTGCAGGCGGCCGTGATCATCGGCTCTGGCTCCGCCTCGTTCGAGATGCTGCGGTACCTGACCGAGCGGCTTCCGGCGATGGTCACGCCGCGGTGGGTGCGCAACCATGTCCAGCCGATCGCGGTCCGCGACGTGCTGCGCTACCTCGTGGCCTGCGCGGACCTGCCGGACGACGTCAACCGGGCGTTCGACATCGGCGGGCCGGACGTCCTGACGTATCTGGACATGATGCAGCGCTACGCACGGGTGGCCGGGCTGCCCCGGCGGATCATCGTGCCGGTGGGCGTGCTGACGCCGAAGCTGTCGGCGCAGTGGGTGAACGTCGTGACGCCGGTCCCGCGGGGGATCGCGATCCCCCTCGTGCAGTCGCTGATCCACGAGGTGGTCTGCGGTGAGCACGACATCGCCCGTTACGTACCGGACCCGCCGGCGGGCCTGACGCCCTACGACCACGCGGTCGAACTCGCGCTCCGCCGCACCCGCGACGACGCGGTCGAGACGACGTGGGCCTGGGCGTCGACGCCGGGCGCGCCGAGCGATCCGCTGCCCAGCGACCCCGACTGGTCGGGCGGTAGTGCCTACACGGACGTGCGCGAGCGGGTGGCGAAGGCGTCGCCGGCGACGCTCTGGAAGGTCGTCGTGGGCATCGGCGGTCAGAACGGCTGGTACTCCTTCCCACTCGCCTGGTCGGTGCGGGGCTGGCTGGACCGGCTGGTCGGCGGCGCGGGCTTGCGCCGGGGCCGACGCGACCGGGACGAGATCTACGTCGGCGAGGCGCTCGACTGGTGGCGGGTCGAGGAGATCGAACCGGGCCATCTGCTGCGGCTGCGGGCGGAGATGCGGGTGCCGGGGCGGGCGTGGCTGGAGCTGACCGTCGCGCCGGATCCGGAGGGTGCGCGGTACCGGCAGCGCGCGGTGTTCCTGCCGCGCGGGCTGGTCGGGCACGCCTACTGGCTCGGGATCCTTCCGTTCCACGGGATAATTTTCGGTGGAATGGTTCGGAACATCACTCGGGCGGCCGAGCGTGCGGAGGCGGGGGAGCCGCTGGTGGCAGCGACCGGTCTGCCGTTGCGGACGCCGCTGCGCTGACCCCTCCGTCCGCCAAACCAAGAATCTGCTGAGCAGCGCCCCGGATAAGTAGTTACGTGCAAGTACCCTGCTCGGAACACCGTGGCCGACGACAGGAGCGCCGGTGAGCGAGCAGGACCATGACCGGGTGGAACGTGAGCTGTCGCTGCTGATCAGGCAGGCGCGGACGCTGATGGTGACCAACGCGTCGAGGGTTCACGCCGGTCTGGAGCTCAGCGCGTACGCGACGCTGCGGTTGCTGGACTCGGAAGGCCCGCTGCGGGCGTCGACGATCGGTGAGCGCTTCACGCTGGACAAGTCGACGGTGAGCCGCCAGCTGAGCCGGCTGATCGACTGGGGCCTGGTCGAGCGGACGCCGGACCCCTCGGACGGCCGGGCGCACCTGGTCGCGATCACGCCCACCGGCCACGAGCGGCTGATGGGCGTCAGCAAGGAGCGCAAGGGCGAGGTGCGCCGCCTGCTCGAGCGCTGGGACGAGAAGGACGTCGCCGAGTTCGGCCGTCTCCTGGAACTCTTCAACCGCACTACATAGTGCGCGGCCCCGCTGGGGAAGACTTGAGTCAGGTACGACGCCTGACGAGGAGAGTTACGGGTGCGACGTAGAAACTGGCTGGCGATCCAGGTGGAGCTGATCGCCGGCCGCGGCCGGCCGCTCTGGCCACGGCCGGGACGGCTGTTCGCCGTGGCCCGCTCGCACACGTTCGCGGAGTTCGGCGCGGCCGTCGACCGGGCGCTGGCCCGCTGGGACCTGCCGAAATCGGCGGAGTTCGTGCTCGCTGACGGCGTCCGGGTCGGGTCGGGCGGAGGTGCGCAGGACGGCACGCTCGCCAAGATGGGCGAGCTGAACCAGGGCGATCGCTTCGCGTACGTCTTCGACGACGCCGACGAGGGCGGTTGGCAGCACCTCTGCACGGTCACCGAGCGCCCGTTCGACCCGCGCAAGACCCTGCTGGGCGAGCCGCCCGAGCTCCCCACCCCCTACTGGGGGTGGGGTTCGCTCCCTGACCAGCACGGCCTGCGCTGGGTGAAGGACGACGGCCACAAACCGGGGCCCCGTCAGCCCGCGCAGCCGTTCGACGACCTGCCCCCGCTCCTGCCCGGCTGGGGCGCCGACCCTCAGTAGCCGTACGGCGTGGCCTGCAGCCGCTTCTTGTGACTACTGCGCCGGAGTCCGGTCACCAGCGCGATGATGCCGCCGATCGTGATGCCCAGGCACGGCAGACCCATCAGCGCGGCGAGGCCGCCACCGATACCGCCCGCGAACTGGCCGAGCTCCGGCGCGGGGCCGACCGCGTAGGTGGGGGCGTCGCAGTTGACCGTGTAGGTGCCTGCGGCGTCCACGGTCAGGTTGCTCAGGTGCACCCACTGCTGGCCGTCGCGGGTGAAGGTGAACGTCGCGTTCGGGCTGGCGGTCGTGACCCGGTCGTCGACGTTGCAGGTCTGGGGCGAGTTCTCCGGCACGTAGATGCCGTAACTGCGGCCGGACTCCAGGGTGACCTGGGAGTCCTGGTTGCCCGGGTAGGTCGAGTCGAAGTCCGGAATCGACCCGGTCGCCGAGACGATGCCGACGACGAAGCCGCCGATACCGATCGCGGTGAAGAGGACGGCGATGCCGACGGCGATGCCGTACCAGCGACGTCGCGGACGGAGTTGACGGGGGTCCATGCGGGGGTTGCTCCTCTGCGGGCAGAACGGGTTCGGTGTCGATGGTGGGGCGCGGCAGCGGCTATCGGAACGCGAGCGCCACCTTCCCGACTGAATCCGTGTCCGGCGAGTGACTGGAGCTACCGTCCGGTGGTGAGCGCCTGCTTGTGGCGGGAGCGGCGCACGGCGACGACCACCGCGATCGCGATGCCGGTCGGAATGCCGAGGCACGGCAGGAACGTGACGGCGAGGACGAGCGCGGTGACACTGTCCGGCAGCCAGGCGTCGTCCGGTGTCTGGCCGATCGCGAAGCTCTGCGCGTCGCAGGTGACCTGGTAGAGCCCGTCCTCGGCCACGGTGAGCTCGAACGCCTGCTTCCACGACCCGTCGTCGCGGGAGAAGACGTAGTCCGACGCCGGTGGCTTCGTGGTGACGCCTGGCCCGAACACGCAGCGGGCGGAGGTGCCCTCGACGACGTAGAGCGCGTACGTCCGGTCCGCCGCCAGCGGGACGTCCAGTTGCTTGCCGTTGCCCAGCAGGACGTTGTCGAACTTGGGGTCTATCCGCTCACCAGCGAGGCCCGCGAGCAGTAACGCGACGACCGCGAAGACGAAGGGGAGAACGACGACACCGGCCGCGAAGCCGTACCAGAGCCGTCCTGGCCGGATCCGGCGCGTATCGATCGGGGTGGCCACGGGCTGTGATGGTGTCAAGGCAGCACCGGCCAGGGACCGGCTCCGGCGGGTACCCGACTGAAGCCGAAGAAACTTGAGTGGAATACACTCAAGTTTGTTGCCGTTACTCGATACGACAGTCCGTTCTGAGTTAGTCCGACGGGAGCTCCGCAGCTGCCATGAACGCTGAGACCCTTACCACCAAGAGCCGCGAGGTGCTGGCCACTGCTCTGTCCGCGGCGTCCGAAGCCGGGCACGCCACGATGGAGCCCGCCCACCTGCTGATCGCGCTGCTCGACGTCGACGGTTCTACGGCGCCCGCTCTGCTGCGTGCGGTCGGGGCCGCCCCCGAGCAGATGCGGTCCCGTGCCGTGGCGGCGATCGGCCGGCTACCCCGGGCGTCCGGCGCCAGCGTCGCCCAGCCGCAGATCGCGCGCGCCACGCTGAACGCGATCGAGGCCGCCGAGCGCATCGCCAAGCCGCTCGGCGACGAGTTCGTGTCCACCGAGCACCTGCTCGCCGGCCTCGCGAAGGCGGGCGGCGAGGTCAGCGACTGGCTGAAGAGCGTCGGTGCGAGCGAAGATGCGCTGGTCAGCGCGTACACCACGGTGCGGGGCGGCAACCGCCGCGTCACGTCGCCGGATCCCGAGGGAACGTACAAGGCCCTGGAGAAGTACGGCATCGACCTCACCGCCCGCGCCCGCGAGGGGAAGATCGACCCGGTCATCGGCCGTGACTCCGAGATCCGCCGGGTCGTGCAGGTGCTGTCCCGCCGAACGAAGAACAACCCGGTGCTGATCGGTGAGCCCGGCGTCGGCAAGACCGCGGTCGTCGAGGGCCTCGCCCAGCGCATCGTCGCGGGTGACGTGCCGGAGTCGCTGCGCGACAAGCGGCTGATCTCACTCGACCTCGGCGCGATGGTCGCGGGCGCGAAGTACCGCGGCGAGTTCGAGGAGCGCCTGAAGAGCGTCCTGGAGGAGATCAAGAGCTCCGAGGGACAGATCGTGACGTTCATTGACGAGCTGCACACCGTCGTGGGAGCCGGAGCATCCGGCGATTCGGCGATGGACGCCGGCAACATGCTCAAGCCGATGCTCGCGCGCGGTGAGCTGCGCATGGTCGGCGCCACCACGCTCGACGAGTACCGGGAGCGGATCGAGAAGGACCCGGCGCTCGAGCGTCGCTTCCAGCAGGTGCTGGTCGGCGAGCCCAGCGTCGAGGACACCATCGGCATCCTCCGCGGGCTGCGCGAGCGGTACGAGGCGCACCACCGGGTGCGGATCACCGACGCCGCCCTGGTGGCCGCCGCCGCGCTCTCCGACCGCTACATCACCTCCCGCTTCCTGCCCGACAAGGCGATCGACCTGGTCGACGAGTCGGCGTCCCGGCTGCGGATGGAGATCGACTCCCGTCCGGTCGAGATCGACGAGAAGCAGCGCGCGGTCGACCGGCTGCGCATGGAGGAGCTGGCGCTGGAGAAGGAGTCCGACGCTGCCTCCGTCGAGCGGCTCAAGCGCATCCGGCAGGACCTGGCCGACCGGCAGGAGGAGCTGGCCGAGCTCAACGCCCGCTGGGAAGAGGAGAAGGCCGGCCTCAACCGTGTCGGTGAGCTGAAGCAGAAGCTGGATGACGTGCGGGGGCAGGCCGAGCGGGCGCAGCGCGAGGGTGACCTGGCGCAGGCGTCCCAGCTGCTCTACGGGCAGATCCCGGCGCTGGAGAAGGAGCTGGCCGAGGCTTCCAGCACGGCCGAGGCCACCACGCCGATGGTCAAGGAGGAGGTCGGACCGGACGACATCGCCGACGTCGTCGCGCAGTGGACCGGCATCCCCGCCGGTCGGCTGCTGGAGGGTGAGACCACCAAGCTGCTCCGGATGGAGGACGAGCTCGGGCAGCGGCTGATCGGGCAGAAGGAGGCCGTCTCGGCGGTGTCGGACGCGGTGCGCCGCGCCCGCTCCGGGGTGGCCGATCCCGACCGTCCGACCGGATCGTTCCTGTTCCTGGGCCCGACCGGCGTCGGTAAGACCGAGCTGGCCAAGGCGCTGGCCGAGTTCCTCTTCGACGACGAGCGGGCGATGGTGCGGATCGACATGAGCGAGTACGCCGAGAAGCACTCGGTGGCTCGGCTGGTCGGTGCCCCGCCCGGATACGTCGGGTACGAGGAGGGCGGTCAGCTCACCGAGGCGATCCGGCGGCGCCCGTACACCGTCGTCCTGCTGGACGAGGTGGAGAAGGCGCACCCGGACGTCTTCGACATCCTGCTCCAGGTCCTCGACGACGGACGCCTCACCGACGGGCAGGGCCGCACGGTGGACTTCCGCAACACGATCCTGGTGCTGACGTCGAACCTCGGGTCGCAGGCCATCACCGACCCGGCGCTGGACGACAAGGGCCGCAAGGACGCCGTGATGGAGGTCGTGCGGGCGCGGTTCAAGCCCGAGTTCCTCAACCGGCTCGACGACGTCGTGGTGTTCCACGCGCTCGGCACCGAGGAGCTGACCCGGATCGTCGACATCCAGCTCGACCGGCTCCAGGCGCGGCTGGCCGACCGGCGGCTGACGCTGCAGGTCACCGACGCCGCGCGGGAGTGGCTGGCGATCGGCGGCTTCGACCCGGTGTACGGCGCGCGGCCGCTGCGGCGGCTGGTGCAGTCGGCGATCGGCGACCAGCTCGCGCGTGCACTGCTGGCCGGCGAGGTGGTCGACGGTGACACGGTCTACGTCGACGTGGACGCCGAACGCGACTCGCTGGTGGTCAGCGCGGAGCCGATCATCCAGCTCTGACGCCGGAGCGACGAAGCCCCCGCCCGAACGGGCGGGGGCTTCGTCGTGCGTGCGGTCGTGCCGCGATCCTAGAACGTCGCCGTGTCGGGGTCGGCGCCGATGCGCTCACCCGGCAGGCTGCTGATCGCCGTCATCTGGTCGTCGGTCAGCTCGAAGTCGAAGATCTCGAAGTTCTCGCGGATCCGGCTCGGTGTCACCGACTTCGGGAACACGATGTTACCGAGCTGGATGTGCCACCGCAGCACGGTCTGCGCCGGCGTGCGGCCGACCGCGTCGGCGATCTCGGCCAGCTGCGGGTCCTCCAGCAGGCCCTGTCCCTGGCCGATCGGGCTCCACGCCTCGGTCAGGATGCCGTGCTTCGCGTTGTACGCCCGCAGGTCGTCCTGGTTGAAGCCGGGGTGCAGCTCGATCTGGTTCACCGCGGGCACCACGTCGGCCTCGGCCAGCAGCCGGTCGAGGTGCGACCGGTGGAAGTTCGAGACGCCGATCGCCTTGGCGCGGCCGTCGGCCAGCACCTTCTCCATCGCCTTGAAGGCCTGGACGTAAAGGTCCTGGTCGGGGCGCGGCCAGTGGATCAGGTACAGGTCGACGTAGTCGAGGCCCAGCTTGGCCAGGCTGGTGTCGAACGCCTCGGCCGCGCGTCCGTGGTCGGCGTTCCAGAGCTTCGTCGTGACGAAGACGTCCTCGCGCGGGATGCCGGATTCCCGGATCGCCTGACCTACGCCCTCCTCGTTGCCGTAGGCAGCCGCCGTGTCGATGTGGCGGTACCCGGTCTCCAGCGCGGTGCGGACGGGCGCGACCGCCTCGTCGGCAGGCACCTGCCACACCCCGAAACCGAGCTGGGGGATTCGGACGCCGTTGTTCAGCGTCAGGTAAGGCACTTCACCCATCGTGGGTCCTTCCTGTGGTCAGTACCGATCAAGTCGGTACCGCATAAGAATCTCCACGCCGGTCCGCCGGAAACCTAGCGGCTGGTGCGCCGACCGGCGATGGCCTCGCGCAGCGCGCTGGTCTCCGCCTCGTCCGGCCCGTAGGCGGACACGAGGTCGCCGTTGCCGCGGTCGAACTGCGCGACGAACGGCCGGCCACCCGTGGCGCCCAGGTAGGCGACGGTCGGCGTGCCCTCCGACGACCACGGCACCCGGTCGGCACTCGCCGCCGCGCTGCGGATCAGCTTGCGCCACTCGGGCAGGTCCCGGTCCGACGGCGTCCGCTCGTACCAGGCCGGGCCGCTGCGATCGAGCGTCTCCGCGACGTCGGCCTCGGTCATCCGCGGGGTGTCGCACCCGGTCGCGCCGGGCAGGCAGCTCACCGCCTCCGGCGCCGGGCCGATCGCGCTGGCGTTCGCGCTGACCTGGTAGGTCGTCGTCGCACTACCGCCTCCGGGTGCGGTGGCGGTCGCGTAGAACGCCTGCCAGGCCGACGTCGTGATCCGGCAGGCGACGGTCGTCGCGCCCGCGGCAGCCACGGCCGCGCGGCCGGAGCGGCAGCGGCCGAGCACTCTCCGGCCGCCGCTGACCTTGCCGTTGAGGACCGCGGTCACCGGCGTGTCGGTCGACGCGTTGCGGATGCGGCCGGTGACCGTGCAGCCCCGGGCGTCGCAGGTGCTGCGCAGCGCACCGTCGAACCGCAGCGTCCGGTAGGCGTCGAAGCTTCCGGTGCGCAGCGCGGGCAGCGTGAGCGCCACGTCGCGGGCGATCGCCGCGGTGGCCGCCGGCGGGATGACCGTGATCATCACAGCGGCCGGTCGGTCCTCGTCGTCGGTGAGGAGGCCACCTTCGAGCCGCACCACCTGGTACGGCTTGGCTGCCGTGACCCAGAGTGATCCGGCGTCCGATTCGACGCGCCGAGCCTGGACGCCGTCGACCTCGGTGGCCGGAGGCATGCCGTCCAGCTGCAGCGATCCGAACCCGTCGTCGACCAGTTCGCCGAGCGCGGACGGGCGCAGCGTGGTGGCGAGGTCGAGCCCGATCGTCGCCTCGGTGACCGCGACCCAGGCGCGGTCGAACGTCTCGGCGCGGTTGTCGGTGCCCCACCACGGCGCGCGGGCACGGACGTAGGTGGTGGAGTCGACG